>Ga0070737_10001501_pt1 | contig 33099 bp, 29 predicted proteins | sample Coa_R1_10_FD_66438 | JGI IMG/M metagenome (GOLD analysis project Ga0070737, IMG submission 66438) | Surface soil microbial communities from Centralia Pennsylvania, which are recovering from an underground coalmine fire - Coalmine... | ecosystem: Environmental > Terrestrial > Soil > Unclassified... | reverse complement strand
CGGCCTGATCAATGCGCTCGAAGCCGATCTCAAGCAACCCAAGTCGGCAACCCGGGTCGCCTGAGGGTAGATAATGGTCCGGAGAGTCGTCCCGAAATTTCAACGGAAAAACGGACATCCCCCATTACAGCGCCGCCGCAAATGTCACACAGAGCTTCATTGTGGCCCAGGCTTCGCAGACCATCAATTTCTCCGTTCCCTTGCGGCATCCTATCCGCTGCGCGCCGGATCGTTCCTGTTGACCGCTTCGGCCACCTCCGTTCAGCGTGCTCTCGGGACCGGCCACCTGACTATCCAGAATTCAACCGGCAACACCGCCACCTCCTCTTTTACCGTGGCGGCGGAAGCCTCCCGCCTTGTTTACCGCGGAGAGCAGCGGCCAAGCGGCACCCTCCGCCGATGTGAGCCTTAGACCAGGTGAACGTGCTGGCGCCTGCCTCGCTCGCCGGCGCCGGGGAAGTCCAACTGGTATTGACCGCAAACGGCGTGGCCGCAAATCCGGTAACTCTGCAATGTCCGTAGTGGCATCCGCCTAAAGTCCGACGGAAATTCCGCCGATCTACTTACCGGAGGGCGAGCTTCGGAATCGGAATGGCCGGAAAGGATGAGATATCGGCGGGCGCGAAAACGCTGCTTGCAAGCGTAATCGTAACCGGCGCTGCCTGCCTCGCATTCAGTCTGGGCCAGTGGCACTGCACCGACTATACGCGCTTTTTCACGCTGCTCCTGGTTGCCGCTGTCGCTTCCCAAATCAAGCTGGGTGTTCCAGGCGCGGGAGATTCGACGCTCACGGCCACCCTGCTGGTTGTCTTTATTGCAATTCTGGAACTCAGCCTGGGAGAGTCTGTCGTCATCGCCCTGGCATCGGCGGCGGTGCAGGTCTATTGGCGCGCCCGGCGGAAACCACGGCTAATTCAACTTCTCTATAACGCCGCGAATTTTACAATTGCGGTGGTCGGGTCGAGCTTCCTTTATCGCGGCCTCGAATCGGCCCCGGTCCGTTTGGGCCAGCCGCTGATTTTGGCGTTAGCGGCCGGTACCTACTTCTGCCTGAATACGGTTCCGATTGCGGCTATCGTGGCTCTGACCGAAGGCGGCAACCCGCTCCACATCTGGCGGAAATCGCATTCCTGGTCGTTTGCGTATTATCTCGCCGGGGCCACTCTCGCCGGCATTTTCCATTTCTTTGTAGGCCGTGAAGGCTGGCAAATCACGCTGCTGTCTCTCCCGCTGGTCTATCTGTTCTACCGCTCCTACCAGGTTTATACCGAGCACATCCAGGCCTCTCAACGGCATGCCGAACAGGTTGCGGCCATGCACCTGCGAAGCATGGAGGTGCTGGCCGTGGCCGCCGAAGCCAAAGACGAGACCACCCACGACCATCTGCGGCGCGTCCAGACCTACGCCCTCGGAATCGGACGCGAGCTCGGCCTTTCCGAGATTGAACTGAAAGCTCTGCAGGCCGCCGCGATCCTGCATGACATCGGCAAGCTGGCCGTGCCGGAAGCGATCATCTCCAAGCCTGGAAAACTGACGCCCGAAGAGTTCGACATCATGAAAATCCACCCGATTGTCGGGGCGGAGATCGTCGAGTTGATGGAGTTCCCCTATCCTGTCGCGCCCCTGGTCCGCGCCCATCACGAGAAGTGGAACGGGACCGGATATCCGGACGGGTTGAAGGAGGAAGAAATCCCCTTGGGCGCCAGAATCCTCACGGCCGTCGATTGCCTGGATGGGTTGGCGTCGGACCGGCAGTACCGCCGCGCGATGCCGCTCGATGCCGCAATGGATATCCTGATGAAGGACTCCGGGACGGCTTTCGATCCAAAGGTAATCGAGGTATTGCGAAGGTGCTACCGGGAATTGGCGGCGGAGGCCGGCGCGAGCAGCGCCAACTGCACGCGCCTCTCCATCAACATGAAGGTGGAACGCGGCGCCGCGCCGGATGCCGGTTTCGAGGCTTCTCATCCCCCGCAGCCCGGCGGCGCCGATCCCGTGGAACAACGCCGGAGTTTTCTCGAGACTGCCTCGACGGTCCGGGCGGACGTACGCCGTGCTTTGGACCTGGTCCACTGGATGGGCGACGAGTTCCGCGCAGGAGAGATTCTGCAACTGGTTTCCGGCCGGCTGCAAAGCCTGCTGCCGCACGATGCGCTGGCGATTTTGCGCGCCGCCAACCGGCAGTTGCGCACCGTGTTTGCGTCGGGGCACGACCGGGATCTGCTGGCTACGCTGCGAATCGGCTTTGGCGCCGGGCTAACCGGCTGGGTGGCGGAGAACGCCAAGCCCCTGCTCAACGGCAACCCCGCCGTCGAGCCCGGAGCCGAACATTGGCCCCGCAAGACGGCCCTCCATTCGGCGCTTGCGGTGCCGGTGATGGATGGGGTGGGCCAGGTGACGGGAGTGCTGGCGCTCTATCAACGCGCCCCGGATGGCTTCCAGAAAAACCAGGTCCCAATGCTCGAGTCTGTGGCGCGCAGGCTGGTTCCGTTACTGGCCCGCGAAGAGGCGGCAACCGTTCCGGCCGGGGCGGCTACCGACCCAGCGACCGGGCTGCCCGATGGGATCGCCTTTTTTTCGGCGGCGGATGCAGCGGTTGTGGAGGCGGCCGCTTCCGGCGCCGCTTTGAGCCTGATTCTGATAGAAGTCTTTTGTCTCCACCAGATCCACAGTCAATTTGGACGGGCGGCGGGCGCGCGGGTCTTGAACGAGTTTGCGCAGCGCCTCCGCAGCGCCTTTCGCGGCTCCGATCTGATCGGCCGTCTGAGCGGTGAAGAATTCGCGGTCTTAGCGGTGGGCGCGGTGGGCGGCATGCTCGCCGGCCGGGCAGCCGATTTGGCCGCTAGCCTGACGGAGGGTTTCGGCTCATTATCTTCCGGCGTGCGGGTGAAGGCATGGGTGGGTGTCGCGGAGATGCCGCGGGATGGGCAATCGCTGGAGGAACTGCTGGCGGCGGCGGAGGCCCGCCTGGCATCGGGCGGACTGGCGGGCGGACTCGAAAAGCTCTGCGAGGTGACCCGCCACATACCGCGGGAGCAATCGGGGGAGCAGCCGGCGGCGTCACCCGAGGGGTCAAGCGCAGAGCTAGCGCCTAACGAAGCCTCCGGGCCCGTTCAAAGTCTTCCTTGAGCTTGAGGGTGATCTTGTCGGCCACATCCGCGCTCGCGCCCCGAAATTTCGCTCCGAGACTCTCCTGGGTGGTGGACCAGATCACATCGCCATCTTTATTCACCAACCGTACCGCGGCGGTGGCTTCGTGGCGGCGCTCGGCGGAGTGTTCCGACTCTCCCTCCCCGATGCCCAGCCCCGCGGTCAGGCCGCTGCCATAGCGCCCGCCGTTATGGCTGCCGATATTGCTGTGCCCGTTGATGTTGTCGAAAGTGCTGTGCACTTCAGTAAACACCAGGTCTTCGGCCGCGCCCCGCAGGATGGCGTCCGCGCGCTCCGGATTCTCCGTCAAAACGAAGAGCTTCGCGCCATCCAGAGCCGCGACCAGTATGTCGTGCATTTGGGCGGCCGTCTCTCCCCCGGTGAGCTTATCGACATATACCCGGCGAATGGTGCGCAATTGGCGCAATTCGGTCTCTTCCACAGTCGAGGGCGAACCCAAGGAGGCCACCGAATCCTGGCAAAACGCAGGCAACACCGTTGCCGCGATCACTACCGCGAATTTTCGCACGGCCTCGCTCTCCTATTGCCCGCTCCGGCGGGCATCGTCATCCTGGTAATCGACACGGCGGCCGGTCCGGGCCTCCAGGCTGGCCAGCAGCGGACGCACGTCGCCTTTGTTCACCCGGAAGACCAGGGCTTGTTGTTTATCTTCGTTATCTTTGTACTCGATGGTCACGAAATGCTTGCGCGATTTAGCCAGCAGCAGGGCCGGGGAAATCAGGACCGCCGCCACATACCGGCGGCTGACATTCTGGCCATATTCGAGGGCCTCGATCCGCAGATACGGAATCCGCACCTCCTCCCGCCCGCTGCGGAGCACCAGCGCCCCCATTTCCGAAAGATCGATTTGCGCGCTGTTTCTGGCGGTGATTCCGGGAATAGTGCTGCCAACCAGTTCCGTATGAAAACCCGGCTCGGCGGCCGGCGCCGCCCCGGTGAGCAGCATCGTGCCCACGAGGCCCAGGCAAAGACGAAACATCCTTGTGGGTAGTGGTTCCCGCGCCGGGGGATTATCAAGCTTTTTCGAACAGAACTGGAGTTGGAGGACGCGGTGGGCTCAGTATAATGCGGATGATGGCACAGGCGCCCCGCGGTGGCGGAGTAGTGCCGCAACGGAATGCCGCGTCTCGGCAGGCTTTATGGTCCGGGTCGTAACGATCGATCGGGAATACGGAAGCGGTGCGAGCGAGATCGCCCAAAAACTCGCGGAACGGTTGCGGTGGAAACTCTGGGACCAACGGCTCACAGCCGAGATCGCGCGGCTGCTGGAGTGCGATTCCCGGGTCGTCCAGGAGCGCGAAGAGCGTTGCGATCCACTGCGCCGCCGCTTGCTCAAGGCTTTCTGGCGCGGCAGTTTTGAAGGGGCGGACGATAGCGAGCGTTTCCGCACCGCCGATGCCGATTGCATTCGCGAAGCCGCGGAAACCGTGGTCCGCCAAGCGGCTTGGGAAGGCCAGTGCGTAATCGTGGGGCGCGGCTCGGCTTACTACTTACAGGACGATCCGGGCGCCTTTCACGTGTTTATCTACGCCCCGATCGAGTACAAAGTGGAACGCCTCAAAGCTCAGGGGCACAGCGAGGACGAAGCCTACCGGCTGGCGGAGACGGTCGACGGCGACCGCTCCGCCTATATCAAAAAATACTTCCAGGCCGATTGGCCGGCGGCCCGGCATTTCTACCACCTCATGCTGAACAGCGCCGTGGGGGAGGACGTAGTGGTAGACACGATCATGGATTGGATCAATCGTAAGAACGCGGCCGGTTAGTGTCTTTCCCGCGCCGCGGTGCCCGAACCCTCCCGATGCGGCGAGTAGCGATTCAGCTCGGCAATCAACTCACGCGCCGCGGCCGGCGGGCGCATGTTACTGGCGAGAATGTCGCGGTTCGACATCTTGTGACCGTAGAGTTGTTCGTTAGCACCTTGATCCGGCTTCACTACCGCGCCATTCAAGGAAATTCCGGCAAAGACGCCACGCGAACGCGACCAGGAAAGCATCTCGGCGCGCAGTTCGAGATCGGTTTCGGCTTGCGCCGTGCGCCCCACCGGCCCGGCCGCAACCGACGCATCGGCGCCGAGTTGGAATTTGTCGCTCATCAGCCGTTCCATGCCCCGCTGGTTCATGGCGAGCACGACCACGTCGGTGTCGGATCCGCCGATCTGAAATCCAAAGCTGCCGCCTGACATTGTGATCGCGGCGGGCGCTCCCCACTGCTGAGATCCGGGCCGGCGGCACATCGCGAACCCTTTACCGTACTCGCCGCCTACAATAAAAGCCCCTTTTTTCAGACCAGGCACGATCATGATGCAACGCGCCTTTTCGAGCAAGTCGTGTGGAATTCCCTTGTCCGGCGCCCCCATGATCTCCCGCAGAACCACGGCGGAATCCTGCAGACGATCCGCCGCTGTATCCGCCGCATACAATCCCGTGGCGCACATCGACAAGGAAGCAAAAGCTACCAAAAAACGCATGGAAAACTCCTCCGGGGTGCGTTATGAGCAAGTGTCTGGCCGGAATATGGCGGCCGGCCGGTGACCTGTTGGATAGATTACCGGTTCGCGTGTCCCAGAAACTTCAGGCGAACGTTGAAGGCGCGAGCCTGTCCTTTCCCATACGCCAGGAACTGCGGACTCCCCTTCACATTGTCCACATAGTTGGGATTCAAGCTGTTGGTGATGTTATCGAAGCCAAAGCGCCACGCCCATAAGTAGTGCGCGGCCCGGAATTTCCGTTCGAAATCGAGATTCACGTTCAGGTAAGCGGGCAGGCGGGCATCATTGGGGCTCCCAATCAGGAAGCCATTCTGATCCATAACGCTGAAGGGAAAGCCGGTGTGATACTCGACAAGATACACGGCCGAGGTTTCATGCGTGATAAACCGCAGCTTTGCGGGGAGCGCGCGGTTCGGCAGCGGCGCCCAACCCCACATGTGGAAGCGATTGGGCGCGTCCCACGCATACGGGCCAGGCGCCTGCATGGCAAAAACCGGATTCTCCAGGCTGTAATTCACCGCCGCATTGGAGCGGGCGGACGAGCGGGTGTAGCCGGCGAACCACTCGAAGCCGCCGGCGAAGGTGCGGCGTACACTCAATTCGGCCGCGTCGTAGCGGTCTTCGAGTGTGTTGGAGAGCCAGTAAACTACAGTGCCGGTTTCGGCCAGCGCCGCGGTGGGAGTCGCGGGCACATAGGTAAAGCCGTGCGCGCCGGTCCGCCGCATGTAGCTGGCCTTGCCATAGAGACCCCAGGGCAGCTTCCGTTCCACGCTGAAACTGGCGGTGCGGTAGTAAGGCGTTCGGAGCGACCGCTCGTCGATGGCGAACGAAGTCACCACCGGTCCGATGGGACCGAGTCCGGGCGGATAAAACGTCGCCAAACTTTCCTGTTGCGGCGCGGCGATGGATTGCAGACTGATCGGGTCATAGTAAATTCCCCAACCTGCCGAGAACTTCGTTCCGCTGAGAGCGGCGGGCGTCCAGGCCGCGGAGAAGCGCGGGGCCAGTTCCAAATCGCGCACAATCTCGTTCCATTCGATGCGCAGCCCCGTTTCCACGACCACGTCTTTCCGCGGCGCCCAGTGGTCCTGAACGAATTGCGCCGCCTCGAAATTTCCGCCGCCCACGAAGGGGCTTCCGGCGAACTGCACGTAGCGCGAAACCGAATCATCGTTGCGCAGAACTTCGTAGGGATGGCGCGCCACATCCTCGTGAAACGATTCCCGCTCGGCATCTACGCCGAACTTCAATTGATGCGCGCCCCACAAATGGAGGGTGGGGAGAAACAGGTTCGCCTGGCCCTGCTGCCGGTAATAATGCTCGTGCTGATTGACGAAGTAATTGCCCTGGCTGCCGAAGGGAGTGATTTCGAAAAGAGCGTCGCCCTGGGGCGTGCTGCGCAGCCGGCCGCGCGTATCGGCGAAGCCAAGCTCCAGCAATTCTCCGCCGCTGAAGTACGCCTGGTCGCGCAGCGAACTCATGAAGAAAACCTGGTTCTGGCTCAGGGTGGTCTCGATGGGATTGAGGAAACTGAGGCCCTGGTGAGAGAGATTATCGCGGTTGACCAGCAGAGTGGCGGAGAGAATGTTTGCCGGAGTGAGATTCACCTGAACGCGCGAGATGGAACTGCTCGAAAGACCGCTGGTACGGTTCTGGCCAGCGGGCAGGCCGCTGACGACATCGTTCGTGTAGAAATTGTCGAGGCCCTCGTGAAACCACGCGCGCCCCACGACAATCGGTCCGGAGACCTCGACTTGCGGGTTGAATTTGCTGATATGAAATCCATCCTGGGTGGAGAAGCCGGGAAAGAAGTTGGTGGCGCCGAAGCGAAAGCGGTCGTCGCCGTTTTTGGTTTTCAGATCCAGGACTCCGGTGGAGCCGCGCCCGTTTTCGGCGGAGTACCGGCTGCTATCGAGAGTCATGGATTGAATGGTGTCGATATTCAGGCGCGCGTCGAGCTCGCCGGTCACGGGATTGGAAAGGTTGAAGCCATCGAGGGTATAGCTGGTCTGATTAGTGTTGCCGCCATTGAAATGCGGGCGGCCGGAATTATCGGCCACCACCCCATCCAGGAGCGGAAGCGCGTTGCGGTAATCGCGCGATGCCGCATAGGGAATGGTTTCGATTTCAGTGTTGTACAGTTCTTTGTGTTCGGCGGGCTGCAGCGGATCGATGGCGGGGGAAGAAGCCTGGACATCGATGCGGTCGGAAAACTCGAGCACATGATTCAGAGTAACGGTGAGCGAGGCGGTTTCCGGGGTGAAGTCCCGTTGTTTTTGCTCGAAGACGTAGAAGCCCTGGCGCTGGACGCGGAGTTGGTAAGCGCCGGGTTGGTCGAGAGACAAGCTGAAATTGCCGGCCTGATCGGAGGAGGCCGCGGCGATGACTACCGAACCTCGTTCGGGGAGAAAGAGTTCGACGCGCGCACCCGCGACGGCGGCGCCGGTTTCATCGACCACTCTACCGGGAATCGTGAAGCCCGCGGGCTGGGCGTAAAGCGCGCCCGGAAGCAAGAGCAGAACAGCGCACCAATTCGCGATTCGAACCCGATCCCGCATTCCGTGGAGCCTGAATGAAACCGGTGGCTCTTCTCAAAGGATACACGGCGAGGGCAGGTAAACAAAAAGGCCTTGCCCGTGCCTGTACGCACGGGCAAAGCCCGGAGCATAGCGAAAGCCGGTTAGAACCGAATCAACCCTCGGATCTCCACGAAACGCGGCGAGCCGCCGGCGCCCAGGAAGGAACCCAGGATGCTGGTAGGCGGGCTGACGGTGTTGATGATCGAGCCGAAATTCGGGCTGGCGAGGTTGGCCACGGGCTGATCGAAATTCGGGTGGTTGAACAGGTTATACGCCTGCGCGCCGAAGCTGAACGTGACCCGCTCACCCAGTTTCACGTCCTTCATCAGGGCCGCATCGACATCGAAGAAGTGAGGGCCGTAGATGGAATTCCGGCCGATGGTTCCGAAACCGGCCGGAAAGGCGATGCCGGCGTTAGGCGCGAATTGAGTTGTGGTGAGACAGGGCGAATTGACCGCGTCGGTGCAGGTGTGGGGAATCGGCCCCAATGGCGTGGCGCGGAACGAAGCGCCGCCTCCGTTGTAGTTGTAAGGCGCTAACGCACCCGCGGCGGCTCCGTCTTCGATGGTAAACGGCAGGCCGGTGCGGTAGAACCAGTTGCTCGAAAGCGTCCAGCCTCCGAAGATGCGGCTCGGGCCCCATTTGAACCCGGCATGCCGGAACATGTCGGTCAGCACAAAAGTGGCGCTGAAGTAGTGGCGGACATCGTAATCCGAGTTGCCGTAGCTGGCCTGGAGACGATTTGGATCCTGCGGAGCCAGGATGCTCGAATTCGTAACCAGAGCGCCGAAAGGTTGCACGCCACCATTCGAAACGGTATCGAGCGCGTGGCTGTAGGTGTAGTTGAGGTTAAAGGTAAAACCGGCGGACAGACGGCGCTGCAGACTGACGGTCAATCCGTTGTAGCTGGCAACACCGGCCGACAGGAACTGTTGGACTTCGGCGAAGGCCGGGTTGGGCGCTGACGCGGGCAAGCCGGCAAAGCCGTTGGGGCATACCGAGGGCGGGCAATAGGCGTTCACCGCCGAATCGTTTATGGGGATGTGGATACCGTGCATGCCGGAATAGTTTAGGGTAAGCACGGTTTTTTGACCCAGCCCGCGTTCTACCTGGAAGTTCCATTTGTAGTATTCGGGATTGGGGAAGAAACTGGGGAAATTAAAGAAGTTCGGGGCAGAGAAGGCCGGAACCGACGCGGAGATCGAATTGAAGCTGCCGCCGTTCCTAAATTGAGACAACAAGGCCTGATTCGCCTGCGCCGCCTGGGCGAAAAGGCCGGTACCGATTCCGGGCGCGAAGGGGATTCCGGTATCGCCCGCAACGGTGAAGGCGTTGAGACCGGGCGAGTTGAATGCGGCATACTCGGACTGCAGGGCGAGGAACTCATCCGCGAAAACTCCGGCGCCCGCGCGGATGACGGTCTGGCCGTCGCGGTATGGCCGCCATGCGATGCCCACCCGCGGCTCCCAGATCATGGTTTGCGTGTTCTGGTAAGCATAGTGCTGGCCGGAGAGGATCATCTGATTGTAGGGAGTATCGGCCGCATTGGGGTTGGGCGCGGTAGTGAAAGTGTTGGCGAGGCGCGAGAAGCAATTGGCGTCGCAGGTGGGATTGGAGTAATGCTCAAGGCGCAGGTTCAGCGAAACCGTCAGCCGGCCGGTGGCTTTCCAATCGTCCGACAGATATCCGGCGATGGTCTGGAAACGAATGCCTTCTTCGTTAGCCGAAGGAAAACTCTGTTGGAGCGACGTACTTGGGCCGCCGCCGTTGAAGAAATCCGGAAGACTGGTGATAATGGCTCCGCTGGTGCTGTAGTTGCCGCCCTGGAAATCCAGGTCGGTCATGATGTCATGCAGCAAGCTGAAACCGGCGCGGAAGGTGTGCTTGCCCATGACATGAGACAGGTCGTCTACGACCGAAGTTTGAAACACGCGCCGGCCCTGCGGGAAGAAGAACGGGCCGGGCTCGCCGTTGACGCCGGTGGCAGTGAAGCTACCGTCGGCAAATTGCATGAAAGTGGGTAAGGCGGCGGCGGCGCCGGTTGGATTGGAAGGCTCAAAGACCGCGGCATAGAACCAGGTGGAGGCGTTGAACTGATTGACGGTGTTGGCGCCGAAGGTATGAGTTTCGGAGAGTTGCCCGGCCATCTGCGGTTGACGGCTGATGTCGTTGAACACGGAACCGAAGGGGCTGGTGTAAGTGGGCTGGAAGCCATTATCGCGCCACACGCGAATGTAGAAGCGATCGTTCGCGCCGATGGCATGGTCCACGCGCGCCGCCCACTGATACTCGGTATTGAGACTGGCGGGAGTGGAGCGGAACTGGAGAGCGCAGGGGGCGGAGCCGAGCAAGGGGCTAGTGAAACCGCCGCAGCCGCCATCGGGCGCCGGGGTGGCCACGCTCGCGCCGGGCGCGCCGTTATACACGGCAAAAAGTTGCTTATAGAACGGGATTTCGGAGGACAGGCCTTGCGCTACCAGGTTCGTCAGAGTGGCGGCCTGGAACTGCGGGCTGGGAATGAGATTCAAATTAGCGGCGGTCGGGTACAGGTTGTGGATGCCCTCGTAGTCGACGTCGAAGAAGGTGTGATTCTTCCAGATTGGCCCGTTGAGATTGGTCTGCCACTGATTGAAGTTATTGAAGGGAGTGGGCAGGCCCGACTGGTTGGAGAAAAACTGGTTGGCGTTTACCGCCCGGCCATTCCAGTTGTAAATGGCATCTCCATGGAAGGCATTGGTTCCCGATTTGGTGGTGTAGACAACCTGCGCGCCCGCGTACTGGCCGTATTGGGCCGAGTAGGCGTTGCTGACGACGTTGGCTTCGGCGATATCATTCGATCCGAGCATCAGGTTGGATGCGCCGCTGTTATTTAAGCTCAGGAAGGGATCGGTGAAATTGGTGCCGTTGATCAGGAACTGGTTGGAGGTGCCGGGCAGGCCGGTGGAGGAGAAGTTTCCGTACCCGGACTGCGTGTTCATCACCACGCCTGGCGCAGTCTGCGCAATATAAGTGAGATCGCCGCCGGGATTGGGCATGTTCAGGATGGTTTCGGCATTGTAACTGGTGGAGACGTCCGCGTTTTCGGTTTGCACGGCTTCGGTCGCTTCCGACACTTCCACGGTTTGCGTCGCGCTGGCAATCTGCAAGCGGAGATCCTCGGCGACCGGCTGTCCGGCAGTGACCACGATGCCGGTCCGCTGTTGCTGCTGGAAGCCGGAGGCAGTCACGCTGAGACTATAAGTTCCCGGTTGGACGAACGCGAAGCGGTAATTACCCGCCTGATTCGTCGTCGTGTTGGCGGAGACGTTTGTGTTGGTATTGGTCAGAGTGACAGCGGCGTTGGGTACGCCGGCGCCGCTGGGATCGGTGATGGTCCCAGTGACGTCGCCCGAGGTGATCGATTGCGCGCCGGCCCGCGGATTGAGAGCGAGAAACAGGCACGCGCCCAAGCACAACAGAAAAAGCTTTCGTAGCATATGGCGTGGGGAGGAGCAACTTAGGGACCAGCACTGTGAGTTGGTGCCCAGACGGGGCTTGACGGGGCTTGACGGGGCTTTGGGGGGAGATTCGGAATTTTCAAATACGAAACTGTGAAGGTATCTGTTATTTTTCTAACTATTTAGGGAGGGAATCGAATCTACGGAAGCAGTTGTCGGATATGGAATCTTGCAACAGATCTATGAATTCAGAGAGGAAAGGGACGATGGAGGTGGGAGGGAAAGGGGAACCGGGCGGATCCCGGGCAGCACATCGTAGTTTTCACCAAACCCGGCGCGAATCGAGGCCTGGCCGCTCGTTCCTGGAGAATACGCGATGCCAATGCGCGACTGAACAAAACGTCCACGCAACTAGTCCGTAGTGGAAATCGAATGATCGATTGAGGCGAGACCAGTGTTGGCATTTACGGAGTTGGGAAGCGCGGAAGAGATTGTGCCCATCGGAATCGCCACGGTTCCCGGCATAAGTCCGCCGCTTGGCAGCGTTAGCGCGGCTAGTGACGAGGACGCACCGGTTCGAATGCGACCTTTTCCGCTCCGCAAATCCGAATTTCCGGGGGAGGATTATTCCGAAAGCAGCACCCTGCACCAGTTGGGGCTGGTGCTTAGGGGGCTCCGATCCCACTATCTTCGAGCGCCGCCGCTACCCGCAGTACCAGCGAGTCCTGGAATGGGGCGGCGGCGATTTGCAACCCGAGGGGCAGGCCGGCGGGGCTGAGGCCGCAGGGGATGGAAATGGCCGGCACACCTAAGACGTTCATGGGGCGGCTGAACCGGGTGGCGAGCGAACGAACGGGTTCGTCAGATTGGCCGATCCGGATGGTGGTTTGGCCGAGGCGGGGCGCGGGGATCGGGGTTGCGGGAGTGATCAGACAGTCTACCTGGGACCAGACTGTTTGGAAATCTGACAGAAACCGGCGGCGCAGGCGCTGCGCGTTGATGTAATCGGTGGCGGGGAGGAGGCGGCCTTGTTCGAGCAAAGCGAGCACGTCGGCGCCGAAGAGATCCGGGCGGTCGAGATAGTTTTCAAACAAAGCGGCTGCTTCGGCCAGGAGAAGTACCTGGCCTACGGTGTTTACCGCTTCCAAATTTGGAAGAGTCACTGGGTGGATCCCGGCTCCGAGTGACTCGGCGCGGGCAACTGCGGCGCTGAGAGCTTGAGCGACTTCCGGATCGACATGCGCGGCGAGCCAGCTTTCGGGGACACCAATGCGGATGCCGCGAATGGAACAGGCGAGCGGGAGGGAGCGGTAAGCGGCGTCCGGACTTTCGACCGATGCCGGGTCGCGGCGGTCATGGCCGGCGATCACGCCGAGGACGGCGGCGGCATCGCGAACGGTGCGCGCGAGCGGGCCCACGTGATCGAGGGTGAAACCCAGGGTTTGCACGCCGTAGCGGCTGACCACGCCGTAAGTCGGCTTGAAGCCGGCGACTCCACAAAAGGATGCCGGGATGCGAATGGAGCCGCCGGTATCGGTACCGAGCGCGGCGAAGACGAATCCGGCGGCGACGGCGGCGCCGGAACCGCCGCTCGATCCGCCGGCGCTGTATGCGAGATTGCGGGGGTTGTGTACGACCCCGTAGTGGGGATTTTCGGAGGTGACGCCGTAGGCCAGCTCATGAAGATTCAATTTGCCGACGATGACGGCTCCGGCGGCTTCCAGCATTTCTACTACGGCGGCGCTGCGGGGGGCGGGCGCATCCTTATATATGCGCGCGCCGCCCGTGGTGCGGACGCCGCACAGATCGATCAGGTCTTTGAGGGCGACCGGGATGCCGTGCAGGGGGCCGCGGGAGGCGCCGGAGGCGAGTTCGCGATCGGCGTGGGCGGCACGGTCGAGCGCGTACTCGGGGAGAACTTTGATGAAAGAGTTGAGCGAGCTGTCCTCGCGGCCGATGCGGTCGAGGGCGGCGCGCGTGAGTTCAGTGGAGGAGACGCGGCGATCCCGCAGGGCTTGGGCGGCTTCGAGGAGGGTCACTGTTTTATCGACTCCGGCTCACGGCTATATTACTCGCGCGACTCCGCATCGGCACGGAAGATCGGGGCGGGGTCGAGGGTGGCGGGGAGCGCTTCGGCAAGCGGGCGAAAACGCGCTTCGAGGGTGGCGAGCGGTTCGAGAATCCGGTCCAGTTCGGGATTTTCGAGTTGGGAGCCGCGAGCGCGGGCGAGGGCTTTCCAGTCTGTAAGCGGCATGACCTGAGTTTACGACAGCGCGTCCTCCGCCGCGGGTTTTTGGGAGAGGGCGGAGGCCGCGCTGGCCTGGGCGCCGGCTAAGACGACCAGCGAGGCGACGAAGCTCCACAGAAGGATGAGGGCGGAGTGCTGAAACACGCCGTACTCGCGCGCGAGTTTGTCGCGCATGAGCGGGAACAACAGCAGGTTGACATACTTCATGGCTTCGAGCGCCAGGCCGGCCAGGATGGCCGAACGAACCACCTGCGCGGGGCGGATTTTGCAGTTGGGCAAGAGCCAGTAGAGCAGGAAGAGGGCGAGGATGGAGAACGGCACGGCGGCCAGTTTGAAGAGCAGCAAGTTGAGAAACGGGCGGGCAGCCGAGTGCGCGCCGGCCCAATCGGCGAGCCAGCCCTGATTGAGGGCGGTGAACATAAACGATGCGAGGGCGAGGCCGCCGCAGAGGAAGATCATGCCCAACGCCACGGCCTGATTGCGCAGGTAGGAGCGGTTCTGGGGGACGCCCCACGCGCGATTGAAGGCGACTTCGAGCGGCTCGAAAACGCCATTGGCGGTGACGAGGAGCAGCAGCATGGAGATCCATTCGATGGAGCCCGATGGCGGCAGGTTGCGACGGATGAAGGCGCCGAGATCGCCGGGAAGCGAATCGTTGAGCGCGAGGTAGATGGCCGCTTCGGCGGGGCGCGAGTGGAGGACATTGCGGCAGAAGGAAAGCATGACCAGCAAGAAGGGATAGAACGAGAGAAGGGCGCTGGAGGCGACCGCGAGCGCGTAGACGTGCGCTTCCGTCTGCATTAAATAGGTTACTACCGGGCGCGGGCGGGCGAGCCAATTTGGTTGGGCGGGGATCAAGCATACAGGTTAGCGCCAAGCGGGGCGCCGTAACCTGGCCGGATGCTGCTTCGCCTTAAGTCTTTTAAACCTAAGGAGAAAAGATGAAACTGTACGGTTTTTTGTGTGTGAGCTTACTGGCGGTTTCGGGGCTATTTGCGCAGGGGTCCCCGAGCCAAGCGGCTGCGTTGCAGCAGGCATATAACGGAATTAAGAACGACATCATGCAGGCGGCCGAGAAGATGCCGGACAGCGATTACAGCTTCCAGCCGACGATGCAGGAACGCTCATTTGGCGGATGGGTGGCGCATGTGGCGGACGCGCAGGAAGCGACATGCGCGCGGCTGGCGGGGACGCAGGCGGCCGGGCGGACCAATCCGAACGGCACAAAAACCGAGTTGCTGGACGCGCTGAAGAAATCCTTCGAGGCGTGCGATGCGGCCTATAACGGCACGACGGACGCGAACGCCAACGATGCGGTGCAATCGTTCCGCGGGCAAACCACGCGGCTTGCATCGCTGTGGGGTAACATCGGGCACGACCAGGAATGCTACGGCTCGATGGCGGTGTATCTGCGGCTGAAGAACGAAGTACCACCTTCGACGGAAATGATGGAAAAGATGCGGGGGAGAGGGAAGAAGAAGGAGTAACCGGGGCCGCGAATCGAGGGAACGCCGCGCGGTCACGCTGCGTCCGCATAGCATGCCAAACAGGCCGCACGGCAGGAAGAGGCGGCGCTCCCGCATTAGCCGGATAATCGAGCGGATCAGGCAGTACTTCCGGCGGGAGCCGGAAGATCCGTACGCGTTAGTGGGTGCGCGGAAAAAGCCGCGGCCGCCACATCGTTCGGGGGCCGCCGCCGAACCGCTGGATTGAAGGTTGCGCCGCGCGGCGGTGAGTGGGGGCCGGACTTCGATATAGTTCGATCCGATACGAATGACCGCGCCCGCCCGCACCGCCGCTTACGACATCCTGCGCAAGACTGAAGCCGGCGGCTATGCCTCCGATCTGCTGCGCGCGGCATCGCTCGACGCGCGGGATGCGGGCCTCGCTTCCCAAATCGTTTTCGGGGTTTTACGTTTCCGCGCGCAGCTCGATTTTCTGATCGGCCACTACGCGGGGCGCGCGCGCAAACTGGATGCGGAAGTGCGGACGGCGCTGCGCATGGGCATTTACCAGTTGCGCTACCTGGAGCGCGTTCCGGCGCACGCGGCCGTGGCCGATAGCGTGGAACTGGTGAAGCGCGCCCGCAAAGCTTCGGCCGCGGGTTTCGTGAATGCCGTATTGCGCAAAGTGGACCGCGCGCCGGTCGAGTGGCCGAACCGCGAGATCGAGCTTTCCTGCCCGGAATGGATGCTGGCCCGGTGGGAGCGGCAGTACGGCGCTGAAACCGCCGCGGGCATTGCGCGCGCCGCGCTTAGCGAACCCGAGACGTATGTGCGCATCACGCCCGCCGGCGCGCGCGTGCAGGATATCGGGGCGCAGTCGATCATCCCGCTGCTTGGGCTGGAACCGGGCGTCCGCTTTCTGGATTTGTGCGCCGCTCCCGGAAACAAAACCGCGCAAGCGCTGGAAGCGGGGGTCCGCACGGTGGCCTGCGATGTGCATTTGCACCGGCTTGTAGAAATGCGGAACCTGAACGTGCCCCTGGTAGTGCTGGATGGCACCCGGCCGCTGCCCTTTCGCTCCGGATTCGAGCGCGGCATCTTCGATCGCATCCTGGTGGACGCGCCGTGCTCGGGCACCGGAACGCTCGGGCGGAATCCGGAAATCAAATGGCGCCTGAAATCTGAAGACCTATTGGATCTGCAGCGACGCCAGGGGGCGCTGCTCGCGAACGCTCTCGAGGCGCTTTCGCCCGGCGGGCGGCTGGTTTATTCCACCTGCTCGCTCGAACTGGAAGAAAACGAAGGGGTGATTGCGCGGGTAACAGGCGATGGACGCCGTTGGGTTGTGAAGCGCGCCACGCATCGCATTCCCGGCCGCGACCCTGGGGATGGCTTTTTTGCCGCCGTGCTAGAATCGGTGAGGCCCGGAAATGATTGAAATCGTACCCTCCATTCTTTCCGCGGACTTCGCGCATCTGGGCGACGAGATCGCGCGGGTGGAACGGGGCGGCGCGCGCATGCTGCACCTGGACGTGATGGACGGCCACTTCGTGCCGAACATGACGATTGGTCCGCTGGTGGTCGAGTCGCTGCGCAAGACTACGCGCGCCCACCTGGATTGCCACCTGATGATTGAGAACCCGGAGCGGTACGTGAGGGCGTTTGCGCAAGCGGGCGCCGATTCGATTTCGATTCATCTGGAGGCGTGCCGGCATTTGGATGGGGTGCTTCACCAGATTCGCGCCGAAGGGGCAATGGCAGGGGTGGTGCTCAACCCCGCCACACCCGTGGCGCTGCTCGAAAATGCCATCGAAGTGGCGGATTACGTGCTGCTTATGAGCGTCAATCCCGGCTTCGGCGGGCAGGAATTGATCCCGTATGTGCTGGAAAAAGTCCGCGATCTGCGGGAGTTGCGGCAACGGAAGAGGAAGCCGGGGCTGCCGATTGAAATCGATGGCGGCGTCCACCTCGATAACCTCGGCGACGTGGTGCGAGCCGGCTGTGACTGGATCGTCACAGGGTCGGCTATCTTTCACAGCGCGGACGCGGAAGCCACAGTCCGCCAGATGCGGGAGATCGCAGCGAATGCGTTCGCTGTGCGGGTTTAGTTGGAACCGCGGCCGCTCCCGAACGGCCGCGGGTGAAGTTTAGGACTTGGGTGACTTAATGCAGCTTGATCATACGTTGCGGTACACGCTGGCGCTGGGAGCGCTGGCCGGCTTATTCAGCTCGTGCGGGTTGAAACGGCATCCTTACGAAAACCCGATTACGAAGGATACGCAGCAACCGGATAAGGTGCTCTTCGATAAGGCTGTGCACGATATGGAGCACAGCCGGTACGAAATCGCACGCCTTACCCTACAAACCCTGATCAACACCTACGACACGAGCGAGTACCTGGCGAAGGCCAAGCTCGCCATTGCCGATAGCTGGTACAAAGAGGGCGGGGCGCATGGCCTGGCGCAGGCTGAGGCCGAATACAAGGACTTCATCCTCTTTTATCCGCAGATGGAGGAATCGGCCGAAGCGCAGGAGCGGGTGTGCGATATCCACTACCGGCAGATGGAAAAGCCCGACCGCGATACAAACCAGGCGCTGCGCGCGCAGGAGGAGTGCAAAGAACTCATCCTCCACTACCCGAACAGCAAGTATGCGCCGGTGGCGCAGCAGCGGCTGCGCGAGATCCAGGAAGTGCTGGCGCAGAACGAATTCCGGGTGGGCGAATTCTACAAGCAGCGGGGCAGTTATCCGGCCGCCGCAAACCGGCTGCAGGCGCTGGCGGACCATTATCCGCTGTTCAGCGACAACGACCAGGCGCTGTGGGACCTGGCGGATGCGTATCACAAAATGGGCGACCGCTTCGAAAATCAGGAAGCCGCGGCTTACTCGCGCATCGTGAGAGATTACCCGCTGAGCGGGTGGGCGAATAACGCCAAAGAGCGCTTACGAGCGATGAACCGGCCGGTGCCGGCGGCCGATCCGGAAGCGCTGGCATTGGAGAAATACAATCTGGAGAATCGCGGCAAGAAGGGATTTTTGGCTAAGGCGATCGAGCCGTTTGAAAGCCGCCCGGATACGCGCATGGCGGCGAAAACGGGCAATCCCAATATGCAGACCTTCCAGCCAACCGTGCCGGTCAGCGTTCCGCCGCCGAACGGGCCGGCCCCGGCTCCGGGTAACAACACGGTGGGAGCGGAAGTTTCCGCGGCCGTGGTGAATAACACGACCGCGCTCGATCAGGGGAAGGACGCGCGCGCCGTGCCACCGGGGCAAACCGGCGCGGCCACGCCTGCCGCCGGGGGAGCCACGGAGAGCGCGCAGGCGACGGCGCAGCAACCGCTGCCCACCAACCACCCGGTGAAACTGAAGAAGCAGAAGAAGAGCAAGAAAGCCAAGCCGGCGCCGGCCGCCGAGACGAGCGCCCCGGCTCCACCGGCCGCGCAAACCCAGCAATGAGCCGCATCCTGTTAGTGGATGACAGCCCGCACGCGCAACGCCTCGGTGAACGGATACTGACCGGCGAAGGTTTCGAAGTGGTCACCGTCAGCAGCGGCGACGCCGCGCTGATCCGCCTGGATGACGTAGACCCGGATGTGGTGGTGGCCGATACCGTAATGCCGGGACGCAACGGCTACGATATCTGCCACTATCTGAAACTCAGCCCGCGGCATCGCCATGTGCGGGTGATTCTCACCGCCGGCATGCTCGATCCACTCGATGAAGCCGAGTGGAAACGGGTAGGCGCCGACGGCGCGCTGCGCAAACCGTTCGAAGCCACCGCCCTGGTCACAGCCGTCAAGCCGCTGGCGGAAGCGGTAGCCGCCGACCGAGCGCTGAAGGGCATGCCCTCGCGCGGTTCCATACCGGATGTGAAGCCGGCCCGCCCCAAGGCCAGCGGACCCTTCGTGACGGTTCTCGATGCGGAGCGGGTGCGCGCCGCCGTCACGATTGCGCTCGATGCCGCCATGGAGAGCATGGTCGATGAGATCACTCGGCGGGTAATCGAGACGCTTACCCCGAAACCATCGGAAACAGCTCCCGTCGAAGCGCCCGCGCAAAGTCCTTACCAAACCGCCGCCGAACCCGCCGCGCAGCCCGAGGCGGCCGCAACCGAACCTGTGGTGAAGCCCACGCCGCCCGCCGCGGAACCGGTGGCGAAGCCGGCAGCCACGCCGGTTCCGCCGCTTCCAGAAACCGTTCGCCGCGTCACACCCGTCCGCGTCCGCTCCGGCTCCATTCTCGGCCTCGACCTGCCGCCGCTCCATTCCGAAACCAAACCCGCTCCGCCGAAATCCAATTAAGCCGCCATGCCCGACAATTCCTTCGACGTCGTTTCCAAAATCGAAATGCCCGAGGTGGTCAACGCCATCCAGCAGGCGCTCAAAGAGATTACGCAGCGCTTCGATCTCAAAGACTCCCACTCCAATATCGAGCTGAACGAGAAGGACAATAAGATTACACTCACCAGCAAGGACGAGTTCAAGCTCAAGGCGGTAAACGAGATTCTGGAAGGCAAGCTGGTGAAGCGCAAGGTGCCGCTCAAAGGTCTGTCGTATGGCCCTATCGTGCCCGCGGCCGGCGCGACCGTGCGGCAGGAGATCACGCTGCAGCAGGGGATTTCGACCGAGAAGGCACGCGAAATCGTCAAGAAAATCAAGGACAGCAAACTGAAGGCCCAGGCCTCGATTCAAGGCGATTTCGTGCGCGTCTCCAGCCGCGACCGCGACATTCTGCAAAACGTGATCAAGCTGCTGCGCGACACCGATTTCGGCATCGATATGCAGTTCACCAACTACCGCACGTTCTGATTGTGGCGCGCCGAATCGAAACCTACTTTGTGCCGGGTCCCGCCGGACGCCTGGAAGCCCTGCTCGAAGAACCGGAAGACGGGGAGCCGCGCTTCGCCGCGGTAGTGTGTCATCCGCATCCGCTGCATGGCGGAACGATGCACAACAAAGTAGTATTTCGCCTGGCGCGCGGGCTACGGCGGGCCGGAGCCGTGGTACTGCGCTTCAATTTTCGGGGCGTGGGGGCGAGCGAAGGCGAGCATGCGCACATGACCGGTGAAGTGGAAGACGCCCGCGCCGCCCTCGATTGGCTGCGGAGCCGCTATCCTTGGCTGGGCTTCGTATTGGCGGGTTTTTCGTTTGGCGCGCGCGTAATTCTTACGCTCGGCTGCCAGATGGCGCAGGACCAGCCACACCCCGCGTTCCTGATGGCGGCGGGCTTCCCGACGCGCCTGCCGGTAGCGGCGGATCTGCTGGAGCAATGCCGCACCCCCAAGATTTTTCTGCAAAGCACCCACGACCAGTTCGGCCCGCGCGAGGAATTGGAAGCGGCCTACGGCAAATTCGCCGCGCCGAAGAGCCTGATCTGGATCGAATCCGAGGACCACTTCTTCGCGGGCGCGCTGGAGGAGTTGGAAGAGCGGGCGCGCGAAGCGGCGCTCATGCCTGTGCCGTCTTGATAGGCAGCGCGATTCCGGCGACGGTGAGGAAGACGCGATCGGCCCGCGCGGCCGCGCGCTGGTTCACAAGCCCCTGCAGATCGCGGAAGCGGCGGGCCACTTCGTTTTCCGGCACAATTCCCGCGCCTACTTCATTCGAAACCAGGATCACGTCCGTAGCGGCGGCCACCCCGGCGAGGGCGTCGATCTGAGCCGCGGCGCAGCTTTCGAGTTCTTCCACCGGCCGGTCGCGCCGCTCCCACATCAGGTTGCTCAGCCACACGGTGAGGCAATCGATCAAGACGATAGCGGCCGCAGGCGGCGCGCAGCGCGCCGCCCGCGCCAGATCGAGCGGCTCTTCAATGGTAATCCAATGCTCCGGCCGGTCCGCGCGGTGCCGCTCGATGCGCCCGCGCATCTCGTCATCCTCCGCGCGGGCGGTAGCGATGTAGGCGACGGCGGATTTGGCACAGAGCGATTGCGCGAACCGGGATTTCCCGCTGCGCGCGCCGCCGATGACGAGAGTCAACATCCGATTACCCGATGCGCGCAATTTCCTCGTCCGGCTTGCGGACGGTTTTGACGCCATGGAACGCCGCTTTCAGCAGCGGCGGCGCGAGCAGCGTGGTGGCTACGGACATGAAGACGATTATCCCGTAGACGCTCTGCTTCATCACGCCCACGCTCAATCCGATCTGCGCCACCACCATGCCGACCTCGCCATGTGGAATCATGCCGACACCCACGCGCAGGGCAGTGATCCGGCCCACGTGCAGGGAGGCGAGGCTGCAGGCCGTGAATTTCGCGGCCACGGCCGCGAGCGCAATGGAGATGGCCATGAGCAGCACCGTCCTGGTGGCGAAAACCGAAACATCGAACCGCAGCCCGATGCCGGCCAGGAAGAACGGAACCAGCAGTTCGGTTACTCCATTGGCGAGCTCGTGCACGCGGCGGTCCACGCTTTCACCCAACGCCAGCCCCGCCAGAAATGCGCCCACAATGGCGGCGACTCCGGCATAGACCGCCAGCAGAGCCAGCGCGAACAGCAGCGTCATCGCCAGGGCGAACTCACCCTCCGCGAGGCGGACGCGGGCCTGAACCCGGGGTATCACCCGCCGCACCGTCCGCTGGCCGATGGTCGCCATAAAGACGGTGAAGAGAATGGCGATACCGCTGGTGATCGCGATATCGAGGTAATTCACCTGGCCGTGAGCGAAGCTGGTCACAATCGAGAGGACGATCAGACCGAGGACGTCATCGGCTACGGCCGCGGCCAGAATAATTTTGGCGGCGCGCGTATCGAGGAGCTGCCGCGCGGCCAGAACCTGGGCCGTAATGCCTACGCTGGTGGCCACCATGGCGGCTCCGGTGAAGATGCTTTCATTGCGGGGCATGCCCCAGAGCGCGGTGATACCCCAACCGGCAAGGAACGAGAACACCACACCCGAGGCCGCCACCCCCACGGCTGTGCCACCCACCCGCATCAGCTCGGAGGCGCGCACTTCGAGACCAATGCCGAACAGCAGGAACATCACTCCCAGATCCGAGAGGATGCCCAGCACCTGGTTAGGTTCCATCCAGCCGAGCACGTGCGGGCCGATCAGCACGCCGGCCAGGATCTCACCGACAATGCCGGGCTGGCCAAGCCGCTCGAATATTTCCGAGAGCAGCTTGGCGGAAGCGAACACTACCAGCATGTCGAGCGGCACCTGGGCCCCCTCAGGCATGCCTTCATTATCCGAAAGGGCGAAGGCATCCAGAGTACAATTCGCGAGTTGGTGTGTGCGAACTCTGCCGCACAGTTCGTTTTACGCCGCGGAGCGGCTCAGAGCTGGGCGCGGATCACCGGCGTGCCAGCCGGCTGGGAAGCAGGCTGCCCGGCGCCGGGCTGGGTTTCGAGCGTGACCTCTATAGAAGCGATTGCGGCGAGGTCCACTGTCTCTTTGTAAACGTGCAGCGCGGTGCTGTCCGCCGTGCCCGCAAACACTCCCGCGGGCCGCGGCATGCCGTGCCTGGGCACAAGCCACATCTGGTAGACTTTGCCGGGCGCGGCGGGAGCCAGACCATACGCCACCAGCAGGATGCCTTGCGATTGGCTGGCGAAGATGGCGCCTTCGAGCGGATGTTCGCCGCCGAATGAGAACACCCGTGTATCGGGAGCGCGCAGAATCACGAGGGCTTCGTTCGACCGCGTGAGCGCGATGGATTGCGTGCGGAGTTGTTCGCGGGCGAGGGCGATCTGGCGGGCAAGGTCCACCTCGCGGCCGTGGAAGAAGGCGGCGGCAAAGAGAGCGACGGCCAGGCACCCGATGGAAGCGATCATGAAAAGCGCCGCGCCCCATCCCGTGCGTCGCGGCGGGCCGGAGGCGTGTTGGGAGTCCATGCCGGAAGTATAGCGAGCGCGGGCGTCGCGAACGCGCGCGCTTGATCAAAATTTCACGCGCGGCGGAGAGTCGCGGCAGGAAAGCGAGCGAATCGCAGAGCCATGTGCATTTTTTTCTTGACTTTCGTAGTGAACGACTTTATATATGAATCACATTGCGGTTTTTCCAAATCGCAAAATTCGATGTTAGGGAGAATCAATCGATGAAGAGCGCAACCAAGAAAGCTGCCCCGAAGAAAAAAGCTGCTCCGAAGAAAAAGAAGTAGCTCGGGCGCGCCCTACTAAGGGCAAGGTTCACTCCGAGGCCCCGATTTCCGGGGCCTTTTTCATTTTTAGAGATGTTCCCCTCCGAATTTTTCCCCTTTCCCAATTCCGCATCCGGGCAACGAGCGCGCAGGCGATTTTCCGTGGGATAGCGGGGAGAACGCGCCGGCACGTTCGATGGAGCGCAGCGCGGCGAGGTTCACTTCGTAACGTTGGCACTGAACTGGCGAGAGAAGAAGCGCGCGCCGGCCGGCACGGAGCGCCGATCCGAAAAAGGCGCCCGGCGGTGGATCTCCAGCCGGCCGCTCCTTCGAAGAAGCGCACGCCGGGCTGCGGCCGGTGGGCCGGATGGCATCCGGTCCGCAAATTGCCGGCCTGCCTCACAAACGGAGGGGGTTCACGGAGAGTCGCGGCTCCGAAGTTAGCCCGAGCAGAGCGGCGAGCGCCGGCGAGTGGTTTTCGGGATCGCAACGGCGCCTGTACCACTCGGGTTTCGGAGGTAGTAACTGCGGCGGGGCTATTCCTCGGGCAGTTCCCCGGTATCTTCGGCGCGGTTTTCGAACTTTGTCTGCGAATGCAGAAAGACGAGGTTGACGGTGCCCACGGGACCATTGCGCTGTTTGGCGATGATCAGCTCCGCCAGACCGCGCAAGTCTTCGCGATCGCGCCGGTAGACCTCTTCGCGGAAGATGAAACCCACCAGGTCGGCATCCTGCTCGATCGAGCCGGATTCGCGCAAATCGCTCAACTGCGGGCGATGGTCGCCCTGGCGGCTCTCGACGGCGCGGCTCAATTGGGAAAGCACCAGCATGGGGACTTGCAGCTCCTTGGCCAGCAGCTTCATGCCGCGAGACAGCGCGCTCACTTCCTGGTTACGGTTCTCGAAGCGGCCGCGTCCGCTCATCAACTGGAGGTAATCCACGATCACCAGCTTGGGTTCGCGGCCTTCGGCCTGCAGGCGGCGCAGCTTGGCGTGCATGTCCATGATGTTGATGCTGGCGGTGTCGTCGATATAGAGCGGGGCCTCCACCAGCTCGTGCAGCGCCTGGTTCAGCTTTCGCCGTTCCTCCTGGTTGAGGTAGCCGGCGCGGAACTTCTGGCTGTCGACGCGCGCCGCCGCGCAGAGCATGCGCGTGAGCAGCGACTCCTTCGACATTTCCAGGGAAAATATGGCCACCGTCTGCTTCAGTTTCAGCGCCACGTGCTGGGCGATGTTGAGGGCCAGGGCGGTTTTTCCCATCGAGGGGCGCGCGGCGAGGATGATGAGGTCGCCGGGGTGCATCCCACCGCTGTATTCATCGAACTTGGTGAATCCGGTGCTGATGCCCTTGATGCGCTTGCTGGGATCGAGGAACGCACTGAGGCCGCCCTCGTAGGTTTCCACGATCTGCCGCGGATTCTGCAGGCCGGCCTTGACCCGCGCCTCTCCCAGCTTGAGCAGTGTTTCCTCGGCGCCGGCCAGAATCTGGTCCGGGTTCTCTTCGCCCAGGAGGCAGCGATCGATCATGTGCTGCGAGGTGAAGATGATGCGCCGGAGGACGCTCTTGTCCTTGACGATGCGGATGTAACTATCCACGTTGGGGATCTGCGGCAGTCCGTCATCGAGGGAAACGAGGTAGGTGAGGCCGTCGCAGGCTTCGAGCTCGTTGAACTTCATCAGCTCGTTGGCCAGGGTGATGCGGTCGATACGCTCGCCGCGCTCGTGCAGCTCGCCCATGCGGCGGAAGATGCGCCGGTGCTTCTCCAGGCTGAAATCGTCCGGATCGAGCGCGCCGGCGGCCTGGATGTACAGGGCATCGTCCAGCAGGATGGAGCCGAGCACGAAGCGCTCGGCATCCAGATTGGTGGGTAGACCTTTCTCAGTGGTGGTGGCGGACATGCAGAACCCGAATACCGAAGCTTACCGTTACTCCCCGGCGGAACGATCCGAAAATTTCGCGCCGCAATTTAAGCTACTTAGGCTCTGGAGAAAGCTGTGCGAAAAGCTACGTCCGGCCGGCACGGCCAAGTGCTTGTGCATCAATTGCTCCCATGGCTGTTTCCACGTTTTTCCACAGCCGGCCGGCAGCCGGGGAAAACGCCAGCCGCTATTTCTGTTTTAGGATAATTTCAACGGGAAAGCCAGCACTTTCCTCTCAGGCACACGGCAGGCTGGCCGGAAAACGGCGCCGGCCTCCGGCTGCCCACCCCGCCCGCGGCATTCGAAAAGGTACAATCAATGATCCTATGGGCCGATTCTTCGAGAACACCTGTTGTGTCACGCTCCTGTTGCTTGCGATTACGATTGCCCAAGCGGCTCCGCCCGACCGGATCGCTCGTCCGATCGATAGCAGGCGCACACGGATTATCCCCGGCCATCCGCACAGCGCGGCCCGGCCGCGGTTCGATGCGGGCGCCGCCGATCCGGATTTCAATTCGGATTCGCCTGCAAGAAACGGCGGGGGTGCCGGCGCTGGTCACAGGCTTCAGCATCGATGGGGTGGCGCAACCGCTGGCGGAATTCAATTTCAGCCTGACGGCGACGCCGCTCGAAGTGAGGCAGAATCCGGCGGCGGACGCTTCCTGCCAGCGGGCGGCGCGGGTACACGTGGCTGAGACCAGCGGTTTTGAAAACAGCATTTCCAGGCTGCTGGCGGGAAGCACGGATCTGACATCGCAGATTGCCGCAATTTTCGGGGCCACGCGCCTGGAGGCGTGGGGATCGCTTAGGGGCACGATTTGCTTCGGCGGAATCGCGCCGCCGGCGACGATTACGTTGACGGCCGACGGCGCGGGTTACGAGCCGGGGGTCTACAACGCGACGATCGTGATTGAATCGATGAACGCGCAGCCGCAGCAGATCGCGGTGCCGGCGATGTTTGTGCTGGGCGGCAGTTCATCGGGCACGGCGATCTCCGGCGTCACTAATGGGGCGAACCAGCAGACGGTCGCCAGTCCGGGAATGGTGCTGGCGATTTTCGGCTCGAATTTGGCGAACACCACAGTCGTACCGGCCGCCAACCCGATGCCGTATTCGGCGGCGGGCGTTTCGGCGACGGTGAACGGTGTGGTGGCGCGGGTCTTGTTGTTCGTGTCGCCGACACTGGTCAAGGTTCAGGTTCCGTATACGGTGGGGGTTGGACCGGGTGTAGTGGGGATCAATAATAACGGGCAGATCGCCGGCTTTCCGATCGAACTGGCAGCCGGCATTGCCGCAATCGGTGGCGATGCTGCCGGGCTCTGTCGGAATCGCAAGCGTGAATTTTGTGACGCCGGCCACAATTCCGGCGGGGCCGCAGCCAGTGGTGCTGACCGTCGGCGGAGTGGCGAGCCCTCCGGTGAACGTGATGGTGACGGCGGCCGCCGGCGGGCAGCGATTGGCGTAGCCCCATCAGTGTGACAAAGTGATACATGGCCGCGACGGGCATCATTGTGGTCACCTATAATTCCGCCGCGGCGATCGGCGCTTGCCTGGAAGCGGCGCAAAAGACCGGCGCCGAGATCGTGGTGGTAGACAACGCTTCCGCCGATGGCACGCGCGGGGAGGTGGAACGGCGCGGTGTTCGTTTGATTGCGAATTCCACCAATCGCGGTTTTGCGGCAGCGGTGAATCAGGGATTCCGCGCCTTGGAGTGCCCCTACGTGTTGCTGCTGAATCCGGACGTGGTGCTGACCACGGGCCTTGAACGGCTGCGCGAAGCCTGCGGCCGTCCGGGCGCGGCGGGGGCGGGCGGCATGCTGGTGGATCCCGCGGGGAGGCCGCAGAACGGCTTCATGGTGCGCCGGTTACCAACTCCGGCCATGCTCACAATGGAAGCACTCGTGCTAAACCGGCTCTGGCCCGGCAACCCGTGGAATCGCGCTTATCGATATATAGGACTGGATCACACGGTAGAGCAGAGGGTGGAGCAACCGGCGGGGGCGCTGCTGATGATCCGGCGGGCGGTATGGGAACAACTCGGGGGATTCGACGAACATTTCTGGCCGATATGGTTTGAGGATGTGGATTTTTGCCGGAGGGCGCTGGATGCGGGGTATCACTTCGTTTACGTGCCGCAGGTCGCGGCGCGGCACACCGGAGGGCATTCGATCGCACCTTTAACTGTGGAGATGCGGCGCGTTTATTGGTATCGTAGTTTACTTAGTTACAGCGTCCGGCACTTCCGTCCGGCGGGTAAGCGGGCGGTGTGTCTGGCCGTGATCGCAGGCTCTTTGCTTCGCGCGCCCTTTGAAGCGGCGTTCGGGCGGAGCTTTCGGCCCCTGGCAGCATATTGGAAAGTGGCGCGGCTGGCCGGCGCATGTTTGGCGGGCGGCCGTTCCTGCTGTCCCTGATCGTTCGGGTAGAAGAGCGCGTTTTCGGGTAGTTCCGTGTTTCAATTCGGCAGTTTTCTGGTTCTCGTTCATGGTCCACAACGACTTGGTTTCGGTCACGATCGTGACGTACAATAGCGGCCCTTTTATCCGGCGTTGTCTGGAATCGGTGCTCGAGCAGGATTACGGCGGCAAGGAAATCATCGTGGTGGACAACGCTTCTTCCGACGGCACCACCGATATCCTGGAACAGTTCGAAAACCGCTGCCAGATTTACTACAACCAGGAAAACATCGGATTCGCGGCCGCGCAGAACCAGGCGATCGGGCTTTCGCGGGGCCGCTGGGTGCTGACGCTCAACCCGGACGTGCTGCTGCTGCCCGGCTTCATCCAAAGGCTGGTGGACGCGGCGCAATGGGACGAGCGCATCGGCGCCGTGTGCGGGAAGCTGCTGGCCATGACGCCGCATTTCGAAATTCCGCGGAAACCGATTGTGGATTCTACCGGCATCTATTTCAACCCCATGCTGCGCCATCTGGACCGGGGGAGCCGCGAAGTAGACAATGGCCACTACCTGCAATATGAATACGTCTTCGGAGCCACGGCAGCGGCGGCGCTGTACCGGCGCGCGATGATCGACGATGTTTCGATCGGCGGGGAATTTTTCGACTCGGATTTTTTCGTTTACCGCGAGGATGCCGACGTCGCCTGGCGCGCGCAGTTGATGGGCTGGAAGTGCCTGTACGTTCCCTACGCGCGCGGGTATCACGTGCGCAAAGTGCTGCCCGGCAACCGGCGGGCGCTGCCAGCCGAAATCAACATGCACTCGGTGAAGAACCGGTTTCTGATGCGCGCCAAGAATATTTCGGCGGACCTCTACCGGCGCAACTGGTTTTCGATCACGGTGCGGGATGTGATTGTGGTGGCCTGCTGCCTGGCGCGGGAACATACGTCGCTCAAAGCGTTTTGGCATCTGGCGAAGAACTGGAAGCGGATTTTGGAAAAAAGGCGGGCCATCCAGGCGCGCCGCGCGGTGGATGACGAGTACATCGCAAGCTGGTTCCGGTACAAGCCGGTGAGCAAGCAGGTTCCGGAGCGCGCGGCTGCCGTTGGCCAAACCGCCCGGGCTGAGGCCGGCGCCCCACGCGTGCGCCGCCGCTGATTTCCGGGGTTCGCGTGCGCATCGCGCTCGTGGGGACGCGCGGCATTCCGGCCAACTACGGCGGGTTCGAAACGTTTGCCGAAGAGCTTTCGGCGCGCCTGGCGGCGCGCGGGCACGAGGTTACGGTTTATTGCCGCGAGCGGTTTGCCGGCGAATTCTACCGGGGAGTGCGGCTGCGGTATCTTCCCACCATCCGGCATAAATATTTCGACACCATCGCGCACACGCTGATTTCGACCGCGGACATGGTGTGGCGGCGAATTTTGGGGCACAGAGTAGATGCCGCCCTTTACTGCAATGGCGCGAACGCCATCTTCACGTTTCTGCCGCGTCTGGCCGGGATTCCCACGGCATTGAATGTGGATGGGCTCGAACGGAAGCGGAAGAAATGGAACCGGCTGGCCAAAGCCTGGTACCTGCTTTCGGAATGGCTGGCGACGTTTTGTCCGGCGGTGGTGATTACCGATGCCCGCGCCATTCAGGATTATTACCAGCACCGGTATCGCAAAGCCAGCGTGTTCATACCCTACGGCGCGGAGGTGGGGCGGGTAACCAGCCGGAGCGTGCTGGATAAGCTGGCACTGGAGCCGGGCCGCTACTTCCTGTATGTAAGCCGGATGGAGCCGGAGAATCACGCGCTCGAAGTGCGCCAGGCTTTCGAAACCGTGGAGACGGATTACAAGCTGGCGCTGGTGGGCGATGCGCCCTACGCGCGCGAATATATCCAGCGGGTGCGCGACACGAGCGATCGCCGCGTGCTGATTCCGGGCGCGATCTACGGAGAGGGCTATCACGAACTCGGGTCTCACTGCTTCGCCTACATTCACGCCACCGAAGTGGGCGGGACACACCCGGCGCTGATCGAAGCCATGGGCCGCGGCGCGCTGGTGCTATACCGGAACACCGTGGAGAATGCGGAAGTTTGCGGCGATGCCGGGGTTCCGTTTGAACCGGCGGAGCTGGCGGCGAAGATGCGGTCGGTTTTGCAGATGAGCGAGGCGGAGCGCGAGGCGCTGCGCCGGAAGGCGATGGAGCGGGTGCGCGAGCGGTATTCGTGGGACGCAGTGACGGACGCGTACGAGAGACTGCTGACGGGGCTGGCCTTGAACGGAAGATAATAGGTTTGGAAACGCGAGTGCCTACCTCGTAATGAGTGTGTTAGCGCCGCATTCTGTTGATTGACGACGATCCCGTGGACCGGGAAATCCTGCGTTACCGTCTGTTTGAGAGCGGCAGCGAGTTCGAGTATCAAACCGCCGAAAGCGGACGCAAGGGTCTGGAATTACTTCGTTCCTGGAAGCCGGATTGCGTGCTCTTAGACCTGAATCTCCCGGATCTGGAGAGGCTGGATCTTTTGCGCGGCGCGCTCGCGCAGAGCACGGCGGCGCCGATCATCGTAATTACAGCGCATGGCAGCGAGCAGATCGCGGCGGAGGCGATGCGCAACGGGGCGGCCGGTTACCTGATAAAGGGATCGCTCAACGGCAACGCGCGCACTCGATCGACCGTGTTCTGGAACGGGAGGCTCTGCGCCGCAAAATTGAAGAGCAGCGGTTGCACATCGAGCAGCGGAACCGGAAACTGGAAGAGGAGCTAATGCGGGAGCGCGCAGCCCGCGAAGGCGCCGAAGAGAGTGAAAATCGCTATCGAACTTTGGCGGAAGCCATTCCACAAATGGAACCTGCTGCGCGCCGTGCCGGCGACCCGCGGTGGAGAGATTTTGAAGTGGCTGGGCACGTTCACCGATTTAGAAGAACAGAAACGTGCGGCGCAGTTGCTGGGACAGCGGCAGAAGCTGGAGAGCATCGGTTTGCTGGCCGGGCGACAATGGCTGCGGCATGGATGAGGTCACGAAGGCGAAGATTTTCGATCCCTTTTTCACCACGAAGTTCACCGGACGGGGTTTGGGGCTGGCCGCGGTTCAGGGAATTGTGCGCAACCGGATAGACGGGGAGGGGCTCGGTTGGCGTACTGCGAAATTTCGCTGGCGCCGCCGCCGGGCAGACTTCGCCGGTGAGTTTTTGCGCTTCCACCGGTGAAGTTCACCGGCGCGAGCCGCTGGCCCAACCTATTTATATTTGCGTAAGACGGCGATCAACCGGCCTTGAATTTGCACCTCGCGCGCCGGGACAATGATGGGCCGGAGGGCGGCATTCGCGGGTTGGAGGCGGATCTGATCGCCCGGCTCGCGATAGAGGCGTTTGAGCGTGGTTTCGCTGCCGCCCACCAGGGCGACCACGATATCGCCATCGCGAACCTCGGGCGTCTTTTCGAGAAGGATCAGGTCGCCATCGCAGATGTGATCCTCGATCATGGAATTGCCGCGAACCTCCAGGGCGTAGGTGTTCCTGTCGCCGGCAAAATCGGCGAAATTCAATGTTTCGCGCTGCTCGACAGACTCGACCGGCGACCCGGCCGCAATCCGGCCCAGCAGCGGCACTTCCAGGTGCGGTCTGGCGCGGCGCTGCTCCTGGAGGTATTTCGGCGCCAGTTCGAGGGACCGGCTCTGGTTGAAGCCGCGCTTCAGATAGGCTTTCGCTTCGAGCGCCGCGATGTGCTTGTGTACCGTGGCCAGAGATGCGAGCTCCAGGCCGCGCGCAATTTCTTCATAACTGGGGCAATAGCCGTTTTCGTCCTGGAAGCGGGCGATGAAATCGAGTACCTGTTTCTGTCTTTTGGTGAGCGGCATAAGCTACCTATTTTATTTTCGGCGAATAAAAAGAGAAAATGCAAGTCTAAAGTTTGCGGCCGGCCGGACCGATAGAGAGAACGAGATGCCGCTGATCTCCTTACGCAAGAGTAGCCGCGAAGCGGAGCAGGATCTAACTCCGCGAAGCGTGGCCGAGGAATGCTACGTTGCCGCCCTCGATAATCTCGCGCAGTACGCGATTGAACTCGAGGAAACCACAACCAAGGCCTACCAGGGCTACCTGAAAGATCTGGCACGCGAGGTGGAGGGGGGCACGCCGCAGGCGCTCGCGGAGAGCCAGGGAACTTTGCGGGGCCTGCTGCGGGACTACAAGGACCGGGCCGCGGCCTATATAAGCTCGCTGCGGGAGGAGTTAAGCCGGACTGCCTCAGGCTTGCAACGCCTGATCGAGACGCTTACGCAAAGCGATGGCAACCACGAATCGCGTTTGATGGCGGCGGTGAAACAGCTTCGGGAATTGGCTCAATCGCCCATGGCCAAACCGGTGGCCGAAGCGCTGCGAGCGGCGAGCGATTCGATTGCGGAGGAACTGGAAAAATTCCGGGAGCAGCAGCAGCTAACGGTATCGCAGCTTCTGGCCGAGATCAGTCTGCTCCACCGCAGGATCGATGCGCTGGAATCGGCCTCGTCGGCGGAGGACTTAACCAAACTGTTCAGCCGGCAGGAGATGGAGCGGCGCCTCCGTGTGACGGTAGCCGGGGGGGCGCTGGTGCTGATCAAAGTAGACGGGCTAAAGCGGGCTGCGCTGCAATTCAATGCCGATGTAGCCCGGCAACTGGCAGCGGCATTTGTGAAGCGGCTGCGCAACAACCTGAAGCCCGGGGCGGTGGTTGGAAGGTGGTCGGAGGAGGGTTTCCTGATTCATCTGCCCGCGTCATGCGGCGAAACGGAAGAGATCGCGAAATGGATTCGGGAACATGTCGCCGGTTCCTACGCCTGCCTGTTGGGCGGCAAGATTGTACGGCCGGCCGTGCAGGCCACCGTGGAGGTAATCCATGCAATTTCGGGCGGCTCGGCAATGGAGCAGATTATCGGGAGAATCGGGGAATACTTTGATCCGCAGGCGGGCTAGGGCGATGCGGGCTTTCCTATAATGAAGACTTCATGCCCGCCGAACTGGTTTGTTTTACGAAGAAATGCCGCGCGCGATTTCCGATTACCGACATAATTTACAACTGCCCGGAATGCGGCGGGCTGTTGGAAACGGCGTACGAAGCGCCGGAACAATCGGCGCCGATGCTGAAGCGAACGTGGCGGGAACGGCGGACCTCGAATACACCGCTTGACCAAAGCGGGGTGTGGCGCTACCGGGAATTCATTCCGTTTCTGGCCTCGTACCAGTGCGTGGTAACGCTGCGCGAGGGCAACACACCTCTTCTCGAGGCACGGCGGGCGGCGCAGTATGGCGGACTCGACCGCCTCGTGTTCAAACACCAGGGATACAATCCAACCGGTTCGTTCAAAGATAACGGG
>Ga0070737_10001500_pt1 | contig 33133 bp, 22 predicted proteins | sample Coa_R1_10_FD_66438 | JGI IMG/M metagenome (GOLD analysis project Ga0070737, IMG submission 66438) | Surface soil microbial communities from Centralia Pennsylvania, which are recovering from an underground coalmine fire - Coalmine... | ecosystem: Environmental > Terrestrial > Soil > Unclassified... | reverse complement strand
CGTGAACTACTCGTGAACTACTCGTGAACTACTCGTGAACTACTCGTGAACTACTCGTGAACTACTCGTGAACTACTCGTGAACTACTCGTGAACTACTCGTGAACTACTCGTGAACTACCAATACATCCACACACCCACATCATCTCGCTTGCGAGGCCAGCGCCAGCCCAGGCTTCCCCCTGGCCTCACGTCTGACCTCATGAATGAGCGCCGTCCGCCTGCCGACTACGTTCGCCCGCTCAGATGACTTCGGCGCCGCGCGATGGTTGAGCGCCAGAAACACCAGGCCGCCCACCAACGCGAACAGCAGCATCTGCGCCTCCATTGTGGTGGAAAGCGCCAGCGCGCCCGCCGCCGACGCGCCCAACATCCCAAACAGCACCACGAAGCTGGCTCCCCGCACGCCGTACCCATTGAGCGAGACCGGCAGCATCGTCGCCAGCGAGGCAATGGGCAGCGCCGCCCAATAGTACCAGAACGGCGTGGGCAGCCGCAACGCCAACCCATACAGGTAGAAGTTGCAGTTGCTCACCAGATAGAACAACGCACTCACGCCAAACGCTTTTGCCAGCATCGCTGGAGCCAGACGATAGCTTGCCAGTGACTCGGCAAGCTCCAGCAGTTTGCGCCCAAACGGCAGGCGCCGTACCCGCTCGACGCCGAACAGCGCCAACCAGCGCGGGCTGGCAAACAGCGCCAGCAACGCGCCCACATAGGCCAGCGTCACGCCGCCAAGAATGGCTGTGACACCCCATCCCAGGCGCGGAATCAGCAGCGATCCGGCCAGCGCGAATGGCAGCCCCGTCAGCAGCATTGCGCCCAGGCCAACTACACGCGCCATCAGCGTTGCGCCGGTCGCGCTCACCGCCCGGCCCGATTCCCGCGCTACGTAGGTTGCCTTGGCGACATCGCCGCCGATACTGGTGGGCAACAGTTGATTGAATGTGATGCCCAGGAAATAGAGACCTGTTAGCAAGGGCAGCGAGAGCCGGATGCGCTCATGCCCCAGCAAGACCTGCCATTGCCAGGCGCTCACTACTACCGTCACCACACCAAGCCCCAGGCCAAACGCAAGATACGCCGGGTTGGCGAGCGAGAGCGCATGCGCCACCAACGCCAGATGTGCCTTGGTAAGCAGCCAGTAGAGCAACCCGGCGCTGATCACAATGCGCGCCGCCAGCCAGAGGTAGCTGCGCGTTCGCTTCGAGAGCCGAACAGCCTTGCCAGCAGATGGCGCTTGCGCCTTGCCCTTGCCCGCCAGCTTTTCCACCTCGCCAGGTTTCACCAAGGCGGAGTGAAGAGGACGCGAAGAAACACCTTTCGCTTGAAATGCCTGATGCTCCGTGTGCGTCACACGCAGTTCGGTCGGTTTTGCTTTTTGACCGGACGCCAACGGTTGTGATGGGCGAGGCGCCCGCTGTGTGGTGTTGATTGGCCTCGACGTATGCGCAGCGGCGCCCCGGCCAGCCGCTTGAACGGGAGTCGCTGCTGAGTATGCGCGCCGCCGACGCGATGGAATGGGCTGCTGCTCCGGCGGGCGCTTTGCCCGCTGAAGTGGTGAGCGTTGTTCGACGGCGCCAGACCTGGCAGCCGAACTATATTTCTGACGCCTCCCTTGGAGATCCCTCCCTGGATGAAGCGTGAGCGAATCAACAGCGCGCATACGTGCTAGGCTTTCTACATGAGCGGGTCACAACTTATCCTGAACTGAAGCGCATACGCGCTCTGCTAAATACCAAATACCGCTTGCTTAGCTTCCATGTCAGGTTCGGCGCCTGCGAATGCGTCCGACGTGTTTCGATCAGCTTGCGATTCTGGCGTCCCGTTGGCCGACGCGCCTGCTCTTTGCGAGGCAGCGAACAGCGCCTCCGCCATGTCTGGCGTCAGGCCGGATGTCATGCTGGCTAGCAAGCTCTGGTATGCCAACTGCGCAGCCGCCAATTGCGCCAGCCGATTCGCTTCGAACGCGGCTCCCGCTGCGTTGCGAGCGGCGCCTGCGCCACTTGTGGTTGCTGGCGGCCACGATGGATGCGCAAAACGCCCAGTTGGGACGCCAGTCGCAGGGGATGGCTGCGCCAGGGGAGTCGGAGCGCCAAATGACCCATTTTCGGCTCCGCCGAACAGGCTAGGCGCCAGCAGACCAAGTGGATTGGGCAGTGAGGTCAATGGAAGCTGCCCCTTCGGCAGGGTAATCGGCCCATCGGGTGTCCCCATGACCATCGAATGCACGATGTAGGTCGGCTTGTTCTGTGACTCGTAGTACGTCCGCATGATCAGTTCGGCCAGCAGCCCCATCATCACGATCTGAATGCCAAGCACAAACAGGATCGCGCCAAGCAGGGTCAGCGGATTGTTGTTGAGGTGAACGTATGGCGGAACGAAGCGCTGAACCACCCCGACGCCTTCTATCAGCGCCGCCAGCGCGCCCAGCGCCACGCCCACATAGCCAAAGGCGTAGAGCGGCTTCGTCGAATAGCTGCCCAGGAATTTGACAGTCAACAGATCGAGCACGACGCGAATGGTGCGGCTGATGCCATATTTGGACTTGCCGAACTGGCGCGCACGGTGGTTGACGGCCACCTCGGTGATACGTGCGCCGCTCCACGAGGCGTAGACCGGAATGAAGCGGTGCATCTCGCCATAGAGCCGCACGTTTTCCAGCACTTCCCGGCGATAGGCTTTGAGCGTGCAGCCGTAATCATGCAGCTTCACCCCCGTTACCCGCGAGATGATGCCATTGGCGATGCGCGAGGGCAGCTTGCGGCTCAGGAACGGATCGCGCCGCTTGGCGCGCCAGCCACTCACGCAGTCATACCCTTCATCCAGCTTCGCCAGCAACAACGGAATATCGTAGGGATCGTTTTGCAGGTCGGCGTCCATCAGGATGATGATGTCGCCCTGACTATGAGTGATCCCGGCAGACATCGCGGCGGTCTGGCCAAAGTTGCGCCGGAAGCGAATGATCGTCACATGCGGGTCGGTCTCGGCGATGTCGGAGAGACGGGCGAAACTGGCGTCGCGGCTACCGTCATCCACATAAAAGATTTCGTAGCTACGTCCCACCTGCTCAAGCGCGCCAGTCAGTTGTTGATGGAGCAGCGGGATGTTTTCTTCCTCGTTATGTACCGGAATGACGATGGAAAGGTCGAGCGCGCCAACTCGTTCGCGCCGGTTCGCCGGGCCGGGTTGGCCTGATTGCCCGCCGCGCGCAGATGTTGACGGCGTTGGCCTGGCGCCAGCCGTCGTGTCCGCAGTCGTGGTTGGAAGTAGCTGCGTAGAGTAATTCAGCATAGAAGTGTTTCCTTGTATAGCTTGAGATACCGGCGCCGCCGATGATGCAGGCGATGGAGAAGCTGGCGCGCGTTGAGGAATGAGCGCGCGCATATACGCATGAGCCGTGCGGTCTACAAACGTTGCGAAACTGTACTCGCGGGCCGCCAACGTCTGAGTGGCGTCGCTCAACCTCTGGGCGTAGGGCGCATCGGCCAGCACATGCAGCGTGCCCTGCGCCAGCCCCTCAGCCGTTGGAGCCACCAACTCGGCCACCGTCGGGGTGAGCACCTGGGTGTTGGAGTGGATTGCCGTCGCCACGATGGGCTTGCCCGCCGCCAGATACGAGAACAGCTTGAGCGGCGTGTTCGTCCCCTCCGCTCGTGGACTGACCAACACATCGGCCAGCCGCATATACAGCGGCATCTCCTCCATCGGACGACGCCCCGGCAATCGCAGCGCATGTTCCACACCCGCCGCCTGCGCCCAGCCGCGTACCTGCGCAATCTGCTCAGGCAAGCCGCCCACCAACACATAGCGGGCGGTAGGATGCTGCGCCAGCACAGCAGGCATGCTGCCCACCAGCAGGTCAAGCCCTTGATACGGCTCGAAGGTTCCCGTGTAGACCATCACCGGCCCATCGCCATCGGCAATCTGCAACTCGTGACGCAAGGTCGTCAGCCGCTTCGCCAACACCTTCTCTTCCACGCCGCTCAGGTCTTCACCAACGGCGGTGTTGTAGATGAGGATGACCTGATCGTCGCTGACGTTGGGAGCGAAGCGAGCGATGGTCTGGCGCAGTTCTGGGTAGACATAGATGATCACCCGTGCGCTGCGCAAAATCAGCCGTTCGACGTTTTCCATCAGCCCAATCAGCAGACGGCTCTTGGTGAACCTGGCATTGACCAACTGTTCGGAGAGGTCGTCGTGCATATCGTAGACATGCGGCAAACGGAAGAGCCACCCTAGGATTGCCCCAAAGAAACCCGCTTCCAGATGCGTGTGGATCACGTCGTAGCGTCGGGGATGGGTGAGCAGGAGCAGTAACGCCCGCAGAAAGAGCAGGGCATCCAGCGGGAACTTGGCGGCAGAGGGGCCAACCTTGATACGCGATAAACCGGGGTAGCGCCAGGCGCGCTGAATGCGCAGCCCTGGCAGGGGCGCGTCCTGGCCAATGGGATAGGTCACCAGATCCACCTGATGGCCCAACTGGCTGAGGGCGCGCAGGCGGTCATACACCTGGAACACGGCGCCACGCGGCTCCACATATGGCACTGGCGCAATCATCAGGATACGAAGAGACTGCTGGGTTGGATTGATTGATTGAGAACGCTGAGAACGCATGGGGGTTACACTGCCTCCACCACTTCCGCAACATTTTCCTGTCGCCAGGAGGCGCTGGCAGGAGCGCCAGCAACTAAAGGGAACTCAATAGGGGGTCAACGATAAACTGGTGAGCCAACATCGCTCAGGAGGGACGCCAGACAGACGATGGGTGATGTGAGAGCTATGCCGAAAACCGCCCGGAACAGCTTACGCCTGACCAAAGTGACCCAAAGTGACCCAAAGTGACCCAAAGGAGAAATCGCCATTGTTTTATCCAGCAGGTTCATACGAAAATAGTACGCGAGAAAGGGGGCGCGCCAAATGGAGAATCAGTTGCGAGTAGGTTAAGGAACACTGGATGGAGGGGATATTTGCATAAGTGTGCGTAAGCGCCCAAAAAAGAGCCAGACCTCCGAAGCTATAGCAACGGAAGCCTGACAGGGAACGAAACCGTTCAAGAGGGCACGCCATGGCTAGCTTTGACTGCCGCCCCCAAACATGCCGCCAAGACCGCCAAGCGCCTGCTGCACCTGATCGGCGAGGCCACCAGAGCCGCCACTCAGCACCCCATCAATCTGTGAACCGATGGGGCCGGGGAGCTTGCCTTTGAGATAATCAATCACCGCCTGCGCTGCCTGTTGGGCCTGATCCTGTGGCAGACCTGTTCTTTGCGATACTGCGTTCACCAACTCGTCCACAACCACCACCTCCTGCGAAGCCTCTACGCCTCACAACCGTTCAGGTATACACATCATGAGCAACTGCGTTGCCCAAGACAAGTGTACCATAGGCTAACCAATTTCTCAATGGCTTTCCACTAAACTGAAGCGTTGTAGTATTGTAGTATTGTATTGGCAATTGCTCAGTGGTAGGTGATCGTGGATCGCTATGTCACCGCATGAATACTTAAGGCGCCCGTTGGATGATAGTAGAAAGTGAGCCGAATGCGATGTCGCTCAGGGCGAAACTGGATGTCTGGCAAAATGATTTGATTGATATGAGTCACAACAATGGATTGCTCTACTACAAAGAATTAGGTGTATCAAGGGTGCGCGTCACAGGAGGACGATTACCGGTTACTGATGTCAATACGCTGTTTCGCGACATCACCCAAAAAGATACACTGCTCTCCTTCAAGCAAATTGGTGTAGATCTCAGTCGCGAAGAGAACTTGATGCTGGCGCGCATGCTGGAACGCCTGCGCAAACAGGCGCGACTCGATCTCACCGAGCGTGGCTTGCTGACACTCTATCTGGTGTTTGGCATGCTCGACTGGCACGAGTCCGAATCAAGTGGTGAGATGATTCGTTCGCCACTGATCCTGGCGCCCGTTACGCTTGTGCGCAATGGCGCGCATGGTGAGCTATCGCTGAAACGCGCCTCTGAGCAAGAGGTAGAGATCAACCCTGTCCTTCGCGAACGACTCGATAGCAGCTTTGATGTGCGCCTGCCCACCTATGAGGAGATCGTCGCCAGCCTTGCGCCAGAGGCTCTGCCCCGAACGGCTGGCACGCCGAGGGCACAAGCGCAACGCGGCTCCACCAGCGGCGCGACGCCAACGTTGGGCGTCCTCTTCGAAGCGATAGCACCTGTGCTCAATGGTCTTCCAACCAAGCTCATGCCAGTAGTCCACAGCGATGAGGTTCACCTGGGGCGTTTCTCGTTTCAGAAACTGGTGATGCGCAACGACCTACTAAAACACCAACAAGACGCACTCTCCCATCCGTTATTGCTGCGTTTGGGTGGCGACATTACACGTGTGGCTGAGCCGGACTCACCGTGCGCAGACCAGCTCGATGAGCGCCTGCCGCCAATGAATACGCTTGAGGTACTGGATGCAGATTCCAGCCAGCAGGAAGCGATTGAAGCGGCTAAGGCCGGCTCAAGTTTTGTATTGCAGGGGCCACCGGGCACAGGTAAAAGCCAGACGATCACCAACATCATCTCCGAGGTGATGGGTATGGGCAAAAGCGTCCTTTTCGTCAGCGAGAAGATGGCCGCGCTCGAAGTCGTTCGCCGCCGGTTGCACGATGTCAATCTCGATGGTTTTTGCCTAACTTTGCATGATCCCAATGCCGACAAGAAGATCTTTATCGAGGAATTGAAGCGGGCGCTGGTGGGAGCCACCACTGCGCCCACATCTGCGGATACCTCGCGCTGGGCGCAAGAGGCAAACCAGCTCGCCACCGAACGGGCGCAACTCAACGAGTATATGCGCGAACTTCATCGAGGGCGGTTTGCAATGGCTATGTCGGCCTTTAAGCTCTACGGCGCCCTTGCTCAACTCGACGGCGCCCCTAGCAGCGATTACACACTGCCCAACGTGCGTACTATTACCCATACACAGCGCGACGCCATGCGTAAGGCGCTGGAGCGCCTGCTCGACTACACCGACGTGCTTGATCAGTATGAGACACACCCCTGGCGCGAGACGCTTGTCCCCTCCTATAGCGCCGCGCTTGAAAGTGAGATCTCTACCCATTTTAGCGCCATGCATCAGGCATTGGAAGATATCAACGCGCAGATGGAGCAGGTGCGCCAGGGGCTGAGCGAGGATGATCGGGCAATTACCCTGCCCTATACGCGTAGCGCTCTTGAGCGCATGGCCTATGCGCTAGCAAGTCCACTGCCCCCAAGAAGCTGGCTACGTATGGAGCGCGCCCAAGAGCTTCATAGTCAATTCACTCACAACGCAGCAAGGGCCGCCAATTACTTGCGCCGGCGCATTTCTCTCGACGCACGCTACAAACCTGCCGTGCGCTCACTCGATCACGCTGCACTGCTCCAGGAGATTCGTGAGCAGGCGCCGCGTACACTCGCTAGTCTCAATGCGCCCGCCCAGACGACGCGGGTTCCCCCACCTGACGTCGCATTGGCTTACCGCGATACGCTGCTCACACATCTTGCCGCAGCAAGCTCCGTCCTGGTAGAGTTGCGTGAACTGGGTGGCTCCATTGCCCAACTCTATGAGATGCCGATTCCTACCAGCATAGCGGAGATCGGAGCGATGCTCACACTAACCCGGCTTGTGCTGGATGCCCCTCAGCCACCGTCAGCCTGGTTCGAGCCGAGGGTGTATGAGCGGGCGCGTTTCCTCGCACAAGACGCTGACACACGCTACAACGCCTGCGCTCAACGGCGAGCAATGCTACAAGCTTACTATTCACCTGTCTATTTCTCTGCCGATCTATTGACGCCGATGGCGCACCGATTCAAGACAAACTACCAATCCATCATACGCTGGTTCAACCCGAACTACTGGCAAGACATGGGGCGGCTGAAGACGATGCTGGCGCCTGGCATACAGCGGAGCTTCTCACAACGTGAGGCGGATCTCTATCAGGGCGCGCAATTGCTGGCTGAAGAGGAGCAATTGGCCGGCCAACGCAACGAGCACTCCTGGGCTTTGGGGCGAGCATTCACAGCAACCACGACAGATTGGAACTGCGTGCGGGCAATGATTCAGTGGATGGACAGTTTCAACGACGCGTGGAGAATCTGCCTTAGCTACCGCGCGGCGACTACACCTACGCAAACCTCGCTACCCACACCGGCCCTGGCAGCGCTCGCTTCCGGCCCCGCTGTCATGCGTGATGCTCTGCGTGCACTCTATGACCAAGCGATCACGCTTTGGAACAAGTGGCAGCAAGAGCATATCACGCTCAGCCGACTCATGCGCTATGATGCCCTGCTTGGCAACGCGCCTTCCATGCGCTCCTCCCAGCAGGTCACCCTTGTCGAATGGCTCGATCCGGCTACCCTCGTTGATGGTTTTGCCCACCTTCAGTTGGCGCTTCACGCGTTCTACGCAGCTGTGGATGCGCTGCTGGCGCTTCGGCTTACGCCCGAAACATCGCAACCGGTTAGCTGGGCAGAACTCTGTGACGATCTCACCAGCGCGCAAGAGGTACAAGCCTATGAGGTGTGGCTGGCCGAGCATGAACAGGAGCTACGCGCGGAACTTGGCGCAGCATACCAGGGCGCCTCGACCGATTGGCAGGCGCAGCTACACACCTTGGAGTGGGTGATCGGCTTCCTGAAGCAGTATCCCACTACAGGGCGTGCGCCACAGCCATTGACAAAACTTGTCTCTAATGAGGGCGACCCCAGCCAGCGGGCGGCGCTTAGAGAGGCGGTATCGCATGCACAACGCCAACTTGCCCTCTACGAAACTGAGGCGCGCTGGGCCGAGCGCATTCTCCCACCTCAGGCGCTTTTGCCCACAGGAACAACCCGCGAGAATGCGCCGGTTGCTGCAATTGCCCAATGTGTGGCAGAAAAGCTCGCTCAGCTTCCGTCGTTCAGCCGCTGGCTCAATTGCCGCCAGGTCATGGGCGAGTGTGATATGCTCGGCCTGGGTGATCTGCTCAATCGCGCGCGGCAGCAGCGAGAGTTTCCTCGCGCCATTGTCGCCCAGTTTGAGAAACGCCTGTATACGCTCCTGATCGATCAGTGCTACGCAGATGCGCCAATCCTTCGCCGTTTCTCGCGCGAAGAGCATGAGCGTGTCATCGCGTCGTTTCGGCGGCTGGATAGGAACCATTGCTACCTGGCGCGCGGCCAACTTCGCGCGCGTCTTGCGGCTAAGCGCTATCAGACATACGGCAAGGCACAGCGCAGCGCTACCCCATTGGCAAACTCGCTTGGCGCACAAACAGAGATCGTGACCCTCCGCGCAGCCTTCGCCGAGCTTCAGCGCGAGGCGGCAAAAAAACGCCACCGATCAATCCGTGCGATTGTACGAAAGACAGCGCCCGCGTTGATCGCAATCAAGCCGTGCTGGATGATGAGTCCGCTGAGCGTCAGCCAGTTCATCGAGAGTGGCAAGCAACTCTTCGATCTGGTGATCTTCGACGAGGCCTCGCAGATCAGCCCCGAGGACGCCATCTGCGCCATTCTGCGTGGCAAACAGGTAATTGTCGTGGGCGACGATAAACAGTTGCCGCCGACGCGCTTCTTCAGCCATACCCTGGCCGACGAAGAAACGGACGAGGATGACGACGACAGTGATACAGCCAACCAGAACAACGACACTGTCCGTAGCGAAAGCATCCTCAAGGAGTATGTTGGCGCAGGGCTGCGGTCGCGTTCACTCAGGTGGCACTATCGCAGTCGTCATGAGTCACTGATTGCATTCTCGAATCACGAGTTCTACGACGATGGGTTGATTACGTTCCCTACACCGAACCGATCCGACGGCGTCCAGTTCGTCCATGTGCCCAAAGGTGTCTATGATCGGAGCGGCTCACGCCGCAACAAGGTCGAGGCAGAGCGTGTGGTGGATTTGATCATTCAGACGGCGCAACGCACGCCAGATAGGTCGCTAGGGGTAGTGGCGCTCAGTTCCGCACAAGAAAACGCCATCCGCGACGCACTGGAAACCCGTATGCGCAGTCAGCCGGAGCTGGCCGCCTACGCCGAGTACCTCAACGAAGATAACCTTGCCAGCGATGGCTTCTTCATCAAAAACCTGGAGAACGTGCAGGGCGACGAGCGCGAGGTGATCATCCTGAGTGTAGGCTATGGGCGTAACAAAGAGGGGCGTGTCTACACGAACTTTGGGCCAGTCAACAAACCTGGCGGCGAGCGCCGCCTGAACGTCGCAGTGACGCGCGCGAAAGACAAGATGATCGTCGTTAGCTCGATCCGCGCAGGTGACATGAAGGCGTCGTCGAATCCAGGTGTGCGCACGTTGCGGCGCTACCTGGACTATGCCGAGCGGGGCATAGCGGCGCTCGGCGAGAACGCGCTAGCTGTGGGCGCTGGCGCTAACGCACAGCCCATCTTTGAGTCGCCATTTGAGCAGGCTGTTTATACCGCGTTGAGCGCCAGAGGTCTGCAATTAGATGCTCAGGTCGGCTGCTCAGGCTATCGCATTGACCTTGCCGTGCGTGATCCTCAGTCGCCCGACAGGTATCTGCTGGGTATCGAGTGCGATGGCGCCAGCTACCACTCTGCGAAGACGGCTCGTGACCGCGACCGCTTGCGCCAGCAATGCCTCGAGGGGTTGGGCTGGCATATCCACCGCATCTGGTCAAGTGACTGGTTCCAGAATCCTTCCAATGAGGTAACGCGCGTCCTCACTATCGTTCAGCAGATGATAGCCAGTCGCCAAACACCGCCCAGTGTAGCATCGTAAGCTGTCTGGCGTAGATCAGTGTTCACCTCATAGCAGGTGAGCAGAAGTATCCAGGCCGAGGGAGGAACGCCTTACAGGTTTACTCCTCGCCGGTCAGCCGGTTGAGCGCCACGGTGAAGGCGCTGCCCTGGCGCGGTGTGCTTTCCACATGGAGCGCGCCATCGTGTCCCTCGACGATGATACGCACAATCGCCAGCCCAAGCCCCTGGCCGTGTGGCTTGCCGCGCGAGGTCGCCTCCCCCACCTGGTAAAAACGGTCGAAGATGCGCGGCAGGTGTTCCTGGGGGATGCCAATGCCTGTGTCGCGTACCTGGAGAATGACCTGTGTGGGGGTCGCCTGGGCCGAGATACGCACCTCACCTCCTTCGGGCGTAAACTTGATCGCGTTGGCGACCAGATTGCGCGCCACCTGCCCAATGCGCGGGGCGTCAGCCAGCACGAGCGGCAGCGAGGGCGGCACATCAACCACCAGGCGCACCTCCGCGTCCTGCGCCGTCAATTCAAGCTCCTCCATCGTCTCACGGATGGTTGGCGCCAGATCAACCGGCTCGCGCATCAGCGCAAACTGCCCCGCGTCGCGCCGCGAGATCAACAGGAGGTCGTCTACCAGCGCGGTCAGGCGCTCGCTTCCGGCGCGGGCGCGCCGCAGAAAGTCCTGGCGTTGCTCAGGGGTTTCCTGGCCGGTATCGTCAATCAAAAGATCAAGATAGCCGTTGAGAGTTTGCAGCGGCCCACGCAGCTCATGCGAAACCATCGAGAGGAAATTTGACTTCATCTCGTCCACCTCGCGGATGGCAGTGATGTCATGACCGGCCAGCAGCGCGCGTGGCCCTTCCGGCCCCATCACTGGCGTCACACTGAAGTCAATGGATCGCTTGCGCTGGCGAGGCGCCCCTGTACGCCGCACGAACTGATGCGGCTGCTCAAACTGGCACTCGATATGATCAAACGCCATCCCCTCGCGCAGCGCCCGCTCGATGTAGCGTTCACCATCACACAGCGGGCAGTCTCCGCTCACCCGCTGGCGCAACACCTCATTGCACGACTGACCGATCAGTTGCTCACGTGGCTGCCCGATGAGCCGGGCAAAGGCGCCATTGACCTCAATCAACGTGAGCGCGCCATCCACCAACGCAAAACAATCCGACGCCGACGCGAAGATCGCCGCCTGTTGTTCGCGCTCGGCCTGCTCATGCTGATAGAGTTCGACGTTTTCCAGCGTGGCGGCGATGATGTTGCTCAGGTTGAGCGCCACGCCAAGTTCGCCGGGGCGAAACGCCTGCATGCGCGCCAGCATGATCACCCCACGCAGGCTATTCTTTGAGATGAGCGGCACGCAGAGCAGCGAGAGATTCTCGCCGGAAAGGAACAACTCGGTGACTGGGCCAACCTCGCCGTAGCCTGGCGACGAGAGGCGCGCGCGGCGATTGCTCGCCACCCATGCGGCGATGGAGTGGGGATCATTCAGGGGAACCCGCTTGCCGCCCAGGCGGTCGCCACGCGGGCCCATCCCCGCTACTGCGCGCAAAGCGTTGGCGCGCTCATCATACACGTAGATCACCGCGTCGTCGCAGGCGATCACTTTGCGGATGCTGCCGACGATATGCGTAAAGACTTGGCTGGCGTCAAGCGAGCTGGTGAGCGCGCGCGAGGCGTCGAGCAGGGCGCTGAGTTCGCGCGCCTGGCTGGCGTGCGCCTCCGATTGAATTGTCTTGCTCACCGCCAGCGCCGCCATCTCCGAGAAGACTTGCAAGAGCTGCGTCCGCCCATCGTCAAAGGCGTCGGGCTGCGGGCTGATCACCGTCAACGCGCCCAAAATATGCCGCGCGTCAATCAGCGGAAGGCAGAGCAGCGAACCTGCCGACGCGGGCAGAGCCGCAAGCGAAGGGAACTGGCGTAGCGCATCTGGATCAGAAAGATTGCGCAGAGAGACGGGCAATAGATGCGAAGCGACCCACATCTCGACATCGGCGGATGGGCTGGGGCGTGTCGGTCTGGCCGACAAGCCGCCGTCGTCCAGTGTCACCCAGGGAGTAAGGCGCCCTGTCGTCTGATCGAGCAGCGAGAGCGAGACGATGGAGACAGACATCAGCGCGGCGACGGTGTTCGCCAGCCGTTCGAGCGTCGCTTGCAGTTCCGCTGCGTCGTTCGCGGCTTGTGGGCCGCCAGTGGCGGAGTTGATCGTGCCAACGCCAGGGGCTGACCCCGCCCCCATAGACGCCATACGAGAGGCGCTCCCCGGCTGGGATGAAGACGCCCCAGGTTGCGAGACCGCGCCCGGCTGGGATGGCGTATTCCGCTGGGGATGATCGAGAAAGTGAACCATCGCGCTGCCCCTCAGGTTCTTGAATTCGCTTGTCTATGCGTGCCTCTTCAGATTGCTACAGCATGCGCTAACATGCCAATCAGGCGTTAGTACGTGCGGCTGTGTCATCCGGTGGCGCCAACTGGCGCGCCGCCGGGCAATATGTGACGAATTACCACTTTTTTGTTCGCGCCACATCGCGCGATAGGCTATCATCAAATTGAGCGCATGGAACAACGCAAGAGTTGGGGAGAGCAACCACCCCACACTCAAGCCATACTATGGTGTAGTCTATCATTCAGCAAAACACTCCGTCAAAGCGGCGAATGGTCAGGCGTGGTTCCATGCCGGTGGTAGCGTTGGCAGAAACCCATTGCACGGGAGGCGCCAGCGTGATAGAATGGCGCCGTATGCGTCCCACAAACGCCCATCGCCTGGCGCGGGGGCGTTGGAGCGGCGGTGTAGATTTTGGTGTGAGGGGCGAACAGATGATCGGACGAGTGCTCAAGAATCGCTATAAGCTCATTGACGAGCGCGGACGTGGCAGTATGGCCACTGTGTATATTGGCCGCGACATCGAGACAAACCGGCTCTACGCCGTCAAGGCGCTCAGTCGCGAGGCCGCCGCCGATTCTGAGCTTGCCGAGCGATTTCAGCGCGAGTTTGAGCTTCTTACCCGTATCTCCGGCCCTCATGTGGTTGGCCCCGTGGACTTTGGCGAAGATCGCGGCTGCCTGTTCATCGTAATGGACTATGTGGACGGCCATACGCTGAAGCATGCGATTCTTACTGGCGGCCAGTTCGCGATCCGTCGCGCTGTGGATGTCATCGAGCAATCCGCCGCAGGTGTGGCCACCGCCTCCGCGCAGGGCGTTACCCATCGCGACATCAAGCCGCAAAATCTGTTGCTCAGTGTGGATGGTGTTGTCAAACTCACTGACTTTGGGCTGGCGCGCAGCCATGAATCGCGCGACATCACCATCACCGGCTTCTTCGTCGGCACTCCCTTCTATGTGGCGCCGGAGCAGGTAGAGAACAGCCGCCGCGCCGATACGCGCGCCGATCTCTATTCGCTGGCCTGCGTCTTCTTCGAGTTGCTGACGGCCAGGGTACCCTACGACGGTGAACATGCGTGGGATGTGGTGATGCAACACCTCAATGCGCCAATTCCTTCGGCGTCGGCGCTGCGCCCGGAGCTTGGGTCGGCCTACGATGAGTTTTTCAGGCGGGCGTTGGCCAAGCGAGCAGATGATCGCTTCCAGACGCCACAAGCGTTTGTCGAGGCGGTTGACGCCCTGCCCCAGCCGGGCGCCGTTGCCGGACGCTCGGACGAACGTCCCCGCGCGCTGACGGGCGCCCCCAAAGCGGTAAGCGCCCCACTGGCTGCGGCTGCGCTGGTAGCTTCTACCGGCCAGGTATTCATTTTGAGCGCGCCCGATATGGTGGTGGGGCGCAGTGACCCACAGCGGGGCTATAAACCCGATGTTGATCTCCTGCCACTCGATCCCGCGCAGACGGTCTCGCGCCGCCATGCGCGCTTCTCGCGACAGGACGGGCGCTATATCGTCGAAGACTTGAACGCCTTTAACAGGACTCGTGTCAATGGGACACCAATAACGCCTCATCAAGACGTTGAAATACATGACGGCGATATGTTGCGCCTGGGCAATATTGACCTGCGCTTCGAGACTCGCCAGCGCTAACAAGTGACGTACTATCGGCCTCACGCAATCGGCCCAATGTGCGGCGCGCGCGTGGGACGTTGTGATACAGTTAAAGCGGAATACTGTACAAACTCAGGCGGAAGGATAAAGTCAGATGACACCTCCAATAGGCGCGCTTGCGTCGCAAATGGTATTCGCCGCGCTCTCCGGCAAAATCGAGGTGGCGGCGGCGGCGGTCGTCGTCGTGTTGGCGATCTTGCTGGTCTTCGTCATGGTCATTCGCAGCAACGGCGCGGCCAAACGCACCGCCAGCGGCATTGGCTCCGACGCGGCAAGCCAGCCACCCAGCCAGGCCCAACCATCTCGCGCAGGCTATCCAGGGAACCGCGCCAGCGCCTACGACGCCTATGGCGCAGATGACCGGAACGAGGGCTACGGTGGCTATAACGCCAACGTTGGCGCCCCAGGTTACGATAACGGCTACGACGAGGGCGCATATGGCCGCGCCCCACAGCGCGCCGACGCCCGTAGCGGGCAACGCAGCGGCTATGGCGACCAAGACGCCTGGGGCGCGAACGCTTCGCCGGCGCAGGGGCGCTGGAACGAGCAGGCGGCGCAACCCGTCGCCCAAGGCCAGCAGCGCGGCGCTCCGCAGTGGGGCGCACAAGGCAGCCAGGGACTGGGCCAGGCGCCTGCTGGCGCGCCGCCATGGGGAGCGCCTGACGATAACTGGGGCGCTGCCGATGGATGGGGTCGCCAGCAAGCGCCGGTAAGCCGCCCCAGTGGGAATAATCCCTTCAGCAGCCCGTCAGGCGTTCCAAATGGTGGGCAGATGCGTGCGGGCGCACAAGGGCCACAAGGCGATTGGGGTATGCCGCAAGGGCCACAATCCGGCCAGGGCCGTCCGTCGCAGTGGGGCGCGCAACAAGGTTCCCCCTGGGATGCGGATCCTGCCCAACAAGATTGGCCTGCGCAACAGCAGGATTGGAATGCGCCCGCGCCAGTGAGTCCTCCGCCAGGGCGTGGCCGCCGCGATTGGGATGCCGCTGCCGGACAGATGGATCAGTGGGGCGCTTCGCCTGCGCCAGGGCAGCAAGATTGGGGCGCGCCGCCAGCAGGGCCGATGAGCCAGCCGGGGCGGGGCGCGCCAATGGGGCCAGCGGGAGCACGCGCCGGAGCGGCGAACGCCCCCGCAGGGATGAACGGCGGCATTGGTTTTGGCGAGCCGGAGAAAACGCGCGTGGTGCGTCCGCCCAACCCACAGGCGCACGTTGCGGCGTTGATCACTCGCCAGGGCAAAGAGCCAGGCCATGTGGACGAGCTGCGCAACGAGCGCACCACCATCGGGCGCAGTCGCGAGAGCGACATCTTCCTCGAAGACCTGGCCGTCTCGCGCACACACGCCATCATCACACGCGAACCCTCCGGTCGCTATGTCCTGCGTGACAATAACAGCGCCAACGGTGTCTTTGTCAATGGAGAGCGCATCACCGAAGTCGTGCTGGAAGAAGGCGACGAGATACAGATCGGCCAGACCATGCTGGCCTTCCAGCGGCGGTAAATAGCGTGAGACACAGAAGGGGCGGCTTCTGGCATGACTGAACGAGAGACCGGTGGCCCGGCAGGGCAGACGCCGGATGGCGTTATCGGTCAGGTAATCGGCAATTGTACCATCGAATCGCTGCTGGGGCAGGGGGGAATGGCGCGGGTCTATCGTGCCCGACAGGAGAATCTTGATCGCATTGTCGCCGTCAAGATTCTGCCGCCCTACTACGCCGCTGACCCCGCCTTCGTCGAACGCTTCAAGCTCGAAGCGCGTGCGCTGGCGCGCCTCTCGCATCCGCATATCGTGATCGTTCACGACGCGGGCGCCGATAGCGGCCACCTCTATATCGTCATGGAATACGTCAGCGGTGGCACACTGCGTGACTATATGGAGCAGCCGCTGACCCTGCGCGAAGTAACACGCATCGTGCGCGAGGTAGCGAGCGCGCTCACCTACGCGCACAGTCAGGGCATCATTCACCGAGATGTCAAGCCGGTCAATGTGCTGATGGACACCAACAAGCGCATGGTGCTGAGCGACTTTGGCATCGCAAAAGTAATGGCGACCTCAGCCGTGCTGACCCGTAGCGGCGCGGGCGTGGGCACGCCGGAGTATATGTCGCCAGAGCAATGCCGCGGCGGCCAGGTTGACCACCGCGCCGACATCTATGCCCTTGGCGTGATGCTCTATGAACTGCTGACCGGGCATACGCCATTCGAGGCCGACAACTACACGGCGCTGGCCCATTCGCACATCTATGAGGCGCCGCCGTTCCCCTCGAAGCTCAATCCACGTATCTCACCCGCCGTGCAGGCCGTGGTGATGAAGGCGCTCGAAAAAGACCCGGCGCAACGCTTCCAGGAGGCCACTGAGCTTTCCGTCGCGCTCGATCAGGCGGCGGCTGCCCAGGCGCCTATCCCCGCGCCATCGCCACATCGCCGCCAGGCCCCGGCAACCGCGCCCATCCATGCGCAGCACGCCGGTATTACCTGTCCACGCTGCCGGGCGGCCAATAATCCCCATCAGCGGTACTGTTCCACCTGTGGGCAGCCGTTGCAGCCCGGCGTGCCCGCCCCCGTTTCAGGGCAGCTACGCCAGACGGGCGGCCTCACCTCCGGTTCGATTATTTGTCCCCACTGTCAGGCGCCGAACAAAGCCATCAACCGCTTCTGCACCACGTGTGGAGGGAGCCTGATGCAGGGGGTGCCGGGCAAGCAATGCCGCAATTGTGGCGCCCGCAACCGCGCGGGCGTGCAGTTCTGCATGAACTGTGGCGAACCACTCTGAGGCGTTTGTTTCCCCCTTCCCGCGTGGGGAAGGGGGCTAATGATGGGACGGTGGGGGTTAGGTTACAAGATCAGCAGCCCACGGCGGGCGGCGAGGGTGACGGCTTCGGTACGGCTCGCGGCTCCCAGCTTCGTCATGATGGACGAGACGTGAAACTTTGCCGTGTGTTCACTTATCTTCAGCCGCTGAGCGATGATTTTGTTGGGGAAGCCCTGCGCAAGCAATTGCAACACCTCGCGTTCGCGAGCGGTCAGCGTTTCCTCGTCGGCAAGGCTGCTGGCGGGCGTCGGTATGGTCTGTGCGCGATCTCCCGCGAAGAGGCTGCCACCGAGGCGGCGATCCAGCGCCATCACGCCTCCTCCCACCGCTGCAACCGTCGTAATAATCTCGCTGGCGTCGGCGTCGCGCAAGACCAGGCCAAGCGCCAAGCCATGCGCTTCCACCTCGCGCGCGTATTCCCCCAACCGCCGAAGAGATTCGGCGCTGAGCTGACCACGCGGGCCAACCAGATCGCTTGCGCCAAGCAACACAAGTCCAGCGCGTGGTCGCACAGCCGCCAGCCAGCGATCCAGTATCTCGGCGTCAGGAGAGTGTTCGAGGTCGGCCAGCAAAACATCCACGCTATTTCTAGTTGTGCTGTCTGCGCCATCGCTCCCAGGCGCATAGAGCGAGGCATCTGCATCTGTAAGGCGCAGGGCTTCGGGCGCGCTCTCGCCAACGACCACCCAACCGGGCTGCGCGCGCGCCAACGCAGCCAGCCCGGCGCGCACCGTCGGGTAGGGTGAAACGATAAAAATTCGCATCGTCTGCGCGCCCTCCTTGTCTATGCCGCCTCTGCCTCCGGGCGCGCCACTGGCGTCAACGCCACATCCAGCCGCTCGCCGCCGCGCAACACGCTGAGTGTCCTCGCCGGCGCGGCAGCCTGCCCTCCAGTGGTTCGTGAGCGGTTGAGCGTTCGCACGAGTTGCTCTACGGTCTGGACACGGAGGCCATCCACCGCCAACAGCAGATCGCCGGGGATGATACCCGCCGCCTCTGCCGGACTGCCAGCCTCCACCCCCATCACCATTGTCACGGTGTCCTGGTTGAGCGCGAACCGCTGGCGTTGCCCCTCGGTGAGTGGCACGGTGAGCGCCTGCACGCCAAGGTAGAGCCGTTCGTCGCTGCTCTGAACGTCTTCAAGGAAATGTTGCACCGTGCGGCTGGGGATCGCGAAGGCTAGCCCCCCGCCGATCATCGCATTCACACCGATCACCCGCCCATGCGCGTCGGCCAGCGGCCCACCCGAATTGCCGGGATAGAGCCGCACATCGGCTTGCACGAGGTCAATGCGCGAGAACTGGTTGCGTCCGCCGCGCCCATACCCACGGCGTGGCCCATTCTCAGGGTGCGCTTCGGCGTGTGACGCTTCAGGCGTCTCTGTCGCGCCTGGGGTAGATGGGGCCGATTGCTGGCCAGGGATGGTCGGCTCGAGCTGGATGTCCGGGTCGGCAGGCGCATGCGCCGCTACCACGCCAGTAGTCACGGCGCCCTCGCGCCCAAACGGATTGCCCACAGCGATCACAAACTCGCCCAGGCGCAACGCCGAAGAGTCGCCAATCGGCGCCGCCTGCAAGCCGCTGGCATGGACATTGAGCGCGGCCAGGTCATGTTCGGGATCAACAGCGATCACCTTTCCGGTGACCTCACGGCCATCCGCCAGCTTGAGCGCGAAATTCTCGCTACGTCCCGCGCCGACCACATGGGCATTGGTGATGATCGTCGCGTCGGCTGCTCCCTCGGCGTCGGGTGTTTCCACCCGCCAGATGACGCCTGAGCCGATCCCCCGGCGATCCACCCGCACCTGCACAACGCTTGTGCGCAGTTGCCCGGCAAGCCGCGCCACCCCATCGGAGAGCGCGCTCAAAGTTATGCTATCTATCGCCATGGATGTTCTCCAATTAATGAAAAGAATATACTTGATCCGAGTCCGCAAAGGCGGACTTTGCGGCGCAACGAAGTGACGCCCTTAGGCGCGGGTTCACCTGCCACGTCTGTCCGCCTGCCGCGTCGCCCTCGCCTGCTGTTACGCTCGCTCGGCGATGGTTGCGCTGAGGTCGCGTGGTTCGCCGCCGCGCAGTATCTTGATGGTGAGGTTCTGCCCAAGCTGGTCGCTGCTCAGCGCGCCGCGCAACTCCTCAACCGAAGTCACCGTCCGGTCGCCAAGCGCGTAGATGAGATCGCCAAGCAGCAAACCGGCCTGCTCGGCAGGGCTTCCACCCTCAACCGTCACCACCAGCAGCGCAGACTCTTGCTGCGTGTTGGCCTTTTGGGCCAGCGCGGCGGGCAGCGGAACCTGTTGCGCGCCGACGCCCAGGTAGCCACGGCGCACGCGGCCATGTGTCAGCAGTGTGTTCACCACCCGACGCAGCGTCGCGATGGGCAGCGCGGCGCTCTGGCGGGTCAGCCGCGAGCTGTTCAGCCCGACAAGTTTGCCATCCAGGTCAACCAGCGGGCCACCTGAGAAGCCGGGGAAGAGTGTCACGTCGGCGAAGATGATCCCTTCGATCTCGCCACCCTGCCAGGAACGCTGCTTGCCCTCGATGGAGCTGACCACGCCAAACGAGACACGCGGACCACCCTCGGCCGGGCGGCCAATCGCCAAAGCGAGATTGCCCACGCGCAGGTTCTCATTGAGCGTAATGGCCGGGTTGGCCGCGCCCACCTCTACATCTTTCAGCTTGAGAACTGCCAGATCTGTGCTGGGGTCGCGTCCCACCAGTTGCGCCTTGGCGGCGCGCCCATCTGGCAATGTCACATTAATATCATCCTCACGCTCGACCACATGATCAGCGGTCAGAATCACCACCTGGCCGTTTTCAGCGCGCCACAGCACGCCACTTGCCGATTGGCGGGGACGAGCCGCCACTGTCACAATCGAGCGCGACGCCTGCTCCACCGCGTTCGCCAGTTGATCGGAGAAGGCGCTGACCGCGCTGGCTGTGCTTGCCCCGCTTGCCGTCTCGGTTGCGCCAGGTGATCCAGTATTTGGCGTCTGTTGCTCATTCGTCTCTGCCATGTGTATCTCTTCTTTCGTTATAGGCTACAGATGCTCTTGGGGCGCTGGCAAGCCGCCAGCTCCCAGGGGAACTACCGTGCTCATAGCATATGGCGCCGAGATGTGAGATACACTGGCCATTGGGGGATAGCCAGCCTGGACGTTTCGGTAGGCGCAAAGGGAGTCCATCCGGCTAATCATCCTTTTGCAGCGATGTCTCTCCCTCAGGCAAGCCTTCAGGAGTGATGGCGAAGCGGCGACGGTGGCGACGGTCGTCGAGATGCGCCAGGTAGCCCTGGGTCGTGCGAATATCGAAGTGGCCAAGCCAGCCCCGCACATGCTCCACCGAGGCAGGCGGACGCCCGCTGGCCTCGTCGCCTTCCAGCAGCGCCAGCGCCGCGCTGTGGCGTAGCGCATGCGGCGAGATGCGCCGTGTTTCGCCTGCGCTTCTACGCCGTTTATGGGCGTTGCGCTGATCGCTTGTAGAGTTTTCACCCTGCCCATCATGTGTCTCATTGTCGCGTGCGGCAATCCACTGGCGCTCCACCCGATCCACAATCCCACGAATCTGCGCAGGGCTGAGCCGCCGTATCTCACGCGCCTGGGCCAAAAAGAGCGGCGTACGCCGATCCCCCCGCACAGCCCAATCGCGTCCCGTCGCCTGCACATAGTCGAGCAGCGTCTCCACGAGCGATGGAGCCAGCGGCAAGGTACGTCCACCGCGCTGGCCCTTTGTCTTCGCGTCCGGCAGAATCAGCCACCATTCCTCTTGCTCGTCATGCCATTCGCGCGAGAGATCGCCAACATCCAGCAGCGAGAGCTCGATGGCGCGCAATCCCGTCGCCAACGCAAGCGCCAGCAAAGCGTGATCGCGCTGGGCTGTGCGTGCGCCTGTTCGTGGGTTGGGCGCTCCCTGTTCCCTGGCGACGGCTGACGATTGAGTGGACGATGACCCCGAAGCCGCCTGGCGGGCAGCGCGTGGAACGCCCCAAGGCCCGCGATCCGGCTGGGCCGGAGTGGCTGCCGTAGCCAGAAATTGCGGCCATTCCTGCTGAGAAAGCGCCTGATATGGGCGGCGGCGCTCGGTGGTCAGGCGTCGTAGCGCCAGCCTGATGCGTTCGGGCGTCAGCGCCGGATCGAGGGCATCCGAGAGCGCGGCGTAGATCAAAAACTGGCGTAGCGCCGTCAGCCGGATGTTCACCGTCGCGGGGGCAAGCGGCGTTGTCGCGGCCTGCCAGTGAGGTTCTTCTGCGCCGCCAGGCTGTTCATCCCGGCCAGATAGAGAGCCATCCGGCAGGGGCATCCGTGTGGCGGCGTTGAGGCGCGCGGAGGGTGCGATAGGGCTGGCCTGCCGTGCGGCGCGCGGGAGGTCTTGTAGGCGGGCGGCGCGCATGGCCAACGCGCCACGATAGGCCAGCAGCAGATCGGCGGTCAGATCGGCCAGATCGTCGGGCGCGCCAGGGGTCATAAAGAAGTAGCGCACAGCCTTTTCGTATTCGATCTGCGTGCGGCCAGGATTGAGCGTGAGCAGCCAGCGTGTGAGTTCCGCCCGCCAGGGATGCCGCGCCGGCGCGGCCTCTTCGTGTGTGGCGCCCTCATGCCAGGCGAACAGCCCTGGGAGGTCAACACCTGCATCCCGTTCGTCGCGATCATCGCGTTCATCGCGTTCATCGCTCATGGCGTCTGCTCCTTCTACCGCCCGTTGAGAATAGGCTCAACCTTGCGCAGCCAATCATGCGCTGGATCGTTGCTCCATGCGCCGTAGCGCCTGCTTGCGTCGGGCGCGCCACAGAGCGCCCAGATGTAGCGCATCTGGTAGCCGGGGGCGGCCACCACGGGATGGTAGCCGCGTGGGATGATCGCCAAGTCACCCTCCTCCACAGCGAACGTCTCATCGAGCGCCTCATCCGTCGCCTCTTCTTCAGACGTTGCAGGGCGCTCCAGGTTTGCGCCTGTTTCAGCGCGCGCCGCCGGATAGGTGTAGATGCGTTGCAGGCCAAAGCCGCCAGCCGGGCTGAACTGGAAGAAATACGCCTCTTCGTAGATTTCTTCGTTTGGCGGCGCGGCGGTGTCGTGCTTGTGCGGCGGATAGGATGACCAGTTCCCAGGAGGATTGCGCGTCTCACCAACCAGCAGCCGTTGCAATCCAGGCAGCAGCGAGACGCCCGGCCACACCTCTCGCGCCCAGTTCCCCGCGCCCACCAGCCGCGCCGGAGCGTCCACCGGATGAACCACCTGCATTTTCGCTTCAACATTGGCTAACGCAGCAGAAGAGACAGGCGCGCGAATAACGAGAAAATCGGTGGTTGGCGAGAGGCTGCTGATGCGATAATCGCTTGATGGAGGCAGCGCCAGATAGGTTGGCCCCTCGGTGAAGTCACGCCCGTTGCGCGCGATCTCGCAGGTTCGGTCGTCGCTCTCGATGCGCGCTGAGCCGTCTAATAACGCGAAAACGGCTTCCTCATCCGGTGGGATAGTCGCCTCGTAGGTGCGCCCGGCTACCACGCCAAGCCGCGCAATCGTCTGCCAGCGCAGCGCCGAGGTCGTGGGCGTCGCCAGCGCAGAGTAGCCCTCATGGAAGCCCTGTCCTTTGACATGCAGCCCCTTCTGGTCGCTCATGATACATCCTCCTGTAGGCGATACAACGTCTCACCGGCGTCTGGCACGTAGAACAATCCCTCATCCTCACGATGCGCCCAATCCAGCGGATTGATTGTGTGGTAGTCGCGATAGCCCAGGTTGATGCGCCTGCACCGCTCCTCAGGGATGCCCGTCGCCAGCGTCACCTGGATACGTGGCTGCTCATGGGCAGTTGCGGCGTCATAGGTTCCGGCGCCCTTCACATGCGTGCTGTGCGCCAGGATCATCCCCGGCACGTCGGCGAACTTTTCCCACTGACGCAAGAAGTAATCGCGCACATGGTAGCCTACCTGATCGATCAGCGCGCCATGCGTATAGGATACCTCTTTGATGTTTGGCGCGTAAATGATGACCTCGCCGCCGTCGGCGACGATTGGCTCGGTCTTATACATCGCTTTCGCTGCCGTCCATAGGTCATCGTAGCGGGCGGCTGGCGCCGAGAGGACGCTGGTAAACGCGCGTGGCATGCGGATGATGTGAAGCTGCGCGGCGAGGTCGGCGGCGGCGTTCCAGGCGTCTTCATAGGGGCCAATGAACAGCCCGCGTATAGCCTCGCCTTCCAGCGCAAAGCACAGGCAGACAAGCGGGCGCGGCGCGAATCTGGCGGCGTGATGAATCACGCGGCGCACAGGCGTATCCTTCACGCCAATGGTGCGCATGCTGGTGGCAAGCGCGCCAAGCCAGTGAGTGAAGTTGATGATCTCTGGCCCCGCCACGCCTGGAAACAGATACTTTGCCCCGCCGGAGAAACCGGCCACCTCGTGTGGGAAGACCGGCCCACAGAGAAGCACGACATCATACTCCGTGACCAGCCGGTTGACCGTGACGGGAACCTCGACCGTCATCAGTTCATCCGAAAGGCGGCGCGCGTCACGCCGCGCGATGACCCCGATGCTCGTGAGCGCGGCGGGATCGTCCCAGGCATGGTTGAAGATGCGCGTCTTGGGATAGCGCTGTTCGCGCTCTGCGGCGCCCACACCCACCAGCCGATCAATCGCCTCGGCAGTCATCGGTGGATGCGTGCCAAGAGCGATCAGGTAATCGAGCGCAGCGACACGCTCTCCAGGCGTCTCAGCCAGCGTCTTGAAAAGCAGAGGGATTGGCGCAGAGCGTGTAGCGTCGGGGATGATCACCAGCGCGCGCTTGCCGTCGAACACAGGGCGATCAAACGCCTGCGCCAACAGTGAACGCACATCATCTGGAGTGATGTTGGCGTCACGGTCGCCCCTACCTATGAGCGTTCTTGGAGCCAGAGACATAGCGTGCCTCGTTTTCATCCAATCGTGGATACATCAAATGTTCTTTGTTCCTCCTATTCTATCCGATCCGCTTACCTCTCTGCTGGGCAGCAGGTATATCAGGTATATCAGGTGTATACTGAGGACAAGGCGCGCCCGCCAGTTGGGGAATGAGGTTGCGCTTGATATGCGCGAGGAGATGATGATGGCAGAGGAGCAACTTGACGAGGCGGCATCTTCGGCGCCACGGCGGTTTCGGCTGGTGGCGCTCGATATTGACGGCACGCTGCTCGATCCAAACGGCCAGATCACGCCACGCACGGAGGCTGCGATTGCCGTGACACGCGCTGCAGGAGTCATTGTCACGTTGGTAACGGGCCGCCGCTGGTCCATCACCTCCACCATCGCTGAGCGCCTGGGCCTTAGCGATCCGCTGATCGTCTGCGACGGCGCCGTGATCCGCTCCTACCCCGCTGGTGACGCCATCTATGAGAGCCTGCTTGCGCCAGAGACCGCACAGGAGGCGGCGACGCTGCTGGCGGACGCAGGGCTGCCAGTGGTCGCGCAATATATCGATCCAACGAACAGCCTGCAGGAATATTTGATTGCCCAGGAAGCCCCCGCGCATCCTGAATGGCTAGCGGGATACCTCAGTTTTTATGAGCGCCAGACCACGTTTGTCCCGCTGGAATCACTCTGCCTGGGTAGGCCCAGCGCGCTTCGGCTTGCGACGTTTGGGCCGCTCGAACTCCTGCGGCAGGTGGCAGAGCGACTGACTGCGCTCAACTGTGGCACAGAGGTGATTCATCAGGGCAATTATGGGAGCGCAGAACTGACAGTCTACGCCGAGAGAGTCTCCAAAGGCGCCGGATTGGTCTGGCTGGCGCGCTATCTGGGGATAGCAATGGAGGAGACGCTGGCGATTGGCGATAGCGCAAATGACATCTCGATGCTGCGCGCCGCCGGGCTGGGTGTGGCGATGGGCAACGCCGTGCCCGAGGTATACGCCGTCGCTGGCGCCTTCACCGCAAGCAACGCCGAGGACGGCGTAGCTCAGGCGCTCGAACGCTATATTCTCGAGCCGCTGGGCAATTCTGGCTACCCGATTGACGCGCTGGCGGCTCCTCGCGTGAATACTGTATGAGTTTGTTTCGTTATACAGAATGTATGCCCCTAAAAGAGTTTGCCCGGTTTCGAGGATGATCCGCAGGATGGTTGGAGGGCGTGAGCATATGTGGTGGGAGATGATTCCGCGCTGGCCGATTGGCATGCTGGCTCATTATGCCTCGCTTCGGCGACGCACGCAGCGATTGCTGGTGCTGGGGCTTGCTGGCGCGCTGGCGATCACCCTGCTGATCGGCGTAGCTGCGTCGGTCATCACTGGCGCTTTCGCCGCGCCGACCAATCTTGTCCCGCCGGGCGCCACCTGCGCGCAACTGGCGCGCGCCGATCAGACCGCGACGAACGGCCCTACCTGGGGCGAGACGATTCTGCCCGGCCACGGCGCGCCCGGTGGCTGGTTTGGCGTTGACGTTTGCTCCAATGGAATCAGCTCCGCCACAGTTGGTGGCTCGAATATCAGTTGTGATCGCGTCCCTAGCAAGTGGGCGCGTACCGGCTGCGCGCCTGGGAACCCCACCGATGACGGCTACGGTTGGAGCTTCCAGTGTGTAGAGTTGATCATCAGGTTCTCCGCCTGGGCCTACGGCGATAGCCCAGGGAGCTGGATCGGCAACGCCCCTGACCTCTGGCTGCCCGGTAATCACCCCAGCGATTATGTGATGTACCCCAACGGCTCAACCCATGCGCCCGTCCCCGGCGATATTCTCGTCTGGGGATCGCTCGACGCCAACGGCAATCCCTGGCCCGCCGGGCCGGATGGACAGCATGGTGGGCATATCGGCATCGTGGCAGCCGTGCGCGACGGCATGGTGATCACTGCCGAACAAAACGTCAAGTGGGGAACGGTGGATCACCCAACCGATACGTTGGCGCTGAGCGATGTCGGCGGCCATTGGATATTGAGCGGCTCGGCCATCCCCGCGACTACAACGCCCACCTACCGCTGGCTGCGCACAATGGGCCATGCGCGCGCCACGTATGGCTGGCTGCACTCCATCAAGAATACCGGCGTCTTCCCCAGCCCAAGCGCGGGCAATGTGCGTTCCACGCCAGGGGCGACTAAGACGCCGACCGGCCAGAACCCTGGCGGCCTCCCCTCGCTGGCGCCCGCCGTGGTGGTCGCCGGTAACGGCGCGCTTACCGACCTCACGTGGGCGTCGTCATCCAGCCTGCTGGCGTCTTCAAGTTCACCTGTATCTTCGGGGTCAGGCCAGGCAAACGCGCAGGCGACTTTACGGAACCTGGGATCACCACCCAACACGCAGTTGAGGCCAAACCAAAGCGCCGCGACCGTCTCGATGACAAACGGTGTGCGCTATACGTATGTGCTTGGCGCCGACGGCAAACTCTACGCCGCGCAGACCGCGCCCTCTACGCTTGGTGTCTTCTGGGCTGCGCTTGGCGCGCCTGGCGGCGTCCACCTGGTGGGGTCGGCCTCGGCCTCGCTGATCGCGACAGGTGTGGTGGTCGCGGCGTTGGGTTCGGATGGTCAGCTCTGGTTGCGGCGTGGGGCGCCTGATACCCTCGGCGCATGGGAGGCGCTTGGCAAGCCGGCGAATACGGCGCTGGCGAGCGGCTTCACGGTCGCCGGAGCGCCCGGCGAAGGTACGCCGCTGCTGCTGGCGATTGGCGCGAATGGCAGACTCTACGAGCGCCTATGGCAAGACGCTGTGTACAATAGCGATGGCTCGGTCGCGATCCCCGCCGGATGGAGTGCCTGGACACCCATTGGCGTTCCGGCAAGCGTGGGGGGCGCGCATGGGGCGCCAGTCTTTACGGGCGCCCTGCTTGCCGCGCCGGAGACGCCAAGCGCCGCGAACTTCCTCGGCTCCTGGCCAGACACCTCGCTCGATCTCTTCGCGCTCGCGAAAGACGGCTCGCTCTGGCGGCTGCGCTCGACGACGATCCTGCGTCCGTGGCAGATCAGCGTATTTGCCGCGCCGACAAGCGCGACACGCTTTACCTCATTGCTGGGGGCGGTTGCGGTCGCGGTTGCAGCGCCTGTGTCTTCTGCGGCTCCGGCGCCTTTAGCAGCCACTCCTTTGCCAAGCGCCCTCCATGTGTACATCAACACACCCCAGGGCGTCTTTGTACTTGCCATTCCACCCACATCAGCGCAAGGCAAAGCGACTGGCAAGCCACAATGGGCGCAACTTGCCGCGCTGCCTCAGTCAGCTTCACAGGCGGCGGGTGTGGCATTGCCGCTGGCGTCGGGGCTGAGCGCGCTGGTGATCGCCAACGGCGCGCAGGTGTTGGTAGGCGGTGTGTCAAGCGCGACTGCCATTGTGCTGCCGAACGGAGCGAGTAGCCAGGGAGCAAGCACAACCCCAACGCCAACACCGGACGCGAACGGAAACACGTCCATGCCTTGGCTCAGTCTTGGTGAGGTGATGGCGCCGCTGTCCTTCGCGGATCGTTTTACCGGAAAGACGCTCGATGCGCACTGGACGCTGACCGATCCCACCGCGCAGATCACCGCCTCTTCGCAGGGAATACACCTTCAGCCGAGCGCACCAACGTATGAGAATGGGCAGGCGACCGGTCAGCAAGCGTTGGCGGCGCTCTTGCAACGCGCCCGCGCTGGCGACGGCGCGCTGAGCGTGCAGGTGACGCCAGGGACGACGGGCGCCGCAGGCTTGATCCTCTACCTCGATCAAACCGATTGGGCCACGCTGCTCACCGACCGCGCGGGTGTGGTAACGTTCTGTGCGATGGTCTGGGGTCAGGCGCATCCCTGCGCGACGAAGACCGTCACCCCCGCCGAAAGTGGCGCGCTCTGGTTGAAACTCACACGCAAGGGCGTAAACTACCTGGCTGCCGCCAGCGCCGATGACACCCACTGGACGAGTGTCGCTAGCTGGGCGCCCGTCTGGCCCGGCGTGGCAAAGCAGCACAGTGGCGCAACGCATTCCACCAACACCACGCCGGTCAGCCAGGTAGCCGGTTCGCCGAATGGCTCCATCGCGCCGCTAGCCTTCACCTGCTGGGGCGTGGTAGCCGTGGGGCAAGACAACGGCGGCGCGGGCGCGCTCTTCACCAACTTTGCGTATACGCAGCGGTAAAGAGAAAAAAACGCCCGAAGGTATTCGAAAGTATTCAGATATGGAACGCCATCAACGCCTACCGGCGACAGGCCCGCAGCGTGAGGCGCTCCGCCAGAAAGGGCAATTCTGGACGCTGGACTGGGTTGCGCAGGCGATGGTTTCGTATGTGTTGCAAGTGTGTTGCAAGACGGCGCAGATCATCTGTTTGACCCAGCAGTAGGTTCTGGCGTGTTTTTTCGAGCGGCAAAATCGCTGGGCTTGCGTGAAGACAAATCTATTACCCGAACAGTATTTGCAGCGGGCGATTGGAAGGACACGCGATGTTCTCTCCGATGAGAGCACCCAGGAGACGCTTCATCACCTGGAAACCAGAGATCGCCCAACCTGGCTGCTCTCATTGGCTGGTCAGCCAATAGATACCCTTCCTCAACCCGTTCAGCGCTATCTCGCACAAGGGGAAGAGCTTGGATTACCCCGTCGCCCGTTGATCTCCACGCGAAAGCCCTGGTACAAAATGGAGAAGCGCCCGCCGCCACCATTTCTCTTTGCCTATCTTGGGCGGCGTCATGCGCGCTTCTTTCTGAACAGTGCTGGAGTCGTACCGCTTTCATGCTTTCTATGTGTCTACCCACATCGGCGCGATGAGTGCTTCATCGAGCAATTCTGGCGCGTACTTCAGCATCCGGCGACGGTCGCCAATCTTGCCCTCGTGGGGAAGTCGTATGGCGCTGGCGCTATCAAGGTTGAGCCACGCGCGCTAGAGCAGTTGCCCATCCCGCAGGCGGTTTTGGAAGCCGCAGGAATGAGTCCGCGTCAGCGTTATGCGCAGCCCAACCTGTTTAGCGCCAGGGTATAATGATTCGGCAAAATAACCGTTTGTCCCGTTTTCTGGCCCGCGAAGGCGGGCTTTGCAGAGGCGCATCAGCGCCTCCCTTAGGCGGGGTTTCAACCGCTCGCCCCTCTGCTACGGCAAATAGGCGTCGCTATACGCCTGCGAGACGTTCACCGGCCCGCTGAGCTGCCCGATGGATTGCAGGAAGGTGTACATACTCTGCCAGTCCGCAGGATTGGTGTAGCCCATCTTCACTCCGGCGGGCGGCTGAAAGAGCGCGATGGTCGCCTGCAAGACAGCGTACTGCGCCGCTGTTTGCGAGGGATCGTTTAGCGTCGTCACGTACTTCTTGCAGATGGTGTAGGCGTCTTGCGGATGTGTGATGGTGTATTGCACACCTCGCAGGGTCGCCGTGACCAACGCCTTCACCTCGCCGGGATGCTCGCTGATCAGGGTAGGCGGAACAGCCAACCCATCGGAGATCAGCGGCTGTGCTGCGGATGCGGGAAACGTGCGGATGGCGAAGTTCGCCTGACGGAACTGCACCGCCTCGTTGTTGAGATAGCCCATCACGGCGTCAACCTTGTGCGTCAACAGCGCCGAGACCTGGGTGTAGCCAATGGACTGAATATGCACATCCGACGGCGAGAGACCGGCCTTGCGTAGCAGCGCCAGCAAGCCAATGTACGTCGCGCCATAGAGGCCAGGGACGCCAACGGTATGCCCGCGCAGCGCCGCCACGCTGGTAATTGACGAACTGGCCGGAACCATCAGCCCAACGGGATACTGGGCGAAGACGCTGGCAACGTAGACCAGTTGCAGCCCCTTGCTGCGCGCCTGCAATACCTCATCGCCGCCCGCGAAGATCGCATTCTCGCGTCCGGCGGCGAAGGCGGCAAACTCGTCTTCTCCAAAGCTGTGATGCCGCAGAATCACGTTCAATCCGGCGTCATGGTAGTAGCCGAGCTGCTCCGCCACATAGTAGGGCGCGAACTGCACGTTTGGTACGTAGGTCAGTCCCACCGTCAGCGTAGGCAGAGATCGGTCAGGAGTCGAAGCGCCACACCCGGCCAGTGTGAGCGTAGCAAACAACGCGAAGAGTATACTCAACGATGCCAACGTGCCCAGGCGGCATGGCGTGGATGATGATGTGCTAGGTGTGAAGTATCGCATGAGGATCAGTGCGCCTCCGAAGCGTCTAAAACGGTACGAGCGTAGAACATCTCAACCAGCCGCGCGCAGCCATAGAGCGCGGCAGTGAGCAGCGCCAGCGTGAACAGCGTGGCGAAAACGAGCGGCGTATCAAAGTTGCCGCGCGCGATGGTCAACAATCCCCCTAGGCCCTGGTCGCCCAACACAAACTCGCCAACCACAGCGCCCGTCACGGAGAGCGCGACGCTGGTGCGCAGGCCCGCAAGAACGGTTGGCAGAGCCAGGGGAGCCTGGATGTTCCAGAGCAGCGACCAGCGTCCGGCGCCATCCACACGCGCGGCGTTGAGAATATCGCGGTCGAGCTGGCGCAGGCCAAGCGTGGTGTTGACGACCATTGGGAAGAAGACGATCAGGGCGCAAAGCAGAGCAACCGGCGGCAGCCCGTAGCCAAGCCACAGCACGAGCAACGGCGCCAGCGCCACGGCAGGGATCGCCTGGCTGGCCGCGAGATATGGCTCCAGCGCGGCGGCGATCCAGCGGCTGCTAGCGAGCGCGTAGCCCAGGGGCAAAGCCACCAGCGCGCCAAGCGCCAGCCCCGCCAGGCTCTCTTGCAGGGTAGTCAGGCCATACGTCAGCCAGAGTCCCGCCTGCCAGGCTGTAACGAATGACTGCACAACTGCGCCCGGTGTAGGCAGCAAATAAGGTGAGACGGCGCCCGATTGTGTGGAACCCTGCCAGAGCAGCAGGATGAACACGCCAACCACTGTTGGCGCGAGGATAGCGCCCAGGCTAGATAGCGCGCCAGGGTGGTGAGGTGTAGCGCGGCGCGACGGCGCGTCTGGCCGCGAAGATGATGCGGCTGATGCGTTTGGAGGCGCAGGCGACGCCGACTCTATTGAGGGCGCCTCGACGCAGGGAGCCTCTAGAGACTCCTCCCGCTTGTCAGAACTGACTGATTTGATAGCCAACGGCTCAACCCTTTCGGATACTTCGACCGAACGGGCGCCGCAGGAGTTAAGGAGGCAAGCCAGGAAAACTCCCAGCTCAACACAAACGCCTGCGCGTCGCCCTGCCGAAGAAACCGACCTGGGGCGATACGCAGGCGAATACGCCAGCACGCCGGATAACGCCGCGCTCATCATTACCGGTGAACCAGGCGATAGGCCCAGCCGTCGCAATGGATGCGCAGGCGCTATTGGAGGCGCGCACGTGGCGCTTCGACCTTCTCCCATCCAGACTCTAACTGTCGGCCCCGGACTTCCACCGGTGTCAGCCGCATGCAGACTGAGAGGAATACATGCGGGTCGCGGGCTGGTCGCCAGTCTTTGCACAGGCTGGCGATTTACCGCCGGTCGGGAATTCCACCCTGCCCCGAAGGTCATAACTCTATTTGATTTGTAAGACCAACGCGAACGTTTTGCTTCTACTGATCGCGCAAGCTCACCTCAACATCATACCGCTCGATGACGGGGTTTGCCAAGAGGCGGTCACACATCTGCCGCGCCGCCGCCTCAGCCGCCGCTTCGTCGGGCGCGGCCATCGTCACCTCAAGATATTTGCCCACCCGCACATCAGTTACTCCAGCATAGCCAAGCTGATGCAGGCCATGCAACACCGCCTTGCCCTGAGGATCGAGCACGACAGGTTTCAGCGTTACATGGATGCGCGCCAGCCAGATGGGCTGAGCAGGCGACGTTTGGGCGCCTGTCTCCTCAGCGGCAATGGTCTCGGTTGTTGTGGCCGTCGTTGGAGGTGTCGTTGTATCAGAAGTCATGATCAGCCCTTTGCTGTCGAGCATTCATCACACTGGCAGGTTGCCCGCAGACGCTCATAGGTGTAGATGCCCGTGCGGTGGCCATCGCCCCAGACGGGCGTCAGCCCATAGCGTCCGACGACCTGTACCTCATAGATCGTCGTTTGCTCCTGCGAAAACTGTGTGTCGGCGTCTACTGCGCCCTTCATGCCGCCCTCGCCCGCGCACCACGCGCAGGGGCAGCCACGCCGCAGCGCCTCGTAGTCGTGGACGCTGGCGTGTCCGTCTGACCAATCGATCAGCAGGCGATGATGCTCCTCATCCAGCGTATAGGAAAGCGGGATGACATCGGGCGGCAGGCTATACGCCGCATGATGGGGTGTCTGATGTGTATGTTGGGTAGGTGTTGGCATAGAAAATGGCTCGCTTCGCAAATAAAATAGTGATCGGGCGGGCGCGTGAACGCGCGCCTGCCCCACTCTCTGGCTCTCCCCCAGTGGGAGAGGGAACTTCGCGCCACAAAGGCTGCCTGTGCGGCTTCTTCTCATTCTCAATACAGAGTATACCGCAAAAAGGGCTGGCTGCCGCTTGCTATCGGCTCACGTTATCCATGCCCAGAGCCGTCTGCCCACCAGCAGCCAGAGCAGCATCACGCACATCAGCGCCAGGAAGAACAACGTATTCACCGCAGGCCAGGGAGCGATCCACCCACCATAAGCGTTTGACGAGATGCCATACTCCGCCACCAGCGCACAGACGATGACGCCAAGCGGCAA
>Ga0070737_10001499_pt1 | contig 33176 bp, 27 predicted proteins | sample Coa_R1_10_FD_66438 | JGI IMG/M metagenome (GOLD analysis project Ga0070737, IMG submission 66438) | Surface soil microbial communities from Centralia Pennsylvania, which are recovering from an underground coalmine fire - Coalmine... | ecosystem: Environmental > Terrestrial > Soil > Unclassified... | reverse complement strand
CTGGCGCAGCTCCGCCAGGTAGCCACGCAGTTGCTCTTGGGTATAGGGCTGTATAATGCTTGGATCATCGAGGTCTTCCGGCGGAACGGGATGAAACGGCGCTGGAGGAACGAATCCTTCCTCAGAGCCATGGAGATACAGATCGAGCCAGAACAGCGCGTGGAAGGAAATGATCCAGAACTCCGCGCGCTGCGGCTGATCTTGCTGCTCCGGCGGATTCGGCCAGACGGGCTGGCGCCATAGAGCATCAGGGCAGGCGGCCAGCGCGTTGTCGAGCATATCAATCGCCGCGCCAAACTGCGCCCAGAGCATGGGGCGCCACTTGATGTCCATGTGTATTCCTCCATCTGGCGCTATCGTGACAATTCGGCCTTCAAGAAGGCGATGGTGCGCTCCCACGCCAGCTTGGCCGCTTCGGCGTTGTAGACATCGGGGCGGTTGGCCTCGACAAACCAGTGTTCGGTTCCAGGATAGGTGTAGAAGGTGGTCGGTTTGCCTGCTGAGCGCATCTCCTGCTCCATCTCCGCGACCGCCTCAGGTGGATCAAAGGCGTCGTGCTCCGCGAAGTGGCAGAGGTAGGCGGCCTGAGCGTTGCTATAATCCAGTCCTGTAACCGTGGTATAAAAGGTGACAACAGCGGCAACCTCTTCGGCGCGGTTGATTGACGTGACAAGCGCGTAGGCGCCGCCCATCGAGAAGCCTACGAGCGCGAGTTTGCCGGAATCATCAGCTGAGGCTGTCGCATCCGGCGCGGCATGTTGGCGAAGATACCGCATAGCGCCTGCGATGTCGCCATTCGCCTGTTGATCGTCCAATCCTTGCGCCAGCGTTTCCGCCTCCTCAATCGAGGTCGTCGTTTTGCCGTGATAGAGATCGGGCGCAAGCGCCACGAAACCCGCCTCGGCGAGCCGGTCGCATGCCTGGCGAAACGGCTCCGTCAGCCCCCACCACGCATGCAGTACAATCACCCCTGGCGCTTGTGTTGTTTGCGCTCCCGCCGAGACATCCGGTGTCGCCAGATAGCCCTGCGCAAGCGATCCCATTGTGTCGAAGTCAATCACCCGCCCGGCCATTTGGCCCTCCTGATCCTGGATTGTACAGATCACGCGAAAGACAGTATGTCTGTCCTCTTCCCACGCGCAAACGAAAAAGCGGAAACCTGCAAAAAAGATGCCTCCTCTCCCGCCACGCGGGGAGGTGGCAGGCGGTGGGGGCCGCTAGCCGACCAGCGCCTTCACCGTCGCGACGATGTGCCGCGCGCTGATGCCAGCCGCATCCAGCAGTTCGTCAGGCTTGCCGGAGCCGGGCATCTCGTGGACGGCGAGCTTCGTCACGGTGGGCAGTGGCCCTTGCGTGCGTTGCGCTTCCGTGCCGGAGAACGCCGCCAACACGGCGTCACCCAGGCCGCCTTCCACCCAGTGATCCTCCACCACGACGATACGCCCACCTGTGGCCTGCGCCGCCTCATGCAGCGTCTTCGCGTCAATCGGCTTGACCGAGTAGGCGTCAATCACGCGGATGACGATGCCCTCGCCCTTCAATTGGTCGTAGGCTTTCAGCGCCTCGTGCAGGGTGATACCGGCGGCGACCACTGTCACCTTATCCGCGTCTGACTGTTTCACCACACGGCTGCCACCGATGGTAAACGTCTCGTCAGGGCTGTAGATCACCGGCGTCTTCTCGCGTGTGGTGCGGATGTAGCTGATGCCGTGGTGGTCGGCCATCTCTTCGAGCAGCTTCGCCGTCTGGTTGGGATCGCTGGGGTAGAGGACGACGCTGCCATGCACGGCGCGCATCATCGCCAGGTCTTCCAGCGCCATCTGTGAGGGGCCATCCTCGCCAATCGAGACGCCAGCATGCGAGCCGCTCAGCTTGATGTTCGCACGCGAGATGGCCGCCATGCGGATGAAGTCGAACGCGCGGGTAAAGAACGCGGCAAAGGTTGAGGCGAAGGGTTGATAGCCGCGCACGCCAAGCCCGACGGCGGAGCCGACCATCTGCTGCTCGGCGATGTATTGCTCGAAGAAGCGGTCGGGATAGGCTTTGGCGAAGTATTCGGCGTAGGTGGAGTTGCTTACCTCGCCATCTACAGCCACTACGTCGGGCCACGCCGCGCCAAGAGCCTTCAGCCCATCGCCATAGGCCGTGCGGGTCGCCACGCTCGATCCAACGTCATACCTCGGCGCCTGGAAGGGATGTCTCTCGCCGTGCGACGCAGGCTGCCCCGGCTCCGGCTTCTGCACCTGTACGATGATGTTGCGTTCGCCGCCCAGGCCCGAGATAGCGCGCTGTGCCATATCGGGAGGAAGCGCCTTGCCATGCCAGCCGTTCTGATTCTCGATCTCCGGGAAACCTTTGCCTTTGATGGTATGCGCGACGATCAACGTCGGCGTCTCAGTCTGGCGCTCGGCCTCGGCGTAGGCGCTGTTGATCGCGTCGAGGTCATGGCCGTCAATCTCGATGGCATGCCAGCCGAAGGCGCGCGCACGGGCGGCATAGGCATTGGCGTTCCAGCCAAGCATCGTCTCGCCGCGCTGCCCCAGCCGGTTCATATCGAGAATGCCGACCAGATTGTTGAGCTTATAGTGCCCGGCCAGCTCAAACGCCTCCCAGATAGAACCTTCGGCCATCTCGCTATCACCCAACACGACCCAGATGTGGTACGGCAGCTTGTCGAGATATTTGCCGGCCAGCCCAATCCCTACACCAATCGGCAACCCCTGGCCAAGCGAGCCGGTCGCCACGTCCACATAGGGCAGCAGCGGCACGGGATGACCCTCGATGCGGCTGCCAAACTGGCGCAACGTCATCATCTCGTCATCTGAGATGCCGCCCGCTGCTTTGTAGACGGAATAGAGCAACGGCGCGGCATGGCCTTTAGAGAAGATCAGGTGATCGTTGGTGGGCGCATTGGGGTTGGAGAAGTCGTAGCGTAAATACTCGTACATCAGGACGGCCATCAGGTCAGCCGCCGACATGGACGATGTGGGGTGGCCGGAACCTGCCTTTGTCGTGCTGCGGATGCTATCCACACGCAGTTGTTGGGCAAGTTCGTGCCATTGTTCTTTCGTCGCCATACAGAGTTAAGCCTCCTCGGTCTTGATCTCGGTTGTCCGATTGGATGTTGTCTGTCCATCAGTGTATGACGCCGCCGCGTTCCGTTGCAATGCGCGCGTGATCACGCCAGGGAGATCGCTGGCGAGCTTGGAGTTGGCGATCACGCTGGTCGCGCCAGCCGCGCGGGCCAGCGCCTGCGCCTCGGTCTCCACATGCGAGCCATACGCCACAAGCGGCACGCCAGCCGCCCGCGCCAGGCGTATCGCCTCTTGCCAATCTATCCCGTGCGCCGAGATGTTGACCAGCGCAATGGTTGGCCGGTCGGCGTCGGTCGCCTGTAGATGCTGCGTGAACGCGGCAAGGTTGCGCGCCGTCTGTGTGCGGTAGCCCAGATGCTTCAGCGTCTCCCGCACCTTGACGACGAAGAACAGGTCGCTTTCCAGCAGCAGCGCCAACTCCTCCACCCTCTTCCCATCTGGGGAAGGGGGCCAGGGGGTTAGGTCAGTCATCGGACTTCTCGTAAATCGGGCGGCGGAACTGCTCGGCAAGCTCGTTGTTGATCACGCGAATGTCATGCCATTGTTCGGGAATGTAGACGTGTTTGCCGCTCTGGCAATAGGGTTTCGAGCATGTGCGCTCGTGGCTGGTCTCAAAAATGAGGTTATCGCCCTCGACGGTCAGCCAGATATGCTTGCGTGAGTAGCCGTCCCCCCACTTGAGCAATAGGCCGCCGCCATATTCGTCGAAGCGGCCCATGCCATAGAGAAAATCGCGGTTGAACTTGTTGAGCAGATCGCGCACATGGCTTTCGGCGATCACCCACGCCACCTCCGGGCGCATATGGGTGGTGGCCCCTGCGTCGAGGTCTTCCTGGGGAATGGTGAGTTGGCGATCCGATTGCTGCGTCTCGCGGATCATCTCGGTGATCTCCGCTGCTTCCTCGTCCTTCAGTGAGCGCGGCTGACCAATGATGGAGGGTTTGCCCTGTCCGTGGTCGCGCTGCTGGCCTGCTGCCATAGGTATGCTGCCTTTCCAAGTGTATGAATGTTGGGAGCCTGGCGGGCGGGTGAAACCGCGCCTAAGGGTCTTGCCAAGCAAGACCACAAAGTCCACCTACGCCGCCTACGCGGACTCTACTGCGCCAGAAGAGATCGCCAGGGGCAAGCGATTTTGCATGCCATGCGATGGCCCCCCCCGCGTACCGCCGCTCTCTAGAGCGGCCCCGTGTCGCTGGCCCAGGAAGGCGCCTGGCTTTCGGGCGTTTCTTCTGCGCCTCTAAAGCTCCCAGTGGCGATTCAAAAGCTCCCCTGTGATCACTCTACCACCATAGAAGAAAGACGCGCCACTGCTAGGTTGCTATTGGATGGTCGCCTGGATGATTGCGGCGATGCAAGCGATCACATAGGGCAGAAAGACCAGTGCAAGGGGCGTAATGATAGACCAGAGAAAGAAGCGAAGATTGCGCCGATTGCCAGACGCCATCGATGCGATCAGCGCACGAAGTGTCGGCCAGTTTTTCAGCACGATCCGCTCAGGCTTGGGTGTCATCGCCAGCAAATTGGTCATATCAGCTGCGGCGGTGAGATCCTGCGGCTCCTGTCCTACTCGCGTGATAATGGTTCGTAGCAGCGATTGATACGCGGCCAGCGTCTCATCCGAGGGAGCAGGGCTGGGCGTCCACGTGAGCAGGGTCGCGCCGGTATCGAGGAAAAGTTGCGGATAGGGAAGGATTTCTCCTTTATAGCGATCAAGCTCCCTGGCGGTTAAGCTACGTGGCGGCTGCTTCCTGATCAGCGAAAACGCCTTCACGTCGGCCCAGCGAATTGCCTGTGGGCTATCGGACGCCACGCCGCGCGGGCGCAGGCCAATCTCATCTGCTTCCAGCCAGAGCGGGCGGCTTAGCCGCCATGCCCAGAGCAGCAGCCAGAGCGGCGCACAGACCAACGCAAGCGCAAATGCCTCGAACACCCCTATCTCCAAGGTCACACTGAGTGGGGCGGCATGCAAGACGTCTTTGGGGAGAGCAACATGCGCCAGCCAAAGCACGACAGGAATGAATCCTCCTAGGCAGACGCCAGCCAACGGGAGACCAATCGCCAAGCCATAGAGGCCACGCCGCTGACGATATAAGACATCCTGAAAGGGGCCGAACGCTGTGGGGAGGGCGGCTTGTTCTCCAGCGTAGAGCGCCGCCTGCTGATCAGGAGGAAAGGGCGTTGAGAGATTGGTTCTTTGCAAGATGGCAACGCGAAACGCACGCGCGTTGGCATGACGGCGCCAATCCGGTCGCACAAAGACGAGCGTCCAGCCTAACGACACCACAGGATACAGCGCAGGAGGGCCACTGCCATCGAAAAACGTTCCCAGGAATGCGCCCCAATCGTCGCGCAAAGCATCTTGGGCAAAGGTGATGTATTCCTGAACCAAGGGGGTGATGAAAAAGGCAAGCGCAAACGCGAGGAAGCCGATACTCCACAGCATCTTTGTGCGCCAATAGCGTTTGCCCAGCGGTGAGTAGGTGGCGAGCGCCTGTGCGAGGTCATTCATGCGTTAGTCTGCCTCTCCTCCGGTGATCTTCGCTGTGCCTGGGATGTTTCCCCTAGTGCGGGATCGGCCAATGAAAGCGCCCCATAGTGCAGCGCCGCTCATGATGCCAAGGAAGTGAGGAAGCGTCGGTGGCGATTGGCCTATCTGGTCAATCAGTATAGGAACAAAACGGTAGACGAGCGCCTCCAAGCCAAAGCATACGACGAAAAACGCGATAGTGTAGGTGAAGCCGTAGGCAAACCTTCCCCACTGGAAAGTAATCCTCCGCGAGATACTGCGAGGAGGAAACATCGCAATGCACATGAGGAAGAGAACCCATACGGCAGACATGAGAATGGCTTCCCACCTATCGCCTATGCTGACCATACCAGCCATGCCCTGACGCGCCAGCGTTATAACAAGGGGCGCAGGCCAGAGGATAAGCAGGAGGGCAAGCAGGAACACAAGTGGGGGAAGGTAGCATCCAGTAACCCGCTGCAATGGGGTGAGCGGCGCATGTGATTCGTTGTTCTCCTCGTCTTCGGCGTCGTCCATCTCGTCTACTCCTGCCGTTTCCTCTCACGCTGTCTCCAATTGATTCCATTGTACCATAGCAGTCTACGGCGTCTCGTTGAGATAGCGTGGCGCGCGGCGGGCATGGGTGGCCTGCTCGAAGGCGTAGGCCAGCGCGATGAGCCTTGCTAACAAATGGGGCAGAAGAAGGCACAATGAGGCAGCGTTTCCGTTTTTAGTAATGGAGGACAGAAAACCGGAACAAATGTTGCAGAGCATGATATTTTCTTTGAGGTGAGAACCTCTCCACGGCGGAGAAACACAATGTCGGGGACACCCTTGGAGCGCATCACAGCAGTGTTGGGCGAACCGTATTTTGCGGCCGATGGCGTCCATCTGTATCATATGGATTGCTTGCAAGGGATGCGCAGGCTTGACGCGAACCTGATCGATCTCACCGTGACCAGCCCTCCGTATAATATCGGTAAGGCATATGAGGTGGTCAGACCCCTGCCTGAATATTTGGATTGGTGCGAATCCTGGCTAAAGGAAATTTACCGTTTGACGGCCCCAGACGGAGCGCTTTGGCTCAATCTGGGCTATTTGGAGATTCCAAATCGCGCAAGGGCAATCCCTATCCCCTATTTGCTTTGGGATCGATCACCGTTTTACCTGATGCAGGAAGTAGTGTGGAACTACGGGGCAGGTGTTCACACCAGGAAAATGTTCTCGCCACGTAACGAGAAGTTCCTGTGGTATGTGAAATCCTCAGAGGCGTATACCTTTCACCTCGATGAGGTGCGTGATCCCAACGTGAAGTATCCCAACCAGAAGAAAAACGGTAAGCTCAAGTGTAACCCACTAGGGAAAAATCCCTCCGATGTGTGGGAGTTCCCGAAAGTGACGTCAGGTCAGAAGCGAAGCTCAAAGGAGCGAACAGCGCATCCGGCCCAGTTTCCCCTGGCGGTGATTGACCGTATTATGAAGGCATGTAGCGATCCCGGCTCATTGGTTCTCGATCCGTTTATGGGATCAGGCACAACGGCAATCTCTGCGCTGCAACATGGTCGGCAGGTGATTGGCTTTGAAGTCTCTTTGGAGTATTGCCGCCTTGCTGCCTTAAGGATTCAAGCATATTTGGCAGAGCAAGCGATGAGCAAGAGGCAGATCAGGCTGTTTGCCTGAAACGAAGTATGCCCTCAAACTTGATAGAATGTCAGAAGTTTGCCAGTTTCGACCTCTGTAGACAGATTGGCTTGTTGGCCGGAAGCCGCCGTTTGGCCTATCCAATCGGCATGATCGAGCCAGCCCATTCGTATTCGCACAATCCTGGGATGGACAGCGGCGTCAGGTTCTCCATTGGTATAGGTAAACGGCTCGAAGTTGACCGCGATGTAATAACCCGATTTGCTTTTCACCGACCTGTTGTTGCTTCCTTTCTGGGCATAGCTGCGGTTGCCAAATATCTTTGTGGGATGTGAGGAGGTCTTGATCTCGGTCGAGTAGGTAGAGTCTGGAATATAGATCAGATCCTTCTCACCCTTTTTGCGGCCATCGCGCCACCGAGCGGGATATTTCCTTGTCAGGATGAGTGGCGTCAACTCATGAAGAAACAGCCCCATTGCCTGTGGCTTGGGGAAAATATCAACGCCGATTTGGAATCCGCCAAACGATGAAGCGAAGATACTGTCCCAAGCCTCGAGTACGGCGCCCACAACTTCTGAAGTCGCAAGAGGATATGTCTGGAGAAGCTCCTGCGTCTTCGCTGGTCAATCAGCAGGAGCTAGCCCAGCATAGGGAGATAGGCTGGTATTCATGATCTCCTACTACCTCACGGCGTCTCGTTGAGATAGTGTGGCGCGCGGCGGGCATGGGTGGCCTGCTCGAAGGCGTAGGCCAGCGCGATCAACCGTGGTTCGCTGAATGCGCGCCCCATGAACGTCACCCCGATGGGCAGGCCAAACGTCTGCCCCGCAGGCACGCTGATCGCCGGATAGCCTGCCTGCGCCGCCGGTTGCGATGCGCCGCCCCCACCGCCCGGATCGCCCGCGATCAGATCGATCTTCCATGCTGGCCCCGTCGTCGGCATGAAGAGCGCATCGAGCTGATACTGATCCATCACCGCGTCTATGCCTTCCGCACGCGAGAGCCGCACACACTCCGCCCGCGCTTTGAGATAGGCTTCTTCTGTCAGCGGCCCTTTGGCCTGCGACCGCTCCATAAGTTCCTGCTTGAAGTAAGGCATCTCCTCGCCCGCGTGCGCCTCGTTGAAGGCGATCACCTCGGCAAGCGAATGTACCTGCGCCTCCGGCCCAAGCGCCGCCAGATAGGCGTCCAGATCGGCCTTGAACTCGTAGTACAGCACCTCAAGCTCGAATTCGCTACTGCTCATCTGCTCTGCGGTGGGGATGTCCGCCGGATCGATCACCTCGGCGCCAAGCGCCTTCAGTGTCGCAATCGCCGCCTCTGCCACGGCGTCGGCCTTCTCGCTATAGCCAAAATACACCTTGCGAGGAATGCCGATACGCGCGCCTTTGAGCGCGTCCGCATCCAGGAATTGTGTGTAGTCGGTATGGGATTTACCCGCGCTCTCCTGCGTCATCGGATCGTCGGGGTCAACGCCGGTGATGGCGCCAAGTAGCGCCGCCGCGTCAGTGACCGTGCGTCCAAAGACGCCTACCGTATCCTGGCTATGCGCAATGGGTACGACACCTGCGCGGCTGGTTAGTCCCACCGTTGGCTTGATGCCTACCACGCCATTCATTGCCGCAGGACACAAAATGGAACCGTCGGTCTCAGTGCCAAGCGAGGCGGCGCACAGGCTGGCCGCCACCGCCGAGGCCGAACCGGAGCTTGAGCCACAGGGCGTGCGGTCGAGCGAGTAGGGATTGCGCGCCTGCCCGCCACGGGCGCTCCATCCGCTGGAAGAATGTGATGAGCGAAAGTTCGCCCACTCGCTCATATTCGCCTTGCCCAGCAGGATCGCGCCAGCCTCGCGTAGACGCTTCGCCACGAAGGCGTCGCAGCTGGGACGCGCGCCCACCAGCGCCAGCGAGCCTGCCGTTGTCTCCATTGCGTCGGCAGTTGCGATGTTATCTTTTAGCAGGATGGGGATGCCATGGAGCGGGCTGCGCGGCCCACGTTCGGCGCGCTCGCGATCAAGTTCATCGGCGATGGTCAGCGCGTCGGGATTCGTCTCGATCACCGAGCGCAACGTGGGGCCGTATTGATCCAGCGCGATGATACGTTCGAGGTAGCGTTCGACCAACCGGCGCGCGGTCAGTTCGCCGTCAGACATCGCCGCCTGCAATGCGCTGATGCTGGCCTCCTCGACGCCGCTAAAAGCAGATGAGGCGCCTGAAGATTCCTGATCATCGCTTGTTGGCGTCTCAGGCTCACTCTGTTCGCCCTGAGGACGCTCGTGCTCTTCGCTCACAGTTGCTACCTCTCAAGTTGTTCGTCGCCTGGCAAGCGTAGCGCCAGGGCCGAGAATGACTTATTGCGACGTTTGTATCTTTCCCCGTTGGACTGATCAATCTCCGCCCCAAATATCCTTGATCAGCGCCATGCCGGGGAGACCGACTGGTGAGTCTGCCAAAAAGCCGCACTGCCGCGTGTACTCTCGCCAGAGCGCCTGATCGTAGGGGCGGTTCCAGGCAGGAGTGACGATCAGGCGCGCGTGCGGGAACTGTCGGCGCAAGAATGCCTCGAACACATTCCAGATCGCGTGCAAGACAGGATCCGCTGTCGGATCAGCGGCGCGATAGCGGTTCAAGAGGTTGCATCGCCACAACAGCAAGATTTCATCAGCTAAGTAGTAGTAAGCCTCTCCGTCGCCAATGCAGGACTGGCGCAGATCAGTAGGCATGAACTCGGGTTCGGCCGTGTAGAAGTGGGCTTTCACCACAATTCGCCGCCCGCGTGCTATGGTCAGCGGAACAAACTCGCGCGCCGCCGTATGGCGTTCGAAGTCTTCCTCCTGCGTACACGCTCGTAGGCGTAGCGTCCCTGTATGCTCACCCAGCGTCAAAGAGCCGCATGGCTCGTCAACAGTCCAATTGCCCTCAGTCGGCATGGCCTATACCTTCCCCTTCACTCCACGGCGGCATTTGTTCTCTACTTCCCATATTGGGAAGAAGGCAGGAGGGTAGGTACGCCTACTCAGTATCCCACGTCATAGTCGTCGGCGTAGGGCACACTCTCGCCCATGCGCGTCGGGCCGGGAACATATGGGCCAAAGCCGCGTCCCACGCCACGACGCTGCGGCGCTCGTAACTCCGGCGGATCGTTGGGTGGCATGTCGCCTTCCTGCCCTTCAGGCGCTTCAGATGCCGCTTCCGGCTGTGCGGCAGGCGCGATGTTGTCCGCGTCTCCATCAGGGCCACTGGCCCCTGGCGTGATCTGCGGCGCGCGAAACTCATAGAGGCGTGTCGCTGCGAAGGCTTCGGCGCGATGTTCACACCAGGCAATGTGCTGGATATGCGCCTCCATGATGTTCAGCAAGATGCTTCGCGTGTCCGGGTCGAGCGGACGATCACCTATGGTGCGGCAGCGGTCGTTGATCACCATCTGATGGTGGGCAAGCACAAGCAGGCGATCATCATAACGTTCCGCGCCAAGCGCCTGAAAGACCACCCCGTTGATGCGGTGGGTCACGTAGCTACTCGCCTGCTCGAGTCGTTCGCGTAACGTGACACAAAAACTGACATCCTCAGCGCCCATCTCCATCAGTTTCGCGCGCTCATTGAACTCAGTGGCGCCGGAGGCCAGCGCGACCTCCATCTCCACACTGGCGCGCTCGTCTTCGAGCAGCGCATTCAAGGCATCTACCAACTCAGCATCGAACTCGACCATCGGACGCCCTCCTCATTGGTCGGGCTGCCATGCCGATGTTGCGCTGGCAGCTTGACGGCCAATACTTTTCAGATGCCTTACGGCGCGGGGAAACGCCGACGACATGCTGTCGCGTATCACTGTAACCGACTTCGCGCCAGAGCGCAAGATGCAATTGAGCGAGTTTTGCGTTTAGCCGTGCGCCGCGTTGTTGAGAGTCTGCTCCAACTGGACAACGTGCAGGCGTTCGTGGTTGGCTTCGATGCTGACGATCTCTTTGAGCGTCAATCGTCCACGCTCAGGATGCGTTCCTGTGCGCTCCCATTGCGCAGGCGTCAAGCCCTGCAACTGCGCGACGATCCCCTCGCTGATGAGGCGGAACTCGCGCGCCAGCGTCTCCACTGGTGTGTAGCGGTAGGCGGCGAGCGTGACAGACTCGTTTTCATCGAAGAGCGGCAACGTCGGCTCATCCTCAAAGAGCACACGCCGCATGCGTCCGCCCCACAGCCGGGAGGCGTCGCAGAGGTGTCCTACTATCTCGCTTGCCGTCCACTCGTCAGTGGAATCGCTAGCGGGAGGGATGGCCAGCGCATCCGATGAAGCCTTCACCAACAATTCGTCAACGAGGTTGGGTACGTCGGCCAGCGCGGCGATCAGCGCCTCGTCGGTATCAAACGATGGTGGGATAATTTCGCTCATAGAGCATCTCGCTTTCAGGTGGTAGTTGAGGGAGACGACAACCGTATGCGCTTTTTCTCTTTATACCACCTGACGCCGCCTCATGCCGCCAATTTCGCGCGGGCGCGGCGCTGGCGAAGCAGCAGCCACGCCACACCTCCCAGCACGCAGAGCACAATGGCGAAGATGAGGGTGAACTGCGGCGCGCCCAATGGAAGCTGCGGTAGCCATGTAGGCAGATCGTGTGAGGACTGCCCATCCACCACAGCCATCGGCGGCGTGCCAAACTGCGCGAGGCGAATCACGCCGCGCGAGCTGACGCCCATATCATAGGTGACGGTGGGTTCGGTGGCGTCGAGCGTCAGATAGGTGAGCCAGCTATCCGGCCTGACCCAGCTCATGTTGCGGTCGGTTGAGAGATCGTGGTACAGCGAGGGGGTCATGCGCTCCTGGAAGGCGAGCTGAAAGCCTGGCGCGCCGGGAACCTGACTCCCTACGGAAGATTGGCCCACTGCTGCGTCGAAGTCGGTCGTATAGACCGGTTGATCGGTCAGCAGGAAGAGATCGGCCTGCACGGTCTGGCCCTCGTTCGCCAGCACTTCCAGCGGAACCCAGATATGCTTGGTCTTCATGGTGATCAGGATGGGCGTGCCGTCGCCCTGACTGAGATGCTGCGCTTTTGCCGCCGAGGTGTCGTACTTCGCGGCCAGGAAGAACGGGCTGCCGTGCGCGTAGATCATCAGGTGCGCGCGTACTTCGGGAGTGAGAAAGAAGCCATTGCCAGTGGCCCACGCGACTATCTCATCGCCGCTGCCCTTCACAACTGTGATATTCAGCGCTTTGATCTTGACGCGCTGTAGCACTGTCGCGCCACTCGCGGCTGCCGCATGCTCAACGCCTGGGCCAAACACCGATTGTGGTACAGGATGCGCTTCGATCTCCAACCGCTGGAGTGTCCACGCGCCGCCCTCGACAATGCTGGTGGGGTTGACAGGCAAAGGGATGATCCAGCCAAGATCAGACACATCGCCCTGATAGCTGAAGTTGGAAAGGTAGCGTTCTACGCCATCGTGCCAGGCGACGAGCGTGGTGGCGCGGGCCAGGCGCACGGAGCCATTCGGCGCCACCAACGCGCCACAGGCGAGGGCGGCGGGCGCCTGCATGAGCGCCTGCGCGACAAGGAAACCGGCGATAAGGGTGAGGACTGCGAACTTTTTGCGCATGGGAGGTTGCTCCTTCCTGAAAGAGACAGGATACGTCCATGACATTCATGGCGCCTGTCACTTGAACGCCCACACAGGCTATCGAGTTCCCTTCACTTGATCGAACCTCTGGCTTGACATATCTTTTGGCTACATGCCTATCATGAAGGCGCAGAGATTGCCAGCGTAAGGAGGAGCGCCCATGCCTGTTTTACTGGAACCGGAGGCGTATCCATCCGTCTCTTCCTTTTTTGAGGAACCGATCACGTATCATCTTGCAGTACCGAGCGTCCTTGCTGGAACACTGCCAGGAAGAGTCTATGCTGACAATGCCAACCACCCAACTGCCGCCATCTTGATTCCAGCCAACCAGTATCGCGTCTATGTGGGTGGAGAGCCATCGCTGCGCCTGCTTGCGGATGTTATCGATCTGCTCTACCAACCGTCTCGTGCGCAACACTACTGGTTTATGACACACTACCCATCGGACGCATGGCAATCTACCATCGAGCAGGCTCTTCAAGGGTTGGGATACAGCGTTTCCTTGCGGCAGTATTACCGCCTGGCAGAGCTACCCTCGCCACTTGCATTGCCCCTGCCGGATGCTATCACCCTGGCTCCAATTTCCCAGGCCATTGTAGAAGACGCTCACCTTGCCAACACAGACCTGTTGATTGAAGAGATCCATTCGGAAAACCCTTCACTTGAGTATTTCTTCCGCGAGCGTTTCGGTTTCTGCGCGCTGGATGGCCGCCAGCTCGTTGGCTGGTGTCTGGCAGAGTACCACTACCAGAGCCGCTATGAATTGGGGATTGAAACGCTCGAAGCCTATCAGCGGCAAGGCATCGCCACGCATCTCGCGTCGGCGGTCATCCAGCGGGCGTTTGCCGAAGGCGCAACAGAGATAGGCTGGGATTGTTGGGCCAGCAACGCCGCGTCAATAGCAACAGCCCTGAAGTTAGGCTTCCAGAAGGCGCTTGACTATCCAGTTATTGTCTGCGACTCCAGGCTAGCGCCAACCTCGCCAGTGTGACTGTGGCTGAGGGATTCGTGGTTGACAGCCCAAAGACGCACACCGCGCCTTGACGCGCCCCCTGCCCGCATGCCTATGATGGAAATAGAAACTCTTGCGAATCCAAACACATTGGACACATCTGCCTCGTTTTGATTGCCAGCGGGGCGCACACCTCATGGGAAGTTGTTGCTATGAAGATTCACGAATACCAGGCGAAGGAGATCTTGCGCCGCTACGGGGTTCCCGTGCAGCCCGGCAAGATCGCCACCACGCCCGACCAAACCGAAGCCATCGCGCGCGAGTTCGGCGTGCCCGTCGTCATCAAAGCCCAGGTCTACGTCGGCGGACGTGGCAAGGCGGGCGGCATCCAGTTTGGCGACACGCCAGAGCAGGCGCGCGAGGCGGCGGCCCGCGTGCTGGGGATGGACATCAAAGGGCTGACCGTCGAGAAAGTGCTGGTCGTCCCTAAGATCGCCATCAAAGAAGAATACTACCTGGGTGTTGTCTTCGACCGCGCCAGCCAAGCGCCAGTCGTCATCGTCAGCGCCGCCGGTGGCATAGACATCGAAGAGGTGGCCGAGAAAGAGCCTGAGAAGATCATACGCCATGTGGTGGATGTGCGTTGGGGGCTGCTGCCGCTGGATGCGCGCAACATGCTGGCGCAGGCGGGCGTGCCCTCGGTCGTCGTCGCCAAAGGCAGCGCGATCCTCACGGCGCTGACGCGCGCCTATATGGAAAGCGACGCTACGCTGGCCGAGATCAATCCCCTCGCGCTGACAGAAGATGGCCAGGTGTTGGCAGCTGACGCCAAAATCCTGATTGACGATAACGCGCTGGTGCGCCAGAAAGAGTACGCCGGTTGGGCCGAGCCTGAGGAGGCCAACCCGCTGGAGTTCGAGGCCAAAGCCGAGGGGCTGACCTACGTTAAGCTGGATGGCGACGTGGGCATCATCGGCAACGGCGCGGGCCTCGTCATGACGACGCTCGATATGGTGGCGCGCGCAGGTGGCAAGCCCGCGAACTTCCTGGATATTGGTGGCGGGGCCAAAGCTGAGGTGATGCGCAAGGCGCTATTGTTCGTCGCGCGCGATCCACAGGTGAAGGGCATCGTCGTGAACATCTTCGGCGGCATCACTCGTGGCGAGGAGGTGGCGAAGGGCATTATCATGGCGCAGAGCGAGTTGCCCGCTGGTATGCCCATCGTGGCCCGGCTCTCCGGCACAGGCGAGGCAGAGGGGCGGGCGCTGCTGGCCGACGCAGGATTGACCTGGGGCGCGGATATGCGCGACGCCGCCCAGAAGATCGTCGCTGAGATCAACGCCAAAGAGGCGGCAGGAGGCGCGCAATGAGCATTCTCTACGATAAAACATCGCGTGTGATCGTCCAGGGCATGACCGGACGCGAGGGACTCTACCACACGAAGAACATGCTGGCGTCAGGCACACAGGTGGTCGGCGGTGTGACGCCCGGCAAAGGCGGTACCGAGGTCGAGGGCTTGCCGGTCTTCGATACGGTCGCCGAGGCCAAAGCCAAGACCGGCGCCGATGTCTCGTGTATCTTTGTGCCGCCGCTGGGCGCCGCAGACGCCATCATGGAGGCCGCGCACGCCGGTATGGCCGTGACCGTCTGCATCACCGAAGGCATCCCCACGAACGATATGACCCGCGTCGCCGCCTATCTGAAAGAGCATCCCACGCGGTTGATCGGACCGAACTGCCCAGGGCTGGCGACGCCCGGCCAGGGCAAGGTGGGCATCATGCCGTATCATATCTTCAAGGAGGGTGATGTCGGCTTTGTCTCGCGCTCCGGCACGCTCACCTATGAGGTTGTGGCGCTACTGACCCAAGCGGGTATCGGCCAGTCAAGCTGCATCGGCATTGGCGGCGATCCCATCATCGGCACGACGTTTCTTGATTGCCTGCGGCTCTTCGAGGCCGACCCGAATACCGCCGCCGTGGTGATGTGCGGCGAGATCGGCGGCAGCGACGAAGAGGACGCCGCTGCCTACGCCGCGACGATGAGCAAGCCAGTGATTGGCTTCATCTCTGGGCGCACAGCTCCTCCGGGCAAGCGCATGGGCCATGCGGGCGCCATCGTCTCCGGCAAGACGGGTAGCGCGCAGGGCAAGGTGGAGGCGTTGCAGGCGGCGCATGTGCCCGTCGCCGAGACGATCTTCGACATCCCAAGTCTCGTCAAGCAGGCGCTTGGCAGATAACCTAACCCCCTGCCCCCTTCCCATCTATGGGAAGGGGGGAACTCACAGGATACAGAAAACAATGGCTATTCTCTTGAAAACACGCGAACAGATCACCGCGTTGCGCGCCGCCGGGCGCATAGTCGCGCAGACGTATGAGACGCTGCGCCCCTATGTGAAGCCAGGCGTCACTACCGCCGAACTTGATCACATCGCCGAGGACTTCATCAAAAGCAAGGGCGCGCAGCCGATGTACAAGGGCTACGGCGCGATGCGTGGACGCGACGGCAAGCTAACGCGCCCGCCCTTCCCTGCCACTATCTGCGTCGCCGTCAACGATGTTGTCTGCCACGGCATCCCCAGCCCGCGCCAGGTGTTGCAAGAGGGCGACATCATCGGCATTGACGTTGGCGCGCGCTATCGCGGCTGGATCGGCGATTCCTGTGTCACCTTCCCCGTAGGAACAATTGACGCCGCCTCGCAAAAGCTGCTGGATGTGACGCAGCGCTGCCTGGAGCTTGGCATCGAACAGGCGCGCGCAGGCAACCATCTCGGCGACATCGGCGCAGTGATCCAGCAGTACGCCGAGGGGCAGGGCTTCTCGGTCGTGCGCGACCTTGGCGGCCACGGCGTGGGGCGTGACCTATGGGAGGAGCCGTTTGTGCTGCACTACGGTAAGCGCGGCTTCGGCGAGCGCATCGAACGAAATATGGTGTTTACCATCGAGCCGATGATCAACGCGGGTGGCTACGCCACAAAGACCGCGCCCGACCGCTGGACAATCTCCACCGCAGACGGATCGCGTTCGGCGCAGTTCGAGCATTCCCTGGCGATCACCGATGGCCCGGCGGAGATTCTCACGGCGTTATAACGAAGCTCGTTTTTGCGTCATATCTCGCATGAGGTTCGCCAAAAATAGAGAACGCTTGTTGTCTGAGGAGCGCGCAATGTCAGAAGGACGCCCCGCCGATACGCCGATGCTTTCCAGCGATGACGAACTGACCGCAGTAGCCATAGGTGAACCGGAAGAGGCGCCGCAGCAGGAGGATCAGGAGAACCAGAAAGATCAGGAAGATCAAGATGACCTGGCTAGCTTGAGCGCGGCAGCCGTTGCGGCGATAGATGCAGGCGCTCCACAGCCGGAGGCGGCAGGCCCACACAATGCGCTCACGCTGCTGGAGCAGGCGCGGGTGTTGCGCAAAGAGGGCAAGCAGGCCGAGGCGCTGGCGTTGGCCCTTCAGGCGGCGCGCGTGGCCCCGCTCAACCCCGACCCGCTGATCATCATGGGCGCGGCGCTGATGAGCCTCAAGCGACCAGAAGAGGCGCTGCATGCGTTTGAGCGCGCGTGTGAGGTCAGCCCCACATTGAGCGTGGCCTGGCTCTGTCGTGGTTCCACGCTCACCACGCTCGAACGCCCTGCCGAGGCGCTGGATGCGCTGGATCGCTCACTGGCGCTCGACGCTTCCAATCCGCTCACCTGGAACTGCAAAGCTGTCGCTTTGAATAAGCTGAATCGCCCTGCTGAGGCGCTGGCGATGGCCGATCAGTCCTTGGCGCTCAATCCACGTCTGGCGCTTGGCTGGATCAACAAAAGCGGCATTTTCCTCGCGCTTCAACAGTACCCTGAAAGCGTCTTTGCCTCGGATCAGGCGCTTGCAGTGGAACCGGACAGCGTGAATGTTTCTCTTTGGGTGAACCGGAGCGCCGCCCTGAGCAAACTGCGTCACTATGAGGAGGCGCTGGCGGCGGCAGATCGCGCCCTGGCGCTCAATGGGCAATCACGTATGGCGTGGCTCTGCCGCAGTTCGGCGCTGCTGGGCCTGCATCGCTACCAGGAGATGTATCAGGCGACCCAGGAGGCGCTGAGGTTCGATCCAAACAACCCCAGCGCGCTGACCAACCAGAGCGCCGCGCTGATCGGCCTGCGCCGCTACGAGGATGCGATTGTCTTGGCCAACAAGGCGCTGAAACGTGAACCAGATTCCATCATGGCGCTGACGAACAAAGCCAACGCGCTCCATGCGCTCAAGCGCGACACCGAGGCGCTGAGAGCAATTGATACTGCGTTGGCCGTCTCTCCTCAACTCCCCTCAGCGTTATCCAGCAAGGCCGCGATCCTGAACTCGCTCAAGCGCAACGACGAGGCGTTTAACGTGATTGATCAGGCGCTCGCGCTCGATCCGCATAATCCTTCGGCATGGGTCAACCGCTGCGCGATTTTGCTCAGCCTGAAGCAGTACGACCAGGCGCTGGCGTCGGCTGAGCAGGCGCTTGCGCTTGCGCCAAACAATGCGGCGGCGTGGAACAACAAAGGAATGGCGCTGCTCAGGCTGAGTCGCCGCCAGGAAGCGCAGGCCGCCTTTGACCGCGCGCTTGCCATCAACCCACGCATGGCCGCCGCTCGTCGCAACAGGCAAGCAGCCGCACCAGTCCAGATTGTGCTGGCGCGGCTTGTTGTATTGAGCGCTGGTATCCTCTGTATAGCGCTTGGAGCCATGCTTATGGGGCGTGACAACACATCTGTTCTCATCTTAATGGGGTCTGGTTTGTTTCTGGCGCTGACGTCGCTGTTCATCACAGGCCCACGGCGGAAATGATGCTAGCCAGACCCTGCCAGGGATGCGCCGGCACAACATTTGCCACACTTCACGCGCAATGGCATGCGCCAGCAAAGTACCGCCGCGCTCCTGAGCGGTGTGTCTGGCCCTATGTGTATGCCACGGGCCTTCCTGTATAAACCTCCATCGCCGCATTATCTTTCAAAGTGGGTAAGGAGAAGACGCTACGAATGGCGAAGGAGCGCCTGGCCGAAGATACGCGCCGCCCAGGAGCGCGGCGGTACTTGTTGCTATGTTTCGCCTTTTGGCGTAGTTGCGTTCGGAGCAGACTGGGCCGCCCGGGATGGCGGCGCTACTCGATGGGCGCCCGTTGCCTGGCATGCTGCGCCGCCTATTGTCCGATTGCGATCCCCCCGCATAGAGTAGGCCGCGTAGGCGGCATTTGTGGCATGCAATGCCTCTAGGCGTGCGTTCACGCGCCCGCCGACGCCACGCCATTCGCGATCCCATCTGCCTTACGATCCCTCTCCCCCCGGGAGAAGGCCAGGGAGGGGGTTACTTCCCGTTGCGCTCGATTCCAGGGCCTGCGGGCCAGAGTTCCAGGTGATCGTCGGCGAAGTGGACACGCGCGCGTCCGCCAAAGGGAATGGATTCAAGCAACGCGCGTGGGATTTGCAATCGCCCAACGCCGTCAATGATCACCGTCTCTTCGGCCTCTTCCGAGTGAACCACCTCGGTGCTGGTGCGCCCGTCGCGGATGGCGACCGAGCGATCCATCGCTGAGGCGACGTGCGCGTCGTGCGTCACGACGATGGTCGTCAGTCCCAGGTCTTTGTTGAGTTCACGCAGCAGCTTGAGGATGTCGCTGGCGGTGACGCTATCCAGTTCGCCGGTTGGCTCGTCGGCCAGCAGCAGTGGTGGCTCATTGGCAAGCGCCACGGCCAGCGCGCCACGCTGCTGCTCGCCACCGGAGAGCTTCTCTGGCTTGTTGTTCAGCCGATGGCCCAGCCCCACGCGCTCCAGCAACTCGGTGGCGCGTTTGCGCTTGTCGCCGGGATACCCTGCCATGATCATCGGCGTCATCACGTTATCAATCAGGCTGAGGTCGCTCAGCAGATTGCGACTGGTCTGCTGCCAGACATGCCCAACGACGCGCCGCCGATAGTGCAGCCGCTCGCTGCGGGTGAGACGTGTCAGGTCAACACCTGCCACCTCGCAGCGCCCGGCGCTCGGCTCGTCCAGCCCGCCCAAGATGTTGAGTAGCGTGCTTTTGCCCGCGCCCGACGGCCCCATCAGGGCCAACATCTCGCCCTGGGGAACGCGCAGGTCAAGCCCCTGCAACGCCACCACTTCCAGGTCTGCCGCCTTATAGATTTTGACGAGGTTGTACGCCTCGACCACTATCTCCGCCACTGCCAGCTTGTCCTTTTCTCAACGATACCTCGACAACTTGTTTGAATCTGCCAGTTAGTCTTCGCCGATGCGTAGCGCCTGGCCCAGCCCTTGCCGTACTGCCGCCCGCGCCGCGACGATCAGCGCAATGCCGCACGCCACAATTAGCGCCAGGTAGAAGAGACCCAACTCTCCCCAGTTCGTCACCAAGGTATACGGTGGAATGCCCAGCTTGGCAGGATCGAGCGTGGGATCGCTGAATTGCAGGTACGGCAGGGTGGCTGTCGTCAGCACCGCGCCAAGTAGCGTGCCGCCCACCAGTCCGAAGAGATAGACAACCAACTGCTCGCCGAACAAAATGCGCGCCAGTTCTTGATTCGACAGCCCCAGCGTCCGCAGGACGGCGAACTGCGTGGCGCGCTGAGTGGCGCCCAAGAGCGTTTGCGCGGCGCTCCCAATGATCGCCAGCGCCGCCGCCATGATCGCCCCCAACAGCAGCAGTCCTTGCAACCCAACGTTGACCGGGTTCTGTAGCGCCGCCGCAAGATCGCTGTGCAGACTGTCGGCGCTCTCCACATCCAGATCAGGGCGATTTTGCAGTGTATTCAACAGCGCCGCCTCCTGCGCAGTATTGCCATTTGTGCGCAGCCAGAACTCATTTGGCCCCACAGTGTTTGGCAGGCCAGGATTCGCCACAGTGACGCTGTTATAGTAATCGGTCATCGAGATGACGATGAAGCCCGATGGGAACTCTTGTGGGTACAGCGTCGGGAACTCCTGGACGATGGCGCCCACCACCATGCTCACATTCCCCTGATTGGCGTCCGGCGCCTGGATGGAGAACTTCTGCCCGACCGACAACTGAAATTGTGAGGCGAAGCTCTGGCTGACGATTGTCCAGATGGGAGCCGGAGGAGTTCCTGCCGCCACCGGGTTCGCTTTGTGCGCTTGCATCTCGCTCATCAGGCTGTCGAGCGATTGGCTGGCGTAGTCCGACCGCCACGAGACCGGCCCCACAACCGAAGCAAACGTCGCTGGGTCTATCGCCAACATCGGCAGCGGAGCGCCACCTTGATCGAGCGAGGTAGAGGCTTGCAAACGATAGACGGGCGTTACATTCAACACCCCCGGCATACGCGCCAGTTCAGCGGAAACCGTATTGCCATAGCCGTTGACCTCCGCGCCATGCTGCGTCAGACGTATATCGGCGCCGACCTGATAGGCCACACGGTCGTAGGTGTTTTGGCGCAATGAGGCGCTGAAGCTGAACGCGAACAGCCCCAGCCCTACCGCCAACACCAGCAACAGGATGATGCGGCTGTAGCGCCCCGGACTGCGTTCCACCTGCGCCAGCGAAAGCAGCGCCGTGATCCCGCGCCCGCGCGAGGCAAGTCGTTCGCCAAACTGTGCGCCCATTGGAACCAGCCGCAGGGTGAGCAAAGCGCCCGCCAACAGCAGGAGGGTAGGCGTCAGCAAGAGCAGCAGGTTACTGGCTCCGCTGCCCAGTTGCAGACGCACACTGGCGCTGCCAAACTGCCCAAGCTCCAGGTAGCCGACGATGCAGATCACCACCAACCCCAGGTCGAGATAATAGCGCCGCCAGAATGGCTGGCCCGCAGCGCGCCCTTGCTCACGACGGAAGGCTAGCACATCGCGGCGAGCGGCCTGCCAGGAAGTCAACCCAATCACCACCACACCCAGCAGCGCCCCCACCAGCGCAGGCAGCAAGACGCTTTGCGGGCGCGCCAACTGCGCGAAGTAGGCGTTCCCCACACCTAGCGTGGCAAAGACGTTGGACGGCACAAAGAAGCGCACCAGCGCAAGGCCCGCCAGCGCCGCAATGAATGGGCTGACCACCAGCGCCAGCAAGCCAACCAGCGCGCCCTGCGTGAGGAAGACGCCAAGCAGTTGCACGCCCGATGCGCCACGGCTCTTGAGGGTGGCGATCTCGCCCGCTTGGCGGTCAATCAGCAGGCTGGCCATCGCCGCCACAAACAGCAATGCCAGCCCAACGATCTGCGCAACCACAACATAGAGCGGGAGCGCGGCAAGATTCTGCTGCGCCTGTACGTTGGCAATCAGTTGATCGAGTTGTGTATTGACTGCCGTCTGGGTGATGCCCTGCGCGCCGAGCAATGCGCCGTCCACCTGGCTGCGCATCAGTGTAATGCCTGAACTGATGGAGTCAATAGTGGAGGCGTTGATGCTGGCGTCCTGTGTGTAGTATACCCAATGCTGTTCCATGTTCAGCCCCGAAAAATGGCTGAGCGAGGAGAGCAATGTTGGTTTGCTCATCAACAACGGGAACGGTGACTGGCCGCCGGAAGTACCATGCAGGACGCTGAAGTTCAATCCATTCCAGTAGGGATCATTGGGATTACGCGGCGTCCAGACGCCGACGACGCGCGCATGAAGCTGGTTCTGATGCGCGCCGAATTGAGCAAGCGTGAGCAGCGTCCCTACGCCGATCCCCTGGATGTTTGCCATCTCTTGGGTGATGATTACTTCCGGTGTCGCGCGGTCGGGCGTCGGATGGGGAAAGCGTCCCGAAATCAGACGCATATGCGGCGCGGCGCTGCTGAGATCATTGCCGTAGTCGAACGCCTGCGGTTTCACCGTCGGTGGATTCGAGGCCGCCGGATCGTAGGTATGTTTGCCCGCCTGGATCAGCAAAAATGGGTCGGTCATCAGATAGTAGGTGATGTGCGGGCTGGTAAAGCTGCCGATCTGCTGTGCGCCAATGCGTCGCACGGCGCTATCGGCAAATTGCGTGACCGACGCAGAGACCTGCCCGCTGGTGACGACCGTCTCGACGTTGCGCGCAACGGGATCATTTGCGCTCAACGTGCTTTGCAACTGAAGGTTGGTGACAAGCCCGGTATACACCGGCACAATGCAGATCAAAATGTCGGCCACCAGCACACCCAACGCGATCAGCGCCAGCAACCCGCTGTTTCGTGAAAGACGCATCAACGCCAGGCGTGTCGCCGAGAGTACGCCTGCGCGCCTCCCACGCCAGAACGGCGCCGGAGACCGCTGGCGTCCCCTGGTGTTGCGCGTTCCACCGCGCTTGTTGGGCGCCGCGCCCTGATTGCTGCGAACCTTTACGGGCATGTCGCTGGCGCTCTGGCGCTCCTCCAGACGCATATCAACTCCCTTCAATTGCCTACCTCTATCGTGGTCTTGGCGGTGTTTGACATAGTTATGATAAGTCCATGACGTATAACGCGCCAAACCCTGAGTATTTTACGCCATCAGCGCCTTTCAGTGTACCAGGTGTGCCTACGGAGAGGAATAAGCGTACAATAGTTTGGGAGATATATCCAAAGGAGCTGCTTAGAAGATGACTATCGTTGGGTTAGCGGCCATTGGGGCAACTTTTGTCACGGCGCTGCTTGTCGGGCTGGCCTATCTTGGCGCGTGGCGCGCACGGGCCAATTTCCCTGCGCCACGCGCGCTTGCCATCTGGGCGGCACAGGTCTGGATTTTCAATCTTCTCATCGATCTGCTGATTTTGTACTTCGCGCTCCCCGCGCTGACAGGGCCATACGGTGGCTGGCAATGGGTGTTGTGGCCGCTGCTGCTCAGCGGGATTTTCGCGTTGTTCGGCGGGAGCATCCTGCGCGTGCGCGACGGCTTCGCCTCACTGAACAGTCGGCTGAACAACCAGATCAGCGGCGGCGCGATCCGCTCGTTCAGTGGCTTTTCCTCGGTGCGGAGTCGGCGGACGAATGCGAAGATCGTTGACGCCTATCCCAATGGCGGCGGATCGGGCGGCTCAGGTGGCGTGCGCTCCAGTGTGTTCGCTGGCGTCTGCGCGATTGTCATCGTGCTGCTGATCGGCGTGGTGATCAATAGCCTGATCGTTGTCTCCACCACCTGGTTTGATCCCAACGCGAAGGCGCTCGCCGCCATCCCTCACATGATCATCGAACCACCCTCGCAGGCGCTTCCGCAGACGAATGTTGACCACATCGTGCTGGTAACGCAGGATGTCGCGGCGTATCTTGGGCAGCAAACATTGGCCTCGGGCGGGCAAAACTACGGCTCGGCGTATCATACCGAGGCCAGCGAGTATACCTTGCAGGCGGTGCGCGGCCATCTGTATTGGATTGCGCCGCTGGTGTACAACAACGTCTGGGCGAACCTGGGAAACTGGCAAAGCCCCGGCTATGTGGTGGTGGACGCCGAAGACCCCAACACCCAGGCGGTTCTGCGCACGGGCTACCATCTGCGCTATCTGCCCGATGCGCTTTTCAGCCAGGACTTGCTGCGCCATGTCTATCTGAGTGGCTATACCTATGGCAACCTGCTCGATCCGACGCTCGAAGTCAATGACAACTGGCAGCCGTACTTCACCGTCTCGCTGTCGCAGCCATCGCGTGGCTTCACTGGCGATGTGGTGACGCAGGTGCTCTTGGTTGATCCGCAGAGCGGCGCGATTACCGCCTATGCGCCCAATAAGGTTCCCTCCTGGGTTGACCGTGTGATTCCCGCCTCACTGGTGGATCAATATCTGACGTGGTGGGGGTTGTACGACAAAGCGCCGTGGTTCGATCCGTCGGGCGCGGGCCAGCAGCAGCCCTCGACCGATACGCCGGAACTCGTCTACAACCAGGTGGATCAGCCGGTCTGGCTGGAGCCGATGACCAGCAGCTCCGGCTCTGATAATTCGAGCACTGGCGTCATCCTGTTCGACACACGCGACATGACGGGCCGCTTCTATCCGCTGACGGGGTTGGGTGTCACGAGCAATGTCGAAAGCACCTTCCAGTCGAATCCGTTGAATATCAAGGGCTACACGGTTGACGCAGTGCAATTGTACGAGATTTACAATGAGCCGACCTGGGTCTGTACGTTTGTGCAAAAGAACGCCTACGGGGCCAGCTTCGAATCCATCGGCATGGTGGATGCGCGACACCTCAACGGCGCGAATGTAATCATGGCGCCCGATAAGGCCGACGCGCTGGCGAACTACGCGCAATGGTTGGCCGACCACGCCACGCCCGGAACCGGCCCTGTGCCGTCGGGCAAGCTCGTCACCGTGCAGGGGCAGGTCACACGCATCTCGGCCACCACCGAGAGCGGCACGACGGTCTACTATCTGCTGATCGCCGGACACAAGCAGATATTCAAGGCCGGATTGAGCCTCAGCCCAGAGTTGCCACTGGTGCAGCCGGGCGACACCGTGCAAGTCACGTTCCTGGATACCGGGCAAAACGTGGTGACGATCAGCTCGTTTGCCGATCTCAGCCTGCCGCTGGGAACGGCTACGCCTACGCCGACAGCGCCAACGGCGACGCCATAGGCGCCATAGAGTATGCACAGGCGGGCGCGTGAACGCCCGCCTGGAAACATAGGAGCCTTTTCCCGCACACGGTTCCAGCATGTGAGTGTGAGCCATGTGCTCATGTGATATAAAGGTGAGCATGAAGTGCTATCTTCGTCTGACGCGACAACTGAGAAGAGGCTAGCATATGCAACCACCATTCCCACCCGCTCCATCTCAACCTCCAATGTCCCCTATTTCTGGTCAGCAGCCCAGGCAGGCGCCCAGTCGCAGATTGAGCCGACGGCAAGTGTTGATTGGCGCAGGCGCGCTTGGACTTGTTGGTTTGGCCACTGGCGCTGTGGCAGTGCTTCGACGTTCCTACCTGCTCCCAGAATTGGCTCCCCAGGCGACCCAACAAGTCAGCCAGACGCTGCGCTATGTCTCAGTCGGGAGGGACGCCGATTGGTGGATCTATGCGTTCAAGCCCGATACCGGTGCGATTGTCTGGCGCCGCAAGATGGCGCAGAACCCGCCGCCACTGGATCTCGAGGCGCCTGTCGTCGCTGGCGAGACAGTGATTGCACACTCGATCACCTCCAGTGGGAGCGATGAAGGGCCATTGATGGGGCTTGACCCGCAAACGGGGGCGATCAAATGGCAAACCACCGCCGATGCGGTTGTCACGATCTCTATGTATGGCTCTTTGGGTGAATTTCCCGCATTTGCCGGCGACACAGTGTTCATCATTGATCAGACCCGACACACGCTCGTTGCGTTGCGTGCGGGCGACGGCCATCGGCTCTGGAGCCAGGACGTTGGCAATCTGACGCTGGTCGGTGTGACAATCGATCAAAATACTCTGTATGTCTCCACAACCGCCAATGGTCTGGTCGCCGTGCGGATCAGCGATGGCGTGGCGCTGTGGCGCTTCAATCCACCGAACGCTCAATCGCCAAGCGGTTACGACGAAACGGTCTGGCAAAGGCAGATAGGCCAGGGCGTCGTGTATACGCTGATCACGGAAGGTGACACACGAAGTATGCTCTATGCGTTGCGAGAGGCGGATGGCTCCCAACTTTGGGCGCGTCAATTGCCAGGAGTTGTAGCGCCGAGCAACACTATCGCGGGAGACTCACCATTTGAGATTGTCGATGGGATTGCAACGCTCGACGACGCCCTCTATCTCCAGACGGAGAACGACCAATACGTTTCGGGAACACTCACAATCAACTCCTACACATTGACCGCGCTGGCCATCAGCGATGGCCAGCCGCTGTGGAGTTATCACAATAGTGAGGGTATCACTCTTCTGGGAAGTAGCCCTGGCGCCATCTACATGATGATCGGGACAATACAGCAAGACCCATCGGCGGGCGCTCTGTCGTCCACCATTCTCGCGCTTCGTTCAGGTGATGGTTCCCTATTGTGGAACCAGACCCTACCTGATGGCATAGACAACAACGAGGCGATTGTCGTCGGCGACACGCTCTACCTGGGCAAGTATGTGGCGCAGGGGACGCAGAACGCCGATGGGAGCTTTTCGTACTTCGCGGGCGTGTATGCGCTGCGAGGAACCGATGGCACGATCCTCTGGCGCACTAAGATTGAGGAGTCTCAACTGAATCCAGAAAACTCGTCGTCTGATTTCCTCAGTTATCTTGCGTTTGACGAAGATAACGGTACGGTCTACCAGTGCCATGCGGGCGTCTATGCCTTCCGCGCCAGCGATGGCGAACTCTTATGGAAGCTACAAGATACCCAGAGTCCTGGCAGCGCGCCTGAGCAATTCGGCCCTATAGGCATACCATCATGAGTGTGGTCGCGTAGGGGAGGAGTGGCTGCAAGCCCGCCTGCCTGTTTCAGCGCCACTTGCCGTTGTGCGCTATACTGGCTATGCCAACCTGTGCGATCTAGCCAGCGGCGAATGGCTTGCTGGCTGCGTATTCCAACGGAGAGTTGAAAGGAGCCAAGCACAATGGCAGACGACGAAGAGCAGCAACCACCCGCCTCACCCGTTGACGGACTGATCGGCGGCGTTCACCAGCAGGCCGAAGACAAAATTGGCGGCATCATTGATCAGGTCGCCGGAAAAGTCCCCGGCGGCGACGCCTTCTCGCAGCAAGCCAAAGACGCCGCGTCTGGCATACTGAGCCAGGCGGAGGCTCAGGCTGCGCAACAGGTGGCCGAGCGGCTTGGCAACCTGGGCGGCCTCGGTGGCGCACTTGGCGGCCTGTTTGGCCATCACGACCAGACGCCGCCGGAAGGCAACGAGGGCCAGGGCGGCGAGGGTGGCCAGAGCTAGAGCAGCTACGGCTAATCTTCTCCCAGGCGGAGCGTCGAGCCGAGACCCCGGCGCCCCGCCAGCCACGCGCCCAACGCCAGCGAAGCAGCAAACACGGCGCACAACGCCGCCACAAAGATCGCGAGGCCCGGCAGGTTCAGCGCAATGACATAGGGTGGAACACCCAACTGCGCCGAGGTCACGCTGGCGCTGCTGTATTGTAATAGGGGCAGCGTGGCCGTAGAGAGCAGGAATCCCAGCAGCGCGCCACCGACCAGCCCAAAGGTATAGACAAAAATCTGTTCGCTCAGCAGCAAGCGTACCAACTGGTCGGAGCTTAGCCCCAGTGTGCGCAGGATGGCCATGTTTGTTGCTCTCCTTCGCCCCTCGATAATCACCTGGGTCAGGCCGCCCAGCGCGCTGAGCAGCGCCGCCGCAAGCGCGCCTACCAGCAACAGGCTGCTCATCCCGGAGGTCAGCGGATCGGCGAGCATCTGTGTGAGCAACTGCCGCCGATTTATTTCGCTCTGAACGAAGAAAAATTGTGGGCCTTGATAGTCTGTGGCGCGCCGAGCGGCGGCGCTTGCGCTTGGCGTGGTGCGGAGCAAATAGTCGGTTGGCGCGGGCGCCGTTACCCCTTCGCCGTTCAGCGCGGCGAAATAGTCGTGGATGTCAACAACGATGTACCCTGCCGCAGCCTCATCGTACATCGTAGGGAACTCATTGATGATGGCGCCTACGACAAACGAGAAACTATAATTGCCCTCCGTCGGTAACATCACAAACCGATCACCCACCCGCAGATGCTTGGCGCTGGCGAATCGCTGGTCAACCAGCGCATAGATGGAGGTCGTCACCGGTTTGTTTTCGGCTTCGAGCTGATCCACCGAGATCGGCGTCTGTTTCTGTTCATGGATGATCATCTCGTGGAGCAGGTCGCTGAGGGGTAGGCTGGCGTAATCGGAGCGCCAGATCGCCGTTTGCCCGAAGGTGCGTGGATCGATGGCGAGCGTTTGGAGTGGCTGGCTGTTTTGTTCTGCGTCGGTGATTTGGCCGTTACCCCGGTAGATCGGCGTCGCAGAAAGCACGCCGGGTTCGTGTGCGAAAAGCCCAGGCAGAGACGCCGCAAGCCCCTCGCCCTGGAAGAAGTCGGTAAAGGTAACGCGCTCATCGGCTCCCACGATATAGGCTGCGCGATCCTGCGCATTCTTGGCAAGCGACGTTTGGAAGGTCAACGCAAAGAACCCCAGCGCCACGCCAAGCGTCAGCAGCAAGGTCAGGCGACTGAAACGCCCCGGCGTGCGGGAGATCTGCGCGAACGCCAGGACGCCTATCGCGCCCCGGCGACGAGCCGCAAGCCATGCCCCCAGCCGCGCTATCACCGGGAAGAGCCGCAACACCACCAGCGCTCCCGCCAGCAAGAGCAAGCCCGGCGTGACAAGCAAGAGCGGATCAGGCCCACCCCCCTGGCTCAATCCCAATTGCGCGCGCACGCTCAGCCCGCCAAACTGGCCAAGCTCGAAGTAGCCAATCAGGCAGAGGACGATCAGTAGCACATCGAGATAGTAACGTCGCCAGAACGAGACGCCGCTACGCGCCTGGGCGCGCCGGAAGGCCAGCGCGTCGAGCCGGGTGGCGAACCCTGCCGTCAGCGTGAGCGTCGCCACACCGATCAGCGCCCCAACCGCAGCAGGCGCCAGCACAGTGGTTGGCGCGGCAATCTGCGACAGATACGACGGGCTGAGCGCGCTGACGATGGGCGTGAACGTGCGCGCCAGGAAGATACTGAGCAGCGAGGCAAGCACAGGCCCGACGACAAAGGCCAATACTCCCAGCATGATACCCTGCGCAAGATACACCCCGATCAATTGCAGTGAGCTTGCCCCGCGGCTCTTGAGGGTGGCGATCTCGCCCGCCTGCGCCTCGATCAGTTGGCTGGTCATCGCGGCGATGAAGAGCAACGCCAGCCCAATCACCTGACCGGCCACAATCTCGAGCGGTAACGCAAGCACTGTGGCCTGCTGCTGAATGCCGGTAAGCAGTGCCGAAAGCCCAGGCGTCAGTGAAACGTCCTGCACAGAGGACGCGCCAAGCACATTGCCGTCGAGATCGTTTTTAAATGTGGCCAAATCACTCTGAAGAACGCCGATGGTGTTTGTCGTGACGCTCAGATAGTTGGTGAAGGCGATATAGTGAATGACTGTTCCCCACGTCTTGCCATTCAACTGGTCGAGAGTAAAGTTGAGCGCAGTCTGAAACGTGAGGGGAGCGAAGAGGATGGGGAAAACTACCTGTAAGTTGCGGGGGGCGGCTGGCGATGGCAGATCGGTATCGAAGCTATAGCCGTTCCAGAAGGGATCATTCACATCTTTGGGAAACCAGACGCCCACCACACGTACAAGCGTCTGCGCCTGTGGCGCCCCACTCACGCTGATGGTAAGCAAGGTATCCGGCTGAATATGGAACTTGGGCGTCACCATGATCTCAGGTATTTGGCCTCTGGAGGTCTCCTGAGGTAGCCGCCCTGATAGGATGTTCATATGGGGCAGCGCTGAGGCGTAGTCAAAGGCGAAGGGCGAGAGGGAAAACGGCACTGACAGTGACGCAAGAAACGCATTTTCACTTGCAACCGGTTTTTGATTGATAGATTGCAGCGCCATCAGTTGGGTGGCTCCCTTGTATTCCCAACTGTTGCTAATAAATTGACCTACGTCCTGTTGCCCAATGCTGTTGATCTGCGCGCTGACGCTGATGGCGTCGCTCCCGTTCATGTCTTCCAATGTGATGTCGGCCTCGATGTTTGTGGCAGGGGCGGGAGCGGAGAGCAGCGTGTTCTGAATCTGGGCGTCGCCAATAATTGCGGTATAGAGTGGGGCCACGCAGACCATCATGACGGCGACGATCACGCCCACCCCAACAAGGGCCAACTGTCGCCAGGAGGGGCGCAGGCGCGTAAAGGCCAGCCAGAGCGCAGCACGACGAGCGCCGCCCCCGCCGCGCCATCCTTGCGCCTGCCGAACCTGTGGAACTTCCTCTGTTTCGGCGGTCTGCCGTTCCTGTCGTGTGAGTGTGCGCTGGGTTGTCATGCGCCGCTGCTTTCCCTTCCTGAACGTATGAACGCATGCGCCACACACAGCAGCCGGAGAAGTATTCGGCTCTGCACGACGTTCTGAGGCGCTGAGGTGATGAAATGTCGCTCCAGGTCTACAACGAACAATATCCCATCACCTTAGTGGTGCATCCGCCAAGTGTATGATACCATGAAGCCTCACAGAGCAGGAGGTGCGACATGGGCAAACGGCTGGACTTGGCGCAGGTATGCGCCCGGTTCGAGGAGGAGCGAGAGGCGATCAAGTGACTGGCGCGCTCCCGGACAGCGCCTGCGCGCAGCGTGGAGCGGGCGCGGGTCGTTCACGCCCGTTGGCGGGCCAGCCCGTCGAGGAGATCGCTGTGCAACTGGGGTTGGCGTGTGCCACCGTCTATCACTGGCTCCATCGCTTTGAGCGGCAGGGGCTGGCCGGATTGGACGGCGCACGGCGGGGTGGGCGTCCGCCGACCTACACGCGGGAGCAGGTCGGCGAGATCGTGGTAACGGCGCTGACCGACCCCCAAACGCTCGACTTGCCATTCCAGTCGTGGACACTCGACCGACTGGTCGCGTACCTGAGTGAGCACAAGGGGATCACCATGAAACGGAGTCGAGTCAACGAAGTGTTGCTGACGGAAGGGTTGCGCTGGCGGCAACAGGAGACGTGGTTTGGCAAGCGGGTCGATCCGGCCTTCGCCGCTAAAAGGGGGCGATAGAAGCGTTCTACAGAAGCGTTCTACGTGAGTCCACCGGAGGGCAGTGTCGTGGTGTGTTTGGACGAGGTGGGGCCGGAGGCGGCCAAGAGTTGGCCGGGCCAGCGCCTGGTCGTGACTGCGCCCACTGAGGAGCCAACACGACGCCCAGCGGGACGAACCCGCCAAGAGATCGACTACGGACGCCGCGAGAAAGGTTACGTGTTCGGCGCATTTCGGCCTGCCACCGGCGACGCCTTCACCGTCCCCTATCCAAGCCGCACGATTGCCAACTGGGTGGACTTCCTGGAACGAGTGGACGACTGGCTGCCGAATGCGGTCACGCGCATCTACGCGGCGCTGGACAACCTCAGTACCCACCGCGCGGGGGATGTGCTGCTCTTCCAACTGACCCATCCGCGCTGGGAGTTTGTCTTCCAACCCACCTACGCCGCCTATCTCAATCTGATTGAACCGCAGTGGAAGGTGTTACGCTCGCTGGCGCTCAAGGGGCGACGCTTCGAGAGTTGGGCCGAGATCTGTCAGGCGATTGCCGCTGCGACCGCCTACTGGCAAGCCCACAAGCACCCGTTCGTCTGGGGCCGCCGCCGACGCCACCACCCGCGACGGCAACCAGGCATCGCCCTCAAACCGGCAGTAGCGTGAACTTGGCGGATGCACCACTAACTGGTGGCCATTTGTGTACAGGGTTGGAAATGGTCGAACAAAACCGAAGAAGAACCAAACATAGACAACATCATCCAAGTGTGATAGTCTTTTTGGTATCAACGGTGGTATCAGCGTGAAGCAACGAAAGTAAAAAGAGGATTGGAGCAAAATTGTAATGACCCAAAAGACGCCCGATATTACTGTTCGGTGGGCAACCGAAAATGACCTGGACGCGGTTGAAAAACTTGATGAAACTAGCTTCCCTGTTAGTGACCCCGAAGCAGAGCGTGCAGCGCCAGGGGAGCTTTTGGCCGGAATACAAAAACATGAGTTACTTGTAGCAGAGGAATCATTGGGAGCAAAGGACAAAAGGACGCGGATTGTTGGTTATTTACAATACTCAACTCTTCGAAAGAGGCATAAATATTTCTTAGCAGGAGTAGCTGTTGAACCTGCATATCGTCGTCAGGGCATAGGCGCTCTTATGACTGCTGAGTTCCTCAGATTGTTGCGAAGAGAAACTCTAGGTGCTCCTATGATTACCTGTACAACAAATCCCAAAAACATCGCTGCCATCAGTACCTTTCTTCGAAATGGCTTTGTTGTGTCAAGGTACATACCGGAGTTTTTTGGAAAATCTAAGGATCGCCTCTATTTGGAATGGGGCATCAAGCGTAAGATGGCTTCCTCTGGGCACTCTGTTCTGGTTCCGGTGGAGAATTTAGCTTACCTCAGTTCTATTCTTGATGAGGTAGGTTTCTTTGTTACGGATATTGTAAACATGCCTCATGGCATGTACTTTCAAGTGGATGAATTGCGCGAATCAAAGCAGGAGGAGCTAGACAGCAACGAAACTTCCGTTTCCTCTAACTTCACAGGAATTCTGTTGTCAGCGACAGCTTTTCTTTTAGAGCCTGTTAGGGACTTGAGGTCAATCGGTGGTAGGATAGGAGTATGGTTACTCGCACTCCCTATCCTACCGATGTTAGAGCCTGTTATGAACTTGATATCGAGATGGCGAACGGCCCAAGAATGCACGATCAGCCAAGCGAGAACCCGCTGTCCCGCGTTCGGTTGACCCTCCCCGGCGGCGTCGCACGCTGATCTGTTGCTTGCGCCCTGCTCCATTCGAGAGGGCTGCGGCGGACTCGAATCACGTCTTGAACCAGCTCTGATGGTATCGATGTTGAGTCCCTAACAGGCTCT
>Ga0070737_10001498_pt1 | contig 33195 bp, 29 predicted proteins | sample Coa_R1_10_FD_66438 | JGI IMG/M metagenome (GOLD analysis project Ga0070737, IMG submission 66438) | Surface soil microbial communities from Centralia Pennsylvania, which are recovering from an underground coalmine fire - Coalmine... | ecosystem: Environmental > Terrestrial > Soil > Unclassified... | reverse complement strand
GCGTCTTCTGCACCCAGGCGTACACTTCGGCACGGGTTTGGCCGGCAAACTCGATCGCCTCGCTGGCCTTCAAGAATTCGCCAATTTGCGAATGGGTGAGACTCTCGGCATTCCGCATTCCGATCTGCATTCCCCAGCGGCGTGCCTATCCAGCACCTCCCATTTTCAGGATCATCTTGCATTAGAAACAAGTCCCGTTTCAGGATCATCTTGCGTTGGACAATTCTCCTGCGAGCGCCGCGCATGCTGGTTGTGGTAAACTCGCCTGGTCTCCCCTCCGTTGCGATTCGAGCTGGCATCGCCCAATCCTTTGCCGCAAGTAGTCCAAATTTCCGGTCCCCGTTGTTGGGGAAGATCCGTGCCTCGCGGCAGCCGAGGCTATCGAGGCCCGCGCTCCGGTCCTCGCATCCATTGACCCTGCAGCATAGCCGTGACCGCTCAAAAGCGGTCCCACCAAGGAGGAAAGCATTGCCCGAAACCATAGTGGATGGTTTTGTCGAGGAACGTTTCCGCGCCGCCCGCGAAGCCTTCGAGTCTAACTTCGCCAGCGGAGCCGACATAGGCGCTTCCTGCTGTGCCACCCTCGAAGGCGAAACGGTGGTTGACTTATGGGGCGGGTTCGCCGATGAAGCGAAGACCCGTCCTTGGGTCAAAGACACCATTATCAATGTCTATTCAACTACCAAGACCATGACCGCGCTGGTCGCGCTGCTGCTGGCCGACCGCGGCGAATTGGATTTCGCCGCTCCGGTGGCCCGCTACTGGCCCGAGTTCGCCGCCAACGGCAAACAGAACGTCAAAGTCAGCCATCTGATGAGCCACTCCTCCGGACTCTCCGGCTGGCGGCAGCCCATTACCGCTCAAGACCTTTATGACTGGGAAAAGATGACCTCCTTGCTGGCTGCCCAAGCCCCGCTCTGGGAGCCGGGAACGGCCTCCGGCTATCATGTGATCACTTTTGGGTACCTGGTGGGAGAAGTTGTGCGCCGCGTCACCGGCAGATCGCTCGGGACAGTCTTTCGCCAGGAAATCGCCGAACCGCTTGGGGCCGATTTTTACATCGGCCTGCCGGATTCGGAAGATCCGCGGGTGGCCGATATCGTCCCCTTCGCTCTGCCCCAGAATCCGCCCAAAATTGTGCTGAGCGAGATCGAAGAAATCACCCTGCGCAACATGCCGCTGGACGTGGCCAACACCCGCAAGCGTGCCTGGCGGGCCGCGGAAATTCCCGCGGTCAACGGGCACGGCAACGCCCGTTCCGTGGCCGAAATACATGCCATTCTTGCAAATGGCGGCGTCGCCCGTGGCAAGCGTTTTCTCTCGGAGGCCGGCGCGCGCAAAGCCCTCGAACCGCAGATTGAAGGCCCCGACCTGGTGATGTCCCGTATGCCGCCCGCCCGCTTCGGACTGGGCTTCGGACTCCCCGCGCCGAATGTGGGCTGGCCGCTGCCCAACCCCAACACTCTGCACTGGGGCGGCGGCGGCTTGTCCTGGCTGTTCATCGATCTGGATGCCTGCACCAGTTTCGCCTACGTGAGCAACCGCATGGACCGCTTCCCGCTTTCCGACCCGCGGCCCTTGCGCGTGCTGCGCAAAATCTGGGAAGCCTTGGGCTTGCCCGCCGGCGGCTAAGTGGGCCGGGGCCTCCGCGCTGCCGCCGGGCTGCCCCGGCGGTACCCTATCCCCAGCTCCGAGCCCGGGAACTTCCTCCTCCGCCCGGTGTCTAATTGCATCGAGGCAGGTTTTCCTGCTAGGTTGGGTTCAGCCCTTAAAAGGGGTTCCAGGCGACCATGCTGAGGCTGGATCTGAACGCGGATGGGGCTGGCAGTGACCACCTGCTGATCGAATCGCTGCGCTCCGGTTCCGAGCAGGCATATGAGGAATTGCTGGCCCGCTTTCAACAACCGGTATATACGCTGGCCGTCCGCTTGCTGAACAACCCAGCGGAGGCCTCCGACGTAGTGCAGGAAGTGTTTCTGAAGGTTTTTCGCAATATCGAGCACTTTCGCGCCGATAGCAGCCTTCGGACCTGGATTTACCGCATCACCGTAAACGAAGCACACAACACCCGGAGGTGGTTTACCCGCCACCGCAGCCGGGAAGTCGAACTCGATCCGGAAAACGAGGAAAGCCGGGACTGGAGGGAAATCATTGCCGATAGCGGCCGATCGCCGTTTGAATTGACGCTGGACCGCGAACAGGCAGGTATGATCGAGAGCGCATTAGGGCGGATTAATCCGGTATTTCGGGAAGCCGTAGTGCTTCGCGACATCACGGACTTGAGCTACGAAGAGATCGCGGCTGTGCTGGGCGTATCGCTGGGCACGGTGAAATCAAGGATACTGCGGGGCCGCGAAGCCCTGCGGAAACAACTTGCAGAAGGCCTTCAGGCGAAGCACCCCATGCGCCTGGTGCCTTCTACGGCAGAGTGATTTTGGGTATGGGTTGCGAAAACTTCGAGGAGCGTTACTCCTGCCATTTGGATGGAGTGCTGGAAGACTGGGAACGGGACGAACTGCTGGCGCACCGGGAAGTATGCCCCCGGTGCCATGCCCGCTCGAAGGCCATCGAAGACTTGCGCGGCCGGTTGCGGCGTTTGGCCGCGCCGCGGATTCCGGCGGCTTTAACCGTCCAACTGCGGGTGCTGGCATCTCATGAGCACGCCCGGCGGCTGGCCCGGCTGACTTTTGCGACCCGCCTGCGCACCAGCATGGAGATACTGCGGCTGCATTTTGAAAATCTCATGCGGCCGGTGGCGGTCCCCCTGGCCGGCGGCGTTCTATCCGCTCTCCTGCTTTTTGGCACGCTGGTGCCCACCCTGAGTTTCCGCCGGCCTGTCACGAACGATCCTCCTTTAGCTTTCGCCGATCCCCACGCTTATGTCGACCCCCATGGCGATTTGGTCAACTGGGTCGATGGCGAAATGGAAGCCCCCCGCCTGGAACCGCTGGACTCGGCCGTTTCGAGCGATGAAAACGTGCTGGAATTGACTGTGAACAATCAGGGCCGGGTCGTCGATTATACAGTGCTGCAGGGTCAATTTACGCCCGACATGGCAACCATTATCGAATTCTCGCAACTGACACCCGCCACTTTCCTCGGCAAACCGACCTGGGGAAAGACGCTGGTTGTGCTGCCGGGCCGGCGCAGCCGTAGCAGACGCGGCTAACGCGGGCTTGCGTCAAAAACTCGGGCAGCATTTTCTCGTTCGCGGATCCACTCTGGAAAAGATCGCGACTGCGGCTTGCCCAACGCGCCAGAGTTGCGTGATCGAGATCGGCCCAGGTCGCGGCGCGCTCACCGCCAGGCTGCTGGAACGTGCCGATCGCGTAGTCGCCATTGAGCTGGATTCTTACCTGGCGGAGCACTTGCGCGGCAAATTCGCCGGCGATCCCCGCTTGGAGGTAATTGAGGGCGATGTGCTCGAAACCGATCTCGGCCAATGGGGCCGCGCGCCCATCGCAGGGAATCTGCCCTATTACATCACTTCGCCCATTCTGGACAGAGTGACCCGGCTGGCGCCCCCGCGCGCGGTGTTGCTCGTGCAAAATGAGGTGGCCGAGCGGCTCGTGGCGGAACCGGGGTCGCGCGCCTACGGCTTCTTAACGATCCAGGTCGCGGCGCGCATGCAGGCCCGCCTGCTTTTCCGCGTCAAACCGGCAGCATTTTTTCCTCCCCCCAAGGTGGATTCGGCGGTAGTGCTGCTGGAGCCTCGGCACAAACCTTTGGCCGTAAACGATATCGAGCCGTTCCTGGAATTTGTGGGCGAGTGCTTCCGCCACAAGCGCAAAACGCTCCGCAATAATTTGGCGGAGATTTATGGCAAAGCCACCGTAGAAGCCTGGCCGGAGGCCGGTTTGCGGGCAGAGCAGCTTTCGCTCGAACAGTTTACACAGATCTACCAGCGATCCCGGCATGGCTGAACCCGCGGCCCTACTTGGACGCGGCGGCCACCTGCTTCAACTGATCTTTGGCCGGAACGGGAGCGGGCTTGTCAAAACGGCAATAGTTGACGCGTCCCTTGTTCTTGCACGTGAGGCAGACACACTTATGAGGAAGTTAAGGACCCAGGACGGAACGGAACTTATATCGCAAGCGCCGCCAGCCGATAATCACCGAGGTAAGGGAAAGCGCCGTTCCCCCCAGCATCATGCCCAGCACAGCCAGGTCCCAGGAGGGACGATGCCGGTACAGCCAGGGCAGGTCAAACGAGTGCAGCCCGTGATACAGCCAGCGGTTCCAGCGCGAGAGATTCGCATAGCTTTCGGCGATCCGGGCGGTTTTGAGGTCGATATAAAAGAGCGAACGATCGCGATCGTTCAGCCGCACGGCCAGCACCGGCAGGGGCTTCCGGTGGTGGCGGTCAACGTAATATGCTTCATAGCGGTCGACAACCCGAACCTCCGCCAGCTCCAGCGGCCGCGCAGCTTGGGCCAGAACCTGCGTGATGCGCGCGGGGTCGAAATAAGGGCGGGCGGGGCCATCGAGCGGGATCACGATCGAACTACCCGCCCCGGGACTGGCCGGCTCGGGCGCGTAATGAGCCAGGTAGACCGGTCGGCCGGCGAACATCGCCAGCTCCAGTTCACGCGTGTTCGGACCGCTTTCGGCCAGCGCCTGCGGCGGGCTTTTGGCTGTGAAGGCGCTCATGTCTAAAGGCCCGCGGAGCGCCTGGGCGAAACGGGAATCGTCCGGTCCTTCCTGCCAGCCGAACGGATCCATGGAAAGCATGCCGCTGAAAACCCAGGTGCAGGTCACAAGCCCGAACAGCAGGCCGAAGATGGTGTGCCAGCGCTTCTGGCCGGCATAGGGAATGCTGGATGGGCCGCGGGGAAAACGGTATCGCCTGCGTCGCGGCGAATAGAGCAGTAGGCCCACCGCCAAACCGAACAGCGATGCCACCGTGCCGATGCCGGACGCCCAGACCACCACGCGGTTCCAGATGGCTCCTTGGCGGCGCAGCGGCGTGAAGTACAGCCAGTGCGGGATGGCGCCAAACCAGGCGCCTAGCCGCGAAGCGCGCGTGGTGTATTGCACTACTTCGCCGTTCACGCTCGAAACATACACCTGCTCTCCATCGGGCCAGATGTACTTCATCAGCGGGCGCAAATCGCGGTACTCGCCGCTGACGGTCCATTGATCCGCGGCCGTGAGCGGGCCTTCCCGGTGCGCCCGCGCGCCGGATTGGCCAGTCCAGCGAGCGGCGCTGCGCAGCAGCAGATCGGGCGGAAAGTCGTCCTGTAATTCGCCGTCATCGGCGTAGACGAGCAATGTGTCGCGGCCGAATTCGAAGCGATACGCCGGGCGCCCATCGAACATCAGCAGCCGGCAGCCGCTTGGTTTCTCGATGGCGTTCAGCCGCTCGTACGCTTCGGCCGGCGAGAGGCGTACGCGCGCTGCTTCGAGCGGCGCGGCCCTCGCCAGCCGGTCTCGATCGCTAATCGCCGGATAATCGCAATACATCAGCACGATCCCCGAAACGAACCACATGGCAAACAGAACGCACAGCGAGACGCCCAGCCAGCGGTGGGTGAGGATGGCCCAACGTCGGGCAAGGATGGCCCAAGGATGCGTGAACACAGCCAGGCGGCTGGTGAGCGGAGTAGAGCCGCGTAAGGAAACGCCTGCGCTTGGCATCAATCGCATTCTACGCTGCGGTCGGGGATATCTTTTGGCCACCACTCTGCCGCCTGAGCCTAAGGGTAGTATCATGGTAAGCTCCACTGGGCAAGGACCCCGGAGTAATCCGCCTATGTTCCTGGCTTACGATCCCACAACCAATCCTTTAAACAACAATGACTGGGCCTTTCCGCTCCTGGAATGCATCCACATCGCGGGCTTCACGCTGTCGGTGGGCACCATCGCCATCGTGGATTTCAGCATGATGGGGTTCAGCAGCAAACAAAAGCCCGCGGCCTTGCTGCGGGAAACGAGTCCCTGGACGCTGTTCGGTCTTGTCATCATGCTGCTCAGCGGCCCGCTGATCTTCTCCTCCGACCCCAACATGTATCTTCACAACTATTCGTTCCGCTTCAAAATGGTGGCGCTGCTGGTGGCCATTCTGTACAACTACACGGTCCACCGTAAGGTGGCGATGGCGAATGCCGGGCCGGGAGTGAATAAACTCGTGGGCGCGGTTTCCCTCGCGCTGTGGGTCTCGGTAGTAGCGGGCGGCCTGTTTATCGCGTTTGTGTAGGAGGGCGGCATGCCTATTTCGGAAACCATTCAGAGCATCGGATTTCTTACGGCCCTGCGGGAATCGGCGCTGGTCTACCCGGTGGTATTGACGACACACCTCTCCTGCATCGCCGTGTTCGGCGGCATGATCCTGATGACCGATCTGCGCCTGCTGGGCCTCGCCCTGAAGGACCGCACCGTGACGGAAGTGGTGGACCAGTTCCGCCCCTGGAAGCGGGTGGGCTTCTGCATCATGGTGACGATGGGGGCGCTGCTGGCCTCTTCAGAGGCCGTCAAGTATTCGCCCAATCCGTATTTCTGGGCCAAGATGTCGCTGCTGGTGCTGGTAGGCGTTCACGCCTTGATTTTTCGCCCGCGAGTCTATAACAACACGGCCGCCATCGACAAAGAGCCGGTGCTGCCCACGCGGGCTAAGCTGGCTGGCGGGCTTTCGCTGTTGCTGTGGCTGAGTATCCTGACTATGGGCCGGCTGATCGGCTATTGGGAAGGGCCGGGCTCGCCGGGCGGGCCCGCGGCGGCCGCCGGCCATTCTCACGCGGTCGTTCAGCTCGCCACGGTCGGCCGCGCTCCGGCGCGGTGAGGCACGCCGGCTTTCATATAGCGGTGGAGTTCCAGATCCAGCATCACCGTCGAACCTAATACCAGGGCGGCCGTGGTGACGTGGGCCGCCGTCACAATCACCACCGCCAGGTCTGTTTCCGCCATCATCAGCTTCAAAATAAACGCGCCGAACCCCAAAAAAACCTGCACCCCTACGATCACCATAAGGCGAACCGCCGAGGGCCGCAAACGCCGGTGCTGCGGCGCCTGGTGGAGAACGCACATTCCCAGAAGCAGCGCCACCAGGGCCACCACGATCGCAAATCCGATATGCGAGATCGCGCCCATCACTTTGTGCCGCACAGCGGCTCCCAGCGTAATCTGTACCAGAACCATGGCAAGCGTGATATTGGCGAGCGTGGGCATGGGCGGGCGCATCTGATCTTCGATCTGTTCGGCGGGCGCGGACCACTCGCCCGAAGTGACCACGGCGATGGCCACGGTGAGACCGAAGAACAACTGCGCAAGGATGGCATGCACAAAGCCGGCGTAAATCATGCCGGCCGAAGGTGCCAGCATTCCGATAGCAGCCTGCACCACGACTAGAACCACAGCGGCCCAGCCGAGTTTCCTTAATCCAGGCTGCCCGGCAGCGCGCGCCAGGCGGAACGCGAGGCCGATTGTGAGCAGCCCTACCGCGGCCGCGAACCACTGGTGAATCTGTTGTTCCGGCGTGGCGGGGCCCGGCGTAGCAGGTTGCGTGCCGGTAACCACCGCTCCCGTAATGATGAGAATCAAAGCCAACGCCGCTACTGCCAGTGAGTAGCGGTGCAGTCCCGGGGTTTGCATGAAATCTTAGTGTAACGCTTCCGGCTGGAAGGCGACTGGATGGGAGCTAACGGAAGAGGCGTTGGTCAGCTGCGTGACGATGAATCTGAACCACCCGGATCTGTTTGCTCTCCGGATGCAACGGGTTGAGAAGGACATTCCATGTTGCCGGCACAATCACGGAAGGGACCCGGAACAGCGCGCTTCTTCCGGATTTAAGCCAGTCATCGCCACAGCGTTGGGTAGCCGCTTCGCAACCCTGCCAATCGGGACCCAGAGCTTCCGGATTCACGGTCTCCGCCGAAATGTTATCCGGCGCTTCGATTTCCAGATACCGGAAGGTGACTGGCGCGCCATCCAAATCGATCTTGGAGTGCGCCAAGACTTCCAGAAGCGCGGTAGCCGGATTCGGAGCGCAGTAAACGATGCGGCGGCCGGCAGTGTGCCATCGGCCTTCCGCTTCCAGACCACCGGATCCGTCCAGCGTTTCATAGTTGCTGATCCGCCAGAAGATCACTAGAACATGCCGTGGTCAATTTGGACGATCATCTGGTCGACGAGCCGGGCCCCGGCTTCGGTCGTGAGCATCTCCAGTGGGGATTTTCCATCGAAGCGTGTCTTTGGTTTCCGCAACCAACGCCAGGCTTTTTCAGGATCGCCGAATACCCGCTCCGCATGCGCAGTCACCCGCGCCACCCGTACAGCGCGGTCGGATTCTTCGGAGGATAGCGGCTCATGCTTGGCAATGCGGTGCGAGAGCGTTCTCCGCGGCACGACCAATTGGTATATTTCCGCTTCGGAAAAGCCTCCGCGGACCAGCGCCTTCACCGTACGTACAGGCAGGCGTTTCTCGACAAGAGAAGCCAGATCCTCATCGGAGGAAATTTTGGGGATTCCGAGTTTCCCACCCATTACCGTATAGAGAGAGGAGGGCTGGACCGTTTCCGTTGTGGGCATTTGCCACCATTATACCGGCATTTTGCCAGGCGAGGAATCGGCTACTTCAGCGACGCCTTCACTTTCAGGCCGTATTCGGCGGCTTTGGCAAGAATTGTGGGCTCATCGAGCGTGAGAATCCGGCCGTCGCTTACGACAGGTTTCCCGTTCACCATCACGTCTCGGACATCTTCGGCTTTGAGGGCGTACACCATGGCGGAGATGGGATCGTAGAGCGGAAGGGCGTTGGGCCGGTCGAGGCGCACGGCGATCAGGTCGGCGCGCTTGCCGGCTTCGAGCGAGCCGATCTGTTTTTCAAGGCCGAGCACGCGCGCGCCTCCGATGGTGGCCATTTCAAGCGCGGCGCGGGCCGGGAGCGCTTCGGGATCGAGCGTGGTCACCTTTTGCAGCTTGGCGGCCAGATCCATTTCTTCGAACATGTTCACATCGTTGTTGCTGCCGGCCGAACTATCGGTCCCCAGGCCGACGTTGATGCCGAAAGCGCGCATCTTCACGACCGGCGCCACCCCGCTGGCGAGCTTGGTATTGCTTGAAGGGCAATGCGCCACGCCGGCGCCGCGAGCTTTGAGGATCGCCAGGTCGCGGTCGTTCACCCAGACGCAATGCGCGGCTACGGTGCGGCCCTGGAATTCGCCGAAGGAATCAAGGGCCTGCACCGGGGTCAGGTGGCGCGCGGCCATTTCGTCGTCAACCTCTTTTTTGGTTTCGGCCACATGAATGATGAGCGGCGCGCTGTATTTATTGGCCAGGGCGCGGGCGGCTCGCAGGGTTTGTTCGGAGGTGGTGTAGATGGCGTGCGGGGCCACGGCAGGCGTGATCAGCGGGTCGTTGCGGAAGCGCGTGAGGTAGCGCTCGGTGAAGCGGAGCGAGTCGGCCGGAGTTTTGGCATCGGCCACGGCAAATCCAATGATGGTTTCGCCGAGCACGCCGCGAATGCCGGCCTCTTTGGCCACCTCGGCCACCACGTCTTCGAAGTAGTACATATCGGTGAAGGTGGTGGTGCCGCCAAGCAACATTTCGAGCGCGCCCAGGCGCGTGCCCCAGCGGACGAATTCGGGCGAAAGATTTTTGGCTTCGGCTGGAAAGATGAAGCGGTTGAGCCAGTCTTGCAGTTTGAGGTCGTCCGCGATGCCGCGGAACAGGGACATGGCGGCGTGCGTGTGGGTGTTGATTAGGCCTGGTGCGAGAATGGCGTCCGGGCGGTCGAGGCGCTGGCGGGCTTCGAAGCGGCGATCGATTTCTGCTCTCGAGCCTACGGCGACGATGCGATCGGCGCGGATAGCGACCGCGCCGTTTTCAATGACCCGGCGGGAAGCGTCCATGGTGATGACGTAGCGTCCGCTCCAGATCCAGTCGGCTGGCTGGGCAACCAGCGGCCAAGCCGGCAGCAAAAGGCTGACTAGAAGTTTACAGATACGAAGCATCGAAGGGTTTTGGGAAAAGTTCTCGCAGGCGGTGAGTTTCCACCTTGCCATTCAGGTTGACCAGGGCGATCTCGATATCGCCGCAGAACTCCCAGAGCAACTGGCGGCAGGCGCCGCAGGGAGGGGTTAGAGACGTGGCGGCGACCGCCACCCGGCGGAACTGGCGGGCGCCTTCGGAAATGGCTTTGAACAGGGCCACGCGCTCGGCGCAGATCGTCAAGCCATAGGTGGCGTTTTCGATGTTGCAGCCGGTGTGGATCGCGCCAGTCGCGTCTTCAATCGCCGCGCCGACGTAAAACTTCGAGAAGGGCGCGTAGGCGTTGTTACGCGCGGCGAGCGCGGCGGAAACAAGCCTGTCGGTCATGCCGCATCCAGACGTGCTTGGTCCAGCCGCGGCAGCACGCGCTTCAGCAGTTCCACCAGCGCGCCGCGCGCCTGCTCTCCGGTTTCGAGCACTTCCGCGTGCGTGATCTTTTGGGGGAGAATGCCTGCCGCCATGTTGGTGACACAGGAAATACCCAGGATTTTCATCCCCATGTGATTGGCCACAATCGCTTCCGGAACGGTCGACATGCCCACCAGGTCTGCCCCGATGGCGCGCAGATACCGGATCTCGGCGGGCGTCTCGTAAGAGGGGCCAAGCAGCGCGGCATAGACGCCCTCCGCCAGCGGGATGCCCAGTTCGGCGGCGGCCTCGCGGGCGATCTCGCGGTATCCCGCACACCAGGCTTCCGACATATCGGGGAAGCGCGGTCCAAAGCTTTCGTCATTGGGGCCAACCAGCGGGTTCATGCCTTGCAGGTTGATGTGATCGGAAATCAGCACCAGGGCGCCGCGCTCGAAACTGAGGTTGATGCCGCCCGCCGCGTTGGTGAAGACCATCGAGCGCACGCCCAGGCGGCCGAGCACACGCACGCCGAAAGTGACTTGCGCGGGAGAGTAGCCTTCATACAGATGCGCGCGTCCGGCCATCACGGCTAGCGGCAGCCAAGCGTTTCTCATCGCAGGCAGACAGCCGAAAATCAGTTGACCGGCGTGGCCCACGGCGGTCGAAGTTGGCCAGCCGGGGATCTCGGCGTACGGAATCGCAATGGCGTTGGCGAGCTCGTTTGCGAACGCGCCCAGGCCGCTGCCGAGAACAACGGCCACCGCCGGCCGCAGATGGGCGCGGCCTTCGATATACTCGACGGCGGCCCGGATCATAACAGCATGCCCGCGATACAAGCCGACATGAAGTTGGCCATGGATCCGGCCGCGACCGCCCGCAGGCCCAGACGCGCGAGATCGGATTTGCGATTGGGCGCCAGGCCGCCGATGCCGCCGATCTGAATCGCGATCGAGCTAAAGTTGGCGAACCCGCACAGGGCGTAAGTCGCGATCGTGAAGGAGCGCGGATCGAGCCGCGGCTGCATCGGGCCGAGCTGCGTGAAGGCGACGAATTCGTTGAGGACCAGCCGCGTGCCGAGGAGGTTGCCCACATCGAAGGCGTCTTTCCAGGGCACACCCATGATCCAGGCGACCGGCGCGAAAATAACGCCAAACAGCTTGGGAAGCGTATCCGGGACCCAGCCGAGCAAGGGGAGCGCGTGGACCCAGCCGAGGATGCCGTTCATCATGGCGATGAGCGAGATGAAGGCCACCAGCATGGCCCCGACATTGAGCGCCAGCCGCAGGCCATCGCCCGCGCCTTGCGCCGCGGCATCGATCACGTTCACCGCCGTCTTTTCCACCTTGATTTCGACCCTTCCCGCGGTGGCCGGCTTTTCCGTTTCGGGAATAAAGATCTTCGAGAGCATGATGGTGGCGGGAGCCGTCATGATGACGGCTGTGAGCAGGTGTTCGATGCGCACGTGCGCGATCAGAACATAGGCCGCCATTACGGCGCCGGAGATGTGTGCCATGCCGCTGGTCATAATGGTGAACAGCTCGGATTCGGTGAGGCCGGCGAGAAAAGGCTTGATCGTGAGCGGCGCTTCGGTCTGGCCCATGAAGATGCTCGCCGCCACATTAAGCGATTCGGCGCCGCTCACGCCCATTAGCTTCTGCATGCCGATGGCGAGCACGCGCACGATCCACTGCATGATGCCCAGGTAATAGAGAATGGAGAAGAACGACGCGATGAAGACGATGAGCGTAAGCACCTGGAAGGCGAAGACGACGCCGAAGGGGCCATTGGGCCGGCCGAGCTGATCTCCGAAAACGAAGGCGCTGCCTTCCTGGGAGTAATTCAGCATGGCCGTGACGCCACGGCTGATGGCCTGAAATATTTGCCCGAAGCCGGTTTTCAGAACCAGCAGGGCGAAGAGGAACTGCAGACCCAGGCCCCACGCAATGATACGGCCTTTGATAGCCCGCTTATGCGACGAGCACAACCAGGCGGCGGCGATGATGATAATCAGGCCCAAAAGGCCAGTAAAACGGCCCATAGGCCCTCAAAATTAGCCCACAACTTCCAGAATCAACTCGCGCTCCTCCGGTTTCTGCGCGGAAATCCGGAAGGCGTCCTCTACCAATTCGGCGGCCTCTTCCACGCGGTCCTCGCGGGTGTAATACAGGCGGCAGAGCACCGAACCGGCGTCCACTTTTTCGCCCACCTTCACTTCCAAAATGATACCCACGGCCGGATCGATGGGATCTTCTTTGCGGTCGCGGCCGGCGCCGATCATATTGGAAGCCGTGCCGATATATTCGGCTTCAATAGAAGTGACATAGCCGCCGCGCGGCGAGGTGACTTCGCGCATGCCGGTGGCGTTAGGCAGCAGTTCGAACTTATCGAGCGCCTGCGGGTTGCCGCCCTGCGCCGCCACAATCTGCTTGAATTTCCGGTAGCCGGAGCCATCTACCAGCCGCTCTTCGGCCAGGCGGCGCGCGTCTTCGAGCGTTGGCGCCTTCTTGGCAAGGAAAATCATGCGGCCCGCAAGTTCAATGGAAAGCTTGGTGAGGTCGGCAGGGCCGGCGTTCTGCAAAGTTTGCGAAGCTTCCATCACTTCGAGCGCGTTGCCGATGGCGTATCCCAGCGGCTGGCTCATATCCGTAATCAGGGCTTGCACCCGTTTATCCATGCGGCGCCCGATGCCCACCATCATCTGCGCGAGGCGGCGCGCATCCACCTGTTTTTTCATGAACGCGCCGCTGCCCACTTTCACGTCGAGCACCAAAGCGTCCAGGCCCTCAGCCAGCTTTTTGGACATGATAGAGGCGGCGATCAGCGGAATGGATTCCACCGTGGCGGTGACATCGCGCAGCGCGTACAGCTTGCCATCGGCCGGCACGAGGCGCTCGGTCTGGCTGAGAAAGCAAAGGCCTACGTCCGTCAGAAGCTGGCGCACTTCTTCCGGAGAGAGATCGGTGCGGCAACCGGGAATGGCTTCGAGCTTATCCAGCGTGCCGCCGGTGTGGCCGAGCGCGCGGCCCGACATCATGGGCACAATCACGCCGGCCGCCGCGGCGAGCGGGGCCACAATCAGGCTGGTTTTGTCGCCCACCCCGCCGGTAGAGTGCTTATCGACCTTGATACCCGGAACGCTCGAAAGATCGATGGTTTCGCCCGAGCGCAGCATGCACTCGGTCAGGCGGCTGACCTCGCGGTCGGTCATACCCGCGAAGTAGACGGCCATTAAAAAAGCCGCCATCTGGTAGTCGGGGATTTCGGCGTTCACGTAGCCGTCTACCAGGTAGTCGATCTCTTCAGGCGCGAGCTCTTCCCCGTCTCGTTTCCGCTGGACCAATTCAACTGTACGCATTTTGAGACACTCAGGCTACCATTCTAAGGGGTTGAAAGTAAAGAAACTTTTTGCGTGGAAGTGGGTTGCAGCGCCCTGCTTGCAAGGCGATGTGGCGCCCTCCGCGGACGCCCCGCGCTGGGCGTTTCGCGATCGCGAGCCCGCCAGTTGCCCGGCGCAATCCCGCGCGGTAGAAAACCGTTCTTTCGCACCCCTTCCGCTGGCTCTTAATCCATCTTGCTGGCCGCCGCGCAGCGGCCGATGGCTTATCACGGCCAATCCAAATTTATATTTATCCGTTTTTCAATTACTTCCCGCCCCATCCGGCCCAAAGCCGCTCCGCCTCGTGCTCTCATGAAGCCAGAGAAGGATTTCTTCACTGGCCAGTGACGCTTCTCCAGTTGTTCGGTGTTCCGCGCTTCCGTTGGGTAGTAGGGCCCGGCGGTTGTCGCGGGTGGGCATCGATGTCCGAAAAGAATTGTGAATAGCGCGGGAATTCAGCCGGATCGTGCCGCGTCTAACGCTTGGGCGCGTTGGGCGTCGCTATGTCCGGTGCTCGGAGCCTGTGCCGGTTCGCATTCACACCCCGGAGCGGCGGGAGCCAAAAACTCCCGCCTTTCCCGGAAAAACTCGCTCTGTCTCTAACCCGTAGTGTCTCGCCCGTCACCCTCCACACGCCGGCCCGCCCGGCGACAAGCTGGAGCGTGACATCGGTCTCAAACTGGCCGCGCTCGGCCAGCCCACCAGCCCCAATTATGAAGGCTCTCACTTTTTGAGCCTCGCCTGGCCCCTGCTGCGCAAACCAGCAGAAGAATCGTCTGCTCGCTCCCTTAGTCGATCTGCGCCCCCAAGGCTACGCCACCGCGACTATCCCGGCATCTACTACGTGCCCGAAAATCGCCGCTTCCCGCGTGCTCCCGCGCGAGCGCCTGCGCGGCCTCGCCCCTGCCCGCCTGCCGCCGTTCCCAGCCCGCCCACGCTGAATGGTAGACTCGGTAGCCAATGAACGTCTGTGAGCCGTTCATCCGCCGGCCAATCGCAACCAGTCTGTTCATGCTCGGCATCGCCTTGCTCGGCGTCATCGCCTACATCGCGCTTTCCGTCAGCGATGTGCCGCAGGTAGATTTTCCGACGCTCCAGGTGCAGGCTGCGCTGCCCGGAGCCAGCCCGGAGACGATGGCCGCATCCGTCGCAACCGTTCTGGAACGGCAGTTCACAACCGTGGCTGGACTGGATTCGATGATCTCGTCGAGCACCATGGGCGCGACCAGCATCACGCTCCAGTTCAGCCTGGATCGCGACATCGATTCGGCGGCCGTGGATGTGGAGACCGCCATCGCGGCGGCCTCCCCTCTGTTGCCGCCCGGCATGCCCACGCCTCCCACCTTCCGCAAGCAGAATCCCGGCGACATGCACATTATTACGCTGGCGCTCACCTCCCCCACTATGCGGCTTTCCGACCTGGACGATTACGCCGAAAACAACCTGGTGCCGCGCATTTCGATGATTCCGGGCGTGGCGCTGGTGCAGATCTTCGGCGCGGCCAAATACGCCGTGCGCGTGCAGGTGGATCCGAACCGCCTGGCCGCCCGCCGGATCGGCCTGAACGAAATCGAAAGCGCCATCCAGAACTGGAACGTGAATATTCCCACCGGCACGCTGGATGGGCCGCGCCAGTCGTACAACGTGCTGGCGAACGGCCAACTCAAGCGCGCCCTGGAATACCGCCCGATGATTGTGGCCTACCGCAATGGCGCGCCCGTGCGCCTCGACCAGGTGGCGCATGTGATCGATAGCGTCGAGGACGATAAGCAGTCGGCGGTCCTCTACGGCGATGACTTCGGAATCGATGGCACACCGGCCGTGGTGATGGGCGTGGCGCGGCAGCCCGGAGGAAATACACTCCAGGTGATTAATGCCATCCGGAAGATGTTGCCCTCTTTTCAGCGGCAGTTGCCGGCAAGCGTGCGGCTGATCGTGCGCGGCGACCGCGGCCAGGTGATCCGCGCGGCTTTCGAGGACATTCAGTTCACCATGGCCGCCACCATGGCGCTGGTGGTGCTGGTTATCTTTCTGTTCCTCAGGAACTTTTCGGCCACGCTGATTCCGGCGATGGCGCTGCCATTTTCCATCCTCGGCACCTTCTCGGTGATGTATCTGATGGGCTTCACCCTGAACAACATTTCGATGATGGCGGTCATCCTCTCCGTCGGCTTCGTGGTGGACGATGCCATCGTGATGCTGGAAAACATCGTGCGCCACATCGAAAACGGAGAATCGCCTTTGGCGGCCGCGCTCGCCGGTTCCCGCGAAATCGGGTTCACAATCGTTTCCATGACTGTCTCGCTGGCAGCCGTGTTCATCCCGATTCTCTTCATGGCGGGAATTCTAGGCCGCCTTTTCCGGGAATTCGCCATTACGATCTGCGCGGCAATCCTCATTTCCGGCGTGGTTTCGCTCACCCTCACCCCGATGCTCTGCGGGCATCTCTTGCGGGAGACCAGGGTGCGGGCGCATGGAGCGCTTTACCGTGCCACGGAGCGGATTTTCGACGGCATGCGCGATCTCTACGGGCAGAGCCTCGGCTGGGTGCTGCGCCACCGGCCGGTGATGCTGGCCGTCTTTCTGGCGGTGGGCGCTGCCACCGTCTACCTGTATGGCGTGGTGCCGAAGGGCTTTATCCCCGATACCGACACCGATCAGTTCAATGTCAATCTGCTGGCCGGGCAGGGGACGTCTTATTACAAGATGACCGAATACGCACGGCGGGTTTCGCGGGTGGTCATGCAGGACCCGGATGTGACGGCGCTCTACACACGTATCGGCGGGAACCAGGGCGCCGCCAACACCAGCAATCTGACGGTCAACCTGAAGCCCCTGCGCGAGCGGCGCGCCTCCGTCGCGCAGATCATCAACCGCGTGCGCCCCAGGATCGCGGGTTTTCCGGGCCTGCGTATTTCCATGTCGATTCCGCAGCCGATCCGTTTCAGCGGCCGCAATTCCACCGCGAGCTACGATTACACCCTGTACTCGACAGACACCGCGGAGCTCTACCGCTCGGCGCCGAAACTGGAAGAGGTCCTGCGGCGCCTGCCGCAAGTGGTGGACGTGACCAGCGATCTGCAGATCCGCAATCCGCAGATTCGGATTCAAGTGGACCGCGACCGCGCCGCGGCGCTGGATGTGGACTGGAACGACGTGGGCGGAATGCTATACGATGCATTCGGGCCGCAGCTTGCTTCCACCATCTATGGCAGCAATAACCAGTACCGCGTGCTGCTGGAAGTCCTGCCGCAATATCAGCGCTTCGAGGATTCCCTCAAGCTGCTGTATGTGAAATCGCATGCGGGCCAACTGGTGCCCCTGAGCGCAATTGCCCATCTCGCCTTGGACGCCGGGCCGAACAGCATTCCGCACTCGGGGCAACTGCCCTCGGTCACGATTTCGTTCGGACTGCGGCCGGGGTTTTCGCTCGGGCAGGCGACCGATGCGATCGAACAAGCGGCCAAGGCCAGTCTGCCCGCGGCTGTGACGGGAACGTTTCAGGGATCGGCCAAAGTGTTTCAGGATTCCATGCGCAATATGGGATTGCTGCTGCTGATTGCGACCCTGGTGGTGTACATCGTGTTAGGAATCCTCTACGAAAGCTATATCCAGCCGCTGACGATTCTTTCCGGGCTGCCTTCGGCCGGATTCGGCGCTCTGCTCACGCTCCTATTGTTTAAGGTCGAGTTGAGCGTTTACAGCTTCGTGGGATTGATTCTGCTGATCGGCATCGTGAAGAAAAACGCCATCATGCAAATCGATTTCGCCCTGGAAGCGGAGCGCGCGGAGGGCAAAAGCCCGCTCGCGGCCATTCACGAAGGCTGCCTGATCCGCTTCCGGCCGATCATGATGACTACGCTGGCGGCGTTGCTCGGGAGTATTCCCGTGGCGCTGGGATGGGGCGCGGGAGGCGAAGCGCGCAAGCCATTGGGGATGGCTGTGGTCGGTGGCCTGGCGTTCTCTCAACTCATGACCTTGTACCTGACCCCCGTGGTTTACACCTACATGGCGGCCTTTGTCGGATGGTGCCGGGGCTTCGCGGGGAGAGCGCCGCTCCCGAAAATGGCGTCGGCCCCGCCCCGCTAGGCCAAGCCCGCCGGCTACATCTCCCGGCGGCCTTCCATGGCTTTCTGAAGGGTGACTTCGTCGGCGAATTCGAGGCCGCTGCCGACAGGCACGCCCATGGCGATGCGGGTGACGCGCACACCGAGGGGTTTCAAAAGGCGCGCGAGGTACATGGCCGTGGCTTCGCCTTCGACGGTGGGGTTCGTGGCTATGATGACCTCTTGCATCTCCCCGCTGCCGATGCGGTCCACCAAGCCTCTGATTTTGAGCGAATCGGGGCCGATGCCGCGCAGCGGGGAAAGAGCGCCGTGCAGCACATGATAACGGCCGTTAAACTGGCGGGTAGTCTCGATGCCGACAATATCGTTGGGCTCTTCCACCACGCAAATCACTCTGGGATCGCGGTGGGGGTCGCGGCAGTAGTGACAAAGCTGCTGATCGGAGATGTTGTTGCAAACCTGGCACTGCGCCAGCTTTTGCTTCACATCGAGAATGGCGGCGGAAAGCTGGCCGGCTTCTTCATTGGAGGCGCGGAGAAGATGGAAAGCGATGCGCTGCGCCGATTTCTGGCCGATGCCCGGCAGCCGTTTCAGTTCGGTAATGAGCCGCGCCAGCGGCTCCGCGAAATCCGCCATACGCTATTGGTCTATCGTAAACAGTTTTTTGTGGAATGTCCCGCGATGCCGTTCGGCGGCGTTGTGAATTATGCGGAGCACGGTTAAAACATTCCAGGCGGCAGACCCATGCCGCCCAGCATGCCGCTCATCTTGCCTTTGATTTCGTCGTCCACCTTTTTTACCGCTTCATTGGAAGCGGCCACGATGAGGTCCTGCAGCATTTCCAAGTCGCCGGCCACTTCGGGATCGATCTTGATGGACAGCAGATTCTTTTGGCCATCCATATGGACGGTGACCATACCGCCGCCGGCGGAGGCTTCCACGCGGAGCCGGCGGATTTCCTCCTGGAGTTTCTCCTGCATCTGCTGCGCCTGGCGCATCATGGACTGCATGTTGCCGGGTAACTTCACTTAGCTACTCCTTCAGGTTTCTAACTTTATATACCTTACTGCCGGGGAAGACTTCCTGGAAACGGCGCACCTCGGGATTGGCGAGGGCGCGCTGGGTGGCGTCGTCTCCGGTGGAGGACTCGGGACCGGAGATCGAAGACGGAGGGTTGGGGCCGGCCGAATCGTCGCTGACGGTTACCTGGATTTTCAGCGGCCTGTCGAATGCCTCGCGCACAGCTTCGATCAACTGGCGATCTCGGAAGTACAGGGCGTACGATTTGGCGGTGGCGACCTGCAGTTCGCTGGCGGTCAGACTGATGCGCGAGTTCTCCACGGCATCGGCAAGGTGGGTGAGGCCCTGCTGGGCGAGGTGGGCGTGGAGACGTTCCCGAGCATCGGCATTCGGGGATTGGGGAGAAGCCTGACCGCTCCCTACCGATCGCGGCTCGGAGGCAGGGGCCGGGGACTGGGAGCCGGAAGCCGGAGCGGGCCGCGCCGGTTGGGGTGCGTCGGCGGAAAGCCGCGGAGTGGGGGCCTGGGGCTGGGAACCGGGATTTTTCAGTCCGGCCAGCGCTTCTTCGATCGGCAGCAGGCGGCCGGCGTGCACCATGCGCACCAGTCCCATTTCCAGATGGAAGCGCGGCTGAAGCGAGAACTGGAGATCGCGGAAAAGATCGAGGCTGAGTTGCAGATAGCGGGTGAGATCTTCCTCCGAAAAGCGGGCCGCGGTTTCCGCCAATCTCTGGCGCTGCGCTTCCGAGGCGGCCACCAGCCGGCCGGCGCCCGTGGCAGCGATGCGCATCACCAGCAGGTTGCGGAAGTAGCGGGAAAGCTCGCGGCTGAAGTGCTGCAGGTTGTGGCCGTTGCGCTCCAGCTCGTCGACCACTTCGAGCATGCGCGCGGCATTCCCCTCGAGCAGCGCGTGGCTGACCTGTTCCAGCGATTCGAGCGAAAAGGCGCCCAACAGAGCGCGCACATCGGCTGCATTGAGCCGGGCGCCACAGCAGGCAATAGCCTGATCGAGCGCGGAAAGCGAATCGCGCACGCTGCCTTCGCCCGCCTGCGCGATGACGGCCAGCGCGTCGGCATCGGCTTCGATTCCTTCCTGGGCGCAGATGGCCGCCATGCGCCGGGTCAGCTCTTCGAAATCCACCGAGCGGAAACTGAAGTGCTGGCAGCGGGAGGCGATGGTCGCCGGAATCTTGTGGGCCTCGGTGGTGCAGAGGACGAACACTACCCACGGCGGCGGCTCTTCGATGGTTTTGAGAAGCGCGTTAAAGGCTTCCGTCGTGATCTGGTGGGCTTCGTCGATGATGAAAACCTTATAGCGGTCGCGGGCGGGCTGGTAGCGGACATTCTCGCGCAGCTCGCGCATTTCGTTGATGCCGCGGTTGGAAGCGGCATCGATTTCGATCACATCCACCGTGCCGCCGGCGCTGATTTCGCGGCAACTGGGGCACTCGCCGCAAGGGGCGGGCGTCGGCCCCTGCGTACAATTCAAACAGCGGGCCAGAATGCGCGCAATCGTCGTCTTGCCCGTGCCTCGTTGCCCGGAAAAAATGTAGCCGTGCGCGATGCGTTTCTGCGCGATGGCGTTTTCGAGGGTGGTTTTGACGTGTTCCTGGCACAGCACTTCCGCAAAGGTTTGCGGGCGGTATTTGCGGGCAATGACCTGGTACATCGAAAGTTTTTTGGCTGTGCGGGCTTTTTTCCCGCCCTTTAAGAGGGGCCAGGCTCTGCCAGGCCCCGGGGAATCCGCGGCACACGAGCCGCACCACTACCGTTGCTCCCTTCCGGACCTGGCGGGGTTCGCGGCCGCCCGTTGCACGGAGCCCGAGACCTGACAAGTTTCATCCTAGCACGCGGTTTCCGGAGGCTATTCCTTCTTCAGACACTACTTGCGGCTGGAAGCCGTTGCTTCCTGGGGAGCGAGAAACTGTTCGATTTTCCGGAACACGGCTCGAGCTTCCGAGCTTACCGGCAGCACCGCCCAACGGGGGGCGACGGTCAGGATCGTATCCCGCGACGCGGTCTGAATCGAGTGTTCGAACTTCTTCTCCACGATCCGGCCGAATCTCTCCCGGATCCGATACGGCCGCTCGGAGCGCCGCGAAAGCACCAGCAATACGGCATCGTCCCAGTGGAACAGTTCTTCTTCCGGAGCAAGCAGCCGTAAAACGTGATCTCCAAAAGCCCGCAGGACCTGATTGCCGATCTCGTGACCGTATCGAAGGCGTACCGCCGGGAGGTTATCGAGGTCGATAACAACCACGTAAGATGGCTTTTCCAGGAGGCACTCCCGTTCGATGGCGCTTTCCGCGGCGCGCCTGCCTGGAAGTCCGCTGGCCGGATCGGTTTCGCCGCGGGCGGTTTCCGAATTCGCTTCGGCTCTGGCGAGCCCGGTGCGGGCGGATTCCAAGACCCCATGAAGATCGGCCACGGTTCTGCTGGTGCGCGTCTTTTGCCGCTCTGTTTCACGCCGGATATCGTCGAGACATTCGGAAAGCCGGGATTTCACCTGGCGCACATCGTCCAGTTCCGCCGCCTGTGCCACCTGGTTTTCGATGTTGCGCAGGCGCAGCAGGTTCTCGTTGCTGGCTTCGGAAATGCTGCTGACGGATGCGGCGAGCATGCCGATCATGCGCTGCATTTCAGCCCGCAGCCCGGACAGGTACCGGGCGGTCCGCCGGTGGTAATCCTCAATGACGCGAATGGCGGAGCCTCCCAAAACCAGGTAGTCTTTGGGATCGCGGACGGTCTCGATGGAATCGGAAATCTGCTGGATGCCGGCTCGAAAGGCGGCGCAATCTTCGGGCGCGCCCGGAACGTTGTGCAACGCGAAGGCCCGCAGCAGCAGTTGGACCACCCGCTCCAGCATCTCTACACGGTTGTCGCTTTTATCGTTGCTTCCGCTATCCAGGAAGCGCTTCAGAGAAATTACCACTGCTGGACATATCGGACGTCTTCGGCAAAGCTTTAGGCCTCTCCGTCACACCGCCGCGGCGAGCGCGCGCCATTGTTCCATTCGCGACCGCACGGCGTGCGCCGAAGCAGGCTGGGGAATCACGCCGGAGAGGATGGCTACCGAATCGGCGCCGGCGCGGAGTACGCCCACCGCATTCTCGAGCGTAATCCCGCCAATGGCAACGAGCGGCCGTTCGAGTAGCGTGCGGCAGAAGCGCAATTGATCCACTCCCACCACCGGGTCGGGGTCTCGCTTGGAAGCGGTGGGGAAAATCGGGCCGAGCGCAACATAATCCACCGGCTCCCCGCGTGCTATGGAAATTTGTCCCGCGCTATGGCAGGAATAGCCGATCATGGCCGCATTGCCCAGAAGATTCCGGCCGTCGCGGGGCGGCAGATCGTTTTGGCCCAGGTGCAGGCCGGCGCCCAGGAGCATGGCGAAATCGGCGCGATCGTTGATAATCAGTTGCGCCCCGGCCTGCCGGCACAGCCCGGCAACCGTTTGGGCGGACGCGTAGATTTCCCGGCCCCAGTGGCCTTTGTGGCGCAATTGGATGAGGGTGGCGCCGCCCTCGAGCAACCCGGCGGCCGCGTTCTCCAGCGAAAGACCCAGATTTTTGAGGGTTTCCGTATCGAGGATCGGGTAAATCCGCGGCAGGCTCATAGCGGACCCGGCGGTAAGGGTGTGAAGATCATAGGAGCAGAATAACCGAAATCGTTAGTGTGGCGCCGGCCGGCCGCTCCCCTGACGTCGCGGCTCGGAAACGCGCCGCGCTGCGCGGTTGGCGGCCGAAAACGCCTGCCCCACTAATGTCCAACTACCGCTGCAGCGCGGCTGCGAGCTTTTCCATCAGCTCCTTGGGCGAATATGGCTTTTGCACAAAGCCGATGACCCCCAAACCGCCAAAACGCCGCACCGCCTCCTGCTCGGTATAGCCGCTGGAGACAACGACCGGTATATCGGGGTGAATCCTCTTCAGCCGGCGGAACACTTCTTCGCCAGGCATTGCGGGCATGGCCATATCCAGCAGCACAAGGGCGATCCGGCCGTTTCTCTCGCGAACGATATTTAGCGCCTCCTGCCCGCTTGCGGCGAGGAGCACTTCGTAACCGCGACCATGCAGGATGGCATAAGCTACCTGGCGCACGACTTCCTCGTCGTCCACAACCAGAATCGGCAGCCGCTGCTCCGCGGCCGGCGGCACCGCCTGCAGGCCATGGGCGGGACCGCCGGTGGGCAGCAGAACACGGAACAGGGCCCCCTCTCCTGGCTTGCTGTCTACGAGCACGGCCCCTTTTAGCGCGCGCACGATGCCGGAAAGGGCGGCCAGACCGAGCCCGCGGCCAGTGAATTTCGTTGTGAAAAACGGGTCGAAAATGCTGGCCCGGATGGATGGATCGATTCCGCTTCCGGTATCTCGCACTTCCAGCGAGACATACTGTCCCGGCTCCGGCCGGCCGATGTCATAGGGCTGCGCCGCGCCCGCCATATCGATTTCCACGGCCCCGGTGCGCACAAAGATTTTGCCGCTGCGCTCACTGATCGCTTCGGCGGCATTCAGGATCAGGTTCATGACCACCTGCTCCACTTGCGTCTCGCCCGCCCGCACCGGAGGAAGCTCATCGGCAAGCGCCAGATCGAGTTGCACATCGTTGGGAATTGAGCTGCCGACCAGTTCGATGGTTTTGCGCACGACGGCGGAAACGTCCACGTTCTCGACAACAAACTCGCCCTTGCCAGCATAGGCTAGCATCTGCCTGGTCAGCATGGCGGCGCGTTCGCTCGCCTGCAATGCGCTTGTGAGGAGCTTGTTTACCGGCGAACCCGCTTCCCCTATCTCCATGGCTAGACCGATGTTGCCCATCACGCCCGTGAGAATATTGTTGAAATCGTGCGCAATTCCGCCGGCCAATATGCCGAGACTCTCCAGCTTATCGGCCTGGCGGAGATGAGCGTCGATCTTCTTGTGTTCGGTAATATCGCGGCAGATTTCCAGCCAGCCGGCGATCGCGCCGTCGCGCTTCCGAAGAACCCAGCGGCTCGATACCAACAGTTCTTTATCCAGCCGGGAACGGTGTTTCAATTCGCCTTCCCATTCCCCGGCGGTGAACAAAACGCGCCAAATCTCCTCTAAAGGCTGGGGAAATTCGGTATGCAAGAGTTCGTGGATGTTTCTGCCGATGGCCTCCCGCTTGCTCCACCCGTACATCTTTTCCGCCCCCGAGTTCCAATGCTCGATGATTCCTTCCAGGTTCATGGCCATAATGCCGTCCTGGGCCAAATCAAGCAGAGCCGCCTGCTCGGCAAGCAGGGCGGCATGCTCGCCCGCCAGAACCTCGCTCCGTTTGCGCTTTTCCACCTCGATTTGGAGCCGGTCGCGTTCGGCCGCGAGTTCGCGGCTGGCCTGTTCGGAAGCTTCCCGGGTGCGCACCCGCTCGGTAACATCCACGGCGAATATGAGGACCCCCTCATAATCGCCGGTTTCGCTCCGCATGGGCTGATAGGCGAAATCGAAATAGCGCCCCTGGGAGCCGATGCTGTCCGGCGTTCGAATTACCTGCTCTTTTGCCACATAAGGGTGCTCGGTAGCGGCCACGGTCTCGAACGGGCGGAGGTGTTCGCCGCCAAGAACGGGCAGCGCCTCCCGAAAATTCCGGCCGATCAGCTCGTTGCCTCCCGCGAGTTCCCGCAGGCTGCGATTCGCAAAGACATACGTCTGCTCCGGAAGCCGGACGAGGCCGACAAGCGCGGGCAGGTTTTCAAAAATCTCCTCCAGATATTTCCATCGCTTCACGGCTTCCAAGAGGCCCACCCGTTCCCGGTGCAGAGCCGATTCCTGCTGCAGTTGCTGCAGCTTCTGCGCGGTGATATCGCGCGCCAGCTTGCAAAACCCCGTAATCTCTCCATCCGGGGCGCGCAGAGGGCGCACGAATCCGGAGAGAAAGACCTGGCTGCCGTCCTTGCGCAAATGCCACCGCTCATCCGGCGCCGGTTCGCCCTCGGCCGAACGAGCCAGTTCTTCGGCGGGCGTGCGAGCCGCCCGGTCTTGCGGGGTGAACAGCACATCGAATGTACGGCCGATCACTTCCGCTTCCCGCCAGCCGAAAATCTTCTCGGCGCCCTCGCTCCACTGCACGATTTTGCCGCTCGAGTCGAGAGTGACCATGGCATAATCCCGCAGCGCCTGGCGCATGACCTCTTCACTCTGAGGGACCTGGGGACCGTCACTGGTGGACATCGAATACTCCTTCTCTATTGTGTCTGTTCGGTTGTCCGGAGATCGCCCGCGTCACCGGTTAAAATAGAATAAACCACCCCAAAAGGAGTCAATTTGGCAGACCAGGAACTACCGCCGCAGGATCCACCCGTGCCGCCGGGAGGGCAGCTTCCGCTGCCCGGCGCCGGCGACGGCGGGAACAAGAACCTGCTCCCCGTCAACATCGAAGACGAGATGCGCCGCTCGTACCTCGATTACGCCATGAGCGTGATCGTGGGCCGCGCGCTACCGGATATCCGGGATGGGCTGAAGCCGGTACACCGCCGCATTCTCTTCGCCATGCACGAATTGGGCTTGCAGCCCAACCGGCCGACACGCAAGTGCGCCAAGATCACCGGCGAGGTAATGGGAAAATACCATCCGCACGGCGACGCGCCGATTTACGACGCGCTGGTGCGCATGGCGCAGCCGTTTTCGATGCGCTACCCGCTGGTGGAAGGGCAAGGGAATTTCGGCTCGATGGACGGCGACCCGCCGGCGGCGCAGCGGTACACCGAAGCTCGCCTGGCCCGCATTGCCACGGCCCTGCTGGAAGATATCGACAAGGAAACGGTGGATTTCCGGCCGAATTACGACGATACGGAAGTCGAACCGGAAGTGCTGCCGGCGCGCGTGCCGAACCTGCTGATCAACGGTTCGGCCGGAATCGCGGTGGGCATGGCGACCAACGTTCCGCCGCACAATTTGACGGAAATCATCAACGCCGCGATTGAATTGATTCGGAATCCGCAGACGCCGCTTTCGAAAATTCTCGAAATGGTGCCCGGCCCCGATTTTCCGACCGGCGGATTCATCCTCGGGCGGCAGGGAATTCTGGATGCGTACACCAAGGGCCGCGGGCAACTGAAGATTCGCGCGCGCGCCGCCATCGAGCGGGTGGGCAAGGATCACGAACAAATCGTGGTCACGGAAATTCCGTACCAGGTGAACAAGGCCAACCTGATCAAACAAGTGGCCGCGCTGATTAACGAAAAGAAGCTGGAAGGCATGGGCGAGCCGCGGGATGAAAGCGATCGCGACGGCGTGCGCGTGGTGTTCCCGCTTAAGCGCGGCGAACAGGCGGAGGTCATCCTCAACAATCTCTACAAGCAGACCCAGCTTCAGATCGGCTTCGGCATCATTATGCTGTCCATCGTCAACGGCCAGCCGCGCGAGCTGGGCCTGGTGGACACGATCAAGTTCTTTATCGAGCACCGGATCGAGGTGGTCCGCCGGCGCACCGAGTACGAACTGCGCAAGGCGCGCGAACGGGAGCACATCCTGCTGGGCTTCCAAAAAGCGCTGCAGAATCTCGATGAGACCATCAGACTGATTCGCGCGGCGAAATCGCCGCGGGAGGCGCGCGATTCGCTGATCGCCCGCTTCGAATACACGGAAAAACAGGCGCAGGCAATCATCGAGTTGCAATTGCAGCGGCTCACCGGAATGGAGCAGCAGAAGATTCTGGACGAACTGGCGGACATCCAGCGGCGCATCGCCGAATACCTCGAGATCCTCGGATCCGACAAGGTGCTGCGGGACGTGATTGTGAAGGAGCTGAAAGAAGTCCAGAAGGAATACGGCGACGAGCGGCGCACCGAGATTATCGAGGACACCGGCGAAATCAAGCTGGAAGATCTGGTGCAGGTGGAAGACGTCGCGATCACCGTGACGCACGGCGGCTATTTGAAGCGCACGGCCATCGACACCTACCGCCGGCAGACCCGCGGCGGCAAGGGCCGCATCGGCATGAGCACGCGCGCGGAAGATTTCGTCGAATACCTGCTGGTGGCTTCCACGCACAGCTATCTGCTGATCTTCACCAGCCGCGGCCGCGTGTACTGGTTGAAGGCATATGAGATTCCCGATGCCAGCACCACCGGGCGCGGCAAGCACATCTCCAATTTGATCAACCTGCAGGCCGACGAAACGGTGAAGGCCATTCTGCCGGTGAAGGATTTCGTTCCGGACCGCTTCATTGTGATGGTGACCAAGGCGGGGGTGATCAAGAAATCGGAGCTCACCGAGTTCGATAACCCGATGTCGCGCGGCATCATCGCGGTGACGCTCGACGAAGGCGACGAGCTGATCGGCGCCAAATTAACCAACGGCGAGAATTTCATTTTCCTGGGTTCGCATGAAGGCCAGGCGATCCGGTTCGCGGAGAGCCAGGTGCGGCCGATGGGCCGGCAGGCGCGGGGCGTGCGCGCCATGGATCTGGCCGAGGGCGATTCCCTGATCGGCATGGAAGTGGTCGAAAAAGAAGGGCTGATTCTTTCCATCGCCGAAAACGGCTACGGCAAGCGCACACCGCTCGATGATTACCGGCTGACGGCGCGGGGCGGCAAGGGCGTGATCAACATGAAGACCACCGGCAAGACCGGCAAAGTGGTCGCGATCCTTTCGGTGAAGGAGGATTCGGAGCTGGTGATTGTGAGCCAGAACGGCAAGATCATCCGCATCGATTCTTCGACCATCCGGCAGGCGGGCCGCTCGACGCAAGGCGTGCGCCTGGTGACGCTGGAGGAAGGCGATAAAGTGGCCGCGGCGTCGGTGATTCCGGAGACGGAGGATCACAACGGCAACGGACAGGAGTCTCTGCCCGTTCAGTAGAATGATGGTGGGGCAGGCGCTTTCGCCCGCCAACCTCATGGAAACCGCCCTCACCGCCAAACAGACCGCCCTCCTCGAAGCGCTCGGCCGCATGCGGCGCGTGATCGTGGCGTTTTCGGGCGGGGCCGATTCGGCTTATCTGGCTTGGGCGGCCCAGCAGGCGCTCGGCGCCGGAGCGCTCGCCATTACGGCGGATTCACCCTCCTTTCCGCAATCGCATAAGCGCGATGCCGAAGCGTTCGTGAAACAGTTCGGCATCGCGCACGAGTACATTCAGACCAACGAATTCGACAGTCCGGCATACGCCGCCAACAATCCCGACCGCTGCTTCCACTGCAAAGACGAGTTGTTCACGCGCCTGAAGCAGGTGGGACGCGAGCGCTCGATCGAGCACATTGTGTATGGCGTCAACCTGGACGATCTGGACGATTACCGCCCCGGCCAACGGGCCGCCGCGCAGCACCAGGTAGCCGCGCCGCTGGCCGATGCCGGACTGACGAAAGCGGAGATCCGCGAGCTTTCGCGCCGGGCGGGCCTGCCCACCTGGGACCGGCCGGCATCGGCGTGCCTGAGTTCGCGCATCCCCTACGGCACCCCGGTAACGATCCAAAACGTGAAGACTGTCGAGACAGGCGAGGAACAGGTGAGGGCGCTCGGCTTCCGCCAGTTCCGGGTGCGCTTTCACGGCGAGATGGTGCGCCTCGAAATTGCGCCGGAGGAAATGGAAAAAGCGCTCTCAGTCGATATGGCGCGGCGCTTCACGGCGCTGTTCAAAAGCCTGGGCTTCAAGTACGTCACGTTGGACCTGGAGGGCTACCGCCAGGGGTCGCTCAACGAAGTGCTGCGGTGATGCGCGCGGCCGTTTTGGCAAAACCGGGGCCGGTCGCGGGCCGGCCGCTGGAGATTCAGCAAATTCCGGAGCCAGAGCCGGCGTCCGGCCAGGTTTTGCTGCGCGTGAAAGCTTGCGGCGTTTGCCGCACGGATCTGCACATTGTGGAAGGGGAACTGGCGCCGCGCGGCACTTCGGTGATTCCGGGGCACCAGATCGTTGGGGAAGTGGTGGCCGGAGCTACAGGTGAACTGAAAAAGGGAGCGCGCGTAGGCGTCTCCTGGATCGGCGGCACGGATGGAACCTGCCCCTACTGCCAAGCGGGCCTCGAAAACCTGTGCGATGCGCCCACCTTCACCGGCTACACCGTAAACGGCGGCTACGCCGAATACGCGCTGGCGCGCGCCGATTTCGCCTTTCCCCTTCCTCCGGCGCTGGACGATCTGCAGGCGGCGCCGCTGCTCTGCGCGGGGATTATCGGCTTCCGGGCGCTGCGCGTGGCGGGCGCGCGCCCTGGGGATCGCGTGGGGCTGTTCGGGTTCGGGGCATCGGCGCATTTGGCGATCGCGGTGCTGCGCGCCTGGAAGTGCGAAGTGTATGTGGCGACGCGGGGCGAATCGCACCGCAAACTGGCCGGGTCGCTGGGCGCGACATGGGTGGGAGCGGAGCGCGACAAACCGCCTGTGCCGCTCGATTGCGCGGTCACCTTCGCGCCTAGCGGAGATGTTGTGGTGGCGGCGCTGGCCAGCCTGCGCAAAGGCGGCGTAGTGGCCATCAATGCCATTCACCTGGACCGCATGCCGCAGTTCGATTACGATACGTTGCTCTGGGGCGAGCGCCAACTGCGCAGCGTCGCCAACATGACTCGCGCCGATGCCCGCGATTTTCTGCGCGCCGCCGCCGAAATCGGGCTGAAGCCGAGAGTAACGCCCTTTTCGCTGGCGCAAGCCAACGAGGCCCTGCAGGCGCTCAAGAGCGATTCCATCGACGGCGCGGCCGTTCTCGTTCCGTGATAGTATCCTCCAAGCATGAGCAAACTCTCGATTCCGCTGCTCGCGCTGGCAATCGCCGGCGGCGCGGCCGCGCAGCAGCCCCTTCACGTGCTGTGCTCCAACGGGGTGCGCGAGGTAATCAAGGAGCTGCAGCCGAAGTGCGAGCGGGCCATCGGCCATCCGCTGGCTATTGAGTATGGCTCGACCACCGACTTGGTGAAGAAGATCGACGGCGGCGAAAAGTTCGACCTCGCCATCTTCACCACCGAAGCCATCGACAGGTTCATACAAAGTGGGAAGCTGGTTGCCGCTACCCGCGCCGATATCGCCCGCTGCGGCGTGGGCGTGGGGATTCGCGCGGGGGCGCCGAAGCCGGATATCTCGACGCCGGAGGCGATGAAGGCCACTCTGCTAAAAGCGAAGTACGTCAGTTACGCGGCTGACGGAGCGAGCCGGAAATTCGTAGAAGAGATGGAACAGAAATTCGGCATCGCCGGCGAGATGAAGGCTAAAACGATCCTGACGCACGGCTCGGTGGAGGCGGACGCCAATGTAGCCGCCGGCAAGGCGGATCTGGTGCTGACTCTGGGCAGCGAGATTCTGCCCGCGCCGGGCGTTCAGTTGGTTGGCCCGCTGCCGGCCGCTGTGCAACACTACATCAATTTCGCGGCGGCGGTGAGCACGATGGCGCAAAACGCGGACGCGGCCAAGGCGATGATCCGGTTTCTGAAAGGCCCGGAGACGGCGCCGGTCTATCGGGCGAAGGGGATGGAGGAGCGCTAACCCCCAGCCGAAGGGTGGCGCAGACGCTTTCGCCTGCCCGCCAAGCATAGCTCCCGAGCGCAGTCTTAAGAGCCCCCGAACGTCGATTCTCCTGGGTCGTTACTACGCCTGCAATCAGCACATGATCACGCCCCATATCCGGGGCGATGCTATTTGGGCGATAGCTGGCAGTCGCCTGCTCCCCCGCAGTACAGATCATGCGTGCGCTTTCCCGCTGAACGGGTAACCGACAATTTCTCGTACACGCTCAAGGTCCAGCAATGCTTCAGCTTTCTTCCGTTTTATGTATCCCTGAGCCGCCTTAATTAGATCATCCCGCCGTGGCACTGCCGGGAGGCCTTCAGCTTTGCGGGGGTCCCAGTCACGTTTGAAATCCCAGTTGCAATGTCGGCATGCAATGGCGAGGTTGTCGAAGTCCTCGGTGCCACCGGCGCATATCGGAACAATATGGTCCTTCTGCCACAGCTTGTAGTCCTCAACGCTTTTCAGCATTTCACGATCGCAATATTCGCAACAGTAACGCGCTCGCTCAGCCAGTCGAGCGTGCTCGGCATCAAATTTTCCTGTCATAACTAATGCCTCGACAACGGATTCTCGAATATCGGCCATAGGGGCCGATATTGTACCTCCCAGTTGATCGACACGCACTTAGGTGGGGCAGGCCTTCGCCTGCCGACCAAAGCGCTATCTACTTCGCTTCGGCGTAGATCCGCTGCACAAATCCACCGATCGAGTTCAGATTCGGCCAATCGGGATTGCGTGCCCACTCGGGATAGGCCGTTTCAAACTCGGTAGCCATGCGTTTCGCGGCATCCGCCGCCGAAACGCCCTGGTTCTTCAGTTCCAGCGCGCGCGAACGCATATCGAGGATGAACAGGTGATCCTCCTCGATGAGCGAGCCGTCGCCCGGCTTGCTGTGGTCGGGCACTATGTGGGCGGGCTTCAGTTTCTCGACCTCATCCAGCACCTTGAGCCAGCTTGTTAAGCTGCCGCCCTCGCCGGCGATACCGGGCACGACTTTGTTCTGCACCACATCGCCGGAGATCAGCGTGCGGTCCGGCTCGACGAATATCAGCTCATCGCCCTTCGTGTGGGCCGCGCCGAACCAAAGCAGGCGCGCCGTCACGCCGCCCAGATCGACTTGCAATTCTTTATCGAACACTACGTCCGGCCGGCGCAGCCCGCTCACGCCTTCGAGCAGCTTTTTGTATTCCGCCGAGAGGCGGTTGAACAATGCCAGCAGTTCCGCGCCGTGCTCCACGGCTTCCTGCTGCTGCACGGCATTGCGGATCAGCACGGTATCCGGCGGGAAGCCGGCTTCGCCGGCCGCGTGCTCGGGGTGGAAGTGAGTCGTCGTGAGGAAAAGCTTCTGTCCTTTGGAAAGCCTTTTGGCCACGCGCGCCACGGTGGCGCCATTCGAAGGGCCTAAGCCGGTATCGACCACCAGGGTCGCGCGGTCGCCGGTGATGATGGCCACGTTGGGGAAACCCATAATGACCTGCACGTGATCCGAAACGCGGGTGGTGTTTTCGCCAAGGTTGGGAGGCGGCATTTGCGCGTACGCGGCCGCTGCTCCGGCTAATGCCAGTAAGCATAACGGTTTCATGGGACTCCTATTTGCCCACCAGGTGTGGGCCGCTGCGGTCGTTTTCGTTGCAGATGAATTCGATCAGCTCGGTATCGGGCATGAGCACCTGGCGGATTTTGACGGTCCAGGGCTTGGTATACGCGCTGGGGTCGTCCACCGTCACGTCGATTTCGAGGTGGCCGTAATTGAAGCGGTGGAAGCGCTCGGTCATCTTGCCGGCGTTGGTGAGCGGGCTGCCTTCGACGTCGAGCCACACATCGTCGCGGAAGCCGGTGGTTTCGACCACCAGCGTTTCGCCCTCCCAATGCCCGACTGAATAACCGTACCACCACGGCTGCGCATCGCGCGGGGGCAGAGGGCGGCCATCCGTGAAAATCTGGCGGATGCCGGCCTGGGCTTCATAAAGAATTACCGTCTCTTCGGGCATCTGAATGATTTTTCGAGGCTGCGGGTGGGTGTGCAGTTGCATCAGGCCGAGAGGCAGGCAGTGGGCGTCGGGATTGTCTTTGTTGTTTTCCGCGGCGCGGCGGGCGCGCACCTCCGCCGCCAGGGGGCGGAACGGCAGGCCACCTTTCAAGGTGCTGCCGATGTTAAAAAACTGGCTCAAGCGCGGATTGAACGCCTGGCGAGGGCCGAGGCCCGTGCCGGTGTCGGTGAAATCCACGGCTTTGGCATTGTCCCCTTCGATGCCTATCGTGTTGCGGAAATCCCATATGCCGGAAAGATCCGGGTGCCCATCGGGCGTGCGGGGAGCGGGCGCATTCATGTCCACCTTGCCGTCTGGGCCCCGGGGTTCCGCTTTGGCCGGGTACGACGGCCATTGCGCAAAAACCGTGCCGGGGGCTGCCACCACGGCCACCCAGGCCGCGACCGCCATCGGCCAAACCGCGCGCATCTTCACAATTGCCCTCGTCGGAAACATACGCGGCAGATCCTCTTTGCTTATGTCGCTATAGCTTACCTCTTTCGGTGGGAGGAGGGGTGGTAGTCCAGCAAAACGTGACCTTAGCCCGTTACAGCCGCTTGACACCCACCTCGGCGGGATCGCATAGTGGTGATAATTCCTTTTTTTGGAAAGGAACAGCGATTCCGTACCCTTTCCCGGGCGCCGCAACGTCGAATCTGGAGTCAGGCTCATGAAGATCCGAAAGGCCGCATTAATCGCTATCACCGCTACCGGTATGACCGGACTGGCGCTGGTAGTCCCCCCCATAACCCGGGTTCACGCCGCCGGCGGCGACGATGACCTCGAAAACACCATGCGCGCCATGTCGGACGCGTATTCGTTAGTGGAAAAGAATTTCGCCGACCCGGTCTCTTCCGAAAGGGCGTTTTATGAAGGGGCGATTCCGGGCATGCTGCGCACGCTCGATCCGCACTCGAA
>Ga0070737_10001493_pt1 | contig 33226 bp, 29 predicted proteins | sample Coa_R1_10_FD_66438 | JGI IMG/M metagenome (GOLD analysis project Ga0070737, IMG submission 66438) | Surface soil microbial communities from Centralia Pennsylvania, which are recovering from an underground coalmine fire - Coalmine... | ecosystem: Environmental > Terrestrial > Soil > Unclassified... | reverse complement strand
GCGGTGTCCGAGGCGGGAGGGTTCGGTTGCCTCGGGGCGTCGACCATGACCCCCCAGCAGATGGTCGAGGAGATCCGGGAGGTTCGCCGCCGCACCTCCAAGCCCTTCGGCGTCGACCTGCTCACCGCGATGCCAGGCGGTATCGAGGACCAGGTGCGCCAGCTGATCGAGGAGGGGGCGTCGGTCTTCGTGGCGGGCCTCGGCGTTCCCTCCGAGGTCGTCGACCTCTGCCATGACGCGAACGTGCTGGTCGTGAACATGTGCGGGAAGGTCGAGCACGCCCGCCGGGCGGTCGCGGCCGGCTGCGACCTCGTCGTGGCGCAGGGCACCGAGGCAGGAGGGCACACGGGTCAGGTGGCCACGATGCCGCTCGTCCCCCAGATCGTCGATGCCGTCGGCGACAAGGTCCCGGTCGTCGCCGCCGGCGGCATCTTCGACGGGCGCGGGCTCGCGGCTGCGCTCGCCCTCGGCGCCGCCGGCGTCTGGGTGGGGACCCGCTTCATCGCCACCCCGGAGGCTCGTGCCGTGCCCGGTTACAAAGAGCGGCTGATCGAGGCCCACGAGGACGCCACGGTGATCAGCCGCGCCTACTCGGGCAAGACGATGCGGGTGCTGCGCAACGGGTACACGTCCTATTTCGAGCAGCACCCCGAGGAGCTCCAGCCGTTCCCGGTCCAGCTCGGCAGATCCATGGCGGACAACGCCTGGCATCTCGGCGGCGGCCCCGAGACCGCCGGCATCGAGGCCGACAAGGAGGGTTACCCAGCCGGACAGGGCACGGGAGCCATCCGCGAGCTGGTGCCGGCGGCGGAGCTCGTGAGGCGCTTCGTCGAGGAGGCTGAGCAGGCCCTCGCCCGCCTGGACCTGCTTCGCGCCTCGCCCGCCCCGCCGGCTCGCCGGTGACGAGCTCAGTGGCGACCGGGCAGGTGGCGCCCGGGCCGTCCCGGTCTGCCCGTATGCGCCGGGCGGTGTCGGAGCAGGACAAGGCCTCGCGCCGACAGGACATCCTCGCCGCGGCGAAGCACGTCTTCGCCGAGCGGGGCTACCACGCCACCACGATCGCGGACATCGCTCGTGCCGCCGGAGTGTCGTACGGCTCGATCTACTGGTACTACGAGTCGAAAGAAGCCCTCTTCCACGAGCTCATGTCGGCCGAGGCGAGCGCCCTCCGGTCGCGGATCGCCGCCGCGGCGGCCGGCACCGCACGGTCCCCGGGCGCGCAAGGGATGCCCGAGGCCGCGGTCGAGCCCTTCCGGGCAGCCGTCCGAGCCACGATCGAGTTCTACGACGCCGACCGGGCGCTCGTGAAGCTGCTCTTTCGCGACGCGTTCGCTCTCGGCAAGAGCTTCGAGGAGCACCTCTCGAGGATCCAGGGCTCCTTCGTGGCGGATACCGAGCGCCTCGTCGTTGCCCTCCAGCGAGCCGGTGTCATGCAGGCCGGCCCCTCGCAGGTGATCGCCTATGCCATCACCTCGCTCATCGGCCAGCTGGCGCACCGCCGCCTCGTGACCGATGATGGGCTGTCCGCCACGACGCTGTCGGACTTCGTCGTCGACCTCCTTCTCCACGGACTGCTCGCGACGGGCCGAGCTCCCGTGTGACACAGTCGCCGTAGCTGCAGCGCAGCTCTCCCTACACCAGCAAAGGAGCAGCCATGACCGAGACGGCCACGACGCCCGGCGAGCCGGTCGTCCGCGAGCGCCGGGGGCGGGTGGAGATCGTCCGCCTCAATCGCGAGGCGCAGAGGAACGCGATCAACGGGCCGACCGCGAAGGCGCTCGATCGGATCTTCGACGAGCTGACCGAAGACCCCGAAGTGTGGGCGGTCGTGCTCACCGGCACCGGTGAGCGGGCCTTCTGCGCAGGGCTGGACCTGAAGGCCTTCGCCGCCGGCGAGGCCGGGGACGTCATGAGCACGAAGGGCGGCTTTGCGGGCATTGCCGCCCGCAAGTTCCCGAAGCCGCTCGTGGCAGCGGTGAACGGCGCCGCCCTCGCGGGTGGGTTCGAGATCGTGCTGAGCTGCGACCTCGTCGTCGCCGCCGAGCACGCGACCTTCGGCATCCCCGAGGTGAAGCGGGGGCTCGTCGCCGCGGGAGGTGGTCTCATCCGGCTGGAGCGGCTCATCCCGCGCAACGTCGCCCTCGAGCTTGCCCTCACCGGTGATCCGATCGACGCCCGGCGGGCGCAGTCCCTCGGGCTCGTGAACAAAGTGGTCGCGCCCTCCGAGGTCGTGCCCGAGGCCGTCGCGCTGGCGGAGCGGATCTGCGAGAACGCCCCGCTTGCGGTGCGTACCTCGAAGGAGATCATGCGCCGGGCGCGCGACCTCCCCGAAGACGAGGCCTGGCGGATGAACGGCGAGTTGACGGCGCCGATCTTCACGAGCAGGGATGCCATCGAGGGCGCGACCGCGTTCGCCGAGCGCCGGCCTCCCGTCTGGCAGGGTGCCTGAGCGACGGCAGCCGGTCCCTTGGTCTCGACTAGGCTGGTCGCGTAGAAAGGAGGGGGCATGCTCACTGCTGACATCCTCGGTCCGGATCTGATCATCGTGATCGTCGTGGCGGTCGTCGTGCTCCTATTCGGCGGCAGCAAGCTGCCGAAGCTGGCACGGGGCCTCGGGAGCGCGTCACACGAGTTCAAAAAGGGCCTCGAGGAGGGTGCCGCTGAGGGGATGAGCCCGTCCGCCTCTCAATCTGCCCCGGCCGTGCCACCGGCCTCGCCCTCGGTGCCTCCGAGCCCGAGTGAAGCCGTCCCGAAGGACGCTGGCAACAGCTGAGCGAGTCCCCCGATAGGGCCGGCCATGTGCGCCGGCGCATGGGCTGGGTGGCGCACGCGGTCGTCGACGTCGCCCTCGGCGTCGGGCTCCTTGTCGCCGGGCTCCACGGCCACGGCGACGACTACCTGATCCTCGACGCCGCCGGCGGCTACCTCCTCGTCGTCACGCTCGTGACCGACGCCCGCGTCTCGCTGTGGCGGCTGCTGCCGCGCCTCGTCCACCGGGTCCTCGACGGGGCCGTGGCCCTTGCGATGGTGGCGTCGCCGCTCATCGCATGGCGGTACCGCGTAGGGATCGATCCCTTCGCCACCGCCATGGCCGAGGCGGTCGGCATCATCGTGCTGCGGGATGCGCTCGTGACCGAGCACCGCGCCCGGCGCCCCGTTTCGACCACCGCCAGGACCCCGATTGACGTGGCCGCCGTCGAGGCCGGGGTCTCGGCGTCGGCCCGGAGGCTCGGGGAGGTGAGCGGGCGACTGGCCGGCCGCACGGCCGCCCGCGCTCGCCGCCGACAGTCCCGCTAGCTGCAGCGCGTCCACATCCCCGAACGTCGCAGAACTACTGTCAGCTGTATGGACGACATCTTGGAGATCGCGGACAAGCTCTGGCGCGGCGAGACCGACGTCACGCACCAGCACCCCCTCCGCATCGCTGGCGGGCTGACCGAGATCGGCGACCGGAGCGCGTACGTGGCCTCGTTCGCCCGCGTGTCGGCGTTCGCGACCGACGACGGCCTCGTGCTCGTCGACACCGGGCACGAGCTCTCGGCCCGCCAGATCCACGAGGAGATCCGGCGATGGGACTCCGGTCGGCTGCACACGGCGGTCTACTCCCATGGCCACGTCGACCACGTCTTCGGAGTCCGGGTCTTCGAACAGGAGGCCACCGCGAACGGCTGGCCGCTCCCGAGAGTCGTCGCCCACGAGGCGCTTCCCGCCCGTTTCGACCGCTACAAGATGACCGCCGGGTACAACGCGGTCATCAACCGCCGCCAGTTCCAGGTTCCGGATCTCGAGTGGCCCACCGAGTACCGCTATCCCGACGAGACCTATCGCGACCGCGTCGAGCTCGAGGTGGGCGGCGAGCGGTTCGAGCTCCACCACGCCCGAGGCGAGACCGACGACCACACCTGGACCTTCGTTCCCGCGAGGAGGATCCTGTGCACCGGCGACCTGTTCATCTGGTGCTCGCCGAACGCCGGAAACCCGCAGAAGGTCCAGCGATACCCGCTCGAGTGGGCTCGGGCGCTTCGCGAGATGCTGGAGCTGGACGCCGAGTGGCTCCTGCCCGGTCACGGCTTTCCCGTCGTCGGGGTCGAGCGGGTTCGCCAGGCGCTGTCGGAGACCGCGGAGCTGCTCGAATCGCTCGTCGAGCAGTCGCTCGCCCTCATGAACGAGGGTGCGCGTCTCGATGTCCTCATCCACGAGGTCCGTCCTCCGGCGCACCTCATGGACCGGCCCTACCTCCGCCCGGTCTACGACGAGCCGGAGTTCATCGTCCGGAACATCTGGCGCCAGTACGGGGGCTGGTACGACGGCAACCCCTCGAACCTGCGGCCGGCGCCGGAGGCGGCCCTCGCCCGTGAGATCGCCGGCCTTGCCGGGGGGGCGGAGCGGCTTGCGGGCCGTGCCCGCGAGCTCCTCGCAGCAGGGGAGCTGCGGCTTGCCGGGCACCTTGCCGAGCTGGCGGCGCTGGCTGACCCGTCGAGGCTGGCGGTCCACGAGGCGCGTGCCGAGGTGTTCGAGGCACTCGCCCACGACGCCACCTCCACGATGTCGAAGGGGATCTACGCCTGGGCCGCGAGCGAGTCACGCAAGCACGGCTCGACGGGCGCCTGACCCCGCGTTGTAGCCCGTTCGGGGGCCCGGATCGACTGGCCCGGCCCGTTTGGCCTTTGCTTGCGACGCGTGGCTAATCTCGCCCGCGTGAGCCGTGTTCGTCGCCCCCGCCCTCTCGGCGCCGCCGGCGACTCGCATGCCCCGGGCGGTCCTGGCCCCCGCGGACGGCGGCGGCTCGCCTCGGTCGCATTCCTCGGCCTCCTCGCACTCGCGCTCGCCGGCTGCAACTACCCGACCTTCGGCGAGGCCCGCGGGGCGAGCCAGCAGGGCCAGGAGATCTCGAAGCTCTACTCCGGGATGTTCATCACGGGCCTCGTGGTGGCCGTCATCGTCTGGGGGCTCATCGCCTGGTGCGTGATCCGGTACCGCCGCCGCCGTGTCGGCGACGGCATCCCGAAGCAGTTTCACGAGCACATCCCGCTAGAGATCACGTACACGGTCATCCCGCTCATCATCGTGATCGTCATCTTCGTGTTCACGGTCATCACCGAGAACAAGGTCGATGCGGTGTCGCCGAAGCCGACGGTGACCGTCGACGTCACGGCCTACCAGTGGGGCTGGATCTTCACCTACGAGCACGACAACGGCCTCACCCTTCACACCAAGGGCGCGGTGACCGCCCTGCCGGCGAAACAGGGCTACACCGCCTCGGTGTACCCCCAGCTCGTGCTCCCGGAGGGCAAGACCACCCGGATCGTGCTGCGCTCGGCCGACGTGGTCCACGACTTCTACGTCCACGCCTTCGACTTCGATCGTTACGCGCAACCCGGCGTCACGAACGTGTTCGACATCACGCCGACCCAGACCGGTGTGTTCCCGGCGCAGTGCTCTGAGTACTGTGGTCTCTACCACTCGGAGATGCTCTTCAGCGTGAGGGTCATCCCGTACGGGCAGTACGTGAGCTGGGTTGCCTACTACTCCCACCATCTGAACGTGACCCCGAAGCACTACCCACTGACTCAGGAATGACGACTCTCGCCGCACGCCCAGAAGCCATCGTCGGACCCCCGGAGGAAGAGCACGGCCCGAGCGGCTTCCTCAAGTGGATCACCTCCACCGACCACAAGGTGATCGGCAAGAGCTACACGATCACGGCCTTCATCTTCTTCCTCATCGCCGGCTGCATGGCGATAGTGATCCGCACCCAGCTCGCCTCGCCGGACAACCACATCGTCTCCCAGCACGTGTACAACGAGCTGTTCACGATGCACGGCAGCGTGATGATGTACCTGTTCGCGGGGCCGTTCGCCTTCGGCGGGCTCGCCAACTTCATCGTCCCGCTCCAGATCGGCGCGCCGGACATGGCCTTCCCCCGCCTGAACGCGTTCTCGTACTGGCTGTACCTGGGTGGCGGCACGATCATGCTGCTCGGCTTCGTCACGACGAGCGGAGCGGCCGACTTCGGCTGGGTTGCCTACGCTCCGCTCTCGAACTCGATCAACACACCCGGCGCCGGCCCTGACATGTGGATCATCGCCCTCGTGCTCACCGGGTTCTCCGCCATCTTCACCGGGGTGAACATCTGCGCCACCGTCTTCTACCTGCGCGCCCCCGGGATGACCATGTTCCGGATGCCGATCTTCACCTGGAACATGCTCGTGACGGCGATCCTGATCCTGATCGCGTTCCCCGTGCTCACCTCGGCGCTCGTCATGCTCTGGTGCGACCGCCATCTCGGGACCCACATCTTCACGGTGAGCGGCGGCGGGGTGCCGGTGCTCTGGCAGAACCTGTTCTGGTTCTTCGGGCACCCCGAGGTGTACATCCTCGCCCTGCCGTACTTCGGGGCGGTCACCGACATCCTCGCCGTGTTCTCCCGCAAGCCGGTGTTCGGCTACAAGGGCATGGTCTTCGCCACGATCGCGATCGCCTCCCTGTCGACGAGCGTGTGGGCGCACCACATGTTCACCACCGGCACGGTGCTGCTGCCCTTCTTCAGCATCATGTCGTACCTGATCGCGGTGCCGACCGGTATCAAGTTCTTCAACTGGATCGGCACGATGTGGCGAGGCTCGATCACGTTCAACACCCCGATGCTGTTTGCCGTCGGTTTCCTCGTCGTCTTCCTCTTCGGCGGTGTGACGGGGATCTTCCTCGCGTCCCCTCCGGTCGACTTCGCCATGCACGACACCTTCTTCGTGGTCGCCCACTTCCACGAGGTCCTCTTCGGGACGGTCGTCTTCGGCGGCTTCTCCGCCCTTACCTACTGGTACCCGAAGTACACGGGCCGGATGCTGAACGAGACGCTCGGCAAGATCAGCTTCTGGCTCATGTTCATCGGCTTCTGGGTGACCTTCATGCCGCAGTACCTCCTCGGGGAGGAGGGCATGCCGCGACGGATCGCGGAGTACCTGCCGCACGGGAACTGGACCGTGCTGAACCGGATCTCGACGGCGGGCGCCTACCTGCTCTTCCTCTCGGTCTTCGTCATGCTGATCAACTTCGTTGAGGCCTGGCGCCGACCGGTACCTGCCGGGGACAACCCGTGGGACGCCCACACCCTCGAGTGGGCCACCTCGTCGCCGCCTCCGCACCACAATTTCTACTGGATCCCACCGATCCGCTCCGAGCGGCCGGTCTGGGACCACAACCATCCCGATCACACGACGCTGCCCGCACCGCTGGCACCCGAGCCTGCGCTCGCTGCCACCGTCGCGACAGGTGACGAAGGGCGTGACCAATGAAGACCGAAGGGACCGTCCTGCTGTTCATTGCAGGCTTTTTCGCATTGGTTGCCGTGATCTACTGGATGTGGGGCGGGGAGCAGAGCGGGACGGCGATGCTCGCCGGCACGGCTCTGCTCGGCCTGCTCCCGGGCAGCTACTACTTCTGGTGGTCCCGGCACATGAAGCCGCGGCCTGAGGACAACCCTCAGGCCCGCCGCGCCGACGGCGCCGGCGTCGTCGGCGCTTTCCCGAGCTCGAGCATCTGGCCCTTCACGCTCGGCGTGGCGGCCGCGTCGGTCGGCCTCTCGCTCGTGTTCGGCTTCTGGACGGCGATCGTCGGCTTCGTGATCGCGGCGATGGCCGTTCTCGGAGTCATCCGGGAGAGCCGCCGGGGCGGCGTGGTCTGAGCCTTCGAGGTCCCGTCGCCAGCGTCGACCTCATGCGGGCGAGCTCGGTGGCGCCGTGCCATTGTCCGGTGACTCGGGCGCTGGTGCGTTCGCAGCCGGTCCTCCGGCGACGCCCCTCGCTCTCGCTCGGGTCGCAGGAGTGCGCGGCAGCTTGAGCGCGAAGCGCACGACCAGCACGGCCAGCACGACCATCGCAGCGGCGGAGAGCCCGAAGACGATCTCTCCAGTCATGGCAGGGGCGGCTCGGCCGGGAGAGCCTAGGAGCTCTCGTCGAGCCGGGGTCGGCGGAGCCGGACGAGCCCCTCTTGCACGAAGCTCGCGACGAGGTCTCCGCCGATCGTGAAGAGCAGGCCGCGGGCCACTCCCCGCGCACCGGCGGCCGCCGGGGAGTCCTGGTCGAACAGCAGCCACTCGTCCATCCGGAACGGGCGGTGGAACCAGATGCAGTGGTCGAGGCTCGCCCCCATGAACTGCTCGTCCTGCCAGCGGATCCGGTGTGGCTGCAGGATCGAGTCGTAGAGGGTCATGTCGGAGGCGTAGGCCATGACGGCCGCATGCACGAGCGGGTCGTCGGGCAGTTTCCCGTTCGTGCGGAGCCACAGCTGCTGGCAGGAGTCCTTCGGCTGGCTGCTTCGCATCCAGGGGAGGTCTCCGACGAAGCGCTGGTCGATCGGCCGGGGTCGGTTGAAGAACCAGGCGTCGTCGATCTGGCCCCGGAGAGGCTCGAGGCGCTCCTCGACGGTCGGGAGCGTCTCGGGGTCGGGCACGTCGGGCATCGGGAACTGGTGCTCGATCCCCTCTTCTTCGACGTGAAACGAGCACTGCATGTTGAAGATCGCCCGGCCGTGCTGGATTGCGACCACACGGCGTGTGATGAACGAGCGCCCGTCGCGGATCCGGTCGACTTCGTAGAGGATCGGCGCCGCCGGGTCGCCGGGGCGGAGGAAGTAGCTGTGGAGCGAGTGGACGGTGCCTCGGTCCACGGTCCGGCCCGCCGCCACCAGGGCCTGCCCGGCGACCTGGCCGCCGAAGACTCGTTGGCGGTCCTCGTCGGTGTTCGCGCCGCGGAAGATGTTGACCTCGATCGGCTCGAGGTCGAGCAGTTCGAGCAGGTCCTCGAGGGCTCTGGTCACGGGTGAGACGATAGACTTTTGGCATGGCGTCCCTGATCCGCCGCGCCCTCGCGCTCATGAAGAGCGGTCACGGGCGACGGCTCCTCAAGTTCGGTGCCGTGTCGGTCATCTCGACCGTGCTGACCCAGGGACTGCTGTTCCTGTTCTACGACGTCGTCAAGATCCCCTCGGCGATGGAGTGCAACGTCCTCGCGACCGGGATCACGACCATCCCCGCGTACTGGCTGAACCGCACCTGGACTTGGGGCAAGCGGGGCAAGTCCAACCCGTGGCGGGAGATCGCTCCGTTCTGGATCATCTCGTTCGTCGGGCTCGTCCTCTCGACCGTCGCCGTTGGGGTGGCGGCCCACAATGCGGACGCGATCTCGCATGCCCACTTCGTGCGCAAGGTGTTCGTGCAGTTCGCCAACCTCTTCACCTACGGCCTCATCTGGGTCGGCCGGTACGCCATCTTCAACAAGTTCCTCTTCGGGCAGTCGACCGTCGACCGGGCCGAGCCCGTTCCGGTGCCGGGTGAGGTGGAGGCGATCGTGATCGAGGAGCACGCCGTCCACGACGCGGCGGCGCGAACGCTTTGAGGCGCTGAGCCGCTCATGAGGCGGTGCGCGTGACGAGCCTCCCGGACGCGCTCGCGCTCCTCGTCCCGACCGACGACGCCGCCGCCGAGGAGGCCGACGGCCGCCAGGTCCAGCTGGCAAAGCCGCCCGGCTCGCTCGGGCTCCTCGAGCTGCTCGGCTCCCGCCTCAGCGCCATCTCGGGTCGCTGCCCCCCACCGGTGCCCGAGCGGCCCGTGGTCGTGCTCGCCGCCGGCGACCACGGTGTGATCGCCGAGGGCGTCTCCGCCTGGCCCGTCGAGGTGACGGGGCAGATGGTGGCGAGCTTCCTCGCCGGCCGTGGCGCCGTCAACGTGATCGCGAGCGAGGTCGGAGCCTCGGTCGTCGTCGTGGACGTCGGTGTGGCGACCGACATCCCGGGTCCTCTCGATCGGCTCGTGAAGGCGAAGGTGAGATCGGGGACTGCAAACCTCGTCGAGGAGCCCGCCATGTCGCTCGACGAGGCGCGGCGGGCGGTGCAGGTCGGCCTCTCGATCGGCGACCGGCTCGTCGAGCGCGGAGCCGACCTCCTCGTCACCGGTGACATGGGCGTCGGGAACACGACCTCGGCGGCGGCGCTCGTGGCGGCGATCACGGGCTGGCCCGCCCGTTCGGTCACCGGTCGCGGGACCGGCATCTCCGACGAGATGCTCGAGCGCAAGACGGAGGCGGTGGAGGGCGGCCTCGAACGGGTGAGCTCGGCGAGCTCGGTCCCGGTGACCGGCCTCGGCTCGCTTCCCGCTGATCTCCTCCTCGCCGAGCTCGGCGGACTCGAGATCGGCGCCCTCGTCGGGGTGTGCGTCGCGGGCGCCGTGCGCCGAGTGCCGGTCGTGGTGGACGGTGTGGTCTCACTCGCCGCCGCGCTCGTGGCAGTGCGGCTCGCGCCCGAGGTCGTCGGCTACCTCGTCCCCGGGCACCGGTCCATCGAGCCCGGGGCAACGGCGGCACTCGACTTCATGGAGCTCGATCCCCTGCTCGACCTCCATCTCGGGCTTGGCGAGGGAACGGGTGGCTGCCTCGCGGTGCCGCTCGTGCGGACCGCAGCCAGGCTCCTGCAGGAGATGGCGACGTTCGCGGACGCCGGGCTGTCGGGTGTGATCGGCAACGACGCGACAGCGCCGTCCGGGTCGAGCAGCGCCGGCCGCACCGAGGTGGACCCGAGGGCTCGGAGCGGTGCCGACGAAGGAGCCGGAGCGGGCTCAAGCGCCGGCGAGCCGCTCTCCGACCCGCTCGGCTGACCCGGTGCCACCTTCCTCGCCGCTCCCTTCGGTCCGCGAGGCACCAAGCCATCCGAGCACAAGGAGCAGGGCCGACACGATGAGCACCCACTCGTCCCCCGCGTCCGTGTAGGGAGTGGAGCCGTCGAGGAGCGGGACACGCGCCTCGATCACCGCGGGCTTGGAGAGCGCCGTCCGGTCCTCCACGACGCCCGACGGTGTGACGATGGCGCTGTAGCCAGTCGGGGCCGCCTGGAGGACGTACCTGCCCTCCTCGAGCGCTTGGAGCCTCGAGGCGGCGATCTCCTGCGAGGGAGCCTGGTCGTTCGAGTACGACGAGGTGTTCGTCGGGACGAGGATCATCCTGCCGCCGGCCCGGACGCCTGACCGGCCCCGGTCGGCGAAGAAGACCTCGTAAGAGATGAGCACGGCGAAGCGTCCGGCCGGCGTCGCGATCATCCCGCTGCCGGTGCCCGGGATCGCATCCCTCGGGACGTCCTTCAGGTTGGCGAAGTGGCTGAAGAAGGAGCGGTAGGGGACGTACTCGCCGAACGGGACCCGGTGGACCTTCTCGAAGGTGGCCACGACCCGGCCGGCCGGCGAGAACGCGACCACCTCGTTGCGGAACCGCGTTGCACCGACGTCCTCGGTCACGCCCACGACGAAGGTGGAGTGGTAGGACCGGGCGATCGCCGCGAGCTGGCGCTCGACGGCCGAGCCGGCGAAGGGGACGCTTCCCATCGCCACCACGTCTTCCGGCCACAAGATGAGCTGGGGATGGCCGGTGACATGAGCCGTCTCCGAGAGGGCTGCCTGGTAGACGACCGAGGGCGGGACCTGGAGCTGGTCGAGCCCTCGCTTGCCGCCACCTTGCACGATCGCGACCCGGAGCTCCCGCTCGGGTCCGTGACTCGATGCGAGCCCGGCCGGCCCGGCGAAGGCGCCGGCGGCCGCGAGCGCTGAGGCTGCCACCAACGACCCGACGGCTGGGAACAGGGCAGGGAGCGGGCGTTCGACGGCTGCGGCAGCGAGCTCGCCGATCGCGCCGCCGGCGAGGAAGAGCGCGAAGACGACGAGCAGGGGCCCGCCGAGCCGGCTCGTGAACTGGAGCGGTCCCCCGACCTGGCCGAGCGCGGCGGAGCCGAGCGGCAAGCCGCCGAACGGCCATGACTGGCGTACCCACTCCGCGAGGGTGGCGGCCCCTGCCACGGCCGGGACCCGGAGCACCCCGCGCGCCGGTGCGAGGAGGAGGCCAACCGAGAGGATGAGGGTCTCGACGATCACGAGGGCGACGTAGCCGGCAGTGTTGAACTGCAGCGCCCACGCCAGCGCGATCGAGAACTGGCCGAGCCCGGCGAGGAGACCCACCCCGAGCCGCCCTTTCCAGGAGCGGCCCGAGAGCGACCGCACGACGCACGCCACCCCGACGATGCCGACCGGCCACGTTGCGATGGGCGGCAGGGACAGCCCGATGAGTGCGCCTCCCGCGAGCGGCAGGGCGATCCGGCTCGCGCGGGCGGCTGCGCCGCGCCGAGGGGTACGCGTGCCCGGCGGCACCGCCACGAGCCCGGCCGTCAGCTCGACCTCGCTCGGGAGTCGCCTGCTGCCCGTCGCTCGAACAGCGGGAGAGATGCGACGCGCGACGCGGCTGCTGTTCCGCTCGAGATGCAGGCCGGGATCCCGATCCCCCCGAGCAGCGCCCCGGCGAGCTCGATGCCCGGCCAGCGCTCGAGCATCTGCCGGGCCCGGGCGACGAGGCGGCGATGCCCGGGCCGGTACTGAGGAAAGGAGCGGTCCCACCGGACGAGATGCCACTCCTCAGGATGCGCCTTCGCGCCGACCACGCGCTCGAGCTCCCCCGCGAGCTCGCAGGCGAGGTCGTCGTCGGTCATCTCGTCGATCCGACGGTCTAAGAAGCGACCCGCCGAGACCCGTACGAGCTGCAGCCCGTCCACCGCCATCCATGGCCACTTCGTGCTGAGCCATGTGGCGGCCGTCATGAGCATGCCCTCGACCCGGGGGACGAGGACGCCGCTCCAGTGCTCCGGGGTCTCGAGGGTTCCCTCGCGGTAGACGAGCGTGAGCACGGCGACCGAGGCGTAGGGGACCGAGCCCAGCTCTGCTGCCGCGTCCGGCAGGAGGTGCTCCACGATGGAGGCCGAGGCGGGGCCCGGAGCCGCAAGCACCACGGCGTCGGCATCGAGTCGCTCGCCGGCGATGGTGTGGACGAGGAAGCGGGTCCCGGCGCGCTCCAGCGCCGCCACCGCCGTCGAGGGTCGCAGCTGCACCCCGAGGGCGCTCAGCTCCGCCACGCAGGCATCGACCATCTGGCCGAGACCCCCGCGAAGACCGTAGAACGGGCTCTCGCCACCACCCCTAGCGCCGTCGCCGGCAGCGAGCGCGGGGATGACGTGCCGCTGCCCGGCGAGCGCCGCTGCCACGACAGGGGCGCTCACACCGAGCGACATCGTGTCCACCGATCCGGCGTTGATGCCGCCGAGCAGTGGGTCGACGAGCCGGTCGACCACCTCGTCGCCAAGGCGCGGGCGCAGGAGGGCGCCGGCGGACAGCTCCTCGTCTGGCGGGATCGCCCCGCCGTCGACCGGCGTGAGGCCGAGCTCGGCCGCAGTCATCGGCGGGTGCTCGCCGGACTCCTCGGCGTCGGCTCTCGCCCGCTCCACCCCCGCCGGCGAGACGACGCCGCTCGCCGCGACGGCATCGAGGTCGGTCGGCAGGCCGAGCACGAGGCCGCTCGGCAGATCGCGCATCCGCCCGTAGGAGTACACCCCGGCCGTGCGAGCCGCGGGGGCGACGAGCAGCTCTCCGAGACCGAGCTCGCGGCACCATTCCTCGGCGCTCGGGTCGCGCCGGAGGAATTGGTCGGGACCGAGCTCCACGAGGGCGCCCGACCCTGGGAGGCGGCCCGTGTGGACCTTCCCTCCGAAGCGCTCGGCGGCCTCGAGCACGACCACCTCCGCTCCGCAGCGCGAGAGCGAGCGAGCGGCTGCGAGCCCGCTCATGCCGCCGCCGATCACCGCGACGACGGGGTGAGCCGTGGCGTGGCTGCCGTCAGCGGGCACCGAGCGACTCCGCCGCATCCTTCACGAGTCCGGCCAGCGCGGCGCACAGGCGAGGGTCGGCATTGAGCGAGGCCGTGCGCGCGAACGCGAGGCCGGTCTGCTCCGCCACGGTCCTCGCCTCGATGTCGAGGTCGTAGCTCACCTCCAGGTGGTCGGAGGTGAAGCCGGCCGGACAGACGACGACCCGCTCGACGCCTTCTGACGGCAGCGAGCCGATGACCTCGAGCACGTCGGGGCCGATCCACGGCTCCGGTGTCCGTCCTGCGCTCTGCCAGGCCACTCGCCAGCGCCTCACACCCGCCGCCTCGGCGAGCGCCCGAGCCGTCTCGGCGAGGCGCACGTCGTAGCCATCCCCGGACTCGATGATGCGCAGCGGCAGCGAGTGCGCCGTCACGAGGAGCTCGGTCCGCTCGTCGCCCGGCGGGGCGCCGAGGGAGGCATAGGACGCGGCGACCCGCTCGGCGAGCATCTCCACGAGAAGTGGATGCTCGTGCCAGTCCTCCACGAACGTGGCCGGGAGCCGCAGCGCCTCCGCCTGTGCCCGGGCGCGGGCCACGTACTCGCCCACGCTCCCCGAGGAGTAGTGGGGGGCGAGCACGATGCCGACGAGGCCCCGCACGCCTCGCCCCGACAGCTCGATCACGGCCTGCTCGATCTTCGGGTCGGCATGCTTCGACCCGTACTCGCAGACAAAGCCGCCCGGAGCGACCTCGTCAAGCGCCCCTTGGATGCCGATCACCTGCTCGGCCGTTCGCACTGCCAGCTGTGAGACGCCTCCGACGGCCTCGTAGCGACGGCGGAGGTCGGCGAGCTGCTCTGGAGAGGGGGGTCGTCCCCGCCGCACGTCGGTGTAGAACTGTTCCACGTCGTCGGGCCGACCGGGGGTCCCGTAGGCCATGATGAGGACACCTACGGGCAGCGGGCCGGCTCTGCTCATCGGATGCTCTCCGAGTGCACGAGCTCGACCACCGCCGCGAGCACCCCGGGGTCGGTCTCCGGGAGCACGCCATGCCCGAGGTTGAACACGTGTCCGGGCGCCGAGGCAGCTTCGGCGAGGACGTCGCGGGTGGCCCTTTCCACGACGGGGATCGGGGCGAGGCAGATGGCCGGGTCGAGGTTCCCCTGCAGCGCCACCCGGCCTGAGGTCCGGGTGGCGGCGTCCTCGAGCGAGACCCGCCAGTCGACCCCGACGACGTCGGCTCCGGCATCGGCCATGAGGTCGAGCAGCTCCCCCGTCCCCACGCCGAAGTGGATGCGCGGGACCCCGGTGTCGGCCAGCCCCTCGAGGATCCGGCGGGATGCCGGCATCACGTGCTCCCGGTACTCCCGCCTCGAAAGCGAGCCCGCCCAGCTGTCGAAGAGCTGGACGGCGTCGGCGCCGGCCGCCACCTGGGCTCGAAGCGACGCCAGGCAGATCTCGCCGAGAGCGTCGGTGAGGCGAGCCCACACCCCCGGCTCGGAGTGCATGAGCGCCTTCGTCCGCCCGAAGGTGCGCGACGGGCCGCCCTCGACGAGATAGCTCGCCAGCGTGAAGGGCGCCCCGGCGAAGCCGATCAAGGGCACCTCGAGCTCCTTTTTGAGGAGCCGGATCGCCTGCAGGAGCGGCGCCAGGTCCTGCTCCGGCTCGAGGGGGCGCAGCCGTCGCAGGTCAGACGCCGTCCGAAAGGGCTGGTGCAGGACGGGGCCCCGCCCGGGCTCTACCTCGATGTCGACGCCGATCCCCACGAGCGGGACGACGATGTCGGAGAAGACGATCGCGGCGTCGACGCCGTACCTGCGCACCGGCTGCAAGGTGAGCTCGGCCGCGAGCTCCGGCGAGGCGACCGCCTCGAGGATGCTGCCCTCGCCCCTCAGCTGCCGGTACTCGGGGAGAGAGCGGCCGGCCTGGCGCATGAACCAGACCGGGGTCCGGTCGACCGGCTGCCGGCGGCACGCGGCGAGGAAGCGCACGTCGCCGACCCTAGTTGGCGATCCGGGCCTGCTCGCCTGCAGCTCCCGGTCGTGCCTCCGCCCGTTTGGATCGCGGCCCCTCGGATGCGGTAAGAAAGCAGTGCCATGGCCGACGCAGCCGCCACCCTCCCGCACCCGCACGTCGGCGGCCGGCCGACGGCGGAGCGGCCCCAGATGCTCGCCGTCGGCATCATGATCTGGCTCGGCTCCGAGTTCATGTTCTTCAGCGGCCTGTTCGCCGCCTTCTTCACCATCCGGGCGAACGCCAGGGTCTGGCCCCCACCCGGGACCAAGCTCGACACGTACCAGGCTCTCGCCTTCACCTTCGTCCTGCTCGCCTCGAGCCCGACGATGCAGTTCGCCGTATGGGCCCAAGAGCGCGGCGAGTTCCGCAAGGCGAAGGTGTGGCTCGTGACGAGCTTCCTCCTCGGGGCGGCCTTCCTCGCCAACCAGGCCTACGAGTGGAAGACCCTTCCCTTCCGCCCGCGAACGAACGCCTACGGCTCGCTCTTCTACATCATGAGCGGCCTCCACGGCCTCCACGTCCTCCTCGGGCTCGTAGCGATGATCGCCCTCTATGGCCGTCTTGCCGGGCGCAAGGGAGACCCCGGCGAGACCACGGTCTTCCAGGGAGTCAGCTACTACTGGCACTTCGTCGATATCGTGTGGATCGGGCTGTTCAGCGCCCTGTTCCTGCTCAGTTGAGAGGCTGATGGGACTCCGCTTCCTCCGCAAGGTCCTGATCCCGTTTGCGGCGCTCGTGATCGCCGCCTCGATCGGCACGCTCGTGATGGGGCGCGCTCACGCGAGCTCCGCGGCGACGACGAGCTCACCGTCGCAGGCAGCCGCTCTCACCGGGCTCGAGGTGATGACCGGCAAGGGCGCGACCGCCGCGAGCACGAGCGAGCTCCAGTACGGCTACACGCTGTTCCAGACCCACTGCTCGTATTGCCATGGCGTGGCGGCGAACGGCGACACCGGGATCGGGCCGAACCTCCAGGGGCTCGGCGCCGGCGTAGTCGACCTGTGGCTGTCCACTGGCTGGATGCCCCTCAAGACCCCGTCGGCCCAGCCTGAGAACAAGGAGCCGAGCTTCGACCCCGCCCAGATCCGGGCGATCGCGATGTGGGTCGCCTCGCTCCACCCCGGCGGAGTGCCGATCGCCCCGAAGCTGGACTTGAAGAAGAGCAGCCTCGCGACGGGCTTCAGCCTCTTCACCTTGAACTGCGCGCCGTGTCACACGATCACCGGAGCGGGCGACGCCCTCTACGACGGCTACCACGCCCCGCCCCTTCACGGCCTGACGGCGAGCGTCGTGTGGGAGGCCGTCCGATCCGGCCCGCAGAACATGCCGCCGTTCAGTGCGAGGACCATCACTCCGGCGCAGCTCGACGACATCATCAAGTACGTGACCGGCAAGATCCAGCATCCCACCAACCCCGGCGGGATCGGTCTCGGCGGTGTCGGCCCTGTTGCGGAAGGGTTCGTCGGGCTCCTCGTCGGCGTGGGCGGTTGTCTCGTCGCCGCCTACTGGGTCGGGGACCGGACCGAGCGTGACGAGGACGATCACGGCGACCACGACGCTCACCAGCAAGGTCCCGAGAGCGCCCCCGAGGGAGCACATGCCTGATTCCCCTGACGACAGCAGGCCGAGCGAGGCGCCCGGCTCGAGCGACCCCGGCGCGCCAGCCTCCCCTTCTTCGGCCCACGACGGGCACGCCGAGCCGCCCGTGGTCACGGTGAGCATCAACGCCCCACAGTTCGAGGTGGCAGCGGCCAACCCTGAGCAGGTGGAGCGGGGGATCGCCGTCATGTTCGTCCTCGCGGCCGTCGGCTTCGCAGGCTTCGGTGCGGCCTACTGGCAGAACGCGAGCAACTTCTGGCTCGGGATCAGCCTCGCCCTTGGCATGGTCGGCCTCGGCGTCGGGATGGTCGCCTGGGGCAAGTACCTCATGCCGCGAGGCCCCTTCTCGGAGTCCCGGCACGCAACCGGGCCAACCGAGGAGGAACGCGAGGCGTTCCTCACCGACTTCTCGTCCCGCGGGAAAGTCGCCATCGAGCGCCGTGGCTTTCTGTTGAAGCTGCTCTCGCTTGCCGGCGGGGTCTTCGGGATCGTCGCGCTCTTCCCGCTCCTGCGCTCTCTCGGTCCGCTTCCGAAGCACATGTTCTACACGACCGCCTGGCGGAAGGGGGACTACCTCGTGACGCCGGACGGCCGGCGTGTCCATGTGGACGATCTCGAGGAGGGCGGCGTGCTCACGGTCTTCCCGCCGAATGACATCGGCGGTGCCTTGAGCCAGACGATCCTGATCCGGCCCCTTCTGACCGACGTCGTGACCGCTCCGCTGCGCAAAACGTGGGGGCCGGCCGGCTACCTCGCCTTCTCGAAGGTCTGCACGCACGCCGGCTGCCCCGTCGCCCTCTACGAGCACGCCATCGGCATTCTTCTGTGCCCGTGTCATCAATCGGCGTTCGAGGTCGGTCCGGACAAGCCGGCGGTCCCGGTGTTCGGCCCTGCGCCGAGGCCCCTCCCGCAACTGGCGCTCTACGTGGACCGGAAGGGGTACCTCCGAGCCCAGCACGGTTACTACGAGCCGGTCGGTCCCGGATTCTGGGAGCGCGGTGACCGGGGGATCGCGCAGTGATCGACAGCCTCTACCGCTGGGTCGACGACCGGCTCAACATCTCCGGCGGGAGCCGGAAGCTCCTCAACAAGATCTTCCCCGACCACTGGTCGTTCATGCTCGGCGAGATCGCCCTGTACTCGTTCGTGATCCTCGTGGTGACCGGGATCTTCCTCACGCTCTACTTCGTCCCCTCGCAGCAGCAGGTCATCTACAACGGCGTTTATGCCCCTTTGAGGGGCCAGCACGTCTCCGAGGCCTATGCCTCCACGATCAACCTCACCTTCCAGGTTCGCTGCGGCCTGCTCATGCGCCAGATGCACCACTGGGCGGCCAACATCTTCGTCGGCTCGATCGTGGTCCACATGTGCCGGATCTTCTTCACCGGCGGCTTCCGCCGGCCGCGGGAGTTCAACTGGATCATCGGCGTCAACCTGCTGATCCTCGCCATCTTCAACGGCTTCCTCGGCTACTCCCTGCCCGACGACCTCGTCTCCGGCACCGGCATCCGGATCGCTTTCTCGATCCTCGAGTCGGTGCCGCTCGTCGGCAGCTATCTCGCCACGTTCCTGTTCGGTGGCAACTATCCCGGAACCTCGATCATCCCGAGGTTCTTCATCATCCACGTGCTGATCCTGCCGGCCATCATCGCCGTGTTGATCGGGGCTCACCTCGGACTGCTCGTCAAGCAGAAGCACACCCAGTTCCGCGGCAACGGGGCTACCGAGAAGAACGTCGTCGGCGCGCCCATGTGGCCCACGTTCATCGCAAAGACCCAGGGCTTCCTCTTCCTCGTCGCCGGCGTCACGGCCATCCTCGGCGCGGTGGTGCAGATCAACCCGATCTGGCAGTACGGCCCCTACGTCCCCTACAAGGTCAGCTACGCCGTGCAGCCGGACTGGTACATGGGCTGGCTCGACGGGGCGCTCCGTCTCATGCCGAGCTGGGAGATCGTCTTCCCGGGCCACATGATCCCGAACGCCTTCTTCCCCGGCGTCCTGCTCCCCGGTATCACGTTCACCGTGCTCATGCTCTGGCCGATGATCGAGGCGAAGGTTCGCGGCGACACGGCCGAGCACCACCTGCTCGAGGAGCCCCGCAACAACCCGTGGCGCACGTCGATCGGCGCGGCGGTGCTCTCGTTCTACTTCGTCCTGTTCGGCGCCAGCGCAACCGACGTGCTTGCGAACTACCTCGAGGTCTCCCTCAACACGGTGCTCGTCACGTTCAGGTACCTCGTCGTGATCGTCCCGCTTGTCGTCGGCCCGGTCACCTACAAGATCTGCCTCGAGCTGCAGCACCAGCATCGGCCGACCAAGACGAAGCGCCACAACATCGTGATCCGCTCCGAGGAGGGTGGCTACTCGACGATCGAAGTGGCGCCCCGACCTGGTGACGAGCGACCCCACCTGGAACCCATCCCGGTGGACGCCATGGTCCTCGTCGACGACGACGGCCAGCCGATCGCAGCTGGTCGCGTGGCCGCCGGCGTCGGGAGCGGGGGGAACGGGAACGGCTCCGGTCGGGGAATCTTCCGGATCCCGCGCCAGTACCGCTGATCCGAGGCCGCCCCGACGAGTGTTGCGCCGCGTGTAGCGGCCACGCCCCGCGTGGCCTGTGCTCACCCACTGCCGCTGGCGGCCGAGGGAAGGTGTCCGCCGGTGTGCCCTTCCAGGGAAGGCCCCGATAGGGGTCGAGCGCTCGGCGCCCGGTCAGCGTCACGAGCACAGCGGCGGACGCGGGCTGTCTCGGCGGTGTGACTGAGAGCCTGTCCGGCCGCCGTCGTATTCACGGTGCCCTTTATGGATAGGGAGTCTCTCTGCCGATGCGGTGACGACCTCCCAAAGGTGTCGTCTCACTGCCAGGGTTGAGCTGGCGAGCGGTGAGGCTCAGGATCGGTCGACCGGTATGCCGGCGCACCACACCTGCTGGATCTGGCGGATGGCCGTGATGTCCGAGGTCGGATCCCCGGCTACGAGAAGGAGGTCGGCTCGCAGGCCCGGCGAGATGGTTCCGCGGTCGGTGAGCTGAAACACCTCGGCCGTGCGTGAGGTGGCCGCGAGGAGGGCTTCGGTGGGAGTGAGGCCGGCATCGACGAGCAACTCGAGCTCCCGGTGGAGGCTGTCGCCGTGGACGACATGGGCGACGCCCACGGGTCCGTCGTTGGCGTCGGTCCCGGCGAGCACAGTGACTCCGGCGGCGAGGAGGGCGCACACGCTGCGGTGGGCGTGGCCGTAGTCGAGGGGTGGTTGGGTGGGGTTGATGGCGTTGAGCCACGGCGCCATCGCTTCCATCATCACCAGGGTGGGGACGGCGACTTGCTGCTGGGCTGCGATAGCGGCTGCCGTCTCGTCGGAGATCGGCGCGTCGATGGGAACGTGGGTGATCACCTCCGCTCGGCTGCGGACGGCCATCTGGTAGGGCTCGAGGCGGGCGGCGTGGACCACGCTGAGACGTTGATGCCGTTGCGCCGCATCGACGATGGCGTCGAGGAGCTTCTGGTCCGGTCCGGTGAGGTCCGCGATGACTTTGATGAAGTCGGAGCCCTCGGCGATCCGGTCGGTGACGAAGGCTTCGGCCTCATCGGGTCCGCCGAGGAGGCCCGCCGCGGGAAAGTTGGGCAGCATCCGGCTGTGGACGGAGCCGGGGACGGTGGCGGGGGTGCCGGCGCTGCGGATGTCCGTGACACCTGAGCAGTGTCGGTGCTGGTTGACGAGGGACGGTGGCCAGGCGGCCATGTCGAGGGCCGTGGTGATGCCGGCGGCGCTGAGTGCCTCGAGGACGCCGGTGCCTGTCCCGAGGTGGATGTGGGCGTCGATGAGGCCGGGCAGGAGGGTGCCGCCTGCGCCGTTCACGGTATGGGCGCCGGACTGGTCGGTGCCGATCTTGGCGCCGTCGATGACCACGGTGGTGAGCTCGCTCAGGCCTTGGCCGTCGAAGACACGGACGTTGGTGATGGCGAGCCGCCCGCTGATCTGCTCCTTGCTCGCAGAGCTCACGCCCGGGACCTTCCGCTGGCGGACCGTGAGGCGTCGTCAGCAGATTCGGTGTAACCAGCGGCCGAGGAGAGGAGGATGGTAGTGGTGCGCTCGATGTGGGCGACGAGCAGCGCCACGCCGCGCTCGGCGTCTCGGTCGAGGACGGCCTGGAGTATGGCGGCGTGCTCGCCGGAGATGTCCCGGCCACTGTCATGCCCGAGGGGCACCGACCAGCGGCGGTAGAGCTCAGCGGAGTCGCGCAGGCTGGCGGCCATGGCCTTGAGACGCCGGTTGGCACAGCCGTCGAGCAGGGCAGCGTGGAAATCGGCGTGCGCGGTGACCCACGTGTCATCGAGTCGCTCGGGGTCGTCGCTGTCCCGTTGGGGGGCGCGGGCGAGGCGGTGGTGGGCAGCGAGCACCTTCGATTCCCAGTGCACGTCGCCGTCCGCCATCGAGCGCCGGAGGGTGAGGCTCTCGATCTCGCGGCGGGCGTCGGTGAGCTCGAGCAGGTCGTCGGCGAGCAGTGGCACCACGTGGAAGCCCTGTTGGGGTTCCCCGCGGACGAGTCCCTGCTCGGCGAGCCGCAGCAGGCTCTCCCGCAGGACGCTCATGCTGGTCTCGTACTGCTGGCACAGCTCGGCGTAACGCAACCGCTGTCCGGGCTGGTAGCGGCCGGCGAGGATGTCGGCCCGCAGCGAGGAGTGCACCCGTTCGGCCTTGGCGGGCTTGGTCTGAGGAGCAGCCACGCCCGGGAGACTACCAGAATTGCGTGTAACAAGCGGACAGCGTGGATATAAAAGATTTTCGTGAAACTATTGCATTCACGGCGACACGTCGGTAGGGTGGGAGTGTTGCCAGCAGCTCGCTGGACTCGGGGAGGGACAGCCGGTGCGCATTGCGAGTGTGGGAGGTCGGCTCAAAGTGCTCGTCGACGGCGGGATGGTCGACGTTGAGCTGGCTAGCGGCCGCCGATTCAGCGCCGATCCTCAGCTCGCCTACGAGCGGCTCGACGATCTCCGGGCTTGGGCGGCCGGGTTGAGCGGTGCCGACGAAGCGTGGGATCCCGCCGCGGCTGGGCCGCCGGTCCCTTCACCCCGGCAGGTGTTCGCCATCGGTCTCAACTACCTGGCACACGCTCACGAGTCGGGTTTCGCGCCACCCGACCAACCGGTGGTCTTCACCAAGTGGCCGTCGTCACTGTCAGGACCGGTGACCGAGGTGGCCTTGCCAGACGGCTCGGTCGACTGGGAGGTCGAGCTGGTCACCGTGATCGGCAAGCGCGCAGACAGGGTGGCAGCGCAATCGGCATGGGACTACGTAGCCGGGGTCACCGTGGGCCAGGATCTCTCCGAGCGCCGACTGCAGCGATCCGGTCCCGCCCCACAGTTCGGGCTGGCCAAGTCGCACCGCGGGTTCTCGCCGATCGGGCCGGCGGTGGTCAGCATCGACGAGCTGGACCTGCCGCTCGCCGTGGCGCTCGGCTGCGATGTCAACGGTGAGCAGATGCAAAAGGGTTGCACCGCCGACATGATCTTCAGCGTCCCCGACCTCGTGGCCTACCTGTCACAGGTGGTGACCTTGTTCCCGGGTGATCTGATCTTCACCGGCACGCCGCCCGGGGTGGGCATGGGCCGGATCCCGGAGCGGTACCTGTCGCCCGGCGATCGCTTGCACAGCTGGGCCGAGGGAATTGGAGAGCTCGAGCAGCGGCTGGTAGCACCATCCGCGGGCACCACGGAGGACCCGAGCCGATGAGTCTGCACCGTCTTGCTGCCGTCACCATCGGCGCACCCGACCCCGACCCGCTGCTCGGCTACTACCGAGAGTTCGGCCTCCAGCCGGGCCCGGGATCCACGCTGTCGACCCTGGACGGTGGCCGCCAGCTGAGCGTCGAGGAGGCGCCGACCCGCCGCCTTGTGGAAATGGTCGTCGAGGTCGACGACGGCGAGGATCTCGCGCGGGCGCACGCCACCCTCGTCGCGCGCGGGCATCGACCCGAGCTCGACGGTGACCGGCTGATCGTCACCGAACCGGTCACCGGTGTCCGTGTCGTCCTCGTCATCGCTGCGAGGCTGGCCACCCCGACGGTGGATCGTCCGCCCGCGAACGGGCCAGGCCGATCCGAGCGTCTGGCACAACGGGCACCTGCAGTCCTTCGTGACGGCGCGGTCCGGCCGCGCAAGCTCGGCCACGTAGTGGTGACCACGACGGACTTCGCAGCGTCGGCCCGCTTCTTTGGTGACCTCAGCTTCCAGGTGAGCGACTACATCGGCAAGATCGGCGTCTTCTTCCGGTGCTCGCCGGATCACCACAACCTCCTTTTGCTCGAGGCCCCCGCCGTGTACCTACACCACACGGCCTGGCAGGTCGACGACGTCGACGAGGTGGGCCGGGGGGCACACGCCATGCTGGAAGAGCATCCAGAGCGCCACGTGTGGGGGCTCGGCCGCCACCACGCAGGCTCCAACTTCTTCTGGTACCTGCAGGACCCGGCAGGCAACTACAGCGAGTACTACGCCGACTTGGATGTGATCCCCGAGGAAGCGCCGTGGAGCCCCGAGGCGCACTCGGGGAGCTTGGGACTCTACAGCTGGGGTCCGGTCCCGCCGCCGAAGTTCCTCCAACCAGAGGACCTGGCCGACCTGATCGCCCTGCGCCCCCCAACCGAACTGTAAGCCAACCCTCAATAGGAGGCGACAACAGATGAGAACGCCCTGGTCCTGGACGCGCGCGGCCGCAGCCAGCATCGCAGTCGTGAGCGCCCTCGCACTCACTGCGTGCGGTTCAGCGAGCACCTCGCCAGACGGTTCCTCGCACAGCGCTGGCTCCCGAGCCGCACCCACCGGCGCCCAGGTGGCGCAGGCGAGGGCAGCTATCGCCCCCTACGTGGGGCACCCCAGCGCCTTCCCGGCCACAGCGCCTCTCGCGAAACGGCCCGCAGTGGGCTCGACCTTCATCTACCTGCAGTGCTCGACGCCAATCTGCGCCCTGATCGGTCAACTGCTCGCCGGGCCCACGGCAGCGCTCGGCGTCAAATTGCAGACCATCAACGCCGGCGCCACTGCCACCAGCTCCCAGGCGGCGGCAGCCGCCGCGCTGGCCGACAAGCCGGCGGCGGTGCTGCTCCCAGCCGTCGACGCCCAGCTCTTCGGCGGCGCCCTGAAGAAGCTGGACGCGGCCGGCATCGCCGTGACCGGTGTCGGGATCATCGACGGCGCCCCCTACGGGGTGCAGGAGACGGTGGGCGGCCTCGGCAGCACGGACCTTGCCGGACGGCTCATGGCTGACTGGGTTGTAGCGCGGGAGGCGGCCACAGCCAAGGTGGTGTTCTTTGGGACCCCCGAGCTGAGCTTCTCGGCACCCATGCAGGCTGCCTTCGTGGCCGAGATGAAGCAGCGCTGTCCTTCCTGCCAGGTCAGCACCGAGCCCATCTCAGTCACCACGTTCGCCAGCACCGCACCGGCTCAGGTGGTCAGCTACCTGCAGTCACACCCTGGAGTCAACACGGCAGTGTTCGCCACCATGGAGGCAGCTACCGGCCTGGCGGCGGCGCTCAAGGACGCTGGCATGCACGTCACCACCCTCGGGTTCGCGCCCTCGCCGAGCAACCTGCAGGACATCAAGAGCGGTGGCTTGACCGCCGGGCTCGGCCTTGACCTCCTGGTCCAGGAGTGGGACCAGGTCAACGTGACCGCCCGGCTCCTTGCCCACCAATCGACCCCAGTGTCCAACCTCAATGTCGACCTCGAATTCCTCACGGCAGCCAACGTCACGAAGGCTGACGAGACAGAGGGCTGGACCGGTTACCCGAACGTGGCGCAGCTGTTCTCCAAGCTGTGGTCGCCAAAGAGCTGACCGTGGTCGCCGGCGCGCCGTTGCTACGGGTCTCCGGCGTGTCGAAGAGCTTCTCCGGCGCCCCAGTCCTCGACAACGTTTCCTTCGAGGTGCGATCGGGCGAGGTCGTCGCCATCGTCGGCCACAATGGCTCGGGTAAGTCGACACTGGTGAAGATCCTCGCCCGAATCCACTCGCCCGATCCGGGAGCTCGCATCGAGGTCGCCAACGAGCGAGGAGAACTGCTCCCTCTGCGGGCCACACATCACCGGCTTCACTTCATCCACCAGGATCTCGGACTGCTGCCGATGCTCAGCACCACCGAGAACCTCGACCTCGGCGGTTCTCTCGGGTGGCGCTGGGTCCTGCCAGTCCGTCGGAACGAGGAGGACCGTCGGGCCGCCGAGAGCGTGGCCCGCTTCGGGGCCGCCATTGACGTGCGCGCCCCTGTCGGGTCGCTCTCACCAGCTGAGCGCGCGATCGTTGCCATCGCCCGCGCTCTTGGCGGCTGGGACCGGCCCGGCAACGTCCTCGTGCTGGACGAGCCCACCACGGCCTTCCACCGCGAGGAGGTGGCCCGCCTGTTCGAGGCCATCCGTCGAGTGGTGTCCGCCGGGGCGGGCGTCGTGTTCATCTCCCACCGCCTCGACGAGGTTCGTGACATCGCCGATCGGGTGATCATCCTTCGGGACGGGCAGAAGGTCGCCGACGGTGCCGTGAGCGGCTTCGACGACGATCGACTGATCCGGGCCATCGTGGGTGGCTCCGTTGAAGCACGCCGGCCCGGACCACCTCAGGGCGAGGCCGGCCCGGCACTCACCGTACGAGGCCTGCGCGGCCAGCGGCTCCGTTCCTTCGATCTCCAGGTCCGATCCGGGGAGATCGTTGGTGTCACCGGCGTTCTCGGCTCTGGACGCGAGGAGCTAGCCGGCATGCTCTTCGGCGAGCGCCCGCCGCTGGCCGGGAGCATCGCCGTGGATGGACGACCGATCCGGCCTGGTCAGCCGGCCGCGGCCATCGCTAGGGGGATGGCGTATGTCCCTGCCGACCGGCTCCGCCTCGGCGCGCTGGCGGCCATGAGCGCCACGGAGAACCTGACCCTCGCCTCGCTGGGATCGCTGCGCCGCCAGCTCGGACGGGTCGACCGGCGCATGGAACGAGTCGAGGCCCGACGCTGGAGCGCCGCCGTCGGCTTGCACCCGCCGCGCCCGGAGCGTCGGCTGTCCACCTTCAGCGGCGGCAACCAGCAGAAGATCGTCTTGGCCCGGTGGTTGCGCACCGACCCCCGGGTTCTCATCCTCGACGAACCGACCCAGGGTGTCGATGTCGGAGCCAAGGCCACCATCCACGACCTGGTTGCCGCCCAAGCCCGCTCGGGGACCGCAGTGCTCGTTGTCTCCTCCGACGCCAAGGAGCTGGCGTCGATCTGCCACCGCGTCGTAGTCCTCGATGCTGGCCGAGCCGCCCTCGAGCTCGCCGGCCCCGACCTCACTGAAGCAGCCCTGGTGCGCGAGACCCTGACCGCCGGCGTTGCAGGAGGATCACGTTGAGCATCGACACCCCAGCACTCCCCTCCTCGACCACCCGACCGCCAGCTGTCGCGCCGACGCCGTCGGGCTGGCAACGCGCCGGGCAGGCCATGTCGTTCCGCAACGCGAGCGCCGTCTATCTGCTGGTGCTGCTCTTTGCCGTCTTCTCGATCTGGGAGCCGTCCACGTTCCTCACCGCGCAGACGTGGCGGCTGCTGCTCGACAACCAGGCGATCAGCGCCATCGCCGCCGTCGGTCTCGTCCTCCCCCTCTCCGCAGGGGTCGTCGACCTGGCCATCGGCTCGGAGGTCGGTGTCGGCGCCATCCTCGTCGCGTGGCTGCTGGCCCACGCGCGGCTGCCCATCCCCGTGGCCGTCGTTCTTTGCCTGCTGGCGGGCGCCGCGATCGGGGTGACCGTGACGCTGCTGGTGGTCCGTGCCCGCATCAGCTCCTTCATCGCCACCCTGGCCATGAGCTCCGTCCTCATCGCTCTCATCGACTGGATCTCCGGCAGCGAACAGATCCTCGACCTCGGCACACACTTCCAGGACCTGGCCACCGGGCAGCTGTTCGGGATCACCTACCCCGTGTACCTCCTCGCCGGCCTTTCGCTAGCGGTGTGGTGGCTGCTCGACAGGACCGCTCTGGGCCGGCGAGTCCACGCCACCGGTGGCAACCTCGACGCAGCACGGCTCGCCGGGGTACGCACGTCACGGATCATCCTCTTCACCACCGTGGGCTGCGGGATCATCGCTGCCCTCGCCGGGATCCTCGCGTCCTCACAGCTCGCGACCGGCGACCCGACGATCTCCACCTCGTACCTGCTCCCCGCATTCGCCGCCACCTTCCTCGGGTCCACTCAGTTCACTGGCGGGCGGTTCAACGTAGGCGGCACCTTGATCGCTGTCGCCGTGCTCGCCGTCGGTGTCGAAGGTCTCGACCTCGCCGGCGCTCCGATCTGGCTGCCCGACCTCTTCGACGGCGTCGCTTTGCTCCTCGCAGTCGGCTTCACGCAGGCGCAGCGGCCACCCGGAGCCCGCACCGCCGCCATCCGCCGCAGCCTCCGGTTGGGTCGTGCGGCACCATAGGCCGATGTTGCCGCCTGAGCCGGCGTCGACCCTCGCCGGCGCCCCGGTCGTGATCGTCGGTGGCGGCCCCGTCGGGCTCGCCACCGCCCTCGAGCTCGCCTACCACGGCATCGAGAGCCTCGTGCTCGAGCGCCGCCCGGAGGTGTCCTGGCTGCGACCCCGGGCCAAGACGACCTCGGCGCGCACGATGGAGCACCTCCGGCGCTGGGGCCTGGCCGCTTCCCTCCGGGAACGTGCCGCCCTGCCCGTTACCTGGTCCCACGAGGCCGTGTTCTGCACGTCGCTGGGCGGACGGGAGATCACCCGCATCTCCGGCTGCTTCGGCCTCGACCTCGTCGGCTCCGAGTTGGTCGCCGAGCCCGGCCAGCAGGTCGCCCAGCCCGTCGTCGAGCAGGTCCTCCGCGAAGCTGTCGCCACCTCAGGCCTCGCGCGGTTGGTCACCGGCGTCGAGGTCACGGCCGTCGGTGAAGCAGCTGGCGCAGCGTGGGTCGCCGCCGTCGACGGATGCGGCACTCGACACCGGATCGACGCCGAGTATGTGATCGGCTGCGAGGGCGCCCGCAGCGTGGTGCGCACGGTCATCGGCGCTACCTACCAAGGCCGCGACGACTGCCGCCCAAACTTCAACGTCGTGTTCAGGGCACCCGGCCTCGCCGAGCGCATCCCGCACGGGCCCGCCGTTCACTATTGGGTCCTCGACCCCGCCCAGCCCAGCCTGGTCGGACGCCTCGACCTCGACGCCACCTGGTGGTGCATCGCCCAGGGTGTCGACGCTCCCACGGGCGAAGCCGATCCGCTCCGCATTGTCCGTCGTCTGGTCGGACTCGAACAGCCTGTCGAGGTGCTCGCCACCGACGCCTGGCGGGCCCGGATGCTCCTCGTTGACAGGTACCGCAACTCGCGGCTTTTCATCGCCGGAGACGCTGCGCACCAGAACCCGCCGTGGGGCGGTCACGGCTTCAACACGGGAATCGGTGACGCCGTCAACCTGGGATGGAAGCTCGCCGCCGTGCTCGCCGGCTGGGCCCCACCCACCCTCCTCGACAGCTACGAAGCCGAACGACGCCCTGTCGCCGCTCGGACCATCGACGAGGCGCGCCGCAACATGGCCACCCTCGCTCCCGAGCTCGCGGACCCTCGCCTGCACGGCGACGGCCCCGACTTCGAGGCCGCCAGGCAAGCCGTGGCCGAGTCCATCCAGGCCAGCAAGGACAGCGAGTTCCACAGCCTTGAACTGACCCTCGGCTACGAGTACAGCGGCTCACCGATCGTCGTAGCTGACCAAGCCGTCGCGCCTGCACCCTCCCGGCACCGCGCCTATCGGCCCAGCGCGGCGCCCGGCCACCGTCTCCCGCACCGATGGCTCGCCCCCGGCCGGTCCCTATACGACCAGTTGGGCCGCGAGCTGACGCTCATCGGAGATCTCAGCGATCCTGCGGTGCCACGCCTCGCGCGAGCGGCTGACGACCTTGGCATCCCATTGGATCTCCTCCACCTGGAGGGCGCCGTGCAGCACCTTGGCGCACCCCTGGCTCTGGTGCGCCCAGACCAGCACGTTGCCTGGCGGGGTGGCGCCGTCTCACCGCCGGAGGCTCTGCTCCGCCTCGTCATCGGTCACCGAACGCCGGAGTGCTGAGCCTCGATCCACGCGCGCCCAGTGGCCCGGCGAGGACACCCTGAGGGTGGACGGGGGTCATGACGCCGCCGCGCGGCAGCTCTCGGCAGCGCGTGCAGGTCAGGCGCGAAGGAAGTGCCTACGTTGGCACAACGCTTGCTGAGCTGGCCAGCGAGTCGGCCATGTGCCTGACATGGCGGGCGCGTGGCGCGAACAACCTGGTGCTACGGGGTTCGGGCGCCCGATATCCGCCGACGGAGTGACCGGGTTCGCCGCTCGAAGCGGGGCAGTGTCACAGGTGCCGCACGGCGTTGACACAGCCATCCGGCACGATGAGGAGGGCTCGAAACTTGAAGCAGGCTTTCAGGAAAGGTGAAAACCTCGCGGGGCGGGAGCCGGTGGTGGGACTCGAACCCACGACCTGACGATTACAAGTCGCCTGCGCTACCAGCTGCGCCACACCGGCGGGATCAGTTCGTGACCGGGGGGTTTGCCCTCCAGAGCGAGCGGCACGGGATCTTCGAACGGTCGCAACGGTCGGAGTACTTCTGGGCGATCTCCGTGACCTCCTTCAAGAGGCCCTCGGCGAGCGTGATCGGCTCGAGACCGAGGCCGAGGAGGCGGCTGTTCTCTACGAACAGGTCGTTCTCGGCGTCTTCGTTCCGAGGGTTCTCGACGTAGTCGATCTCCGCCCCGGTGATCTGCGAGACGAGCTTCGCGAGGTCGCGCACTCGGTGCGTCTCGGTCATCTGGTTGAGGATGTGCACCCGGTCCCCGCGCTTGGGCGGGTTGAGCATCGCGAGCTCGATGCAGCGGACGGTGTCCTGGATGTGGATGAAGGCCCGTGTCTGGCCACCGGTTCCGTGCACCGTGAGCGGGTAGTTGATCGCCGCCTGCATGAGGAAGCGGTTGAGCACGGTCCCGTAGTCGCCGTCGTAGTCGAAACGGTTGATCAGCCGCTCGTCGAGGACGGTCTGCGCCGTCTGCGTGCCCCAGACGATCCCCTGGTGCAGGTCGGTGACCCGCAGCTTGTCGTTCTTCGCGTAGTAGGCGAAGAACAGCTGGTCCTGGGTCTTCGTGAGGTGGTAGATGCTGCCCGGGTTCGGCGGGTAGAGGATCTCCTGCTCGATCGTCTCGCCCTCTTCGGTCTCGAGCTTCACGCGCAGGTAGCCCTCGGGGATCTTCATCCCGGCGGTGCCGTAGCCGTACACGCCCATCGTACCGAGATGGATGACGTGGGGGTCTGTGCCGGACTCGACGATCGCCGCGAGGAGGTTGTTCGTCGCGTTGAGGTTGTTGTTCACCGTGTAGCGCTTGTGCCACGAGCTCTTCATCGAGTAGGGCGCCGCCCGCTGCTCGGCGAAGTGCACGATCGCGTCCGGCTGCCACTCCCGGAGCAGGGACAGGAGGCGGTGGTAGTGCTCGGCCACGTCGAAGCGACGGAACTGGATCTCCTTGCCGCTGACCTCCTTCCAGGCGGCGAGGCGGGTGCTCATCGGCGAGATCGGCGTGAGCGAGTTGACCTCGAGCTCGTTGTCGATGTTCCGCCGCGAGAGGTTGTCGACGATGACGACGTCATGGCCTCTGTCGGACAGATGCAACGAGGTCGGCCAACCGCAAAAGCCGTCCCCGCCGAGGACCAGTACACGCATAGACCCGCGCTCCTTACGAGACAGTGTTCGGGGCGGGTAGAGACTAGTCCTCCTCGCCGCCCCTGGTCAGCCCTTCTTCGTTGTGCCCTGTTCCACGCCCCGCGAGAGGTCAGGAGACGCTGCGCCGCCACCGAGCGACAACGGACGACGGCGAGTCGTTCACCCTCGGGATCAGGGATAGTTTGCGGTCGCCCATGAGCCCGCGCTCCCGCCGACGCAACAGCCTTCCCACCACCCGCCGCTCTCGCCGCCCGATCGTGGTCGGTGTGGCCGCGGCGGCGTTGCTCGCGCTCGTCATCGGCGAGGTGGCCGCCGCAACCGTCAACTCCGGCCAGCCGGCGGCGCTCGTGCAAGAGCGCAGCTACGTCGCTGCTGTCGTGCCGGTGATCGACGAGTCGACCTCACTCGAACCCTGGCTGGCCGAGGTACGCGACCGTCCGGCGTCGCTCGGTCGCCAGGGTCTCTTCACTGCCCTCGGCCGGCTCGTCACCGGCTCGGCGGACGTCCAGGAGCAGCTCTCCTCCCTCGGCATCCCCGCCCCGACGGCGAGGGCGAACGCGCTGCTGCAGGCGTGCTTCGCCGAGCGGTCACGGGCGGCCCGCAACCTGAGCGGCGCCGTCGCCCTCGCACTCGGTCCGAGCGGGAGCAGATCCGGCGCTCTTGCCCGCCTGCAGCGAGCCGCCAGCGAGATCCTCCGCTCCGACGCCGACTACTCGAGGTTCGAGCGGGCGCTGCCGCGCGCGGCGCGCGAGCACACCCTCGCCCTGCCGCGGAGCTCCTGGGCAGGTTCCATCTCCTGGACGCCGGCTGCTCTGGCCAGCTACGTCACACTGCTGTCGGGTGACCCCTCGTTGCTCTTGCACAGGGAGCTCACGATCCTCGCCATCACCGTGCAGCCGCCGGTGCTGCGGGTCACTCCGACCACCACGACCACCACCACCACGACCACGACCACCACCACCACGACCACGAGCACCACGACCACGACCACCACGACGACGTTGCCGGGCGCCACCACGACGACGAAGCCGACGGTGCCCGCCACGTCGACGACCACGACGACGTCGACGATCGCGACGACGACCACGCTCCAGATCCCGCCGCCGAACTCGACCTCGTGGCTGGCGCCGACCCACCGGCTGAGCGTCATCGTCGTGATCGCCAACGCGGGCAACGTGGCAGAGTCCTCCGTCACCCTCAGCGCGTCGCTCACCCCACTCCCGCCGCCGGCGTCGAGCCGCGGCGGCAAGGGGTCGGCCACGACGACCACCACGACCACTGCGAGGTCGAGGCGCCGGCACGGGCGAGCAGCCCCGCGCCCCGAGTCCGAGCACCTTCTCGTCGGCAGGCTCGGAGCTGGCGACTCGCTCCAGCGCGAGCTTCGTCCCTTCGGCCTGCAACCCGGTTACGTCTACGAGCTCACCGTCACGCTCACCGGCTCGGGGGGAGGGCTCGGCTCGAGTGACACCGAGTCGGTACGCCTCGACGTCGCCTGAGCGTCACCGTCGGTCAGGCGGGTGAGTCCTCCGGGCCGCGACCGTCGGGTTCGGTGCCAGCAGCTGGCCCGGACCCGGCCGGATGCTGATGGCGCCGACCAGGCGGAGCCGGCGGGGCGTCGTCCCGCCCAGCGCCAAGGCGGCGGTTCGTCGGCGTCGGCCCGTCGGAGCGGGTGAGCCACTCCGCCTCCGCCCGGGCGGCGATCTCGACCACCGGCCTCCCGAGCTGCCGCGCGACCCGGACCACGTCCTCGTGCTCAGCCTTCACCCGCCCTGGGCTCACCTTGACCCGGATCGGCAGGTCCTCGACGACCACTTCGGCTTCGTCGCGCGAGCTGCCCCACCGGCTCACCTCGTGCGCCCGCGTGCCAAGCGAACCGGTCTCCGCGCGCAGCACGGCCGACAGCCGCGGCGCGAGGGCCGGATCGGCGAGGACGCTCACCACGTGCGCCGGCCGGCCCTTTTTCATGACGACCGGGGTGATCCATGCGTCGAGGGCGCCTTCAGCCATGAGCTTCTCGACTGCGTGAGCGAGCGTCTCGCCCGTGGCGTCGTCGACGTTGGTCTCGACGAGCAGCAACGGTCGCGCCCTCTCCGGGGAGACCGAGGGAGCGGCGGGCGCCAGGGTGCCAAGCAGCACCTGGGTGCAGTTCGGCATCCCGTCGATCTCCCTCGCACCCGCCCCGTAGCCGGATGCCTCCACTGTCATCTCGGGCATCGGGCCGAACAACGAGCCCCACGCCTTCAGCATGG
>Ga0070737_10001491_pt1 | contig 33254 bp, 32 predicted proteins | sample Coa_R1_10_FD_66438 | JGI IMG/M metagenome (GOLD analysis project Ga0070737, IMG submission 66438) | Surface soil microbial communities from Centralia Pennsylvania, which are recovering from an underground coalmine fire - Coalmine... | ecosystem: Environmental > Terrestrial > Soil > Unclassified... | reverse complement strand
CTCGTCGGCGTACTGCTCGACCGCCGCCGCCGCGGCGCGCGCAGGTCCAAAGCCGTAGGAGCCCATCCAGATCAGCTGCGAGCGTCCCTGCTCATCCAGGTAGCGGGCGCCCAGCGGCTCCGAGTAGCGGGTGCCGAGCTTGAAGATGTTGCCGATCTCGATCGCGGGCTCGATCCGCACGCTCGCGCCGGCGACCGTGTCCCCGGCGACGACCGTGCGCACGTCGACGGCCTCAAAGGCGAAGTCGCGGCCCGGCACCACGCCGCGCAGGTGCGCGTCGGGCTGGTTTGCCCCGGTCACATAGCTTCCGCGCGCGGCTGCTCCGTCGGCCAGCAGCGCGCGGTCGAGCAGCACCGGCACATCGACGCCCACGGGCCCGATGAAGCCGGGGGGGCCGATCCGCGCCCGGACCTCCTCGGCTGTGGCGGGGCGCCACGGACCGAGGCAGCTTGAGAGCTTGACCTCGTTGACCCGGTGGTCGCCGCGCAGCATCACCAGCCGCAGATCGCCCCCGTCGAGCACCACCGGGAAGGCCTTCATCAGCGCGCCCTCCGGCAGCTGCATGAACGCGGCCAGCGACTCGATCGTGCTGGCGCCCGGGGTGTGGACCAGCTGCGGCTCGGCCGGAGCCTCCGGCAGGGCGACCGGTGCCGGCTCCGCCGAGGCGACCTCGATGTTGGCCGCGTAGGAGCCGGCGAGCACGACCTCGTTCTCGCCGGCGGCGCACGGCGCCATGTACTCGTCGGCCCCGTGGCCCCCCATCATGCCCACATCGGCCGCGACCCTGTACCACTCCAGGCCGCAGCGGTCGCAGATGCGGTCGTAGGCGGCCACGTGAAGGTCGTAGGCGGCCGCCAGACCCTCCTCGTCGCGGTCGAAGGTGTAGGAGTCCTTCATCACGAACTCCCGCGTGCGCAGCACGCCGGCGCGCGGGCGCGGCTCGTCGCGCTCCTTGATCTGGAAGTGGTAGAGGATCAGCGGCAGGTCACGGTAGGAGCGCACGGCCGCCGCGACGTGGCCGGTGACGATCTCCTCGTGGGTCATCGCCAGCACCAGGTCCGCGCCGCGCCGGTCGGTGAGCTTGAACAGCTCCTCGATCTCATAGCGCCCGGTGCGCCGCCACGGCTCGGCCGGATGAAGCACCGGCATGAGCATCTCCTGGCCGCCGATCGAGTTCATCTCCTCGCGCACGATCTCGACGATCCGCTGGTGGACCCTGAAGCCCGCGGGCAGCCAGGACCACAGCCCGGAGCCGATCTGACGGATCAGCCCGGCCCTGACCATCAGGCGGTGCGAGGTCGCCTCAGCGTCGGCGGGCGCCTCACGCTCGGTCGGCAGCAGGTAGGTGGACAGGCGCGTCATGTTGGCCGGCGACCAAGCGTAGCCGGGGCGCCGGGCGGCTTCTGATAGAACGCTCGGACGACGAGCCACGGACAAGGAGAAGTGAGATGGCGTACACCGTTCCGCCCCTCCCCTACGCCTACGACGCGCTCGAGCCTCACATCGACGAGGCCACGATGCGGGTGCACCACGACAAGCACCATCAGGCGTACGTAGACAACGCCAACAAGGCCCTGGAGGGCACCGAGTGGGCCGATCGGGACGTGGTCGAGGTTCTGAGGAACCTCGGCTCGCTTCCGGCCGACAAGCAGACTCCGGTGCGCAACAACGCCGGCGGCCACTACAACCACTCGCTGTTCTGGCGCTGGATGAAGCCGGGCGGCGGCGGCGAGCCCACAGGCGCGCTGCGCCAGGCGATCGACTCGACCTTCGGGTCCTTCGACGAGTTCAAGGCCGCCTTCAAGGCGGCGGGCGTCGGTCGCTTCGGGTCCGGCTGGGCGTGGCTGGTGCACACCGGCTCGGGGCTTGAGATCGTCTCGACGCCCAACCAGGACAACCCGGTCTCGGACGGCAAGACGCCGATCCTCGGCGTGGACGTGTGGGAGCACGCCTACTACCTCAAGTACCAGAACCGGCGGCCGGACTATCTGGACGCGTGGTGGAACACGGTCGACTGGGAGGCCGTGGCCGCCGGATTTGACGCGCTCGGCTAGCCGGCCGGACGCACGGGCCGCCGCGGACGCAGCTCAGGCGCGCGTGAAGCGGCGGCCCGCGACCCGGGCGCGACGCGCGCCGGCGGCCTCCTCGCCCGCCCTGGCGGACCCGGCTGCCTCACCATCCTCGCCCCGGCCACCGGGCTCGGCGCCATCCGCTCCCGGCCCGCCGGAGTCGGCGCCCTCCGCGCCCCGGCCGTGGTGCTCCCGGCCCTCCGTGCCCGCGGCCTGCTGCTCGCGGGCGGCGGCGGCCTCGAGCGCCGCGAGCCGCTCGGGCGTCAGCGCCGTCTCGTCCTCGTGCTCGGCCAGCCAGCGCTCGGCCTCGGCTGCCGCGCGCTCGTCGCGGATCACCCTCCTGCCGGCCGCGTAGTAACGGTCGATCTCGGCGAACAGCTCGTCGACCAGGCGCTCGGTGGGGACCTTGCGCAGCATGCGGCCCTTGGCGTAGATCGCGCCGGCGTCCTTTGCGCCGGTGATCCCGAAGTCCGCGTGGCGGGCCTCGCCGATCCCGTTGACGGCGCAGCCGAGCACGGACACCTCGATCGGCTCGTCGTAGTCCGCCAGGCGCCGCTCGACCTCGGCCACGATCGTGTCCATGTCGAACTGCAGGCGCCCGCAGGTGGGGCAGGCGATCAGCACCGGGCCTCGCTCGCGCAGCTTCAGCGCCTTGAGGATCTCCCAGGCGACCTTCACCTCCTCCTCGGCGTGGAAGGTCGACAGCGAGATCCGGATCGTGTCCCCGATCCCGTCTGCCAGCAGCGTGCCGAGGCCGACCGCCGACTTCAGCGACCCGGACCACTTGGTGCCGGCCTCGGTCACGCCGAGGTGCAGCGGGTAGGGGATCCGCTCGGCGAGCATGCGGTTTGAGGCGATCGTGTCCGGCACGCTGGTGGACTTCATCGAGACCTTGAAGTTGGTGAACTGCAGTCGCTCCATCAGCTCGACGAAGCCGGTCGCCGCCGCGACCAGAGCCTCCACCGGATTGGTGTACTCCAGCTCGCGCAGGTGCTCGGGAAGCGAGCCGGAGTTGACCCCGATGCGCAGCGGCGTCCCCAGCTCCTTGGCGCGCGCGACCACCTGAGCGACCTTGTCCGGCCCGCCGATGTTGCCGGGGTTCAGGCGCACGCAGTGCGCGCCGGCGTCCAGCGCCCGCAGCGCGAGCGTGTAGTTGAAGTGGATGTCGGCGATCACCGGGATCGGCGAGCGGGCGACGATCTCCCCCAGCGCGTCCGCGTCCTCCCGGCGCGGCACCGCGACCCTGACCAGGTCGGCGCCCGCCTGTGCGACGCGCTCGATCTGCGCAAGGGTCGCCGCGACGTCGGCCGTCTCGGTCTTGGTCATCGTCTGGACCGCGACCGGCGCTCCACCGCCGATCGGCACGCCGCCGACATGGATCTGGCGCTGCGATGCCATCTGGATCTGAGGACGAGTTTAGGACGCGCCGCCGGAGGGCTGGTCGCCCCGCGGCCCGCCGGGCCCGGCCGACTGCCGGCGCCGCACCGCGACGGCGCCCGCGGTGACCCCGCCCAGCACCACCAGCACCAGCAGCACGAGCACGGGCGTGGGCAAAAACGAGCCGCCGGAGCCGCCGGTCCCGCCGCCGCCGCTGTGCCCGGCGCCCGCCAGCGCGGCCTCGATCACGTCCACGCAGGGCGAGTACTGCCGCTGGGATGCGGGCATCTCACGCAGCGCCGCCTGCAGCGCTGCGGCGGGATATGAGCGGGTGAGCTGGCCGGTGGCGCACTGGCGCAGGATCGCCTGCGCCTGGGCCTGTGTGGCGTTCGCCCCCGCCTGGGCCGCGGTGGCGGTCGGCTGCGCCTGGCTCTGGGTGCCCGCCGCCGCGGCAGCGGGCCACGTGGCGACCGCCGCGGCGAGCGCAACCGCGGCCGCTGACGCGGCGAGCCTGAGACTTCCCATGGCCGGCCAATCCTAGTCGCTGGGCCGCTGCGCGCTCACCTGGGCGCCGGGCCGCTGCGCGCTCACCTGGGCGCGGCCCGCTGGACGATCACCTGCGGCGCAAGCCCCGGCACCGGGAACAGGCGCTCCGCGAGCGCGGCGAGCGCGCCCGCGTCCCCCCGCACCGGCGCCGCCAGCGCGTAGCGGACGATCTGGTATCCGTCTACAACGGGCGCCGCGATCACCCTGGCTGCGGCCGGCGGAGCCGGCGGCGGCCCGGCGGCGTTGGCGATCACGTCCAGCTCGGAGACGGTCACGGGCCCCGCTGGCGTCCGGCCCCCCGGTCCGGCCCACGGCACCCGCGGCAAATACCAGGACAGCGGGCCGGTTGCGAACTGCCCCGGGTAGGCGGCGATCGCGCGCGTGCCCTCCTGCGCTCCGAGCGCCGCGGCCACGCCCCGCCAGTTGGGTCGCTGGTAGAGCGGGTCCGACTGCACCTTGGCCTCCCCCCACGCCATCGCGGCCACGAGCACCGCGGCCAGCGCGGCGCCCGGGACCCGGGCCCTGGCGGCCGTCGCGGCGGCGCCGACCACCACCGCAAGCGGCGGCCAGGCGGGCATCAGCCCGCGCGCGATGTAGTCGTCGTGGCCGACGAGCGCCAGCGCCAGCGGCGCCACCAGGACGAACCCGGCGAGCGCCGCCGCCAGCGCCGCCCCACGCAGCTCGCGCTCCCCGGCGCCCGCGACCAGCAGCGCGATCACGATCGCCGCCAGCGCCGCGGCGCCAAGCAGCCCCCAGGACGCGCCGCGGCTGTTGTCAAGCGGACCCAGCGCGAAGGCGACCGGCACCTCCTGGATGCGCCGGCCGAGTGGCACCGAGGTGATGAACAGCGCCGGCTGCCGCAACCGCGGCAGCAGGTGGGGCACGAACGGCACCAGGACCGCGACCTGGGCCGCGCAGGCCGCAAGCGCGGCCCGGCTGCGCGAGCGCCGCAGCAGCAGCGCCCCCTCGGCGAACACCAGGAAGCCCGCGAAGTACTGGGTCAGGATCGCAAGCGCGGACAGAACCGCCCACCACAGCAGGTCCCGCCGCGCGCCCGCCCGGTGCGCGCGCGCGAACGACAGCAGCGAGGCGGCGCACAGGACAAGCAGCAGCGAGTACTCGCGCGCCTCCTGCGAGTACCAGATCGTGAACGGGTCCACAGCGGCCAGCGCCGCCGCCACCAGCCCGGCGGCGCCGGAGACCAGCTCGCGGCCGCAAAGGTAGACGAGCACGACGAGCCCGACTCCCAGCAGCGCCGACAGCGACCGCAGCGCCCCCGGGCCGGTGCCCAGCACGTGCGCCCACGGCCAGGCAACCAGGAGGTAAAGCGGCGGGTTCCATTCGGCGGCGCTCCAGGCGCCCAGCATCGACGGCAGCGAGAGGCCCAGCTCGTGGGCGGCCTGCGCCTCATCCAGCCAGTAGCTCTGGTCGGTGAGCGTCGAGAATCGCAGCGCGGCCGCCAGGAGGACCAGCGCGACCAGGGCGATCGTCTCCCCCGAGGGCCGGCGGACCGCCGCAAGGCTGCCGATGCGCGCTTCAGGCGGGGCGCCCGTGCGGGCCTGGAGCAGCATCCATCGCGAGTCTACCGGCGGCTGGGCCCGCAGGGCAAAGGCCGAAACCAGCGCCATGGCGCCTCGTTATTGTCAGCCGCCGCCGTGTCAGCACCCGCCCAGCCATCCACCGAAGCGGCCGCGCGCCGCGGCGCGCTCACGCGCGCGCACCGGGTCCCGATCGCGCGCCCCAGCCGCGGCCTGCCCGCGCGCGCGCTGGCCGCGCTCTGCGGCCTGGCGGTGGCGATCGCAGGCTGCGGGTCGCAGGCGCCCCGGACATCCCCCCCACCATCGGCACCACCCGACGCCAACCGTCCGGGGCCGGTGACGATGTTCACCGGCCCCTCCACCGCCACCTTCACCGAGTCAAACCTGCGGCTGCTTCGCAGCCTCGGCGTCGACGACATCCAGGTCTACATGCACTGGGCCGACATCGCCCCGGACCCGCTGTCCGCACGGCGACCCGCCTTCGACGCGGGCGACCCGGCGGCCTACCCGCCGGCCGGCTGGGCGCCCTATGACGCGATCGTCAGGGAGGCGGCGGCCCTGCACATGCGCCTTGACCTTGCGCTCGTGCCCCCGCCTCCGGAGTGGGCGCGCGGGCCGGGCGCGCCGCGGGGGCCAAGGCCTCACCCGCAGTGGCGCCCCAACGCCGCCATGTACGGACAGTGGGTGCACGCGGTCGGCGTTCGCTACAGCGGCCATTACACGCCGCCGGGGCAGACAGCGCCCGTGCCCCGGGTCGCCTTCTGGTCGATATGGAACGAACCCAACCTCGGCCTGGACCTGGCGCCCCAGACCGCCGACCACGGCGCCGTCGAGGTCTCGCCCCGCTACTACCGGGCGCTGGTGGACGCGGCCTGGAGCGCGCTGACCGCCACCGGGCACGGCCACGACCTGATCCTGATCGGCGAGCTTGCGCCGGCCGGGATGCGACAGCCGGGGAACTTCGGGATGATGCCGGGCCTGCGCTTCCTGCGCGGGCTCTACTGCGTGGGCCCGTCGCTTGAGCCGCTCACCGGCGCCGGCGCCGCGTCGCTCGGCTGCCCCACGACCGCGGCCGGCTCCGCGCGCTTCAGAGCGGCCAACCCGGGGCTGTTCGAGGCCGGCGGGTTCGCCGACCACCCCTACCCGTTCGGGCTGGCCCCCGACCAGCTGGCGTCCGGCGAGCCGGACTACACCAACCTCGCGGCGATCCCGAACCTCGAGCGCACGCTTGACCGCATCCAGGCGGCGTACGGGTCCTCGGCGCGCTTTGGCATCTGGTCCACCGAGTTCGGCTACCTGACCACGCCGCCCAACCCGCCCGGGGACACAGTCTCCCCGCAGACGGCGGCCTACTACCTCAACTGGTCGGAGTACCTGACCTGGCTTGACCCGCGCATCCGCACCTACGACCAGTACGAGCTTGAGGATCCGTCCACGGGGATCTTCGCGTCGGGGCTTCTGACCGCGTCGGGCACGCCCAAGCCGGCCTTCTACGCCTTCAGGATGCCGATCTACCTCCCCCGGGTCACGGGAGCCCCGGGCCAGCCGCTGCTGGTCTGGGGCGCGGCGCGCGCGGCCCCGCTGGCGGCCGCCGCCACGCACCGCCGCCAGACGGTGCAGATCCAGTTCTCCAAAGGCGGGCGGGGCGCGTTTCGGACGATCGCGACCGTCCCGATCGTCTCCGCGCACGGCTACTTCGCAAAGCTCGAGCGCTTCCCCGCAAGCGGCCTGGTGCGCCTGGCGTGGGCGCCCCCGAGCGGAGCGGTCCAGTACAGCAGGACCGTCGTCATCACGCTCCGCTAGCCTGCCCGGGACGTTCGCGGCTGCGCCGCGGCCAAACCTCGACCGCGGGCGGTGGCTCTCGCGCGCCGCAACTCGCGCCCGCCCGGAGCTGTTATCGACACCATGCGCTCACTCTCATACACCACCGCCCTCGGCCCGGCCCGGCACGCGGCGAGCCGGTCAGCACGCCCACGGCGAGCCGCACGCGCGGCCGGTCGCTGCTTCGCCGCCATGGCCGCCCTGGCGGCCGTCGCCGCGCTGCCCGCTCCCGCGCTCGCCAGCCACACGCAGCTTGCGATCATCCAGGACGGCAGCGAGCTGACCAACCCCGCCGCCGCGCTCGCCCAGTTCCGAGCGCTGGGCGCCAACACGATCCGCGTGGTGCTCTGGTGGTCGCAGGTCGCTCCCGATCCCAACTCGGCGCGCCGGCCGCGCTTTGACGCCACCGATCCGGGCGCCTACCCCGCGGCTGGCTGGGCCCCCTATGACGCGCTCGTGCGCCAGGCCCAGCAGGACGGGATGCGCGTCTACATCCAGCTCTCGGGCGGCGCGCCGCGCTGGGCGGAGGCGAGCGCACCGCCGCCGACCCCGCACACGGCGCCCGGATCGATCGCCTGGAAGCCCAACGCCGCCCAGTACGGGCAGTTCGTGAGCGCGGTCGCCACGCGCTACAGCGGCAGCTACACGCCGCCCGGCCAGTCCACCCCGCTGCCGGCCGTGCACTTCTGGTCGCTGTTCAACGAGCCGAACTTCGGCGAGGACCTGGGACCGCAGGCGATCGACGACTCGCGCGTCGCCTACGCCCCGGCCGCCTACCGGCGGATCGTCGACGCGGCCTGGCGCGCGCTGCGCAGCCAGAGCGCGCACGCGCACGACACGATCCTGATCGGCGAGCTGGCCGCGCAGGGCCAGGAGCCCGGGCCATACCCCAAGCGCACCGGTGGCGTTCCCGGCAACCTGGGCCAGACGCGCCCGCAGCTGTTCATCCGCGACCTGTACTGCGTGGGGCGCAACCTGCGGCCGCTGCTCGGCGCCGCCGCGCGCGCCGTCGGCTGCCCGACCACGGTCGCGGGCACGCGCAGCTTCAGGCGCGACAACCCCGGGCTGTTTGAGGCCAGCGGCTTTGCGCTGCACCCCTACCCGCAGGGCCAGTCTCCGGTCAGCCGCGCGGGCAACCTGCCGGACTACGCGCTGTTTGCGGACATCCCGGCGGTCGAGCGGCTGCTGGACGCCGTCAACCGGGCGTACGGCTCGCGCACGCGGTTTTTGATCTACAACACCGAGTACGGCTACATCACCCGGCCGCCCAAGGGCGCGCCCTACGTGAGCCCGCAGACCGCCGCCTACTACATCAACTGGGCCGAGTACCTCAGCTGGCGCTCGCCGCGGATCGCAAGCTACATGCAGTACCTGCTGATGGACCCGCCGCCGACGGCCGCCTCGCCCTACAACGGCTTCGCGAGCGGGCTGGAGTTCTACAACGGTCGCCCGAAGGCCGACTTCAACGCATACCGGCTGCCGATCTACATGCCGATCACCTCGTTTGCCGCCAACCGCAGCGTCGAGCTGTGGGGCGATGCGCGCCCGGCGCCGTTCGCGGTCGCCGACGGCGACGGGCCCCAGTCGGTCTCGGTGCAGCTGGACGGGCGCACGCTGAGGACCGTCACGATCTACGGCTCGCAGCCCTGGAGCGGCTACTTCGACCTGCACATGCGCTTCCCCCACGGCGGCGCGGTGCGGCTCGCCTACACCTATCCGAGCAGCGACCCGCTGCTGCCGGTCGCAGATCTGGGCAGGACCGTCTACAGCCGCACGATCAAGATCAGCGTGCGCTGAGCGCCGGGCGGGGCGCCGAGCGGCCAGGCTCGCCAAGCGCTGAGATACTGAGCGCATGACGGCGGCGGCCGGCGCGCTGGTGAGGGAGCTTCAGCGAATCTGCGGCGAGCGCTTCGTGCGCACCGCCCAGACCGAGCTCGCCGCCTACCGCTCGGACGCCCTGGCCCACCACCGCGCGCTGGCGCTGTGCGTGGCGCTGCCCGCCACCACCGAGCAGGTTCGCCGGTGCGTCGCGGCCTGCCACCAAGCGCGCGTGCCCTGGGTGGCGCGCGGCTCGGGCACGGGCCTGTCCGGCGGCGCGCTGCCGGTCACAGACGGCGTGCTGATCGTGCTCAGCCGCATGCGCCGGATCCTGTCGGTCTGCCTGCAGGACGCGCGCGTGGTCGTCGAGCCCGGGGTCACCAACCTCGCGGTGTCGCGCGCGGTGGCGCCCAGCCACTTCTACCCACCGGACCCCTCAAGCCAGGTCGTCTGCTCGATCGGCGGCAACGTCGCCGAGAACGCGGGCGGGGCGCACTGCTTCAAGTACGGCTTCACGACCAACTACGTGCTCGGCCTGCAGCTGGTGCTGAGCGACGGCACGCTGGTCGAGCTCGAGCGCGAGACGCCGGGCTACGACCTCATTGGAGCCTTCGTCGGCTCGGAGGGGACGCTCGGGGTGGCGACGCGGATCACGCTGCGCGTGATCCCCGCGCCGGAGGCCGTGCGCACGATGCTCGCGTTCTTCGACGACATCGGCCGCGCCGGCGAGGCGGTGAGCGAGATCGTGCGGGCTGGGCTGGTGCCCGCGGCTATCGAGATGATGGACAGGTTGTCGATCCACGCCGCCGAGCTGGCCACCGGCGCCGGCTACCGGCGGGACGCGGCGGCGGCGCTGATCGTCGAGCTCGATGGGCCCCACGAGGAGTGCATCGGGGGCCTGGAGGAGCTCGTGCGGCTGTGCGCCCGGGCGGGCGCGCTGGACCTGCGGATCGCCCACTCCGAGGCCGAGCGGGAGCTCATCTGGCGCACGCGCAAGGCCGCGTTTGCCTCGATGGGCCGGATCTCGCCCGCCTACTACGTGCAGGACGGCGTGGTGCCGCGCACGCGCCTGGCCGAGGTCCTGCGACGGATCGACGCGCTCTCCGAGCGCTACGGGCTGCGGGTCGCCAACGTGTTTCACGCCGGTGACGGCAACCTGCACCCGCTCGTCTGCTACGACGCGGCGGTGCCCGGGGAGGCCGAGCGCGCCGAGGAGCTCGCCGCGATGATCATCCACGCCTGCGTGGACGCGGGCGGCTCGATCACCGGCGAGCACGGGGTGGGCGTCGACAAGCGCGACCACATGCCGGCGATGTTCTCAGAGCCGGACCTCGACGCATTCGCGCGCCTGCGCTGCGCGTTCGATCCCGACGCCCTTGCCAACCCCGGGAAGGTGATGCCCTCGCCGCGGCTGTGCGGCGAGGTGCCGGGCCCCTACCGGCGCCACCCCCTGGAGGCCGCCGGGCTGGCGGAGCGATTCTGAGGCGCGCGTTGGATAAGGCGCACACCCACACCCCGCGGACCTTCGCGCAGGCGGCCGCCGCGCTGGCGGACGCGAGCGCGCGCGGCGAGCCGGTCAGGATCGCCGGCGCGTGCACCAAGCGCGACTGGGGCGCGCCCGGCGCACAGTGCTCTGTGACGCTGCGCACGACCGGGCTTGCGCGGATCGTCGAGCACAACCCGGGCGATCTGACCGCGCGCCTGGAGGCCGGGGTCACGCTGGAGGCGGCACAGAGCGCGCTGCGCGGCGCCGGGCAGATGCTCGCGCTGGACCCGCCAGCCGCCCCCGACGGGACGCAGCCGACGATCGGCGGGATCCTCGCGACCGCGGACTGCGGGCCGCTCAGCCATCGCTACGGCTCCCCGCGCGAGCTGGTGCTCGGGATCACCTTCGCGCTGTCTGACGGAACGATCGCAAGCTCCGGCGGGCGCGTGATCAAGAACGTCGCGGGCTACGACCTCGGCAGGCTCCTGTGCGGATCGTTTGGCACGCTGGGCGCGATCCTGGCGGTGAACCTCCGCCTTCACCCGCTGCCGCGCGCCGCGACCACCACCGTGGCGACGACGGGCGATCCGGCCTCGCTGGCGGCGGCGGCGGCCGCGCTCGCGGCGGCCGGCCTGGAGCTGGACGCGCTCGACGTGCGCTGGCACGACGGGGCGGGGGCGGTGCTCGCGCGCGCCAGCGGGCCGGAGTGCCTGAGGCGCGCGCGCCGCGCCGCGCGTCTGCTTGCGCAACGCGGCCTCGGCGACGCGCGCACGGTGCACGACGACGAGCCCATCTGGGAGGCGCAGCGCGCCGGTCAGCGCGCGGCCGGCGCAGACGCGGTCGTCCGCGTCGCGGCGCGCCCGAGCGCGCTGGCGGCCGTGATCGAGGCGGCGCGCGCCTGCAGCGGCTCGCTCGTGGGCCGCGCGGCGCTGGGCATAAGCCACGTGCGACTGCAGGCGGACGCGGTCGGTGCGCTGCGCGAGCGGCTGCCCGACGGCTGCTGGGCGACGCTGCGCGACGCGCCCGCCCAGACGCGCGCGAGCCTCGGAGCCTGGCCCGAGCCGCCCCGGGCCGCGCTTGAGCTGATGCGTCGCCTCAAGCAGCGCTTTGACCCGGCCGGCATTCTGAACCCGGGCGTGTTCGCCGGGGGGATCTGATGGGCTTCGGAGCGTTTGATCCGCACCGTCCGCCCGAGCGGGAGGTGATCGCCGACTGCGTTCACTGCGGCTTCTGCCTGCCCACCTGCCCCACCTACGTGCTGTGGGGCGAGGAGGAGGACTCCCCGCGGGGGCGGATCGTGCTGATCGCCGACGCGCTGGATCGCCCGGGTCCGATGCCCGCGGAGCTCGTCACGCACCTGGACCGCTGCCTGGGTTGCATGGCGTGCGTCACGGCATGCCCGAGCGGCGTGCGCTACGACCGCCTGATCGAGCGCGCGCGCCCCCAGATCGAGCGCCACCACCGCCGCGGCGCGAGCGAGCGCGCGCTTCGATCGCTGCTGTTCGCAACCCTCCCCCACCCCGGGCGGCTGCGGCTGCTGGCCCCGGCGCTGGCCGCGGCGCGGCGGCTGGGCGTGATCGAGCGCCTCCCCGGCCCGCTCGGGACGCCGGCGCGGGTGGCGCCCCGCGCCGGCCTTCGGCGAACGCTTCGCACCGGGGTGCCCGCTCGCAACGCGCCGGTGGGCGAGCCGCGCGGCCGCGTAGCGCTGCTGCTCGGCTGCGTGCAGCGGGTCTTCTATCCGCAGGTGCACCGCGCGACGGTGCGCGCGCTCGCCGCCGAGGGGTTCGAGGTGCTCGCCCCCCGGCGACCCGGCTGCTGCGGCGCGCTTGAGCTTCACGGCGGGGCCGAGGACGCGGCCGTGCGCCGCGCGCGGGAGACGATCGCCGCGCTCGACGGCCTGGGGGCCGATCACATCGTGGTCAACGCGGCCGGCTGCGGCTCGGCGATGAAGGGCTACGGCGAGCTGTTGGGCACGCGCCGGGCGCGCAGCTTCTCGGCCAGGGTGCGCGACGTCTGCGAGCTGCTGGCCGACGTGCCGCCGCGGGCGCCGCGGGCGCCGCTGCCGCTGCGCGTCGCCTATCACGACGCCTGCCACCTGGCGCACGCGCAGGGCATCCGCCTGGCGCCCCGGGCGCTTTTGCAGACGATCCCGGACCTTGCGCTGGTGGAGGTGGCATCCGAGCGCGAGGTCTGCTGCGGCTCGGCGGGCATCTACAACCTCGTCCTGCCCGGCCCGGCGCAGGCGCTTGGGGAGCGCAAGGCTCGCCAGCTGATCGCCACCGGCGCGCAGGTCATCGCCGCCGCCAATCCCGGCTGCGCGGCTCAGCTTGAGCTGCACCTGCGGGAGCTCGGCGCGCCGCTGCCGGTCGTGCACCCGGTTGAGCTTCTGGCCCGCTCGATCGCCGCCGCCGGGCGCAGCGGACGCGCAAGCGGGGCCCCGCGCCGCTAGCGGATGCGCAAGCCGGAGCCGGTGAGCGCAGAGATGTCGTTTGACAGGCCGATCGCGAACAGCAGCACGATCACGGCGAAGCCGATCACACCGGCGCGCTCCATCACCCGCCAGGGGATCCTGCGCCCCCGGATCTTCTCGGCCAGCGCCCAGAACACGTGGCCGCCGTCCAGCGGAAGGAACGGGAACAGGTTGATCACGCCCAGTGACAGCGAGATCAGCGCGAGCACGGTGAGCGCCAGCGTCGGGCTGGTGGCAAACGACTCCTGGGCGACGGTGTAGATGCCAACCGCGCCGCTGAGCTGGCGGCGCTCCTGGGGCTCGAAGATCCGCACGATCGTGCCGACCGTCTGCGTGGTGACCGACCACAGCCACGAGGCCGCCCCGGACGCTGCGCCGACCACGCTGGGGCGCACCACCCCGATCACGCGCTCGGCGAAGTAGAACCCCAGCTCCGGGCGTCCGGACGTGTAGCGCGGGCGGATCTCGAATGTCAGCAGGCGTCCGGCCCGCCGCACTGTGACCCGTGCGGGCGTCGCCGCCAGACAGCCCGGCACCTGCGCGCCGGCACAGCGGTGTGTCTCGATCTGGTGGCGGATCGCCTCGGCGGAGCCGCCGACGCCGTCAACCGAGACGATCCGATCGCCGGGCCGCAGGTACGCCGCCGCCGGCATCGACGCCACCACGCCGCCGACCTCATCGGTCGGGCGGCCGATCGGCTGCCCGCTGGCCGCCAGAACCCCGAACGCGATCAGGAACGCGACCGCGATGTTGACCGCGGGCCCGGCGAGGATCGTCACCACCCGGGCCCATACCGGCCGGTTGTAGTAGGCGCGCGGCAGGTCAGCGGGGGCGATCGGCTCGTTGGGGTTCATCCCGGTGATCTTCACGTAGCCGCCCAGGGGGATCACGCCGATGCCGTACTCGGTCTCCCTCCACCTGCGCCGGACCACAAGCGGGCCGAAGAACAGCGAGAAACGCTCCACCCGCATCCCGACCGCCTTGGCCGCGGCGAAGTGCCCCGCCTCGTGCAGGACGATCAGGGCCGCGAACCCCAAGAAGGCGAGCAGGTAGGACACCTCAACGAGTGTGGCAGGCGCCGGCGGCGGGGAGCGCGGGCCCGCCGCGACGGGTGGTCGCGGGGGCGGCCGCGGCGCCGGCGGCGGGGGCGGCCGCAGCGCCGGCGGCGGGGGCGGCCGCAGCCCCGTCAGGCTCCGAGCGCCTCGGTGAGCTCGGCTGCGACGCGCCGCGCGCGGGCGTCCGCCTCGGCCAGGTCGTCGAACGAGTGCACCGCCCCGCCTCCCGCCCGCTCGAGCGTGCGCTCGATCACCTGCGGGATCTGCGTGAAGCGCAGCCGCCCGGCGAGGAACGCGTGCACGGCCACCTCGTTGGCCGCGTTGAGGGTGCACGGGGCCGTGCCGCCCGCCAGGCCGGCCTCGCGTGCGAGCCGCAGGCACGCGAACGTCCGCTCGTCGGGCGCTTCGAAGGTGAGCGCGCCGAGCGCCACCAGGTCAAGCGCGGCCACCGGCACGTCCACCCGCTCGGGGTGGTGAAGCGCGTAGGAGATCGGAACCCGCATGTCCGGATAGCCCAGGTGCGCGAGCGTCGCCCCGTCGCACAGCTGAATCAGGCTGTGCACGATCGACTGCGGGTGCACGACGACGTCGATGCGCTCATAGGGCACGCCGAACAGGTGGTGTGCCTCGATCAGCTCAAGGCCCTTGTTCATCAGCGTCGCCGAGTCGATCGTGATCTTGCCGCCCATCGACCAGGTGGGGTGGGCGAGCGCCTGCTCGACGGTCACCTCGTCAAGCTCGGATGCCGGCCGTCCGCGGAACGGGCCTCCGGACGCGGTCAGGATCAGCCGTTCGAGCGTCCCCGGGCGCTCGGCGGCCAGCAGCTGGTGAAGCGCCGAGTGCTCCGAGTCCACGGGAATGATCGACGCGCCGGTTGCCCGCGCGAGCTCGCACACGAGCTCGCCCCCGACCACCAGCGACTCCTTGTTGGCCAGCGCCAGGTCGATGCCCTCGCCCAGCGTCGCGATCGTGCCCATCAGCCCCGCGGCGCCGACGATCGCATTGAGCACCAGCTCGCAGTCCGAGTCAGCCACCAGGGACACCAGGCCGTCCGGGCCGCAGAGCACCTCGCCGTCGAAATGCTCGCGCGCCAGCGCCGCGGCCTGCACGTCGGCGAGCGCGATGCGGCGAACGCGCAGCCGGGCGGCCTGCTCGAGCAGAGTCTCCCAGGAGGCGTTCGCGCTCAGCCCCACCACGCGCAGCTCGCCGCGGCTTCGCGACACGACGTCCAGCGCCTGCAGGCCGATCGAGCCGGTCGATCCGAGGATTGCGACCCGGCGCGCCACGGCGCGATTGTAGGCGCGGGCGCGTCAGTGCCCGACGGTCGACCAGATGTAGTAGCCGGCGACGACGGTGAAGATCACCGCGTCGAGGCGGTCGAGCGCGCCGCCGTGGGCGCCGAACGCGCTTCCGGCGTCCTTGGCTCCCGCGTCGCGCTTGACCATCGACTCGAACAGGTCGCCGATCGGGCCCAGCACGGCGGTTGCGATCCCCACAAGCAGCGCATCGCCGTGCGTGAGCCACGCCTGATTGAGGCCGACCACGTAGACGGACAGGATCGCGAACAGCACGCCGCAGAACAGACCCTCGACGGTCTTGCGCGGGGAGATCGACGGCGCCAGCGGCCGGCGGCCGAACAGTCGCCCGCCGATGTAGGCGCCGGTGTCGCCGACGAACGTTCCGACCATCAGATCGATCAGCACGCCCGCGCCGTGGTCGGTGCGCCGCAGCAGCACGGCCAGCGCAAACGGGACGCCGATCCACCACACCCCCAGCAGCGTGCCGGCGATCGAGACGCTCCCGATCGCCGGCCGGCCGCGGGCGGCGACGGCCAGAAACGCGACGGGCAGCGCGGCCAGGGCGACCTCGAGCACGGTCCGCTCGCTGCCCAGCCAGGCGGCCGCGACCAGTGCCGCCACGGACGCGAACGAGACGAGCTTGGCCGGCCGCCAGCGGGCGAGCAGCCCGTGCAGCTCGTGGACGCAGACGCAGCCGATCGCCAGCATGAACAGCGCCCAGTAGATCCCCCCGAGGTTGTCCAGCACGACCGCCACCACGGCCGCGGGCACCGCCACCGCGACCCGCGCCAGCAGGTCCGAGCGCCCGCGGCGCCCGCGGCGGCGGCCGCGCGCTCGCCTGAGAGGCTCTTCGCCGCTCTGCGCGCGCGGTCGCTCGCGCGGCTGCGCCGATCGCTCGCGCGGCTGCTCGGGCGGCTGCTCGCGCGGCTCTGCGCGCCGGCCCCCGCGCGGCCGGTGGCGCCCGCGCCCGCGCGGTTGCTCGCCGGCGTCCCGCGCGCGCATCAGCGCCCCCCGAAGCGGCGATGCCTCGCTGCGTACTCGTCCAGCGACTGCTCGAACGCCTCCCGCGAGAAGTCCGGCCACAGCTCGTCGCGGAACACGAGCTCAGAGTAGGCAGCCTGCCAGAGGAGGTAGTTGGACAGGCGCCGCTCCCCGCTTGTCCGGATCACCAGATCCGGGTCGTGCATGTCCGGCGCGTAGAGGTGGGCGCGGAACTCGTCCTCCGAGCCGCCGGCGAACGCGCGTGCGGCGTCGACGATCTCGGCGCGTCCGCCATAGTTGAACGCGACGAACAGCGTGATCCGACGGTTTGCGGCCGTCAGGCGCTCGGCCCACTCCATGCGCTCGATCAGCTCCGGCGCAACCGGGTGCGAGCGACGGCCGATGAAGCGCATGCGGACCCCCTCGGCGTGCAGCTCGGGCGTCTCGGCGTCGATGCGCCGCGCGAACATGTCCATCAGGCCCGCGACCTCCTCGTCGTCGCGGGTCCAGTTCTCGGTCGAGAACGAGTAGACGGTCAGCTCGCGCACCCCGAGGTCGACCGCGTCCCGCAGCCGCGCCTTGACGTTGTCGGCGCCGGCCTCGTGGCCCGCCAGCACCGGCAGCCCTCGCCGGCGCGCCCAGCGGCCGTTGCCGTCGGTGATGATCGCAACGTAGCGGGGGCGCCCGCCGCCGGGCGTCGCGGCGCTGGCGCTGGATGGGCCGGCCGCCACTAAACCTCGAGGATCTCGGCTTCCTTGTGCTTGAGCAGCTCGTCGAGCTCCGCGACGTGCGCGTCCGTCAGCCGCTGCAGCTCAACCTCGGCGCGGTGCTCGTCGTCGGAGCCCGCCTCGCCCGCGTCGCGCAGCTCGCGCAGGTCGTGCATGACGTCGCGGCGGATGTTGCGAATCGCGACACGGCCTTCCTCGGCGATGTGGCGCACGACGCGGACGAGCTGGCGGCGGCGCTCCTCGGTCAGCTCCGGCACCACGAGCCGGATCACGTTGCCGTCGTTGCCGGGCGTCAGGCCGATGTCGGACTCCAGGATCGCGCGCTCGATCGCCTTGATCGAGCTGCGGTCGTAGGGCGTCACGGTCAAGAGCCGAGCTTCGGGCGCAGTGATGGTGGCCAGCTGGCGCAGCGGGGTCGAGGTCCCGTAGTAGTCGACCACGATCCTGTCCAGCAGCGACGGGCTCGCCCGGCCGGTTCGCACCGACGCAAACTCGTGCCGGATCGCCTCCACCGACTTGGCCATCCGCTCGGCGCCGTCCGCCAGCAGGCCGTCGATCAGCTCCGACTCGCTCATCGCGGCTCCGCGGCGCTCATCGCCGCCGTCCCGGGGCGCCGCGCCCTCGCTGACGTGGGCCGGGCAACTCAGCCTCCGACCGCAAAGCGCGCGAAGCGCCGGATCACGATGTTCTCCCGCGTCTCGGCCGACAGCGCCGCCCGCAGCTCCTCGATCGTCTTGCCCTGGTGCTTGTCCTCGTTGACGTGGCGCTGGCGCAGGAGCACGACCTCGTCCAGCCACTTGCCGACCTTGCCGGCGATCGCCTGCTCGCGCCGGTTCTCGGGAACGTTTGCGAGCTGCTCGGCGGCGATCCGCTCCTCTCGCTCGCGCTCCTGCGGTGGCACGTCCTCCTCGCTGATCGCGATCGGATTGGAGGCCGCCACGTGCAGCGCGACGTCACGGGCAAACTCGATGAACTTCTCGTTGCGCGCCACGAAGTCGGTCTGGCAGTCGACCTCCACGATCGCGCCGATCCGGTTGTTGGCGTGGATGTAGCTCTGGACGACTCCCTCTCGGGCCTCGGCTCCGGCGCGCTTGGCAGCCTGCGCCTCGCCGCGTGCTCGCAGCAGGTCGACCGCCCGCTCGATGTCACCACCCGCCTCTGCCAGCGCGTCCCGGCAGGCCAGCATCCCGGCCCCGGTGCGCTCGCGCAGCGCCTTGACGTCAGCGGCTGATATCTCGGTCATGCGGGCTCCTCGGTGTCGGCGGCGGGCGCGGTTGTCTCGGCGTCCGCCGGTGGTGTGGCAACCGGCGCGGGCTCGGCGGCCTCGGGCGCCGCCGCCGGCTCGGCCGCCGCCTCGGCCGTCTGCGGGGCCGCGGCGGCCGTCTCGGGGGCCGCCTCGGCCGTCTCGGGGGCCGCGGCGGCCGTCTCGGGGGCCGCCTCGGCCGTCTCCGGGGTCGCCGCGGGCTCGGCAGCGGCAGGCGCGGGCTCGGCAGCGGCAGGCGCGGGCTCGGGGGCCGCAGGCGCGGGCTCGGGGGCCGCAGGCGCGGGCTCGGCGGCCGCCTCGGCCTGGATCCGCGCCTGCTCCTCGGCCTGCATCCGTGCCTGCTCCTCGGCCTGCATCCGTGCCTGCTCCTCGGCCTGCATCCGTGCCTGCTCCTCGGCCTGGATCCGCGCCTGCTCCTCGGCCTCGCGCCGGGCGCGCTCCTCGGCCTCCTGGCGCTCGCGCTCGAGCCTGGCCGCCTCCTCCTGGGCGCGGAACCGCGCGTGCCCCTCCGCCACCACGTCCCCGATCGCACGGGTGATCGCCGCGCAGGAGCGGATCGCGTCATCGTTTCCGGGGATCACGTAGTCGATCCCGTCCGGGTCGCAGTTGGTGTCCACCAGGCCGATGATCGGAATCCGCAGGCGCTGAGCCTCGCGCACCGCGATCGCCTCGGTCTTCAGGTCGATCACGAACACCGCGTCAGGCACACGCTGCATGTGCTTGACCCCCCCGAGGTTGGCGCGCAGCTTCTCCAGGTCCGCCTGGGCGGCCATCCGCTCGCGCGTGGGAAGCAGCTGCAGCTGGCCCTCGGCCTCGTAGCGCTCGAGGTCGTGCAGGCGCTTGATCCGCTGCGAGATCGTGTGGAAGTTGGTCAGAAGTCCGCCGAGCCAGCGGTGGTTGACATACGGCATCTCGGCCGCCTCGGCCACCTGCTGGATCGCGTCGCGGGCCTGCTTTTTGGTTCCCACGAACAGCACCGTGCCGCCCCGGCGGGCGACGTCTGAGGCGAACTCGCGCGCCCGGCGCAGCAGCTCCTCGGTCTGCAGCAGGTCGATGATGTAGATCCCGTCGCGCTCGCCGTAGATGAAGCGGCGCATCTTCGGGTTCCAGCGGCGCGTCTGGTGGCCGAAGTGAACGCCGGCCTCCAGCAGCTCCTTGATGCCGATCTCAGCCATGTGGCTCCCTTGTCCAGTGGTTGCGCAGCGCCCGCCGGACGGTCCGCGCACCCCGGTATGCCCGGGGCAGGGGCGCGAGCCGGCGACCGGCGGGGTTGGGTGTCAAATTGCCCGCAGTGTACGCACATCCGGCGCACCCGCGGGCGCGAGCTGGCTCAGCCGCCCGCGCGCTCGGCGCGCTCCAGCGCGCGGCGCAGGTCATCCGGGAGCGGCGAGCTGACCTCCAGCTGGCCGCCGCCGACCGGGTGCGGCAGCGACAGCCGCGCCGCGTGCAGGAACTGGCGCTCGAGGCCGAGCGCGCCCGCGGCGCCGTACAGCGGATCGCCGCACACGGGATGGCCGATCGCGGCCATGTGCACCCTGATCTGGTGCGTGCGTCCCGTCTCCAGGCGCACGCGCAGCAGCGTGGTCGTCGGCAGCCGGCGGGCGATCTCAAAGTGGGTGCGCGCCTCGCGCGCCACATCGGAGTCCAGCGACACGCGCAGCCGGTCCCGGCGGTCTCGGCCGACCGGCGCGTCGATCGTGCCGCTGCGCGCCGCCGGAAGGCCCTGGACGAGCGCCAGGTACTCGCGCGCCACCAGCCGCGCGGCGAGCAGCTCGCGCAGCGCGCGGTGAACCTCCTCGCGCTTTGCGACCAGCAGCAGCCCGGAGGTGCCGCGGTCCAGGCGGTGCACGATCCCGGCCCGCCAGGGGTGCTCGCCGCCGGCCGCGATCCCCTCAAGCGCCTGCGCCAGCGTTCCGTCGGGATGACCGCGGGCCGGGTGCACCACCATCCCGGCCGGCTTGTCGACGACCAGCAGGTGGTCGTCCTCGTAGGCGATCCGGACGGTCGCGCGCGTCGCCGGGGCCCTCCTGGGCTCGTCCACGCAGCGCCTGACGAGCACCACCTCGCCGGCGGCCAGGCGGTGGCTCTTGGGGCGGCGCGCTCCTGCAACCAGCACCGCGCCCTCGTCGATCAGCGCCTGCGCGCGGGCACGCGAGCCCAGCACCGGCGCCAGGAACGCGTCCAGGCGCAGCCCCGCCTGAGCGCCGCCGACCGTCAGCGACAGGCGCTCGGGCTCCTGGCGCGCGGCGGCGAGGCCGTCGTCCTGGGAGGCGGGCTGCGCGGGCCCGGCGGAGGGCTGCGCGCCCCCGGCGGCGGGCTGCGCGGGCCCGAACGCGCTCTGCGAGCGGCTTGCGCTCACCGGCGCCGGCGGCGCGCCGCAGGCCCCTCCAGCACGAGCACGAGCGCGATCACCCCCACGGTGATGGCGACGTCGGAGAGGTTGAACGCCGGCCAGTGGGGCAGCTTGATGAAGTCGGTCACCGAGCCGTCCGCCACGCGGTCGATCAGGTTGCCGAGCGCGCCGCCCACCAGAAGCCCGGTCGGCAGCCACAGCCACGGGCGATCCGCCTTGCGCAGGAAGTTGGCCAAAAGCGCCGCAAGCACGGCGAGCGTCACGGCCAGCACCACCCCGCCGCCGCCCGCGAGCAGGCTGAACGCGACCCCGGTGTTCTGCACGTGCACCAGCTCAAGTCCGGGCACCAGGTGGCGAACCGTGCCCACCGGGATGTGATCGGCCACCAGCACCTTGGCGACGCGGTCTGCGGCCACCACCAGCGCGGCGAGCGCCGCCGCGCGCAGGATCGCGCCCCTCGCGCGGACGCCGCCGGACGCCTCGGCCAGCTCCGCGGCCGCGTCTGCGGCCAGCCCTCGGGCCGCCTGCGGGGATGGCGGGGCCGGCTTGCCCTCCACGGCGCGCTCAGGTGCCCGCGATCGCATTGACCAGCACCCTGCGCACGATGTAGAGCAGGATGATCGCGATCATCGGCGAGAAGTCGAACGCCCCGATCGGCGGGATCACCCTGCGAAACAGCCGCAGGTAGGGCTCTGAGACGTCGCGCAGGAAGCCGAGCACCGCGTCTGACCAGCGCGCGTAGGGCAGGCGCATCCCGAAGGAGAGCAGCAGGCCGATCAGGATGTGCAGGAAGATCAGGACGATGTAGACGTACAGAAGCGCGCCGACGTAGTTGGCGATGTCGTAGCGCACGGTCGCGGCCGTCAGCATCCGCCCACCCTCAGCATCCGCCCACCGTCAGCATCCGCCCACCCTCAGCACCCGGTCCATCGCCGCCTGGAAGGCAGCGCGCACGCCGCCGCGCTCCAGCGCATCCAGGCCGCGCGCGGTCGATCCGCCCGGAGAGGTCACCTCGCGGCGCAGGGCCAGCGTGTCGTGCCCAAGCTCGGACAGCAGCGCGGCCGTGCCCTCCATCGTCTGCACCGCCAGGCGCGAGGCGAGCGTGGCCCCCAGCCCGTGCCGGATCGCCGCGTCGACCTGCGCCTCCACCAGCAGCGCCTGATAGGCGGGCCCGAGGCTCGAGACGGCCATCGCCACCTCCGCCAGCGCCTCGGGCACGTCGATCACGGCCCCCAGCAGCGCGAAGCGCTCCAGCACGCGCGCCTGAAGCTCGGGGTCGGGCCGCAGCGCCACGTCCTGCGCGAGCACATGGCAGGTGACGCCGCGGCGAACCTGCACCGGGGTGTTGGGGATCAGGCGCAGCAGCGGCGTGCGCGGGTAGCAGGCGGCGAGCTGCGCGTGCGACGTCGAGCCCAGCACCGAGACCACCGCTCGCGCGTGGCCTGAGATCTCCCGCGCCACCGGCTCAAGCTGCGCGGGCTTGTGGCAGAGCACGACCACGTCGGCCTCCTGCGCGACCTCCAGGTTGTCCGCCGCCCGCCCGCCGAGCTCAGCGGCTAGCGCCGCGGCGCGGCCCGACCCGCCATCCGAGCACAGCACCGGCTCCCCCCAGCCGCGCGCGAGCGCGCGCGCCATGTTGCCCGAGCCGATCAGTCCAACGCGCATGCCGCACGTCAGGACTGGTTGAAGAAGCCCTTCTCGACGAGCCGCGCCCGCTCCTCAGCGGACACCTCGACGTTGCGCGGGGTCAGCAGGAACACCTTGTCGGCGATCCGCTGCATCCCACCGTCGAGCGCGTAGGTCAGCCCGCTGGAGAAGTCGATCAGGCGCTTGGAGAGGTCGGTGTCGGTGCCCTGCAGGTTGAGGATCACCGGGATCGAGTCCTTGAACTTGTCGGCCACGTCCTGGACGTCGTTGAAGTTCTTGGGCGCGACGAAGTGGACGCGGACCTCGCTGCCGCGGCCGTTGCCCGCGCGCGCGCCGGCGACCGGACGCAGCGTGGTGGTGCGTCGCTGCGCCGGCTCGTCGTCGGCGAAGATGTCGTCGAACTCGTCCCGGCGGCGGCGCTCGGACAGCCTGCGCACGTTCGGGCGCTCCCGGTAGCTGTCCTGCAGCTCCGCCTCGGGCTCGGCGTAGGGCTCGTCCTCGTCGTAGAGCTCGTCCTCGGCGAGGCCGAAGTACACGAGGGTCCGGTGCCAGGAGTCTCTTAGGGCCATCCGCGTTTTGAGGGTTCGCCCGGCGGCGGTGTTTCCCTGCCGCCGATTATGCCGCGCCCGTAAAGAGCGTCGTCCCCAACCGCACGATCGTAGCGCCCTCCTGCGCCGCCACGACGAAATCCTGGCTTGTGCCCATCGACAGGTGGCGGAGCCCGTGGTGGGCGGCCAGCTCCGCCAGGCGGGCGAAGTGCGGACGGCTGCGCTCGGGATCGGATGCCAGCGGCGGCATCGTCATCAGCCCCACAACGCGCACCGGGCAACGCGCCAGGAACGCCGGGAGCTGTCGCGGGGCGATCCCGGCCTTGCCCGCCTCGCCGGCCACGTTGACCTGAACGAGGACCTCCGTCTGCGCGGTGCCGTGGCGGCGAAGCTGCTCCAGCGCGGAGTCGGAGTCCACCGAGTGGATGTAGCGCACGCGCCCGACGAGGTCGCGCACCTTGCGGCTCTGCAGGGCGCCGATGAAGTCCCACACAAACAGGTCGCCGGTCGCCTCGCGCTTGGCGATCAGCTGCTGCGCGCGGTTCTCGCCCACGAGCGTCACGCCGCCCCGAGCCAGCGCGGGCAGCTCGGACGCCGGGAGGTACTTGACGGCGGCCAGGATCTGCACCTCGTCCGGGTCGCGACCGGCGTCTGAGATCAGCTCGCGCACCCGTCTCAGGTTCGCGGCCACGCGCTCGGCGGACAGCCCCACGATCAGGTCAGCCACGCCACGCCCGCCTGGCGGCCGGTCAGGCCGCGATCGCGCCTGTGGGAGAACAGCAGCTGCGGATCGGCGCAGATCGTGCAGATGCCGATGTCGAGCACCTCGTCGACGCCCGCGTCGCGCAGCGAGGCGCGCGCGACCGCGCCGAGGCTCACGCGCTCGCCAGACACAGCGCGGGGAACGTGGGCGAACGCGGCGCGCACCTCCGGGCCCACGGCGTAGCAGCAGGCGCCCGCGCCGGGCCCGATCGCCGCGGACAGGGCGCCGCCTCTGCCGAGGGCGCGCACCGCGTCCACCCCGGCCGAGACGACCCCTGCGGCCAGGCCCCGCCAGCCGGCGTGCACCATCGCCACCGCGCCGCCGCCCGCGATCGCGATCGGCAGGCAGTCGGCGGTCAGGACCGCGAGCGCGACGCCGCGCGCGGCGGTGACCTGACCGTCGGCGACCGGCTCGCCGCGCGCCGGCGGTCCCTGACCGTCCGGCGGCTCCGCGCCCGCGGCTGGCGGCTCGTCAACGCGCACGACCGTCGCGCCGTGAACCTGGCGCACGAACGACAGCGGCGGCGCTCCCACCATCCGCTCAAGCAGCCGCCGGTTGCACGCCACCGCGGCGGGCGCGTCGCCCGTTCCCGTCCCGAGGTTCAGGCCCGCAAACGGTCCTCCGGAGCAGCCGCCGCGCCTGGTCGAGAACACGACTCGCGCGCCGGGCAGGTCGGCGACGAACTGGCCGGAGAGCTCCCGAAAGCGCGATCCCGCGGGCACTCCGCCAGCCTACCCCGCGACGGCCGCCGCGGCCCTCAGCGCCTCCTCAAGCTGGGAGGCGGCCTCGACGGCGCGCCCGTCCAGCGCCGCCGCGCGGGCCGCCGCCAGCCCCGCCCCCACGGCCGGGCCCGCGGGCACGCCGGCCGCCAGCAGATCCCGGCCGTCGATCGCCAGGCGCACGTGGCAAAGCTCGGACAGCCAGCGCCGGGCGGCTGGCTCGGCGCCGAGCGCGCCGGCCAGCGCCACGGTGTCCGGTCCCAGGCGGCCGACGGCCGCGGCGATCTCCGACGGGCGCCTCGCGGCCTGCAGCGCGTCCGCGAGCGCGGCCGCCCGGCCGGCTGCCTCCAGCACGCGCTCGCGCAGCCCGGCGGGGAAGGCGAGCTCATGCAGCAGCGGCCCGCGTCGCGCGTGGCGGACGCCGCCGAGCGCCACCGCCAGCGTGACCGCCGCGCGATCGCCTTGCCGGGCCAGCAGGCGCAGCGCCCGCCGCGCCAGCTCCGGCTCTGCGAGGCCGAACCCCGGCTCGATCGCCTCGTCTGCCCCCAGCTCGCGCGCGCAAAGCAGCGCGGCCACCGGGTCGCGCTCGGCGGCGAGCAGCCTCAGCTCGACGCCGATCCGCTCGCCGGACACGGTCTCAAACGCCCCCTGCGAGAGCGCCCTCACCGCCAGTGCGCGGGTGTCGGGCGCGACCGAGTAGCCCGGGCGCGCGGCGTAGCGGGCCAGGCGCAGGATCCGCGTGGGGTCGTCCGCGAAGCTCTCTGAGTGCAGCACGCGCAGACGGCGGGCCCGCAGGTCCTCGAGCGCGCCGCCGGGGGCGAGCAGCCGGCCGCGGTCGGCGCCGGCGAGGCCGAGCGCGATCGCGTTGACGGTGAAGTCGCGCCGCCGCAGGTCCGAGCCGATGTCCGCGGGGCCGAGGATCCTCGGCAGCGCTCCCGGGCGATCGTAGGCCTCGCTGCGCGTGCGCGCGAGGTCCACCCGCATCCCGCCGATCGTCACGGTGCAGGTGCCAAAGCGCCCGTGCGCCCGCTGCGTCCCGCCCAGCGCGCGCGCGAGCGCGGCGACCTCGCCCTCGACCGCCAGGTCCAGGTCCAGCGGGTCATCGCCCAGCAGCAGGTCGCGCACCGCGCCGCCGACCAGGTACACGCCGGTCCCCGCGGGCGAGGCTCGGCGCAGGGCATCAAGCACGGCCGCGCCGGCGCGGATGCCCGCAAGGCGCCTCAGCAGCATCGCTGCGTTCTCGCTGTCCACGCTTGGGATGATCGCGCCGCGCGCCGCGGCTAGCATTGGCGCCGATGCGCAGTACCGGCTCGTCGCGGCGGTGGCTGCGGCGGGTGATCGGTGCGGCGGCGCTGCTGCTCGTGGTGGCCGCGGGCGGGGTGGCGTTCGTGCTGGCGCACGCGCCCGGCAACGTCTCGCACCCCAACGTTCAGTTCACCGCCCCCACCACTCCGAGCACGCCGATCGCCGCGCCCTCACGCCGCCGCGCGATCGACAACTTCCAGTGGCCCTGGTACGGGTTCAACTCCGGTCGCACGCGGTTCTTCGCGGCTCCCGCGGACCTCGCGCCGCCGCTGCGCGTCGGCTGGACGTTCACGGACGGGGCCCTGCTGGAGTTCCCCCCCGCGATCCTCCACCGCACGATGTTCGTGCTCGATGACGACTGCGCCGCGCGCGCGCTGAGCACGGTCACCGGTCGCGTGCTGTGGATGCGCAAGGTCGGGACGCTGTGCGCCTCCTCGCCGGCCGTCGCGGCCCGCGCGGGGCTGGTGCTGATGCCGGTCCTGTCGGTCAGCGGGCGCTCCCCGGGGGACGGGCGCTTCGTGGCGCTGTCGGCGCGCAGCGGCAGGGTCGTGTGGTCGGTGCCGGTCCCGCCGGGCTCGGAGTCGCCGCCGATCGTCGGCGACGGGACCGTCTACTACGGCGACCAGGCCGGCACGCTGTTCGCGCGCGACGTCTCCGGCGGGCAGCTGCGCTGGACCTTCCACGCGGCCGGCGCGATCAAGGGCGGGCCCGCGCTCGTCGGCGGCGTGCTCTACTTCGGCGACTACTCGGGGCGCGCGTACGCGGTCAGCGCCTCGGACGGGCATCAGATCTGGGCGGTGGGCACCAACGGCGCGCGCTTCGGGTTCGGCTCGGGCCAGTTCTACGCCACGCCGGCGGTCGCGTTCGGCCGCGTGTACATGGGCAACACAGACGGGCGCGTCTACTCGTTCGCGACGCGCACGGGGCAGCTGGCATGGGCCACCTCCACGGGTGCCTACGTCTACTCGGCGGCGGCGGTCGCCGACCCCCCCTCGCTCGGCCCGACGGTCTACGTCGGCTCCTACAGCGGCTACCTGTACGCGTTCAACGCGCGCTCAGGGCAGATCCGCTGGGCGCACGCGGCCGGCGGCCGGATCTCCGGCTCGGCGACGGTCGTCGGCGACGTCGTGTACTACTCGGACCTGGCTGACAAGACCACGACCGGCCTCAACGCCGCCACGGGCCGGGTGGTTTTCACGTTTCCCGACGGCGCATTCACCCCGATCGTCGCCGACTACCACGCGCTGTACCTGGACGGTTATGACCGCATCTACCAGCTGCTGCCGCGTCGCGGGGCGGCCGCCAGCGCCCGCCGGCGGCATCTGCTATCATGAAGTCGGTATGCGCTGCCGCAGCGGAAGCCACTGCCAGGAGCCAGCCCTTCCCGGAAGGCGCTTCTGCGCCGCCCACGCGGCTGAGCTGGACCGCATGCGTGAGGAGCTCAAGGATGCCGCCGCTGCCCGGATCGGCCGCGGACGGCCGAAGCGCTCCTCAACCTGCTGCCGGCCCGGCTGCTACGAGCCGCGCGTTCCGCCCGCCGCGTACTGCGACGCCTGCACCGCGGCCGGATACGTGGAAGAAGCCGCCTGACGGCCTCCGGGTCCCGCGGCCGCATGCCGGGCGGGCCGGCGGCCGCATGCCGGGCGGGCCGGCGGCCGCATGCCAGGCGGGCCAGCGGCCGCATGCCGGGCGGGCCAGCGGCCACGCCGGACGCGCCGGCGGCCGCATGCCCAGGCGGGCTAGCGGCAGCGCGGCAGGCGGACCGGCACACCCGCCGCGGCCAGGTGGCGCTTGACCTCGCCGAGCGTGTGGTGGCCGTAGTGCAGGATCGACGCCACTAGCACCGCGTCGGCGCCCGCCCGGATCGCCGGCGGCAGGTCCTCCAGTCGTCCCGCGCCGCCCGAGGCGATGATCGGCACCCCCACCGCTCCCGCGACCGCCGAGACCAGCTCAAGGTCGTAGCCGGCCCCCGACCCGTCCCGGTCCATGCTCGTCAGCAGGATCTCGCCGGCGCCCCTCGAGGCACCCTCGGCCGCCCAGCGCACCGCATCGCGGCCGCTGGGCGTGCGGCCCCCTGCCAGGTGCGCCTCCCACCGGCCGCCCTCGGCGGACCTGCGCGCGTCGATCGCCAGCACGACGCACTGGGAACCGAACGTGCGCGCCAGCTCGTCGATGAGCTCCGGCCGCTCGAGCGCCGCCGAGTTGACCGAAACCTTGTCGGCGCCCGCGTCGAGCACCGCCTGCGCGTCCGCGACCGAGCGGATCCCGCCGCCGATCGTGAACGGGATCATCAGCTGGTCCGCGGCACTGCGCGCTAGCGCCACCGACGTCTCGCGGCGGTCCGACGTGGCCGTTATGTCAAGCAGCACGAGCTCGTCGGCGCCCTCGGCGTCGTAGCGCGCGGCGAGCTCGACGGGGTCGCCGGCGTCGCGCAGGTCGACGAACGCGACGCCCTTGACGACCCGTCCGCGGTCCACGTCCAGGCACGGGATCACGCGCTTGTAGTGCATCGGGCCGCTCCGGCGCCTAGCGCCCGCCGCCGTCGCGCCGCGGCGGCTCTCGCTCGCGCCCGGCCGGCTCGCCCTCGCGCCCAGCCCGCTCGCCCTCGCGCCCGGCCCGCTCGCCCTCGCGCCCGGCCGGCTCGCCCTCGGGTGACAGCTCGCCGTCCAGCGCCGCCTGGCCGGCGGCGACGTCGAAGCGCCCCTCGTACAGCGCCCGGCCGACGATCACCCCGACCAGGTTGACCTGGCGCAGCGCCGCCAGCGCACGCAGGTCGTCGATCGTTGAGATCCCGCCCGAGTAGGCGAACGTTCCGCGCACCGTCGCGGCGATCCGCGCCACCTCGCCCAGGTCAGGGCCCGCGAGCATACCGTCGCGCTGGATGCTCGAGTACACAAACCGGGTCACGCCGCGCCTGCCGAGCGTCTCTATCACCGCCTCGGCCGGAAGCTCCGTCTGCCGCTGCCAGCCGGCGGCCGCCAGGCGCCCGTCGCGCGCGTCGACTGAGACGACGATCCGGTCCGGGTGCTCGGCCAGCGCCTCGTCCAGCAGGTCGACGTCGACATAGGCGGCGGTGCCGAGGATCGCGCGCGCGGCCCCCGCTGCCAGCGCCGCGCGGACGTCGTGAATGCTGCGAAGCCCTCCCCCGACCTGGATCGGGACGTCCACGGCCTCCGCGATCCGCGCCACGTGGCGCAGATTCGCCGGCGCGCCGGCGCGTGCCCCGTCCAGATCCACGACGTGCAGCGCTCGTGCGCCGGCCGCCACCCAGCGCCGGGCCGCCTGGAGCGGATCGGCGTCGTAGACGGTGCGCCGGTCGAAGTCCCCTCGCGCCAGGCGCACCGCGTGGCCGTCCAGAATGTCGATCGCGGGCAGCAGGATCATCGCCGTGCCATCGCCACGAACGCGCGCAGCAGCGCCAGACCGTCGGCCGCCGACTTCTCCGGGTGAAACTGGACGCCGTGGACGTTCCCTCGCGCGACGATCGACGCGAACGTCTCGCCGTAGCTGGTGGTCGCGACAACGTCGCCGTCGTTGAGCGGGCGCGCGACGAGCGAGTGCACGTGGTAGAACGGCGCCCCGCCCTCGGGCAGAAACGCCGTCAGCTCGCAGGCGCGCACCGGCACCACGTCGCTCCAGCCGATGTGCGGCAGACGCAGGTCGCCGGCCTCAAGCTGCGAGACCTCGCCCTCGATCAGGCCCAGTCCCGGGGTGCTGCGGTGCTCGTCGGAGCGCTCGAACAGCAGCTGCATGCCCAGGCAGATCCCCAGCACGGGCCGGCCGTCGTCGGCGGCGCGGCGGATCTCCTCGTCAAGGCCCAGCGACGCCAGCCGGGCCATCCCCTCCGGGAAGGCGCCGACCCCGGGCACGACCAGCCCGGCGGCGGCGCGCAGCGTCGGGCGCTCGCGGGTGACGGGCGCGCGCGCGCCGGCGTGCTCGAGCGCCTTCTGCACCGAGCGGCGGTTGCCCATGCCGTAGTCGAGGACCGCCAGCAGTGGGCCGTCGCTCAGCGCAGGACCCCCTTCGTGCTGGGGACGCCGCGCTCGGCGCCGTCGAGCGCGACCGCCGCTCGCAGCGCGCGCGCGCACGCCTTGAAGGCGGCCTCGATCATGTGGTGCGAGTTGGTACCCGCCTCGACCACCAGGTGCATGGTGATCCGCGCGTTGGTGGCCAGCGCCCGGAAGAACTCCTCGGCCAGCTCGTGGTCGAAGTTGCCGATCGCGCCCGGCGCCAGCGGCGCCGAGAACGCCAGCAGACCGCGGCCGGAGATGTCGATCGCGCACGACGCGCGAGCCTCGTCCATCGGGATCGTCGCCTGACCGTAGCGGGCTATCCCGGCGCGGTCAGCCAGCGCCCGGTCAAGCGCCTGCCCCAGACAGATGCCGATGTCCTCGACGGTGTGGTGCGCGCCGGTCTGAAGGTCCCCGGTGGCGCGGACCGTGAGGTCTAGGCGTGCGTGGCGCGCCAGCAGGTCCAGCATGTGGTCGAGGAACCCGACGCCGGTGTCGCGCTCGCAGGCGCCCTCCCCGTCCAGCTCGACGCTGACGTGCACGTCGGTCTCGGCGGTGCGGCGGTCGATGCTGGCGCTTCGGCTCATCGCGGGCCATTGTCGTCGATGCGCGCCTCCATCGAGGCGGCGTGCAGCTCAAACCCCTCGGCCCGCGCCACCGGCGCGGCGGCGCGCGCCAGCTCGGCCGCGCCGGTGCCGATCCGCACCTCGTAGAAGCGGCGCCTGAAGTGGGAGACCGACAACGACGAGGCGAAGCGCGCCGCGCCGTTGGTCGGCAGCACGTGGTTTGAGCCGGCGATGTAGTCGCCGAACGCGGTGCCGCTGGCGGCGCCGACGAACACGCAGCCGGCCCTCGTCACGCGCGCGGCGAGCGCCTCAGCCCGCTCGCCCACCAGCTGCAGGTGCTCCGGCGCAAACGCCTCGCACACCGCCAGCGCCTGCTCCATGTCCGCGACCGCGACGGTGCGCGCGAGCGCGCGCGTCTCGATGGCGGCATCAAGCCGCTGCTCCACGGCATCAAGCAGCGCGGGGCGGTCCGAGACGGCGACGACCAGCGAGCCCTCGCCGTGCTCGGCCTGGGCGAGCAGGTCGAGCGCCAGAAGCTCGGCGTGCGCGCCGTCTGAGGCGACCGCCATCAGGTCGCTGGGGCCGGCGAAGCCGTCGATCCCGACCTGCGCGCAGACCTGGCGCTTGGCCTCCTGCACGTAGAGGTTGCCCGGGCCGGCGATCACGTCAACCGGGGCGACCGTCTCGGTCCCGTAGGCGAGCGCGGCGACCGCCTGGGCGCCGCCCATCCGGTAGACGGTGCTGGCCCCCGCCAGCCGGCACGCGGCGAGGATCGTCTCGTCGAGCTCCCCGGCGGCGCCCGGCGGGGAGCAGACGACGACCCGCCTCACCCCGGCGACACGCGCGCACACGACCCCCATCAGCACTGTGCTCGGGTAGGGAGCGCGTCCGCCCGGCACGTAGATCGCCGCGCTTGAGACGGGCGTCTCGCGCAGCGCCACCTCGTGCCCGTCGAAGCTGACGGTCCGCTCGTCTCCCAGGCTCGCCTCGGCGACCAGCCGCAGGTTGGCGATCGCCGCCGCCAGCCCCGCTCGCACGGGCTCTGAGAGGCGCTCGAGCGCGGTCTCAAGCTCGGCGTCCGGCACCCGCAGGGCCGCCGGCGCGCCGCCGTGGGTGTCGAACGCGCGCGTGTAGAAGCGGACCGCGTCGTCGCCGCCGGCCCGCACGCGGGCGATGATCTCCGCCACCTGCTCGGCGACCGACTCGCCCGCGGGCACCAGCGCGCGCAGCTCGCGGGCGGTCCCCTGCGGGTCCCCGGAGACCGTCAGCCGCTCACAGCGCACCCGCGCGCACCCCCCGCCCAAGCGCTCCGATCCGCTCAAGCAGCGCGTCGATCTCCGCCGCGCGCAGTCGCAGGGCGACCGGGTTGGCGATCAGGCGAGCCGTGCAGACGGCGATCTCCTCGCGCACCTGCAGCCCGTTCTCGCGCAGCGTCGCGCCCGTGGCCGTCAGGTCCACGATCGCGTCGACCAGGCCGGTCAGCGGCGCCAGCTCAACCGACCCGCGGACCTCGACGATCTCGGCCTGGCGCCCGGTCGCGTGCAGGTGCGCAGAGGCCACGCGCGGATACTTGGTGGCGATCCGCATCACGCCCAACCGCCGCAGCGCCTCGGCGGCGCGATCGGGTCCCGCGACGCTGGCGAGCACCATCCTGCAGCGCCCGTAGCCGAGGTCTGAGAGCTCGTAGACCTCGCGCTCGGACTGCTCCATGAGCACGTCCTTGCCGGTGATCCCGATGTCCGCCGCGCCCGCCTCCACGTAGGTGGGCACGTCCGACGGGCGCATCGTCACGATCCCGGACTCCTCGAACAGGAGCCGGCGCTCGTTGGTGCGCACCTCGCCGGTGTCGATCCCCACCGCGTCCAGCAGGTCAAGCGTCCCGGCCAGCAGCGCCCCGCGGGGCACGGCGATCACCAGCGGCCTCATTGGTCGCCCTCCCCCATGCGCCCGCGCCGGCCACCGGCCAGCGCGATGTGCAGCCGCTCCACGTCGAGCGCGAACCCGACGGCCGCCATTGGGCGGCCGAAGGCTCCCAGCAGCGTGTCGTAGCGACCGCCGCCCCCCAGCGGCAGCCCGTGCCCCGGGTCGTAGACCTCGAACACCGCCCCGGTGTAGTAGCCGAGGCTGCGCACCAGCCCCAGGTCGAAGATCAGCCGCTGCGCGGCGGGCGGGTCCAGCAGCGCGTGCGTCTCGCGCAGGCCGGCGAGCGCGTCGTGCAGCGCCGGCGGCTGGCGCTCCAGGATCTCGGGCCCGCCGCGCGTGCGCGCCACGCGCAGCAGGAGGTCGGCGTCGCCGTCGGCCAGCCCCAGCGCATGAATCTCGCGATCGGCGCCGACGAAGTCCCCGGCGGCCAGCTCGGCGAGGATCCGGTCCCTGGCGTGGCTGGCCACGCCGAAGGCGTCCAGCAGCGTGGCGTGCAGGGTCGCGTCGCCCAGGCCGATCCGGTACTCGCGCAGGCCGGTGGCGTCCAGGACCGCGCACAGCACCCGGAGCGCCTCCGCGGTCCCGGCCGCGCCGGGTACGCCGAGCAGCTCGATCCCCGCCTGCAGCAGCTCGCGCGGCTCCCCACGGCCGGGCCGCACCCGCCGGTAGACGTGCTCGGCGTAGCAGAAGCGCAGCGGCGGCTGCGCGTGCGGGTAGCGCGCCGCCACCAGCCGCGCGATCGGCACGGTTACGTCCGGACGCAGCACGAGCGCGCCGCCGTGCTCGTCGAGCACGCGGTAGGCGGGCAGCGCGCCCGCAGCCCCTGCGCGCGCGAACGTCTGCTCGTGCTCCAGGGCGGGGGTGTGCACCTCCCCGTAGCCGGCGACATCGAACGCCGAGCGGATGCGCTCCACGATCGCTCGCAGCTCGCGCATCTCGTCGGGCAGCACGTCGCGGGTGCCGCTCGGG
>Ga0070737_10001490_pt1 | contig 33276 bp, 31 predicted proteins | sample Coa_R1_10_FD_66438 | JGI IMG/M metagenome (GOLD analysis project Ga0070737, IMG submission 66438) | Surface soil microbial communities from Centralia Pennsylvania, which are recovering from an underground coalmine fire - Coalmine... | ecosystem: Environmental > Terrestrial > Soil > Unclassified... | reverse complement strand
GCTGCAAGCTTGGAAGCTACTGCCAATCGCGGCTTAGCGCTCTCTATCGAATTGTTCTCGCTAGTTTGGCGTTGGCACCCGCCACCAGTGTCGCTTGTGGCTGGGTTCAGGGTCGCCAGTGAGCGACACCTGACCATTGGTTGCGGCCACGGCGCTTCCGCCAGCCAACTGCCACGTCGTCCCGGAGCCGCCAAGTGCGCTTTGCAGCGCAAAGTCGATCTAGCCTCCGCTTACGGACGGATTACGGGCTTTTCGGTTTTCGACGGAACCGGGGAGAAACGGAAAACGTCCAGTAGAATCGTCTTGATGCTGGGAACACGAGAGCGGGAAGAGATTGCGCGTTTGTGGGCGCGCAAGCAGGCACAGGACGCCGCGGGTATGCCCCAAGCTGAGCGGCACCGCAATCTGGAGCCGGCGAGCGCGGAATTTCTGTGCTCGCTGGCGGCGGGATTGGGGGCGAAGCATATGATCGAAATCGGCGGTTCGAGCGGGATCTCGACCATCGCGCTGGCCGCGGCCGGAAGGGACACGGGCGGGCGGGTGACCTCGATCGAGATCGAGCCGACGCGGCAGGCAGAGGCCCGCGTCACCCTGGAACGGCTGGAATTGGCGCCATATGTGGAGTTCGTGAGTGGGGACGCCGCGTCTTTTCTACCCCGAGCGGCCCCGGTGGATTTCGCCTTCATCGACTGCGATAAAGGGGACTACATTCCTTTCTTCGATATGCTCCGCATCAAGCCCGGCGGGGTGGTGGTCGCCGATAATATCCTCTCCCACTCGATGACGTATTACGTCAGCCACGTTCGCGCGCGAAATGGGGTGGAATCGATCACGCTTGCCATCGGACAGGGGCTGGAACTTACGCGCTTCGCGGCGTAGTGCGAACCGGGCCACCGGCCGCGCAGCCGGCAAGCAGCCGCTAGAATGAGTATTCGTGATGACATCCGCGGCCGTCCTGCGTTATGCGCGGTTCGCTTGCCTGGCGGCGGTTTGCGCCATGGCGATACCCGCGGCCGCGCCGGATTTCGATTCCCGCGATTTTCACCAGCGCCGCCAGGCCCTTCGCAAATTGGTGCATGGTGTGATCGTGCTCGAGGGAAAAGAAGAATCCCTGGACGATATTCAGAGCGCGCGGGGTCGCTTCTTTCAGGAGCCCGACTTCTTCTACCTGACGGGCTGGAACGAACCGGGGGCGAAGCTGCTGCTGGATAGCCATCGCGAAATCCTGTTTCTGCCGCCGCACGACGCCGAACGAGAGAAGTGGACCGGGCCGCGCCATGCCGCGAGCGACGCCGGCATCCAGGAACTGACCGGCTTCGAGAGAGTGCTTTCGCTGAAGCGGTTTGAGCAGGAACTCGGGGGCGCCAATCCCGCCGATTCCGCTGCCGTTCACAGGGCGCTCACCGGGTTGCGTATGAAGAAGTCTCCCGCCGAGATAGCCGCACTTCAGCGGTCGGCCGATGCGACCATAGCCGCGCATCTTGCCGCGTGGAAGCAGGCAGCGCCTGGGAGATACGAATACCAGGTGGCGGCAGCGATGGCCGGTGTGTATCTGGATCTAGGGTGCGAGGGGGGTGCTTACGCTCCTATGGTGGCGTCCGGCCCGAATGGCGTTTTCCTGCACTACGAAGCCAACAACCGCCGCATGGAAGCGGGCGACCTGCTGCTGACGGATGTGGGCGCCGAGTGCGCCGGCTACGCCGCCGATGTGACGCGTACCATTCCGGTGGACGGCCACTTCACTTCCCGGCAGCGCGAACTATACGACACGGTTCTGGGAGCGCAGAGGGCCGCCATTGCGGCGGTGAAACCGGGGGTGACGATTGGCGGCGATACGCCCAACAGCCTGCAGAACGTCGCCTTGGCCTATTTCAATTCGCACAGCCACGACTTGCATGGGCGACCGTTGGGCAAGTACTTCACCCATGGCATCAGCCATCACATCGGCCTCGAAGTACACGACCCCGCCGATCTCACCCTTCCGCTGGAAGCGGGCAACGTCATCAGCGTGGAGCCCGGTTTGTATATCCCGGAGGAAGGGATCGGAATTCGCATTGAAGACATGGTGCTGGTGACGCGGGATGGCGCCAGGGTGCTGACCGCCGCCTTGCCGAAGGAAGCCGCGGAGATTGAGCGGCTGATGCTTCGATGAAAGGCGCCGGATGAAACTCGCGCGCATCCGCTATCCCGCGCTGCTTGCGGCTGTGTTCTGTGTGTCGGTCTGGGCCAGCTACCGCTTCGGCGCGGAGATCGACAACTACTCCTACGATGCCCTGTTCCGGCTTTCCGAAGGCCAGGCTCCGAAACCGGAATCCGCGATTCTGGCCATCGACGACGAAACGCTCAACGAGATTGACCGCGGGATGGATAATATCCGCCCGTATCTAGCCCGCGCGCTCAATCTGGTCGCCGCCGCGCATCCGAAGGCGGTAGCTGTTGACCTGCTGCTCACCGACCGGCGCGACGCCCAGGCCGATTCCGAACTTGCCGGTGCCCTGCGCGATACACCCGGCCTGGTGCTTTCCTCGATGATTCGCAACGATCCCCCAGGGTGGCAAGATCCGCGCCCGGAATTCGCGCGTTATGCCAAGGCGCTTGGGCACGTCTACGCGCGGCCGGACGATGAAGATGCCGTGACGCGCGTGATTCCTTTGGATAAACACGTGGGAACCGAAGAGCGCTGGGCCATTGCGCTCGAAGCCTTCCGGCTGAGCCGCGGCGGCGGGATCCCGCTCGAGTCTCCGGACGATGTGGAAGTGGCGGGGACCCTCATTCCAATCGAACGCACGCCGGAAGGCCGCCTTTTACGGGTGCATTATCTGCCGCCCGGAACCATCCCCGTAATTTCCCTGCACGACTTGCTGCGGAACCCGCGAATCGCTTCCCAATTTGCCGGCAAGGTGGTATTCGTGGGCGTCACCGCCGCCGGCGTGGGCGATCGCCTGCATACCCCGTACTCGTACGGGGCGACGGCCACCGGAATTGAAATCCATGCCGAGGCTTTCGAGACGATTGCGCACCGCCTGTTCCTGACAGATGTTCCGCTGCTTTGGCCGCCGGCCTTCAGCCTGCTGTTGGTGATTGCAGAGGGTCTGAGTCTCGCTTACCTGCCCGGATGGAAGGCATACGCGGGCGGTGTGGTGGTGGTGGTGGGAGGGCTGGTGACGCCGTATGGCTTCTTCAGCCACGGGCAAGTGTTCCCTTTTGCAATGCCCGTTTCGGCGGCTACGTTCAGCTTCGTTGCGGCCGCCGCGTGGCAGACCTTGATGGTGCGCCGGCGCCTGCGCAGCGCCGAGGCGGAGCGCAGCCGCTACCAGCAGGCCATGCACTTCGTCACGCACGAAATGCGCACGCCGCTTTCCTCCATTCAAGGATCGAGCGAACTGATCTCCCGCTATTCGCTGAGCGAGCAGAAGCAGAAGCAACTCGCGGACCTGATCAACTCGGAGTCGCGCCGCCTGGCCCGCATGATTGAAATCTTCCTCAACGTGGAGCGGCTCTCGGCGGGAGAGATGCAACTGAAGCGGGAGGATATCTCCGTTGAGGAGATGATCGATTCCTGCGTAAGGCGGGCGCGCCCGCTGGCCGGCCGTAAGCACATTGAGCTGTTACCCCAGCCACTGAGTGAAGAGCTGCACCTGGCAGGCGATCGCGAACTAATGGAGCACGCCTGCTACAATCTGTTGACGAACGCAGTGAAGTACTCCCCGCAGCGCACTCAAGTGACTATCTCCGCGTGGAAGCAGCAGGAGAAGATCTTTGTCGCCGTGAAGGACCAGGGCATCGGTATGGACGGAAAGGAAGTGAAGAAGATCTTTCAGAAGTTTTACAGGACGCCGAAGGCGGAGCAATCCGGCGAAGCTGGCACGGGTATTGGCCTCTCGATCGTGCAGCAGATCGTGGAGCAGCACGGAGGGAGGATTGAAGTCACCAGCAAACCCGGCGCCGGTTCCTGCTTCACCCTGGTGCTGCCGGCGGCCGCGCCGTTTTCGAGCGCCGCATGACGACCGAGATGCCGAAACTGCTACTGGTAGAAGACGATCCCGCGCTGCAGTTTACGATCCAAACCGCGCTGGAGGAAAAGGGCTATGCGGTCGACGCCGTTTCCACCACCGAAGAAGCGCTGGAACACCTGGCCGATGGCGGCTACCCGATTGTGATTTCGGATATCTACATCGATGAGCGCACCGGTCTCGACGTGCTCAATGAAGCCAAGCGCAAGGACCCGCGCTGCTCGGTAATCCTGATGACTGGCCGCGGCACCATCGAGACGGTGCGGGCCGCTTCGCGCGGCGGCGCTTTCGACTATATCGCCAAACCTTTCGATCTGGACGTAATGCTGCGCGCGATTGAGCGCGCCGAAGCCTCGCGCAGCGGTGAAGAAGACGAAGCCGCGGAGGAAGAGCTGCCTGAGACCGAGATGATCGGCAGTTCGCCGGCCATGGTGGAGATCTACAAGACCGTGGACCGCGTGGCCGATACCGATGCCACGGTGATCATCGAAGGCGAAACCGGCACGGGCAAGGAACTGGTGGCGCGCATGATCCACAATATGAGCCCGCGTAAGAACTTTCCATTCCAGGCGGTGGATTGCGGGACCATTGCGGCGAACCTTCTCGAAAGCGAGTTGTTCGGGGCCATGCGCGGAGCGTTTACGGGCGCCGACCGCGACCGCACCGGCGTGTTTGAAACGGCTTCGCGGGGAACCGTGCTGCTGGACGAGGTCGGCGAGATCGATTTGAAATTCCAGCTTGCGCTGTTGCGCTTTCTGGACACCCGCACCATCCGCCCGGTAGGCGCCTCGCGGGCGAAGGAAGTGGACGTGCGGGTGATCGCGGCGACCAACAAGAACCTGCAGAGGATGGTGGATGAAGGCAGCTTTCGCGAAGACCTCTGGTACCGGCTGAATACGGTGCGCATCGTACTGCCGCCGCTGCGCGAGCGGCGGGGCGATATTCCGCTGCTGGCTCATTTCTTCCTCAACAAGTACAACGAACGCTACAACCGCAAGGTGAAGCTGATGGATTCCGGGATGAAAGCGCTCGAGAACCATACCTGGGACGGCAATGTGCGGCAGTTGCAGCACGTGATCGAGCGGCTGACCATCCTGGCGCCACGGATCGACGCGGAATCGGTCGAACAGGCGCTGACTGCAATGGAGTCGCGCGAGCGGGCCGTGGAAACACTGGCGGACGCCGAAGAGGACCAGATCCGCAAAATTCTGGCCGCCACCGGGGGCAATAAAACCAAAGCCGCGCAACTGCTGGGGATCGAACGCAAAACGCTCTACCGGAAGCTGGAGCGGATGAAACTGTAGGGAGGATGTCGGCAGCAGATGATCGAAAGGTGGCGCCGGCCGTTTCGTCCCTGGCCGTTCAGCCGGGATGCTTGACACGCACTTTGTGGTCTGTCGCGACTACTAAGCACCCTCGCCACTCTCCAATGGGCTCCGTAGCGAACAGCGTACCAATGCGCGCCACCAAGGCATCCCGGCCAGGCTGTGCGAGGCGCACCAGCAACAATCCCATGTGCGTTCCTGGGGCGAACCGGCGTAGGCCGGAGAAATCCAAATCTTGCGTAATCAGGAGTCTTATCGGAGGGGCCTCAACGCGCTCCTACACCCGAAGAGTCGCACGCCGCGGCGGAAGAGCAGCGCCAGGCGCGGGTGTATCAGGGGAAACGGCAAGCATTCGCCGGGATGCCGGATTACCGGCTGCTGAAGCGATACCTGGACAGCTTGCTCGCGAAGGGGCGCCTCTCAGTACGCCCAGCGCCACAAACTGGCGCCCACGGTATAGCCGGCGCCGACCGCGGCGAACATCACCAAGTCGCCTTGCCGCAGACGGCCTTGACCGATAGCGTCCCGGGTGGCCAGCGGGATGGTGGCCGAAGTGGTATTGCCGTACCGGTCGATATTGATGAGCACGCGCTCCGGCGGAATGCCCAGGCGCTCGGCACAGGCGTTGATGATCCGGGCGTTAGCCTGGTGGGGAATCAGCATGCCGACATCCGCGGCGGAAAGGCCATTGCGCCCCAGCAACTCCGCGCAGGTTTCATACATTTTCCGCACTGCATACTTGAACACCTGCTGGCCCTCCTGGTGGACGTAGTGCAGGCGCTGGTCGACGGTCTCGTGCGATGCAGGCAGGCGGCTGCCGCCGGCAGGCATCTTCAGATAGTCTCCGCCCGAGCCATCGATTTCACCCAGGAAGTCGATGAAACCGGCGTTTTCATTCTCCCCGGCGGCTTCCAAAACCATGGCGCCGGCGGCATCGCCGAATAGAATGCAGGTGGCGCGGTCGGTGTAATCGATAATACGGCTCATGGTGTCGGCGCCGATCACCAGGACTTTTCGATGCGTGCCGGCCGCTACCAGGTGCGCCGCGGTAGTCAATCCATAAATGAAGCTGGAACAAGCCGCGACCAGGTCGAATCCCCAGGCGTTCCTCACGCCCAGACCGTTTTGCACCAGACAAGCGGTGGAGGGAAAGATCATGTCCGGCGTGACCGTGCACACGATGATGGCGTTGATTTCGGACGCTTCGATGCCGCGCAAGGAAAGCGCGCAGCGGGCGGCGGCGATTGCCATATCGGAGGTCGCCATCTCCGGCCCCGCGATGTGGCGCTCGCGAATCCCGGTGCGCTCCACGATCCAGCGGTCGTTGGTATCGACCATCTGCTCCAGATCCCGATTGGTGAGAACGCGAGGGGGAGTGTAGCACCCGAGGGCGCTGATTTTGACTTTTGGCAATGGTTTCCCTTAACGAATAAGAGTAGCGCATCCGGCGGCCTGCGTGGGCCCAATTCAGGCGCTTCTCTTCCGCGTTCGAGCCACCAAGTGCAGAAGCGATTGAGAAAGTTTGTAAGCGGCGCATATGGGAATAGGTAATACGCCGCGGACGGCCTGAAGACAATGTCGTGCGACACTCGGAAAAGAATGGAGTACCATCAGGTGTTTGCCCTTGCTTGAGCCGCTCCAAGCCTCCCTGTTTTTCGAATCGCCCGAGGAGATTTATGCGCGAGTGTTCCGCGAGTTGAAGCCGCGCACGCCGGTCCCGGAGTTGCACATCGAGTTCTGCCAGTTCGCCAATCCCGACAGCTTCATCCAACTGGAAAACGGAAGGCTCCGGGTGCGCATTTCGGATCTGCTGGCGGGGGCGCCCGCCCCGGTGACCGAAGCGCTGGCGCATATCCTGCTCGGCAAGCTGTACCGCAAGCCTATTCCGCGGATTTACAACCATCGCTACCGCCTCTATCTGAACCGGCGGGACGTGCGGCGGCAGATGCACCTGGTAAGGCAGATTCGCGGGCGGAAATTTCTGTCCGGGCCGCAGGGGCAGCACCGGAACCTCGAAGTGATCTTCGAGCGGCTCAACCAGCAGTTCTTCGATGGTCTGCTCGCCCAACCGCAGCTCGGCTGGAGCCGCGGCAAATCCCGGGGGCTGCTGGGGCACTTCGACCCTTCGCACAACGCCATCGTGATCAGCCGGATTTTCGACGATCCGCGCGTGCCGGAACTGGCGCTCGAATACGTTGTGTTTCACGAGATGCTGCACCTACGGTATCCGGTAGACCACAACGGCGTGCGGCGGCGGGTGCACACGCGGGAGTTCCGGGAAGCGGAGCGGCAGTTTCCGCGGCTGGCGGAAGCGAAAGAGATGCTGAAACAGATGTAGAACCCATGCCGGGCGGCAGGGCACAAGCCCTGGCCCCACTGTTATTATCAGTAGCGGATGGACCCGGACTTTCTGGTGATCGGTGCAGGAGTGGCTGGGCTGCGCGCGGCCATTGAACTGGCGGAGTGTGGCAGCGTTCTGGTGGTGGCGAAACACAGCCTGCAGGAATCGTCCTCGGAGTATGCGCAGGGCGGCATCGCGGTGGCGCTGAGCGACGACGACGAGGTGCGGCTGCATGAAGAGGACACCATCTATGCCGGCGACGGGCTGTGCAATGGCGCGGCTGTGCGCGTGCTGGTGGAAGAAGGGCCGGCCGCCATTCAGGAGTTAATTGAGTGGGGCGCTGAATTCGACCGGCAGGCTGGCATGCTGGCCTTCACGCGCGAGGCTGCGCACAGCCGCAACCGCGTGCTGCACGCGCACGGAGACTCTACGGGCAGCGAAATCGCGAGAACGCTGCACCGTAAAGCGTCTTCCTCCCCGAATGTGAATTTTCGGAGTTATGCCGCCACTACCGATCTGCTGGTCGATGAGCAGGGCGCGGTGTGCGGAGCGGCTCTGTACGATGCGGCGGCGCGGCGCACGGTCCAAATCCGCGCGCGCGCGGTTTTGCTGGCCACGGGCGGACTGGGACGGGTGTACCTGAACACCACCAACCCGGATGTGGCCACCGGTGACGGGGTGGCCATGGCGTGGCGGGCGGGCGCGCAAATTGGCGATATCGAGTTCGTGCAGTTTCATCCGACGGCGCTGCACGTTAAGGGGGCGCCGCGGTTTTTGCTCTCGGAGGCGCTGCGCGGAGAAGGCGGCCTGCTGCGCAATGCGGCAGGCGAACGGTTCATGGAGCGGTATCACGCCATGCGGGAGCTGGCGCCGCGGGACGTGGTAGCGAGGGCCATCGTAACCGAAATGGCGCGAACCGGCGCCCCGCATGTTTTTCTGGATATGACTCGCCTGGGCGAAAGGTTTTTACGCTCGCGCTTCCCGCGAATCTACGACACTTGCCTGCAGTACGGGGTGGATATTGCGCGCCAGCCGGCGCCCATCCGGCCGGCCGCGCACTACGCCATGGGAGGAGTCTGCACGGACCTGGAGGGCGCCACCAGCGTGCGAGGCCTGTTCGCGGCGGGTGAAGTGGCGTCCACCGGCGTACACGGGGCCAACCGCCTGGCCAGCAATTCCCTTCTGGAAGGTGTGGTGTTCGGCGCGCGCGCCGGGCGCGCTATGCGGCGGCTCATTTCCGAAGCGGTGCGCACCGGTACGGTCCCGGAAGGCCGGGCATTCGGCGTACCCGGAGCCAGTGTGCCGGAATTCCGCGAGCTGGCGTGGAAGGAGTGCGGCATCGTGCGCTCCGGCGAGGGGCTGCGCCGGGCGGTTGCCGTACTGCAAGAGTTGCGGGAGCGCGCTTGCGAAGCCGGCGAGTTGACGCCGGAGCGCTCCGAGGCCCGCAACGTTCACCAGGTGGTGGAGCTGATCGCGCGCTGCGCCCTGGCGCGCGAGGAGAGCCGCGGCGCGCATTTCCGCACCGATTTCCCGGTGAAACGCCCCGAATTCCAAAGCCATTCCGTTGTCAGCCGCGATACCGGAATCCGGTACATTCGCGAAGAGACGGTTTTAGCTGGTGCGATAGAATAAAGGCGCGAAAACATTAATGAGACAGAGGATACGCTCGACGACGGTGCTCTGCGTGCGCCGCGACGGCAAGGTAGTGATGGCGGGCGATGGCCAGGTGACGCTGGGAAATGAAGTCATCAAAGCTTCGGCGAAGAAGCTGCGACGCCTGTATAACGACAAAATTCTGGCGGGCTTTGCCGGCTCCACGGCGGACGCCTTCGCGCTGTTCTCGCGCTTCGAATCGAAGCTGGAGCAATTCAACGGTAATCTTTCGCGGTCGGTAGTGGAACTGGCGAAGGAGTGGCGCACGGACCGGGTGCTGCGCCACCTGGAGGCGCTGCTGCTGGTGGCGGATAAGACCACCACGTACCTAGTGAGCGGCAACGGCGATGTGATCGAGCCCGATGAAGGGATCGCCGCCATCGGCTCGGGCGGGCCGTTCGCGCTTTCGGCGGGAACGGCGCTGTTGCGCTCCACCAAGCTTTCGGCGCGGCACATCGCCGAGCAGGCCATGGCGATCGCGGGCAAGATCTGCATCTATACCAACGAAAACGTCACGTACGAGGAAATCGAGTAGGCTATGGTGATCTATCTTCCGGGCCAGTCGGTGGATGAAGAGCCGTTGCTGGACGAACTGACCCCAAGGGAAATCGTGCGCGAGCTGGATAAGCACGTGGTGGGGCAGGCGGAGGCCAAACGCGCGGTAGCCATCGCGCTGCGCAACCGCATCCGCCGGCAAAAACTGCCGCCGGAAATGGCCGAAGAGGTGATGCCGAAGAATATCCTCATGATCGGGCCGACCGGCGTGGGCAAGACGGAACTGGCGCGGAGATTGGCGCGCCTGGCGAATTCGCCGTTTCTGAAGGTGGAGGCCAGCAAGTTCACCGAAGTCGGTTATGTGGGGCGCGATGTGGAGTCCATGATTCGCGACCTGGTGGATATTGCTATCGATATGGTGCGCGAGGAGCGGCTGGACGAAGTTGCCGATCGCGCGGAGGCCAATGCCGAAGAGCGGCTGTTGGAACTGCTGATGCCGCCCCAGCCGGAGCCGAGTGAAAGTACCGAGCGCACCCTGGAGAAACTGCGCGAGCGGCTGCGGGAAGGCAAGTTGGACGAGCGCATCGTGGAATTGGATGTGAAGGACCGCGGGCCCACGTTCGAGATTACGACCAACGCCGGGATCGAAGAGATGGGCATCAATCTGAAAGACATGCTGCCCAATTTCTTCGGCCAGAGGACGCGCCGGCGCAAGATGCGGGTGGCGGAAGCGCTTGATTACCTGGTGCAGGAAGAAGAGCAGAAGCTGATCGATATGGACCAGGTCACAAGGGTGGCGCTGGAGCGCGTCGAGACCAGCGGCATTATCTTTCTGGACGAGATCGACAAAATTGCGGGCCGTGAATCCGGCCACGGCCCGGACGTGAGCCGCGAAGGCGTCCAGCGGGACATTCTGCCCATCGTGGAAGGCACCACCGTCAATACGAAGTTCGGGTTCGTGCGTACGGACCACATTCTATTTATTGCGGCCGGGGCATTTCACGTTTCGAAGCCCAGCGACATGATTCCGGAGCTGCAGGGCCGTTTCCCGATCCGTGTCGAGCTGAAGTCGCTGAGCGTGGAGGATTTCATCCGCATTTTGAAGGAGCCGAAAAACGCCCTCGCGAAGCAGTACACCGCGCTGCTCGAAACCGAGGGGATCAAGCTCATTCTGACGGACGATGCGCTGGAAGAAGTGGCCCGCTTCGCCGCGCAGGTAAACGAGAGTTCGGAGAATATCGGCGCCCGGCGGCTGCACACGATCATGGAAAAACTGCTCGAGGAAGTCTCCTTTGAGGGACCGGACCTGAAAAAGAAGACGGTACGGGTAGATGCGAGCTACGTCCGCCGCCAGCTATCGGACATCGTGAAGGACCAGGACCTGAGCCGGTATATCTTGTAGCGGGATCAGGCTTCTGCCCTGCCGCCGCTTCGGCCCGTCAGTCCCAGCAGGCCCTTGCCAATCGCGCCGAGCACATGTCCAGGTAATCGTAGCAAGGCGCCGGATTGGCGTGTTCATGATTCCGCACGCGGGGGCCGGACACGTGCACCGCGAAGGCCTCTGTCGGTGTTCGGGAACCGAATGGCAAGGCCGTGTGGCCATGCGTATCACCGTTTCCCGCCGGGCCACCACAGCGGAGGATATTGAGGCGAGTCTGGCGGCCATAGGGCCGCGAGCGACCGGGATTAAGCGGGCTTTATGCCCTGGTAGCCATGACCAGTCCGGCGGCGCCCACGATGCCGGACTTATCGCCGACTTCCTGCTCCACCAGGGGCACGTCGCGGCCGAGCAGGCCGCGCGACCGCTCCCACACCTCTTCGCGCAAGGGGACCAGCAGGTCGGCGCCGGCATCGGCCACGTGCCCGCCGACGATGACCATTTCGGGATCGAAGACGTGGAGCAGGCCGGCCAGAGCAGCGCCCAACCGGCGGGTGGCTTTCGCAACGATCGTCCGGGCCAGTTCGTCGCCTTCCGCGGCGGCCTGAAAGATGGTGCGGCAGGTGGCGAGTTGGGGCTGATCGCGGAAGAGGCTCGTCAACGTGGAAGCGCAGCCGCGATGGACGGCCGACCAGACTTCGCCCTCGATGGCCCGGGCGGAAAAGACGGTCTCCAGGCATCCCCGGTTGCCGCAGATGCAGGGCGCGCCATCCGGCTCGACGGTGATATGCCCGAGGTTGCCGCCCACGCCGCAATGGCCGCGCAGGATGCGCCCATCGGCCAGCACGGCGCCGCCCACGCCCATGCCGAGCGTCAGCATCAGCACGTTCTGGCGGCCGCGGGCCGCGCCCCACACCATTTCGCCCGCGAGCGCCACGCGCGCGGCGTTATCGGCAAATACCGGGACATCCCGCGGCATGCCGATAAGGTCGCTGAGCCGCAGCCCCTCCAGGTAATGGAGCCCGCCGCCGAGGGTTTCGATGCGCGTGCTATCGGGATCGATGATGCCCTTGCAACCGACGCCCACGCCTGCCGGTTGGGAAGTGGCTTCGAGCAGCCACTTCACCGCGTCCTGGAGACAGGGGAGGAAGCTATCGAGATCGGGCGGGGTGGCGATGGTGCGCGCGGCCAGGATGGCTCCGGCTTCGTCCACCATCCCGGCCTTGATGTTTCCCGCCCCGATATCGATGCCCAGAACCACCATAGCCGCTCTTACGCTAACACGTTACGTGGCGCTGCCGCGATAGAATTCTGAAATACCCGCTCCGGAGGAAACCGCATGCCCATTGCCGAATCCGCCATCACGCCCGCCCGCTTTGCTCAAGGGCTCACTTATGCCGCATTCCTAGAATGCGCCGCGGTGAACCGCGACAAGTTCGAGCAGAACTACCGGAACCCGGCGCTCACCGAAGACGACCTGGCGTTCTTTCGGAGAGCCGCCTCGCTTCCCCATGGCCCGCGAAAGCTACTGGCGATTGCCGAGGCGTGGTGCGGAGATGTGTACCGCGAGTTGCCCACCGCGGTTCGCATTGCAGAAGCGGCCGGCATGGAGCTGCGCATCTTCCTGCGCGACCACAACCCGGACATTATGGACGAGTTCGTTTCGAACGGCGGCAAAGCGCGCGCTATCCCCGTATTCGTTTTCTATACCGGGGAAATGCAGTACATCGCGCATTTCACCGAGCGCTCCGCCTCCGCGCACGCGGGCCTAGCGGCGGCCATGAAGGAAGCCAGACTCCAGCTCAACCTACCCGAAACCGCCACCCTCGGCAACCTTCAGGAGCCGCGGCGCACGGAGTTCCTGCAGCAAGTGATCGCCCGTATACAGCCCTTTAGCGAGCAATGGCGCCGTGACGCCATCGGAGAGATCCGCCAGTTGCTGGCAGAAGCGCTGCGCCTGCCCACGGTTTACACCATTCGCGGCTGCAGCGCGTGCGTGAAGCTGCTGGAAAAATGGGAAGCGGAAGGCGTGGCTTACAACGAGCGGCGCGTCGAAACCAGCCAGGACATTCTGGACGAGGCTCGCGGCTACGGCTCCCTGGTACCGATCGTGGTGTGGCCGGACGGCCGCGTGGAACAGGGATTCGGGGAATCGCTGGGGTGTTTTATTTAGCCTCGGCGTAGGCGCCCGGGCGGCTGGCCAAAAGGCCGGCCGCGGGGGAGCCGAGATAGGACACTACTGCGCCGTCACCTTCACCGTGGCGCCCATCACGCTCTCCACGATTTGCTGGAACTCCTCGCGGTTGAGCAGGCCGCGCTTGCGAATGCCATCTTCTTTGACGCGGCGCAGAATCTCGGAGACCACTTCGTCGCCCGGATCGGCGATGCCCATCTGCTCGAGGTTGTAGGTGATCGAAGCCTTGCCGCTTTTTTTGCCGAGGACCACTTCGCCCTGGCGGCCGGTGAGCGCCGGGTGCGTGCCAAACATGGCCAGCGGTTCTTTGACGACCAGATCGACGCCGATGCCCGATTCGCGGGTGAAATTGCGCGCGCCCAGAACGGGCTTGTTGACGGCGATGGGCAGGTTGCTGATGCGGCTCACAAGCTCGCCCAACTCGGGCAGCTTGCCCAGCTTATATTGCGTGTTGTAGCCGTAGAGCACGTGGAGGGCGACCATCAGCTCTTCGAGCGCGGCATTGCCGGTGCGCTCGCCCAAACCGTTGGCGCAGCTATGCACGACTTCGGCGCCCGCTTCCACGCCCGCCAGTTCCGTGGCCACGGCCATGCCGAAATCGTTGTGGGTATGCACTTCGACCGGCAGCTTCGTCCACGATTTCACCAGCCGCACCATGTGTTTGATGGCGGCCGGGAGCGCGCAGCCCATGGTGTCCACCACGCCCACGGCGTCGGGCGGCGCGTCCTGCACGATTCGCGTCAGCAGGTTTTTCAGATCCTCTTGGCGCGCGCGGGTGGTGTCGTAGGGAAAGTAGACCACGTGCAGCCCGCGCGATTTGGCGTACTGGATAACCGGCACGCTTTTGCGCAGCACATCTTCCCAGGTCCATTTGAATTGATAGACAAGCTTGGGATAGCCGATTGGGACTTCGATAATGACGCCGTGGCAGCCGCACTCGATGGCCTTATCGATATCGGCGTTTATGGCCCGCGCGAAAGTGTAAATGCGGGAAGAGAGGCCCAGCTTCGAAATCTGCTTGATGGCGTCGAAATCCATTTCGGAGACCGCGGGCATGCCCGCCTCGATGCGCTCCACGCCGATTTCGGCCATCTTTTCGGCGATCGCGATCTTGTCGGCGACGCTCATCACCACGCCCGGCGTTTGCTCGCCATCGCGCAGGGTGGCATCATGAATTGCCACACGCTCCGGAAGCTCGAAGGCGCCCCGTACTTCGGGCGCGAAATTATAAGGGCTCACCCACCATTGGTTTTCGCGGAAGTATTTGCCGTTGGTATTCATTGCTGCCTCCCAAAAAAGATCGTCCACTTAGGACCGCGAGGCCTATTCCGGCCGCTCCAAGACCGCTCCCTGAGGGTCGCGGCTCCGAATTGAGATCGCGCGGTCAAGGCACTAGTGTGACACAATATGCCGGTATGACGCACCGGCTTCTGACTCTCGCCGCGGTGTTCGTCACCGCACTGGCGCTTTCCGCGCAGCCCACGCCGCCGGACCTGATTCTGTGGAACGGCAAGATCGTCACGGTGGATAATCGTTTCACCATTGCCCAGGCCGTTGCGATCCGCGGCGATCGCGTCATTGCCACGGGCACGAATCAGCAGGTCACGCGACTGGCGGGGCCTTCCACGCGGCGCATCGACCTTTCCGGCAAAACGGTGATTCCGGGACTGATCGATAACCACATGCACCTGCTGCGCGCGGCCACTACCTGGGCAAAAGAACTGCGCTTCGATGGCGTCAATTCGCGCGCTCAGGCAATCGCCATGCTGCGCGCGCGCGTGAAGGCCGCCGCTCCGGGCGAATGGGTCTACAACATCGGCGGCTGGGCGCACCAACAATTTGCCGACGATCCGCGGCCGTTCACGCGCGCGGAACTGGACCGGATCGCGCCGGACCATCCGGTAGCGCTGCAGGAATCATACCGCCAGGTTTTTTTGAATAGCCGGGCGCTCGACGCGCTGGGAATCAAGGCGGGCGCGCCCGATCCGCAAGGCTTTCTGAAAGGCACGATCATGCGCGATGCGGCCGGGAATCCCACGGGAATCGTGGGCGGGGATATCGCGGGCACGCGCGCCGTCGCGAGCAGGCTGCCGCGAGTTCCGGCCGGCCAACTGGAAGCCAGCACGGCCGCCCTGGTAAGCGATATGAACCGCGCCGGCCTGACCGCGTTCGGCGTGCCCGGTTGCGAACCGAGCGTGCTCAACATTCTGCAGCGCTGGAAGGAAGAGGGCAAGCTTAACCTGCGCGTATTCTGCATCGATGGAGCGGCGGCCGGCAATCCGGAACAGGTGGATCGTTCGATTGAGCAGATCGCGCGGATGAAAACCTTCCAGGGCGATAATTTTATCGACACGGTCTTCTTCGGCGAAAGCGTATACGGGCCGCTGCACGACCCGATGTTCGCCACGAAATCGCCGGTGCGCCCGGAGCTGCTGGAGCAGTGGCGGCGCATGGCCGAAGCCATCGCGCGCGCCGGTTTGCCGCTGCATGTTCACGCCGAACTGCGGGACACCATCAGCGGGTTTCTCGATCAGATTGAAGCGATCAATAAGGAGTACCCCATCAAGGGGCACCGCTGGGTGTTGGCGCATGTCAACCAGATCGACGCGGGCGAACTGGAGCGCATGAAGAAGCTGGATATGGCCGCGGCGGTGAATCCGTGGGCCGTGATCAACGGCGGGATTATGCACGACGATTTCGGCGACGGCGCTTACGATATGCCGCCGCTCGCCACCATTCAGGCCAGCGGCATTATGTGGGGATTGGGAACCGATGGCAGCGCCGCGAACCAGTACCTGCCCTTTGTAACGCTGTCTTTCGCGGTCACGGGAAGGATGGCGGGCGGGCGCAAGGTATTGAACCAGACTATCGGACGTGAGGACGCACTCATTGCGCACACACGCAGCAATGCGTACATGCTGTTCCAGGAGGACAACCTGGGCGCGATCCAGCCGGGCAAACTGGCCGACCTGGTGGTGCTGGATCGCGACTATCTGACTGTTCCCTCGGACCAGATCAAAGACATCAAGCCGGTGATGACGATGGTGGGCGGGCGCGTGGTTTTCGATGCGGCGGCGCAGACGGCCGCCGCGCGATAGATCGGCGCGGTCGGCCGGAGAAGCGGATTCCGGCATACGGATTGCCTTTCTTACTGAGGCGCGGATCACCTCGCGTTGGACCTGGAATCGATCACGGCCCGCGGACACCGCTATGTCATGGATGCCGGAGGGCCGCAATGGGACCATGCTCACCTTCCAATTGCGCCAGCCGCTACACGTGGTGGAGTGGGGTGACGAAGGATATTACCAGCACGGGGACAACTATCATCACGAAGAAAATCACGGCTGGTCCCGGTAAGCTCAGCTTATAGGTGGTAGAGCATGAGATAGACGACTACGCCCGTCACGCTGACATACAGCCAGACGGGCAGAGTCCAGCGGGCAATGCGGCGGTGCCGGTCGAACTTCGCGGACAGCCCGCGGCGAAGGGTGACAATGGCAAGCACCGGTACCGCCGCCGCCAGCACCGTGTGGCTGGCCAGCAGGCTCAGGTAGACGGTGCGGATGGGGCCGGTTTTTTGAAAGACCACGTGGCCGACCCGGAAGTGATACACGAGATAGCACACCAGGAAAAGGCAGGAGACCACGAAAGCGGTCTGCATCACTTTACGATGTGTTTCGATGCGCTTGCGCCGGATCAGGGTGTAGCCCCAGATGAGCAGAGCCGCCGCGGTGGCATTCAGGAGGGCGTTGATGGAAGGCAGAATCGAGATCACGACTTGTCACGTTCGAGCCGCCGGAGGTCGCTCAGAAGCGTTTTCAAGAAGCCATCTTCGGAAGAGGCGTAGTAGCCGCGGATACGCTCCTGCCGGTCCACAAGCACGAAGCGCGTGCTGTGATTCAAGCTTCCATCCACTGCGTTGAGCTTGAATCCGGTCAAGCCTACATAACTGAGGTTATTTCGCGGCCCCGTCAAAAAATACCAGCGGTCGGGATCGGCCAGAAAGTGCTTTCCATAAGCGGCGAGGACTGCCGGGCTGTCGTGCGCCGGGTCCACTGTGAAGGAAACCAGCTTCACGTCCGGAGTATTCTCGGTCGCTTTTTGAATCTGGTGCATTTGCGAGCTCATGCGCGGGCAGGGGCCGGGGCAGGTAGTAAACATGAAGTCCGCCACCCAGACGTGCCCATCGAGGGCGTGGCGGTCGACGGTTGCGCCGGTTTGCGAAGTGAACTGGAAATCGGGGACCTGGCCGAGAACTGGCAGCGGAGGCTTTGTTGTGCAGCCTGCTAGTAAGAGGGCGGCCACGAAAACCGCTCCCTGACGGTCGCGGGTCGAAATCACGCCGCGCTCCGCGCGCTCTTCTGCGCCGCCAGCATGCCGCAGGCGAGCAACAGAATCACGCCGAAAGCCACGGTCACACCCAGACTGACGGCGGGGCCGGGCACAATATTCGGCAGAGCCAGCGTATAATTGAGCAGCGATGTCGAGTAGGTGAGCGGGTTGGCCCACATGATGGCCTTGACCCAGCCGTGCGCCTCGGATAAGGGGAATAACGCGCCGGAAACCATCCACATCGGCATCAGCAGCAGGTTCATGATGGCGTGAAAACCCGCCGTCGATTCCATTTTCCAGGCGATTACGAAGCCCAGGCCGGTAAGCGTAAACGAAATCAGGAAGATTGCCACAGCCACAGCCAGCAGATCGCTTACGTGCATATGGAAGCCGGCGAGCGGCGCGAACGCCAGAAAGATTACGCCTTGTATCCACGCCAGGGTGGCCGCGCCCAGAATTTTGCCCAGCACCATGCTGGTGCGGGGGGCGGGCGAGACCAGCATGGAAAGCAGAAATCCTTCGCGCCGGTCTTCGATGATGGAGATGGTAGAAAAGATAGCGGAAAACATCACTGTCAGGACGAGTGCGCCGGAATAGAACCGCCCCAGCGAATTGGAGCCGTAGCCGATTAAAAGCCAGATCACCAGCGGCGAAGCGATCACTCCGAGCAGACGGCTCTTCTGCCTCCAGAAGCGCACCAGTTCCCGCCGCCATAAGGTGGCCGCGGGTAAGATGAAGCTGGGCCTGCTTTCGGGGGACTTGGCCGGGCCTTCCAGCCTTGGCTTTACTCCCTCAAGCTTTGTTCCCTCAATCAATGGATGCTCCTGTTTCCCGCACGAAAACGTCTTCGAGCGTCGGTTTATGCAAGGCTACGGTTTCGATCGCGCCGGGAAACGCCTCCACCACTTCGGTGATGAAACGGTGGCCGTTCGGTATTTCGACGCGAAGGTGGCCGTCCATTACCTTCGGCGCGACCCCGAAACGCTGGGCGACCCTCCCGGCCAGGGCCGACGGATCTTCCGTTTCGAGCACCACGACATCGCCGCCGATCCGCGCGCACAATTCCCCCGGACTGCCCTCCGCCACGATTTTGCCCTGATGCAGCAGCACCAGCCGGTCGCAGCGGTCGGCCTCTTCCAGAATATGGGTGGTCAGCAGAATGGTGACGTGCTCGCGCTGGCGCAAGCCTTCCACGTAGTTGGAAAGGTCGCGGCGGGCGGCCGGATCGAGTCCGGTGGAGGCTTCGTCCATGAGCAGCACCTGCGGCCGGTGCAGCAGCGCCTTGGCGATTTCCACCCTGCGCCGCAGGCCACCCGAAAGCGATTCCACCAGATCCTTACGCCGCTCTTTGAGGCCCAACTGGTCCATTACATGTTCCATGCGGTTGCGCAGCGGCGCGCCGCTTAAACCGTGGAGGTGCCCCTGGCTGCGCAGGTTCTCTTCGACGGTGAGCGCCTTATCGAGGCTCTGCGACTGGAAGACCACACCCACATGCCGCCGCACGGCCGCCGGGTTGCGCACGACATCATGGCCGGCCACCAGGGCACGGCCGCCGGTGGGCACCATCATAGTCGAGAGGATGCGGAACAGCGTGGATTTGCCGCCGCCGTTCGGTCCCAGCAACCCGAAAATTTCGCCCGCGCCCACCGAGAAGCTCACGCCTCCCAGCGCGGTCCGGCTCCCGTAACGATGTATCAGATTTTCGACTTCGATCACGTCACATACCCGGCCTGTCTAACAGCATGAGGCCGTAGATGAGGGGCAGGTACAACACAGAGGTCACCAAAACACTGCGGGCGCGCATCATGGTGCGCTCCAGCGCCACCCGCACCCCCGAATACAGAAACCAAAGCCCCAACGCCAGGGCACCCATCGCGTAGACCGCGCCCTCCATACCCAGAAAGACTGGCGTCAGGCTCACCGGAATCAAGGCCATGCCGTACAGCACGATCTGCCGGGCCGTCCACCGCCCGTCCTGTTCGATCACCGGCAACATTTTGATGCCGGCGCGCGCGTAATCGTCTTTATACATCCAAGCGATGGCGTAAAAATGGGGAAACTGCCACAAAAATAGAATGGCGGCGAGCGCGGCCGCATGCCGGTCCAGAGCGCCGGCCGCCGCGGCATAACCGATCACCGGGGGCAGCGCGCCCGGAATCGCGCCCACCGTGGTGGACCACCACGTCCGCTGCTTCAGCGGTGTGTAGCAGAACAGGTACGTAACGAGCGTGAAGGCGCCCACCAAACCCGCCAGCAGGTTGGCTCCGAACCATAATTCCAAAAATCCGGCGACCGATAAGGCGGCGCCGAACGCCAGGGCGCGCGCGGCAGAGATGCGGCCGGTGGGTAAAGGACGACCCTCCGTGCGCCGCATCCGCCGGTCTGCCTCGCGCTCAAACCATTGATTCAGGGCGGCCGTGCCGGAAGCCATCAGGCCCGTACCAATAATGGTATGTAGCAATGGCCAGACGGGAACCGCGCGCAGAAATTCCCACCAATCCGGAGCCCCCGGTAACCCAAAAAAGTAGCCGATACCGGTACTCATAAGGATGAGCCACGTAATTCGTGGCTTGGTCAGTTCGATATAAGCGCGCATCCCGATTGTTGGCTGGAAGAACGAGGGTATTTTTCATTGTAACGGATTCGGGGAAGCGGTGCGGACGCATCGGGTATGGGCCTGTTTCCGGTTCAAGTCTCAGGAGCCGTCCACGCAGCCGATGTCCTGTGACCTTTCCCCCCCTGCCGCGTCCAATAAGCTGGACGCGATTCCGTACCGCGCCACGGGCCAATTTATGGCTTCTCAGACGGCCGAAGCGGTAGGCGCCCGATTGAGTCCGCAGATCGATTCTCTAATTCGGGCTGCCCAGAAGGGCGATCAGGTCGCCTTTGAGACCCTGGTCCGCACCTACGACCAAAGTGTGCTCAGGCTGGCCATGAACCTGCTACGCTCGCCGGAAGAGGCCCGGGATGTGTATCAGGAGGCTTTCTTACGCGTGTACCGGAACCTCAACACCTTCCGCTTCGATTGCAGCTTCCATACCTGGCTCTACCGCATCGTGACCAATATCTGCCTGGACCACCTGCGGAAGCGCAAGGTGCGCAAAGAGGAACCCTCGGTGATCGAGACGGCGGAGGGGCCGGTGGACCGGATGGACACTTTCGAGGAAGGATCGGCGGAGGCGGACCCGGAACGTACGGCCTGGAACCGCCAGCTTCGGGCGCGGATTGAAAGCGCCCTCCAGGATCTGACCCCGCGCGAACGCATGGTGTTCGAGATGCGCCACTACGAAGGCCTGCGCCTGCGCAACATCGGAGAAATTTTAGGCACTACCGAAGAAGCCGCGAAAAATTGCCTCTTCCGCGCCACGCAAAAGATGCGCGCCGAACTGGGAGACTTCATATGAATTGCGACAGCGTTCTCGAATCGATTCCCCTTTATTTCTACGGCGAACTGGCGCCGCCCCAGGAAGACGAGTTCGAAGAGCACCTGCATGCGTGCCCGGCATGCGCGCGCGAGATGGAACGCCAGCGCGCCTTTGCCGCGGCTCTGGCGGGGCGGCAGATAGAGCCTCCCGCGGCGTTTCTGGAAGAGTGCCGGCACGCGCTTTGGTCCTCGATTGACGCCGGTGCCGCCGTAGAGCGGCCGGACTGGCGGGCGGAAGCGCCGGCGCCACCGAAAGCGGGGCCGTGGCGGCTCTTCCTCGAAGCGCTGGCCGATACCTTCTCAGGCCTGGAACGATTCCGCGTACCGGTGGGCGCCGCGGCTATGCTCGCCCTCGGTTTTGTGGCCGCGCGCGTCACCACCCCAACCACTACCGCCGAACCCGCGTTCCACGCCGTGCGCTCCGTTGAGCCGGATGGCTCCGGACACGTCGCCATTTCGCTCGATGAAATCCGCCGCCGCACGGTTACCGGCAGCATGGACGACCGGAATATCCAGCAGTTGCTGCTTGCCGCCGCGCAGAGCGACAACCCCGCCGCCCGGCTGGAATCGATGGGCGTGCTCAAGGACCGCGTGGAATCCTCTTCGGTCCGGGATGCCTTGCTGAATGCGGCCGCCCACGATCCGAACCCCAGCGTTCGTATGAAGGCCCTGGAAGGGCTGAAACCACTCTCGGGCGAGCCGGATGTCCGCAAGGTGCTTTCCCAAGTCCTGCTAAGCGATGACAACCCCGCGATTCGCGTGCAGGTGGTGGACATGCTGGTGGCGCATCAGGCCGACGATATGGTGGGGGTGCTGCAGGATCTGATGCAGCGGGAGGACAACAGCTACGTGCGGATGAAATCGGAGCAGGCCCTGAAGGCGATGAATGCGTCGATTGGCACATTTTAGTTGGGGGCTGGCCCTGCTGGGCTGGGGCTTGCCCGCCCTGCTGTTTGGGCAGAGTATCGCCCGCGAGGGTAACCACTGGGTAATGACGGTGAATGGTTCGCTACCCGCCGGCAAGCGCCTGCAGGTGACGTCGCAAGGCCCCGTGCGGCTGGAAGGCGGCTCCGGCCATTCCGTCACGTTCATCGCCAAGCTCAGCGTGGACGCCCGCACGGAAGACGACGCGCGCCGCATTTTCAGCCGCTTCGGCCTGCGGACGCTGTCCGCTAACGGCAGGGTGGTTGTGGCCGCGCCCGGCGGCCCGGTCTCAACGAATCTGAATATCAGGGCGCCCGGCGTAAAGGAGGCCAGCGTGCAGACTTCGGCGGGCGCGGTGGAGGCCTATTCCATCGATGGCGAATTGCGCGTCAATTCGGGGGGCGGTGATCTGAAGTGCGACCGCATTCAAGGCGATTGCCACCTTTCCACGGAGGGCGGCCAAATCCAGGTTGGGGAAGTGGGCGGCGATCTCCAATGCGCCACCGCGGGCGGCTCGATTTCCGTGAAGAACGTGCATGGAAACGCCGTGCTCGACACCGCGGGAGGGTCTGTAGACGTGGGCAACGCGGGTGGAGACTTGCGCGTGAACACGGCCGGAGGCGCGATCCACATCAACTACGCGGCAGGCGATGTGACGGCGGGCAGCGGCGGCGGCGCCATCACCGTAGGCAAGGCCGGCGGGCAGGTTACGGTGCGCGAGATGGCCGGCCCGGTGGAAGTAGGCGCCGCGGCGGGGGTTCGCTGCGAATCGGGCAGCGGCGGCGTGCGGGTGAGCAACATCGCCGGACCCATGCGCATCACCACCGCCTTGGGCAGCATTATTGCCAGCCTGACCGGCGGCGGACGCTTCGGCGAATCGTTACTCGAGACCGGCAATGGTGACGTTACCGTGCTCATCCCGTCTAATCTGGGGGTGACAATCCGGGCTGAAACGGCGCGCGGCCGGGTGGTTTCCGATTTCCCGATGACGCAGCGCACCGCCGGCACGGAAGTGCGGGCGGAAGGCGCGATTCACGGCGGCGGCCCCCTGTTGCGCATCGGCGGCACGAGTGGCACCATTTTTATCAAACGGCAATAGCAGTTGGCCGTGAGGGGTCCGAGTATGAATTTACGAACTCATGTTTTCGCGTCTTTGGGAGCGGTATTGCTGGCTGCAATGGCCGCGCCGCCGGCCGTTTCGCAACCCACCCGCGCGCGCGCCGTCAGTGCGCAGAATGCCGGTGGCAGCTATCTCGGGGTGGGTGTGCTGGATATCACCGCGGACCGGGCCAGAGCATTGAACCTCAAGGAAGTACGCGGCGCCGAGGTGACCCGCTTGGATGACAACGGCCCGGCCGCCAAAGCGGGTGTCAAGCAGGGCGATGTGGTGCTCGAATACAACGGCACCCCGGTAGAAGGCGTGGAGCAGTTCGTCCGCATGGTGCGGGAAACGTCCCCGGGCCGTAGTGTCAAGCTGGTGGTGTGGCGCAATGGCGCCACCCAGGAACTCACCGCTACCATCGGCGAACGCGACCACACTATGGTCCAGACTCCCTACGGCACGCTGCGCATTCCGGACTTCGTCACCATGCCTCCAATGGAACTGCCGCGGTTCCTGTGGGAATGGCAAAGCTCCATGCTCGGCATTGAAGGCGAAGCCCTCGGCCAGGAGCGCCAGTTCGCCGATTACTTCGGTGTGCGCGACGGCGTTCTGGTGAAAGAAGTGATGCGAAACTCACCCGCCGAAAAAGCCGGATTGAAGGCCGGCGACGTAATCACCAAGGTAAACGGCGCCGCCGTGACCAGCAGCCGCGACATTACGATGCAGCTTCGCGCCAACCGCGATACCCGCACCGCTACCCTGACCATCGTCCGCGACAAGAAGGAAATGCCGCTCACCGTGGGATTCAATGCCGGCGGCTTTGCGAACCCCAATCCGCCTCCCGAACCGGCGCAGAGATTCTGAGCGTAGAGAAAACGGCGCATCGCGGGTCTTAGAGATACCTGGCCACGTCCGGGGCCTATGAGACCGCGCCTTCCGAGCTTCCTAACATCGTTGTCCGCAAATTGAGTAGCGCCGGCGGGCACCCGTTATTTTGCACCTTCGCGAATGTTCCCCGGTCGCGTCCGGCGTCACAAGCCCCGCCGTGATGCTTCGGTTAAAGTAGGGGAAAGGATTAAGATGCGACCGCAACCCGCACGGCAGAGGCCCCACTCTGCTTGAGTGAAGATTCGGATCGCAAATGGCGGCAAAACGGCCCGGATCCAAGCCGTTTGCGCGAGGGCCCGAAGCCGGGAACGGCTCGCCGCAGCCATTCCCGGGAGCCATCCTTCCCCCTGTGCCGATTATCGCAGGCAGAGTGTGCGATTCCGGGGTTCAGGGGTTTGCCTGTATGGCTGTAAGCTCCTCAAAATACGAGACTTAATGCGCTCGAAATAAATTTCGAAATCGTGTGACCCGCCTTTTGCGGGTTGTGCAGAAGGGCGCAAGTTGGGGCAATCCGCTATTTTGACCCGGGCACGAATTCGGAAGGATATTTGGGGTGAAAGCGGTAAAGGTTGCTTTCAGATCACGACCACTAAGAGGAGCAGGCGGCTGCGCCTTGTTCCGTCCGGCGTTCTCTTGTTCGCGTGTTCTATTTCGCCAACGCTTCGAGCGCCTCGCCCGCGAGGCGGAACGTGGTCCACTCATTGAGCGACGCGGCGCCCAGCGAACGGTAGAACGAAATCGCCGGCTCGTTCCAATCGAGCACCAGCCATTCCATTCGCGCGCATCCCCGGCTGACCGCGATTCGCGCGACCTCGCGCAGCAGGGCGCGCCCGATGCCGCGCCGCCGCATTTCGGGCCGCACGAACAGATCTTCCAGATAAATTTCGCGCCGCCCGCGCCAGCTCGAAAAATTATGGAAGAACATGGCGTATCCAGCCACCTGCGAGCCCACGCATGCCAGCAAAACCTCGACCGCGCGCGCCGGTCCAAACAGCGCTTCCCGCAGATCAAGTTCGGTGACGGGCACCGCGCCCGGGGCCGCGTGCTCGTATTCCGCGAGCGCGTGGATCAGTGCCCAAATTTCCGGGAGATCCGCTTCGCATGCGGGGCGGACGAGCAATGCCGGCTCAGGACTCATTCGCTATGCACTTCGGGGCTACGCAGTCCGGTGGATCTTCGGTTTGCGAATTTTCACGTGAGATTTCCGCGCTTTGCGCATTTTCACGTGGCGGCTGACCGGGGATTTTTTGGCTTCCAGAGAAACTGCGAAACACGAGGTGAGCGCCAAGGCCAGCGCGACGGAACGAAATCTCATAACCGTATAGTAGCGGGTTGCGCGCGCGATCTCAAACGAAATCGCCTGCGGGCTTATGCGACCAGCGGTCCAGCAGTTTCGCCCTCAGTTCCAGCGTTCCGGAGATGCGTGCCCGCCTGGTAGGCCGGCTCTACACGTTTGATGATCCGGGCCATCTGGACACCGTTCCGGCCCTGATCCGCCCCGTTGCAAGGTGTGAGGCGGCAGACGGGTTTGCTGCCGGCGTTTCCGCGGTACCGGTTGTGGTGGGTGGATGCCATCATTCGTCGTGCCCAACCCGAGCCGCGCAAGAGGCACCGGGCCACACCCGATAGGGAAGTTTCCGGCGGGAGCGGGGATGCGCGATGCGAAAGCCGGCAGGCCGGCGGTTATCGCCGGCTCCGGCCGCAGGCCCGCGGCGTAATCAAAATTCCCGAACTCACGTAACCTCTATTGATACAATTACATCTGAAAGCACGCCTTTCATTCCCAACGGAACATGGCTTGCGGTAGTGGTTCGGGTGCAGGGAGCGCGTCAACGTTGACCGCCCTCCGGGTGAGACGGTTGTGGTTCGTGTGTGCTAGTGGAATCTGATTACGGAGGAATGTGCATGAGAATTTGCGTACTCGGCGGCGATGGCTACTGTGGATGGGCGACAGCCCTCCACCTTTCGGGAAAGGGCCATCACATCGCGGTCGCCGATAATTTCCTGCGCCGGCAATGGGATTTCGAAATCGGCGCTCAAACCCTTACCCCCATCCAACCCCTTACCGAACGCCTGCGCATTTGGCAGGAACTGACCGGCAAGAACATCGAATCCTATGTCGGCGACGTCACCGATTACGATTTCCTCTCTTCGTTATTTAAGGAATTTCAACCCGAGGCGGTGGTGCATTTCGCCGAGCAACGGGCCGCGCCCTACTCGATGATCGACCGCAAGCACGCCGTTTTCACGCAGGTAAACAACGTAGTGGGAACGTTAAATGTGCTGTTTGCCATTAAGGAATTCCGGCCCGATTGCCATCTGGTGAAGCTGGGCACCATGGGCGAATACGGCACTCCAAATATCGATATCGAGGAAGGCTACATTTCCATTAACCATAACGGCCGCAGCGACCTGCTCCCCTTCCCCAAGCAGCCCGGCTCGTTTTATCACCTCTCGAAGGTGCACGACAGCCACAACATCATGTTCGCCTGCCGCATTTGGGGAATCCGCGCCACCGATCTGAACCAGGGCGTCGTCTACGGCACGGTCACGCACGAAACCGCGATGGATGAAGCCCTGATCAACCGTTTCGATTACGACGACGTGTTCGGCACCGTTCTGAACCGCTTCTGCATCCAGGCCGCGGTGGGCCATCCTCTGACGGTGTACGGCAAGGGCGGCCAGACGCGCGGCTTCCTCGACATCCGCGACACCGTGCGCTGCATCGAACTGGCCTGTCTGAATCCCGCCAATCCCGGCGAGTGCCGCGTGTTCAACCAGTTCACCGAGCAGTTTTCCGTGCTCGAACTGGCGCACATGGTGCAAGCCGCCGGCCGCAAAATGGGGCTGGATGTGGAGATCGATCACCTGCCCGGCCCGCGCGTGGAGTCCGAGCAGCACTACTACAACGCCCGGCACTCGAAACTGATCGACCTCGGCTTGAAGCCGCATTACCTCAGTGAATCGCTGCTCGATTCGCTGATGAACATCGCGGTGAAATACCAGGATCGCGTGGATATTTCGGCCTTCCTGCCACAGGTGAACTGGAGGAACCCGCAGAACCGCCGCTCGCGCGCGCTGGCCGCGGTCACCGCCTCCGAGGCCCAATCATGAAAATGTGGAGCCAGGGCTTCTACTGGGTTCCCAGGTATGCCGCCGGGCATTCGCCCGGCGCAAGCCGGCGCGCGGCTCATCCACTCCTCGATCCCAGCTCCCGGCTCCTGGCTCCTGGCTCCTGGCTCCCGGCTCCTGGTTCCTGTCTGCCTCCTCCCAAGGAGGGCCTCTGATTTGTGCGGCATTGCCGGATTCACGCATTACCGCCGCGCGGCGCCATCGGGCCGGATTGAGAACGCAATTTCCACGCTGGTCCATCGCGGGCCAAACCAGCAAGGCGTCTATGAATCGCCCACCGTCTCGCTGGGCGCCGCGCGGCTGAAAATTATCGATCTCGCCGGAGGCGATCAGCCCATCAGCGATGCCGTCACGGGCACAGTGATCGCCTTCAATGGCGAGATCTACAACCACCGCGAACTGCGCGCCGAACTCGAAGGCCGCGGCCGGCGGTTCCATTCGCAGTCCGATACCGAGACCGTGCTCCAGGCTTTTCTCGAATGGGACACGGAGTGTTTCTCCCGTATGCGCGGCATGTTCGGCGTCGCACTCTGGAACGAGCCCGGCCAGCGGCTCATCCTGGCCCGTGACCGCCTGGGCATTAAACCCCTCTACTTCACCCGGCGCGGCGAAGACCTCTACTTCGGCTCCGAACTCAAGGCTATTCTGGTCCACCCGGAAATTGAACGCGCGCTCAGCCTGGATGGCCTCGATTGCTATCTATCGCTGAATTACGTCCCCTGTCCGTGGACGCTCGTCGAAGGCGTCGAAAAGCTGCCGCCCGGCCATTGGCTGGAATGGCGCGCCGGCGCCCTGCGCACCGAGTGCTACTGGCGTCTGCCCTTCCGCGTGGAGAAGCCTTGGAATGCCCGCGATGCCGCGGCCGAACTCGATCGCCTGCTGCGCCAATCGGTGGCCGAGCATCTGCTCTCGGACGTGCCGCTGGGCGTATGGCTGAGCGGGGGCGTCGATTCCTCAACAGTCCTGCATTACGCTTGCGAAGCCGCGCCCGCGCGCATGCAGACCTTTTCCATTTCCTTCCGCGGCTACAGTTTCGATGAGCGGCGCTACATCAGCGAGGTGGCCGGCCACTACGGCACCGATCACCACGAGCTCGATATCCACGACCTCGAAGATCTACCCGGCGCCATCGAACAGTTTGCCTATTATTCCGATGAGCCGAGCGCCGACGCCGGCGCTCTTCCCGTCTGGCTGCTCTCCCGCCTCACCAAGCGCCATGCTACCGTCGCGCTTAGCGGCGAAGGCGCCGACGAACTGTTCGGCGGCTATCTCACGCATCGCGCCAGTCTGCTGGCCCGCGCTGTCCGCGGCTGGCCCGCCTGGACCCGCGGCATAGCCCGATTTTTCATCGGGTACCTCCCTGTGTCGGATGAAAAGATCGGCTTTGAGTACAAGGCTAAGCGTTTTCTCGAAGGCTGCGAACTTCCACCCGAGCGCGCCCACGTCTATTGGAACGGCGCCTTCTCCGGCGCCGAAAAACGCCTGCTCACGCGCGTGCCCCTGCCCGCCGCGCTCTCCGAAATTCTGCGCGGCCTGGCCGCCGCCGGCGGCGATCTGGCTGCGTACCTCTGGTTCGATCAGCGCTACTTCCTGCCTGACGACATCCTCACCAAGGTCGATCGCATCAGCATGGCGCACTCCCTCGAAGTGCGCCCGCCCTTTCTCGATCACCGCATCGTGGAGTTCGCCAATTCCCTCCCCCCCGAACTCCGCATTCGCGGGTCGCGCCAAAAGGTGATCCTCAAGGAACTGATGCGCCGCAAGCTGCCGCCCGCCGTTTTATCGCGCCCGAAGACGGGCTTCGATATTCCAGTCCACGAATGGCTGCGCGGTCCGCTACGGCCGCTGCTTACCGGAACGCTGGCGGATGCCGCCGCTGCCCATGGCGGCCTTTTCCGCTTCAATGAAATCGAGCGCCACGCGCGGGCGCACCAGGAACGGCGCGCGAACGCCGGTTATCACTTATGGGGATTGTTAACGCTGTTTCTATGGATGAAGAGATGGGGGATCGAGACAGCTCCGGCCGCGGAGCCGGCGCTCGAAGCGGAAAAAGTGGCAGGATCGTCCTGATCGTTCTGCTGTTCGCCGCGGCCGTTTACATCGGCTGCATGGTTTCTCCGCCCTCGCTGATGGACGATGTGGACGCCGTGCAGGCGCAGATCGCCCACAATATGCTCACCTCCGGCGATTGGGTCACCGCCCGCCTGGATGGCATTCCTTATTTCGAAAAAGCCCCGCTCATTTACTGGCTGATGGCGATCAGCTTCAAAGTTTTCGGAACTTATGACTGGGTGGCTCGAATCCCCATCGTGCTCTCCGCCTTGGCGCTCGCTTGGCTTACCACGGCCTTCGGCATCTGGGCTTTTGGGAAGCGCGCCGGATTCTACGCCGGCCTGTGTATCGCAACCTGTGTCGGCCTGTTCCTGTTCACCCGCATTCTCATCCCGGATGTGATGCTCACGGCCGATATCACGTTATCCATGTGGGCATTCCTGCGGGTGATCGATCCGCAGGAGCAGCGCCCCCGCTGGTGGGCCTTCCTGCTTTGGGCCAGCCTCGGTGTGAGCCTTTTGCTGAAGAGTCTCATCGGCGTGGTGTTTCCCGCCGGCACGGCGCTGGTCTACCTGGCGGCCACGCGCCAACTGTTCGAACGCAAAGTCTGGCAGCGCTTGCAGGTCATCAGTGGAACCGTCCTGCTCGTCGTCATCGCCGCGCCCTGGCACATTCTGGCCACGCTCCGCAACCCGCCCTATTTCGATTTCTCCCTGCGCAGCCTCCCCGGCCAATATCACGGGTTCCTGTGGTTCTTCTTCATGAATGAGCAGGTGCTGCGCTTCCTCAACCTGCGCTATCCGCGCGACTACAATACCGTGCCCCGCCTGGCTTTCTGGCTCTATCACCTGCTCTGGCTATTCCCCTGGAGCGTTTACTTTCCCGCCATCGCCAAGCTCTCGTTCCGCCCGGTGGATCGCGCTTCCGCCGCACGCCTGCTCGCGGTTGTCTGGGTTGGCCTGATCCTCGTCTTCTTCACCTTCTCCACCACGCAGGAATATTATTCGATGCCCGTCTATCCGGCGCTCGCGCTGCTTACGGGCTGCGCCATGGCGGCGGGAGGAGTATGGATTCGCCGCGGCACCCGCGTCCTCTGCCTGCTCCTCCTGCTGTGCTCCATCGTGTGCGGCGGCCTCTGGTTCGCCACTCGCGGCATCCCCGCGCCCGGAGACATCTCTTCCGCCCTCACGCAGCATCCCAATGTCTACTCGCTTTCTCTCGGCCACATGGAAGACCTCACGCTCCGCTCGTTCGCCTACCTCCGCGCGCCCCTCCTGCTGGCAGCCATTGCCTTTCTTATTGGCGCCGCCGGCACGTTCCGCTTCACCGGCCAAAAGGCCTTCCTCTCCGCCGCGCTCATGGCCGTGCTCTTCTTTCAAGCCGCCCGCATGGCGCTGGTCGTATTCGATCCCTATATGTCGTCCCGCCCGCTGGCCAATGCGCTGTTGCGCTCGCCCGAAGGCAAGCTCATCGTGGATCACCACTATTACGACTTCTCCTCGATCTTCTTCTACACCCAGCGCGATGCGCTCCTGCTGAATGGCCGCTTCCAGAACCTCGAGTACGGCTCTTATGCCCCCGGCGCGCCGAATGTCTTCATTAACGATGCTCAATGGGCGCAACTTTGGAACAGTCCGCGGCGTTATTATCTCGTGGCCAGCCGTTCCGCTCTGCCCCGCCTCGAACCTCTGGTTGGCCCCAACCGTCTGCACACCGTCGCGGAAAGCGGAGGCAAGTTCCTTCTCACCAACCAATGAGCCTCGTCACGATTGTTTTGCTCGTCTTAGCGGCCGCGCCTTTTATCTATTACTTCATCGCGATCTATAGCTCGCTGCGCTATTTCCGGCGGAAATGGCCTTCCGGCTCGGCCGGCTTCACGCCGCCGGTCAGCATCCTGAAACCCATCCGCAGCCTCGATCCCGATGCCTGGGAAAACCTCTCCAGCTTCTGCTGCCTGGATTATCCCGCCTACGAAATCGTCTTTTGCGTGGATGCCGCCGATGCCGCCGTGCTGGCGGTGCTCAATCGTCTCAAAACCGAATTCCCGGACCGCCGGATTCGCGTGCTCTATGGTTCGGGCCGCGTCGCCACCAACGACAAGGTCGCCCGCCTGGCGCGCCTGGTCGAAGAGGCGGAAAACGAGTTCGTGGTCATCAGCGATAGCGATGTCCGCGTCCGCCCCGATTACCTCCGCCGCATCGTGGCGCCGTTACAGAACCGCAAAGTCGGCGCCGTCACCTGTTTTTATTCCCCCGCAGGCTTTGAAACCTTCGCCGACCACCTGCAAACCGTCGGCATGATCTCCGATTTCTACGCGGGCGTGCTGGTCGCCTGGCAACTGGATGGCATCAAGTTCGCCCTCGGCACCACGATCGCCACTACCCGCTCCGCCCTGAATGGCTTCGGCGGCTACGAATCGATCGAAAACCAGCCGGCCGACGACCTGCTGGTGGGCCGTCTGATCGCGCAGCAAGGCCTGGAGGTCGTGCTCCTGCCTTACGTCATCGAAACCGTGCCGGATTACCAATCCATACGCGCGCTGTTCCACAAACGCCTGCGCTGGCTGGTGGTGATGCGGCACATGCGGCCGGGCGGCCACTTCGGCCTGCTGTTCACGCAGGGCTTGGCCTGGTCTCTGGTGGCGATCGCCGCGCATCCCAATTGGCCTGTCGCACTCGCTTACCTGGGCCTGTATGCGATTTGCCGCGTGGCCATGACGTGGATTATCGGCGTGCGCGGCTTGAAGCAGCCGCAGGTCGGCCGCCAGCTTCCGCTAATCCCCGTCTGGGATGCCGTCGCTTCGCTCATCTGGCTGGCCAGTTTCCTGCGAACCAGCATTCGCTGGCGCGGCGCGGATTACTATATCCGCGAAGGCAAACTCATCCCCGTGACGGCCAAGGAGTGAAGCCGATTGTCAAAGCCGCCATGTTCTGTCCAGTAGAGGAGAGGATCAGGCTGAACTCTCTGTACGCCACCTCTCCAGCCACTATCCGCCGACTAGCACCACGCCGCACAGCACAATCAACGCACCCGCGGCCCGCCGCGGGCCGATCCGCTCGCGCAGCACCAGCCCCGCCAGCAGCGTTTCGAGCGAAAAGCTCGCCGCCGAAGCCGGCACCGCGAAGCTCAGCGGCTGGGTCTGCACCAGCGCCATAAACGTGAAAAACGAAACCGCCATGCAGAAGATGGAAACCAGCAGCAGGCGCCGTTGCGCGATCAACCGGGCCAGCCGCATCAGCCCGCGCGCCCGCACCGATTGCCGCCCGGCCAGCTTCATCTCATAACTCTGCAGCAGGTCGGCCAGCACAGTGGCCATCACCATCACCCCCACCAGCGTCCACTTCATTGGGATTTCCCTCCGGTTGTCGAATGTTCGGTGGACCCTACCAGCGCCGCGCCAAAGAAAATCAGGGCCGTCCCCACCCACCGCTCAGCCGAAACGGTCTCATGCAGAAACGTTTTCCCCAGAAGCGCCGCCAGCAAGTACCCGATGGCCGTCACCGGCACCACAAAGCTTAAATCCGCCATGCTCAGCAGCGCCATCCGCACCAGCAGCGCCAGGATGAACGCCCCAATGCCGAATGCCACGAACGGATCGAACATGGCCTTCACATACGGCAGCGGGGCGGCTGACATGGTTTCGGGAAAATGTTTCATTCCCCAGGCGAGCGACAGGTTCCCCGCCGCCTTCAACCCGATGAACAGCAGCACTACCGCGCAAACGCGCAGCAGGGCGGCGAATTTCGAATGATGCGCCTTGGAAACTGCCGGCGGTGGGAGAGTAGACAGGTCGTTCATCTCGTCGGCATGCGGAATGGCGCGGTGATCTTCTCTCGCATGCTAACACGCTTTCAGGAGAGTCACTTCAGCATTTCGCGCTCGCGCCTTTGGCGGCGATGCTGCAGCATTTTCCAATCGAAGAATGATCCTGAAATCGAGTTTCGATTCCAATACAAGATGATCCTGAAAATGAGCGCCGCCGGAGGCTGGGGAATCGCTCCTTTCTCCGCCGCCCAGCGGCGG
>Ga0070737_10001489_pt1 | contig 33304 bp, 33 predicted proteins | sample Coa_R1_10_FD_66438 | JGI IMG/M metagenome (GOLD analysis project Ga0070737, IMG submission 66438) | Surface soil microbial communities from Centralia Pennsylvania, which are recovering from an underground coalmine fire - Coalmine... | ecosystem: Environmental > Terrestrial > Soil > Unclassified... | reverse complement strand
AGGAACAGTCCGACGTCACCCCAACTCAGCTCCTCGGCGGCCAGGATGGTAAACAGCGTGCGGCCGGTGCTTTTGCCGCCGCCGCGCTCCGCGCCGACCTGAAGTCCGCCCTGACGGCTGCCGGCCCACATCGCTTCGTAAAACTCAGTGGGCCGCGCATGTTCGTTTTCGTCGTATTCGCGCGAGATCGGCCGCATGATCTGCTGCGCCACCATCCGGTAAGTATCCAGCCGGCGCTGCAACTCGGGGTCGATTTCAAAATCGATCATCGTTTGTCTCCCGTCTTAAACGGTGGCGATGCCTTCAAGGGTGGCGAAGCCGCGCGCGTTGCGCAGCCACATCTCCACCGGATGCTCCCGAATATAGCCGTGGCCGCCCAGAATCTGGACGGCATTGTCGGCGATCTTCAATGCCGCCGCCGCCGTGTAACTCTTGGCCTGGCAGCTTTCCTTGAAGGCGTCTTGACCCTTGTCCAGGCGGCAGGCGGCGTCCCAGACCAACAGCCGCGAGGCGTCGACCTCCAGCGCCATCTCGGCGAGCATGAACGCGATCGCCTGCTTGGTGCCGATCGGCACGCCGAACGCGCGGCGTTCCCGGGCATAGTCGCGGGCGTACTCCAAGGCCGCACGCGACACTCCCACCGCCATCGCGGCCAGCGCCACCTTGGCCTGGCTCATCAAGCGCCTGAAATTGATGCCGCGCTCGCCGCCCAGCCGCGCCTCGGCTGCGAGCGCGCAATCCTTGAAGGTCACGCCGTAGGTAGCCAGCGCCTTCAGCCCCATGTTCTTTTCGCGCTCCCCCACCGTCATCCCGGGGCATACGCGCGGCACCAGGAAGGCATCGACCGCTCCGGCGGCCGGCTCGGAGCACGCATAGACCAGCAGGAAGTCCGACTCGTTTGCCAACGGTACGTAGCATTTTTCGCCATTAAGTACGTAGCCCGCGCCGTCCCGCGCCGCGCGCGCGGCGACCCCCAGCACGTCGAAATCCCATCGCGGCTCCATCAGGGCGGCTGACCCCGCCCGAAAGGCTGCCTGAGCAAAGCCGGGCAGATAGCGTGCGCGCTGCTCGTCGGTACCCATCTCCAGGATCGGAAATGCCGCCAGGCGCGGGGCCAGCGCGTGGAGCGCGATGGCGAGGTCGCCGTATGCCAGCGCCTCTCCCGCCACCGCGCCGGTAACCGAAGAGCGCTGCCCGCCGTCGCCCCCGAACTGCTCGGGGAGCACGCCGCGTACCAGGCCCAGTTCCCAGATCTTGCCCACCAGCTCGGCGGGCACCAATCCCTGTTCGTCAGCCGCCCGCGCGGCGGGGCGAATCTCGTCGCGGGCAAACGCCTCGACGGTGTCGGCGATCATGCGTTGTTCTTCGGTCAATTCGAAACTGATCATGTTTGGTGTGGATTCCTGCGCCGTTGGCGGTCGTCCTCAGGTCTCATTGTCTTCGGATATTCGCACGCGGCTACGTTTGTATTTCTTTTTCCCGGCGTGGATACGCGCGGGCGGCGCCGGGGGCTTGCGGATTTTTTTGAGCAGTTCCCCGGTACCGATTTGCTTGGGCGGCGTCTTGGGTTTCGGCATCCTAACTATATTCTAGTTTTGCGGCGGCAGCCCGATAAAGCTCAGTTGTAGCCCGGTGGCGCCACCACCGGCCGCGCGGCGCGAGAAGAACCTGGCGTTCGAGCATCGCGTGCAAATCGGCACATCCGTGATCGCGATGGGCGCCAGAGCGGCCCGTACCAACTGGTCACGCAGCACACCCTTCAGATCAATGAAGGCCTTGGTCTGGCCGGCCGGAAGGACATGGCGTTGGGCATCAACAAGCTCGGTGGTGAAGCGGTCGGCCACGTCGATGCCGACCTCGAAGCAGCAGGCGCCGATCGCCGGCCCCAGCGCCGCCTCGATGCGGGCGGGATTCGCACCCAGTGCGGTCATTGCCTTGACGCCCTCCGCTGCGATGCCGGCGAGTACGCCGCGCCATCCGGCATGCAGCGCTCCCACCACCTGGGCCTGCTCGTCGAAAAGCAACACCGGCACGCAGTCCGCGGTAAGGACACCCAGGATCACGCCGCGCTGCGCGGTCACCATGCCGTCGGCGATGGCGGTCACGCCGCGGCTTTGCGCATCGACCACGTGCACGCGGTTGCCGTGCACCTGATGGACGAGGACGAACTCGGTAGCGGGCGGGAAGCAGGCTTGCAGCCGGCGCCAATTTTCATGCACGTCAGCCACCGAATCGCCGGCCAGATAGGAGAAATTCAACGACTCGTACGGGCCGCGGCTGACGCCGCCGTGGCGGCCCAAAAAGCCGTGCCACAGCCTGCGTCCGGGCCACGCGAACACGGCACGCGCGTTGAGCACAAAGTCCGGCGCAGTTGCCTGTGCGAAAGAGCGTGGCGTAAAATTCCAGTTTCGGGTTGGCTGCATAGGAGACACGTATGGACGGCTACCGCTTCATGATCGAGCGAAATCGGCTGATGTACAAGTTGGAGGACGAGTTGGCCCGAATCCGCCACCTTCCCGAAGTCGAACGCCGCGCCAAAACCAACAAGTTGCAGGCTGAATTCGACCGCCAACTGGCGCAGTTGTACGCGCAGGTCGCCGATGAATATCCCGGCGAACGCCGCATCAAGGCCCGGCCCATTTCCGATCCCCGCTGACCCGCTCGACGCTTGGAACGTTCAATTGTAATCCGCGGCGCACGCACCAACAATCTGCAAAACCTTGACCTGGACCTGCCGCTGGGGCGCTTGACCGTGGTCACCGGGGTGTCGGGATCGGGCAAATCCAGCCTGGTTTTCGACACGGTTTATGCCGAAGGACAGCGCCGCTACGTCCAGAGCCTTTCCACCTATGCGCGCCTGTTTTTGGACCGGATGCAGCGCCCCGACGTCGACACCATCTCCGACATCCCGCCCGCGCTGGCGCTGCGCCAGAAAAACGCCATCAACAACGCCCGTTCGACGGTCGGCAGCATCACCGAAATCAACGACTACCTGCGGCTGCTGTTCTGCGCAATCGGCCGCACGGTGTGCCCGCAATGCGGCGGCGAGGTGGCACGCGACACGGTGGCGGGCAGCTGCGAGAGAATCGTGGCCGCACCCGCCGCCTATGTGTTCGTCGCACCTTTTGCCGTCGGGTCGCGGCCGCCCGCCAACGCCATCAGCTATCTGGCCGCCAACGGGTACCATCGGCTGTTGGTCGATGGCGCTGTGGTTGACGCGCAAAGCGCGGGCGAGGCAGCAATCGCCGACGGTACGCTGGCAGTGGTGATCGACCGCATCGTCGTCAGCGGACAAGAATCGGCCCCGCGCGTGCGCGAGGCGTTGGAAAAAGCCTTTTACCTCGGTGCGGACCGGGTCCGTGTGATCCGGATGGAACGCGGCGCCAACGGCCGAATGCATGCGGCGGCGACGATGCTCTTTGACCGCCGCTTCAACTGCTCGCGCTGCGGCACGGCCTTTCCCGAACCCACCCCTGCCCTGCTGTCGGCCAACAGCCCGATCGGAGCTTGCCCGCAGTGTCAGGGGTTTGGGCGCACCGTGGAACTGGACCTGCGCAAGGTCATTCCCAACGACAATCTGTCGCTGCGGCAGGGTCTGGTGGCGCCCTGGCGCACGCCCGCCTACCGCGAGATGCATGCCTGGATGCTGGAATGCGCGCGGCGGCGGCGAATCCGGCTGACCGCGCCCTACAAGGAGTTTACCGACGAGGAGCGAACCTGGCTGCTTGACGGCGAATCCGCGGAGCGCCAGGGCGAGGAGGAGCGATGGCCGGGGATTCGCGGCTTCTTCAAATGGCTGGAGCGCCGCCGCTACAAGACCCACGTCAGGATCCTGCTGGCGCGCTACCGCAAGTTCGTGCCCTGCACGGCGTGCGGTGGCACGCGCCTGCGGCCGCAGGCGCTCAACGTCAGGATTGGGGGGCGCAATATCGCCGAGCTGGGCCGGATGCCGATCGCGGCGCTGGCGCAATGGATCGGCAAGCTTGCGATGGACCGCGACGAGGCCGAGCGCTCAGCGGCGCTGATGCGCGAGCTGGGCAATCGTGTGGGCTATCTGACCGCGGTCGGTCTGGGCTACCTGACCCTCGATCGCGCGGCGCGCACGCTCTCGGGCGGGGAAGCCCAGCGCATCCACCTGGCCAGTGCGCTGGGCAGCCGATTGACCAGCACCTTGTACGCGCTGGACGAACCGACGGTGGGACTGCATGCGCGCGATTCGCGCCGCCTGCTGGGCGTGTTGCGCCGCCTGCGCGATATCGGCAACACCGTGATCGTCGTCGAACACGACCCGCTGATGGTGCGCGAGGCGGACCACCTGATCGAACTAGGGCCCGGCGGCGGACGCGACGGCGGCAACCTGGTCTACGCGGGGCCACCCGCCGCGCGGCCCAAACGCGACGGCGAGGAGCCCACGGGCCGGATCTTGCTGATGCGCGCGATTGCGCGCGAGCGGCGGGTGGCAAAAAACGATCCGGCCGTGCGCATCGTGGGCGCCGCCGAACATAACCTCAAGAATATCACGGTTTCCATTCCGCTGGGGCGGATGGTGTGCGTCACCGGGGTTTCAGGATCGGGCAAATCAACTCTGGTCGAGGAGGTCCTGTATAACAACTACCTGGCGTGCACCGGCGCGCCGGTCAGCGAGGTGGGCGCCTGCGACCGCCTCGAGGGGCTGGAGGCACTCGAAGGTATCGTCCACATGGGGCAGGAGGGGCTGGCCCGTTCGACCCGCTCCAACCCAGCCACCTATATCAAAGTGTACGATTCCATCCGCAAGCTGTTTGCGGCCACCCAGGACGCACGCCGCGCCGCAATCGAGCCCCGGCATTTCTCCTTCAACGTGCCGGGCGGGCGATGCGAGCGATGCCATGGGATGGGCGTGGTGACCATCGAGATGCATTTCATGGCCGACTTGGAGGTCAAATGCGACGCCTGCGACGGACGCCGCTTTCAAAGCCATGTGCTGGGCGTCAGGTATCGCGGCCTCAACATCAACGAAGTACTGGCGCTGACGGTGGATGAGGCGCGCAGCTTCTTTGCCCGCCAGGAACAGATCCTAAGCCGGCTCAACACGCTGTCGGCGGTCGGTTTGGGTTATCTTCAGCTCGGCCAGCCCACCTCCACGTTGTCGGGCGGCGAAGCGCAGCGGTTGCGGCTGAGCGCTTTTCTGCTCGAAGGAATGGAGGCCGCTTCGGGCGCGCCAGGCGGCAGGCGGATGTTCATTCTGGACGAACCCACCACCGGGCTTGCCGGCAGCGACATCCGCAACCTGATGCGGGTGTTCAACCGCCTGATCGGCGAGGGCCACACCCTGCTGGTCATCGAACACAATCTGGAGCTGATCGCCAACGCCGACTACGTAATCGACCTGGGACCCGAAGGCGGCGCCGAGGGCGGACGAATCGTGGCCAGCGGCACTCCGCTGGAGATCGCCGCTTGCCAGGCCTCGTACACCGGGCGCGAACTGCGCCGGCTGTTCGGATTGCCGGTCAACGCGCACTCGGATACAGTTCGCACGGCGTTGCGAAAGGCAGCCGGATTCTAACTTCGAGGCACACAAGGAATGGCTAGTCCACAACAGTTTCACAGCCAGGCCGGCGCGACCAACCTGCGCTTTAGCGACATCATCGTGACGCTGGCGCTGCTTGCCCTGCTACTCTATGCGGCATGGAAACAGTTCCCCGCCTACGCACCGGGCGGCGCCCAACACTCAGCCGCGCAAAGCACACATCAGCCGTGACCGGGTGCGGGCGCTGGCACTCGCCGCCACCGAGTGCCAATCAGCAAAGAACGGTGGCGCTAACTGTTGGGGCACAACGGTTTTCTGTGCACAACCGCCTGCGTTTAGTTTCAAAATCCGGGCCGCCGCAGTATGATAGTAGCAGTACGAAAGCGAGGCCCGATTTGCGATGGAGATCGAACGAACTTCGCTTGAGCGGCTGAAACCGTTCTTCTTTCAGCTCGTTCGCAAAAGCTTTGACCAATTGCACATGGGCGACAACCAGATCGCCGACTATATGGCCACGATGCTGGCCGACTTCAGCCGCACCGACCGCTGGTTGATGCTGCGCGACGCGCAGGGCACCCGGCTGCATAGCGTGGTCGAGATGTTGATTTCGGCGATGGGTCCCGAGGGCCAGTCGCGCGTGATTGGAGAGCGCGCGGTGCGCAAGTACGTCGGCGACTACACCCTGTTCATGTCGGGGCTGTTCCGCTCATTTGTGCAAAAGCGCGGCTTTTTGGAATTCTATCTCCAGGAAGGAAAACGCTCCTATCAGGCGGTATCCGAGCTGGACGTGTCGCTCTACCGGCCCGGCTTTTTGCTGTTCGAGGAGTTGAGCAAGCGCTTCGAGACCTACGCCGACGCGCTGGACTTCATGCGCAAGTGCTACTTTGCGGCGGCGCCCGGCACCAATCCCTTCGCCGGCGTGTTCAAACAGCTCGAAGCGATGGTGCGCACGGGCTTTTCCTCGAACTGACGGCGGGCCTCAGCGCCGACGCCTTGCCGCGCTCGTGGTGGATCGCGCAAAGCCGCAGACCGATGCGCAACGCCTGGACCTCTACCTGGTACGCCACGGGCTGGCCGGCTCGCGCCGCGAGGCGCGCAAACTGATTACCGGCGGCCGCGTGCGGGTCAACGGCCGGCGCTGTCGCAAAGGGGTCGAAGTCCAGCCCGACGACGTGATCGACGTCGAACCGCAGCCGCCCGCGGCGCTCAGCCCGGACTTCAACCTGCCCCTTGATGTCCTGTACCGCGACGACGACCTTTTGGTCATAAACAAGCCGGGCCTCCTGCCCTGTCATCCGCTGGGCGGTGACGATCGTCCTACGCTGATGAACGCGGTGGAGGCACGTTTTCCCCAGGCGGCGCACGCGGGCAGCAAGCCCCTGGAAGGAGGACTGGTGCATCGGCTGGACAACGGCACTTCGGGAGCGGTGATGGTGGCACTCAATCCGGCCAGCTTTGCACGCCTGCGCAAGGCGCTCGGAGACAATCAGATCGAGCGGCGCTATCTGGCGCTGGTGCAGGGCGCGATGCACGCTCCGCTGCGGCTCGAGGCGCCCATCGCACACCATCCGCGCAACCGCCGCAAGATGACGGTGGTCCACGATGTACGCGCGGTGCGCAGGCTTAAGGCGCGTCGCGCATCGACCGCGGTCAGGCCGATTCGCAAATTGGACTCCTTTACCCTGGTGGAGGTGCTGCCGCGCACCGGCAGCCGCCATCAGATTCGCCTCCATCTGGCCGACGCCGGTTTTCCGATCGCCGGCGATGAGTTGTACGGCGGCGCACCGCTTGCACCCCTGCCGCCGGGGCGCTTTTTTCTCCATCTGGAGCAATTGCGCATCCCGCGCGGCGTGGGAGGGGAAATTCTAACCGTGAGGGCACCGCTTCCTGACGATTTGCAAACCTGCCTGGAAGCGCTCAACGCTTAGTGCGGCGCCGATCCTCCCTTGCCTGAGGCTGCTATCGGGTTTAAAAGTGCATCGCCGTGATCGATCGTCGCCAGATACAGCCGGTCCCCGGGCGGGCTACGCAACGCAGGCGCGCCGCGTGACTTCCGTCGGCCTGCTACGCAGGCATCCACTGCGGGACACCCGCTCCGAAGGCATCGGACCCGGCACCGATCAACGTGCTCGACCCCGCGGCTGACCGTAAAATTGCTCGAGGTGATGAGGAGCAAGGATTCCATGGAATTGAAAAAGGGCTCCAAGATCGACAGCCGATGGCATCCCGCTTCTGACCATACGCGCCGGCGCTCTCGGGCTCCTCGCGATACCGGGGTGAAGTCCACGTCCGACCGGCGCCGGACGGGGGTCGCCCTTTCAGGCGCGGCCATCGCCCTGATCTGTACGATGGCGCTGTATGCCAAGGGGCACGCGCAGGCGATGCCCTCGACGATGACCGTGCCGGGAACACCACCAGAGGCCACCACGGGCGGGGGCGCTGCGCCGACCGCTCCGGAAAGCGTCGGACCGCACGTGTCGTACACGTCCAATCCGCTGGCCACCAGCCCGGCCAATCCGTCGGTCAAGCTCAAAGCCTTGCCGGTCGGCCGCCAGGAAGTGCCCGACGTAATCGTATCGCCGGGCGCAACCCGGATGCTGGAGCATACGCCGCCCGCCCCCAACGTGGTGCTTCATCAATGGAGCTTCACGCGGGAGCTGCCCGAGGAAAGCCTGTTCAGTCAGGCCTATATGCGCACGCGCGACGAGAACGTGCGCAGCATCAGCCTGAAGGAAGCGCTGTACCTGGCGCTGAAGAACAATCCGGCGGTCGCGGCGGCCAGCCTCGAGCCGGTACTGTCGCTGCAAGGCGTGCGCGGCAGTTGGGCGGTGTTCGATCCCGATTTGACCGGCCAGGCCGGAGAACAGAAGACCGTCACGCCCACCACCTCAAGCCTGCAGACGGGCGGCGCCAAGGTGTTCGTGCAGAAGTCCTACGCGTGGAACTTTGCGATCAACAAAACGCTCGCCAGCACCAATGGTACGCTGGGCGCCACTTTTACCAATAGCTGGTATGACACCAATTCCGTATTTTCGGCGGTCAACCCCGCCTACACGCCGTCTCTTACTCTTTCGCTCAACCAGCCGCTGCTGCGCAACTTCGGCAACCAGTTCGCGACCATTAATGTGCGCATCGCGGAATCCAACCAAAAGCAGGCGCAGTACAACTACGAGCAGCAATTGAACGACTTTGTGCTCAAGGTCGGAACCGACTACTGGAACGTGGTGCGCGCCGAGGAAAATCTGCAGGTGGCAAACAAGGCACTGGCCGTAGCGCAGGACCTGGTGCGTCAAAACGCCATCAGCGTCAAGGTCGGAGTGCTGGCGCCGCTGGCTTTGAAGGAAGCGCAGTCTGAGGAAGCCACTGACCAGTCCAATGTCTACCAGGCCCAAGGCGCGCTGGACACCGCCCGCACCGTGCTGGCCCAGGATGTGATGTATAACCCCGAGCACACCTTCCTGCCGGCGAAGTTGGAGCCGGTGGAGCGGCCCAATCCGGAGCAACTGGGCATCAACGACGAGGAAGCCCTGGAGCACGCGATGATGTATCGGCCGGAGCTTGCATCGATGCGCGAGCTGATTCGCAGCATGTTGTTGCAGGTGAAATATGCCGAGAATCAGACCCTGCCGCAGCTTAACCTCGGCACCCAGTTCGGCCTGACCGCCACCGCGGGAGCCGTCAACTGCAACCCGCTCTTTGCCGGCTCGGGCATAAGCATCTTGTCCAACTGCAGCATTCCGATTCCAGGCAGTACTCCGGTTCCCGGGATTCAATTGCCGTTTAAGGGACTGTATCCGGAATCGCTCGACCGGCTGTGGACCTTCAGCTTTTACAATTACGCCGTGGTGTTCAACTTCGAGCGGCCGTTGAACAACGACGCGGCCAAGGCCGCACTGGCCCAGGCCAAGATCGCATATGAGCAGCAGCGCATGCGCTACCGGGATCTGATTTCGTCGATCGTGGTGGACGTGCAGTCATCGCTCGACGGGCTCAAGGCCAACTACAAGTCGGCACAGGCGGCCAGGACCGCCACCGAGTTCGCCGCCGCCTCGCTGCATGACGAGCGCGAGCGCTTCCGCGTCGGGATGGCGACCACTCACGAGTTGTTGCAGTTCATCGACAGCCTGGTGGCCGCCGAAGGCAACCAGGTCGGCGCCGAGGTAAACTTCGAGATTTCCAAGCTCCAGGTCAAGCATGCCGAAGGCACGCTGCTGCGCGCATTCAACATACAATTCGTGCCGACCAATCCCGACGTGCAGCCGTGGTACGGAAAATTCTGACCTGACCTCCGTTCCCTTCCCCCCACGGGACGGGGCGGCGGATTAACCTAACCACCGGCCCCTTCCCTGAACGGGAAGGGGCGACGCAAGGTCATCTCTTCTCATTCAGGGAAGGGGTTACGGGGTCTCCTTCAAGGCGCTGTGATTCTTCAAATCGCGCCCGAGTGGCGCAAGCGGTCGATGTCCTCCCAGCTATAGCCGAGGATTTCGGTGAGGATCGCCTCGGTGTGCTCGCCATGCTCGGGCGCGCGCCCGTACGGATTGGCCGGGGTTTCGCTCAGCTTGACGGTCGCGCCCAGCAGCTTCATCTTGCCGTGGATTTCATGGTCGTAGTCGACGATGTATTCGTTGGCGACGACCTGCGGATCGTTTTCCAAATCAGCGATCGAATTGACCACCGTGAAGATGAAGTCGCCGCCCTGGTGCAGGATCTTCATCCATTCGTCGCGCGTTTTGGTGGCAAAAGTTTCGTCCAGGATCTTGATCATCTCCCGGGCGTTCTTGCCCCGCGACGACATATCGGCAAAGCGCGGGTCCGTGATCAGATGCCCCAGGCCCATCGCCTTCATGAAGTCGTTCCATACCCGGTCGGCCTGGATCATGCCCAGGCAAATCCACTTGTCGTCCTTGCACCGGTAATGGTTCCACAGGGGGTTGAACGAGCTTTCGCGCGGATAGCGCGTCATCTCCTTGCCGTTGATCAGGCGCGAACTGATGTTCAGCCCCATCAACGACATCATCGAACCCAGGTGCGAGGCGTCCACCGCCTGGCCGATACCGGTGCGCTCGCGCACCAATAGCGCGGTCAGGATGCCGTGCGAGAGCATGATCGCGCCCATCTGGTCGGCGATGCCGCCGACGATGTAGGTGGGCGGCATGTCGCGCGGACCGCACGCAGCGTACAGCAGTCCCGAGCGCGACTGGCCCAGGTAGTCGAAGGACGGTTCGCCGCTGTCGGGACCTTCGGGACCGTAGCCGGTGGCGCTGCCGTAAATTATTTTGGGATTGCGTTTGCGCAGGGTTTCGTAATCCAGGCCCATCCGGGCTGCCACGCCCTTGCGGAAGTTCTGCACGAACACGTCGCTCTTTTCGACCAGCCGGTAAACGATCTCGCGTCCCTCGGGGCTTTTGAGATTAACCGCGATGCTCTTTTTGTGGCGGTTGTTGGATTCCAGGTAGAAATTGCGTCCGCCCGATTTGGTCGTACTGCCCGCGGCGGAGGACAGGCCGCGGCCTGGATCGCCATTGTCGCGCTCCTCGACCTTGATCACCTCGGCGCCCAGGTCGGCCAGTATCGCGGTCGAGTATGGCCCCTGCTGCCAAATCGTCCAGTCCACCACCCTGATTCCATCCAGTGCTGCTTTCATTTGACCCCCGTGGCACTTTTATTGCCGACCGTTTACAATCCTGCTTCAGACTGCTTATCCGCCTCCGTCTTCGGTTTGCCCGGGCGGCGGCGTGATGCTGAAAACGACGGGGCGACTAACGCCCTTGCGGGTGACGCTTGCCCGCTTCGCTTCGCAACGTGGGACCCATTCCCAAAACCCGCGATCTATTTAGCACAATCGCCGCGCAAGTGCTCGCTTTCCTGTTGCCGGCCCGATGCGCCGGATGCGACGCTTTCCTGCCGCAGCAATCGGCGTACCGCCTGTGCTCCACTTGCCGGGCCAGCCTGCAGCGCATCGACGAGCCAATCTGCCGGACCTGCGGCATCCCGGTCGGCTTCAACGGCGTCGATTTCCCGCTGTGTCAGCGATGCGTCAAGGCGCCACCCAGCTTCGGCAAAGCCCGTTCGCTGTTCTACTATCGCCGCTCGGCGGATGCCGCGCCCGACATCCTGGGCTCGGTCATACGCCGCCACAAGTATGGCCCCAATCAGGCCCTGGGCGTGGTGTTGGCCGAGTTGCTCGACGGCCAACTTCCGGTCGACGCCGATTACGACGTCGCGCTGCCCGTCCCGCTGCATCGCCGGCGCCTGATACGCCGGGGCTTCAACCAGGCCGCCCTGCTGGCCGCGGCAGTGAGCCGCAAACTGGGCTGTCGGCTTGACGTGGCAACCCTGATTCGGGTGATAGCAACTTCGCCCCAGACCGCTCAAGACCTCGACAGCCGCCGGCGCAATGTCCACAACGCTTTCGCGGTCAGGTATCCTGAACGCATCGCGGGGTTGAAAGTGCTGCTAATCGACGATGTGCTTACGACCGGGGCGACCGCCAACGAATGTGCTCGAGTACTGCGCGCGGCGGGGGCGTGCGCCGTGGACGTGTTGACGATTGCAAGGGCGCTATGAGCGAAGAGCTGCGCGCGCTCTGGCAGGAACGCCATCGGCAGCAGCGTGTCGGCGCGCCCGAACCGTTTGTAACCGAGATGCTGCCGCTGCTGCCGCGCGGGCTGGCGCTGGACGTGGCGGCCGGCACGGGGCGCCATTCGATTGCGCTGGCTCGGGCCGGATTTACGGTTCACGCAGTCGACTTCTCGCTGCCTGCGATGCTCAAGCTGCACGATGCCGCCGCAGCGCAGCGCCTGCCCATACGTCCGGTGGTCGCCGAGCTGGAGACCTTTGCGCTGCCGCAACTGCGTTACGACGCGATCGTCAACGTGTCGTTCTTGGACCGCAAGCTGACAGCGGCGCTCAAGGCCGCACTGAAAATCGGAGGAGCGTTGCTGTTCGATACATTCCTGATTGACCAGGCTGAAATCGGCCATCCCCGCAATCCCGACTTTTTGCTGGGTCATTACGAATTGCGTGCGCTGCTTGAGGGGCTTGAAATCGTGCGCTATCGCGAGGGGCTGACGGTTTATCCCGACGGCCAGCGCGCCTGGCGAGCGGGGGCCTTGGCGATAAGGGAGAATTGAAGCGCTGTGGCTGGTCAATCGACATACAAGGGCGCGGGCGTCGACATCGAGCTCAAGGAAAGCCTGATACCGCTATTCCGCCGCCTGGCCGCCAAGACCGGCGGCGCGCACGTGCTTTCGGGCGTGGGCGGATTCGGCGCGCTGGTGGAGCTGGACGGCCATGGGATGCGCGAGCCGGTGCTGGTCGCCGGCACCGACGGCGTGGGCACCAAGCTGAAGGTCGCGGTGATGGCGAATCGGCACGACACGGTGGGAATCGATTGCGTGGCGATGTGCGTCAACGACATCATCTGTTCCGCCGCCCGTCCGCTCTTTTTCCTGGATTACATCGGGATCGGAAAACTTAACCGCAAGATCGCACTGGACCTGGTCAAGGGGATCGCCGCGGGATGCGCCCAGGCGGGCGCCAGCCTGGTGGGCGGGGAAACCGCACAACTGCCGGGGCTGTACGGCGAAGGCGAGTACGACCTGGTCGGCTTTGCGGTGGGGATTGTCGATCGGCACAACATTCCCGACCCCCGCCATCTGCGCCCCGGCGACGTGCTGGTGGGGCTGGCCTCCAGCGGGCTGCATTCCAACGGCTACTCGCTGGCGCGCCAGGTGCTGCTGGAGCGCGCTGGACTCAAGCTGTCGCGCCGCGCGCCGGGGCTGAAAGCCACGCTGGGCGAGGAGTTGCTGCGCCCCACACGTATCTACGCGAAGATCGCGCTGGAGCTGTTCCGCAAGTTCGGACTCAAGGCGCTGGCCAACATCACCGGCGGCGGGGTGATCGAAAATCTGCCGCGTGTGCTGCCGCCCTCGCTGGGCGCGCGCATCGAGCGCGGCAGCTGGCCGGTGCCGCCGATCTTCGAGCTGATCGCACGTCTGGGCGAGGTCAGACAGAGCGAGATGGACCGCACGTTCAACAACGGCCTGGGCATGATCGGCATTTTCGCCCCGGGCGATGTCGAACGCGCCCTCGACCATCTGCATCGCAGCCGCCTGTCCGCCTGGATTATCGGCGAATTGCGCGCGGGCGCGCGCGGCGTCAGTATCGGGTAGCCGGAGCATCCTTGGCATGGCACCGGAGCACAGCGCCAATCCGCTTAAGCTGGGAGTGCTCATTTCCGGCTCAGGCACCAATCTGCAGGCGATCATCGACGCGATTGGGCGGGGCGAGCTGGCCGCCGAAATCCGCATCGTGATCTCCAATCGCGCCGACGCCTATGGGCTGGAGCGCGCGCGCAAGGCCGGCATCCGCACGCTCGTGATCGACCATCGCAAGTTTCCCTCCCGCCAGGACTTCGACCGCCGACTGGCCGCCGAACTGCGCGCTGCGGACGTGGAGCTGGTGGTGCTGGCCGGCTTCATGCGGCTGCTTTCCAGCGTGATGCTGCAGGCGTTCCCCAATCGCATCATGAACATTCACCCCGCGCTGCTGCCCTCCTTTCCCGGCCTGCACGTGCAGAAGGCGGCGGTGGATTACGGCGTGCGGTTTGCGGGATGCACCGTGTTTTTCGTCACCGAGGGCGTCGACGACGGTCCGATCATCATTCAGGCCGCAGTTCCCGTTTATCCCCAGGACAGCGAAGAGACGCTCAGCGCGCGGATCCTGGCGCAGGAGCATCGCATCTACCCGCGTGCAATCGCGCTGTTCCAGCAGGGCCGCCTTGAGGTAAGCGGACGCCGCGTACTGATCAAAGGGCTGCAAGCTCCGCGCGACCCGCCGGTGCTTATCAATCCACCGCTGACCGAGTCGTAGCGATGAGCAAAGGCAAATCCAACGGTGCAATCGTGCTGTCGGCCTGCCTGCTGGGCCGGCCGTGCCGCTTCGACGGCAAGGACAAGTTCACCCCGGAACTGGCTTTTTTGCTCGAAGGGCGCAACGTGGTCGCCGTGTGCCCCGAAGAACTGGGCGGACTGGGCACGCCACGGCCGCCATGCGAAATCAGGGGCGGCCATGGCGCCGACGTGCTCGACGCCAAAGCGCGCGTGCTCAGCGCCGACGGCACCGACCGAACCGAGGCATTCCTGGCCGGCGCGCATGCCGCCCTGGAGCGCGCGATCGCATCGGGAGCGCAGGAGGCCATCCTCAAGGAGCGCAGTCCTTCGTGCGGCGTGACCAGTATCTATCGCGACGGTGCACTGGGCCGCGGCCCGGGAGTGTTCGCCGCTCTGCTCAGCCGCCACAATATCCGCGTCAGCAACGAAGTCCGCGCCCTGCGCCGGAAGATGAAGTGACTCATCGATCCGCGGCGATTCGCAGCCCCTGGCTTTCTATCATTGTCCCGATGCTCAACGAGCAGCGGTCGATTGCGGACACCCTGCGCGCGCTGCGCGCCGGCGCGCCGGGCGCGGAAATAATCGTGGTCGATGGCGGCAGCGGCGACGACAGTCAGAACGCGGCGCGCGGCCTGTGCGACATCCTGATCGAAGCGCCGCGCGGGCGCGCCCGTCAGTTGAATGCTGGCGCGGGGCGCGCCGCCGGAGAGATTTTGGCGTTCGTCCACGCCGACACAACCGTGCCCTCCACCTTTGCCGCCGATATCCGGGACGCGATGCGCAACCCCGCCACTGTCGGAGGGCGTTTCGACCTTGAGTTGGACGCACCCGCCCTGCCCTACCGCCTGATTGGGCGGCTGATCAGCCTGCGCTCGCGGCTGAGCCGCACGGCCACCGGCGATCAGGGTATTTTCGTCCGGCGCGAGGTGTTCGAACGCCTGGGCGGGTTTCCTGACATCGAAATCTGCGAGGACCTTGACTTCGCACGCCGACTCAAGCGCGCCGGAGCGGTCGCGTGCCTGCGCAGCCGGGTGGTGACGTCGGCGCGGCGTTGGCAGCGCGCCGGCCTGATCCGCACCGTCGGGCGGATGTGGGCGATTCGGCTGTGCTACCTGGCCGGCGTCTCTCCTTCCCGGCTGCATCGATGGTACGCCGAGGTGCGATGACCCGCTTTTCTGGCGGCTGACGCCGGCCCTATACTTTATGACATCTTCCAAAACAGGAGCGGGCTCTTGGCCAAGGTCGAGATTTATACCACTGGGTTCTGCCCTTACTGCATCAGGGCGAAGGCGCTGCTTAAGAAAAAGGGCGTCGCGTTCGAGGAGATCGATGCGAGCGACCCGGATGTGCGCGAAAAGATGGTGGAGCGCGCCGGCGGGCGCCGCACCGTCCCCGAGATTTTCATCAACGGCACCATCATCGGCGGTTACGACGAACTCAAGGCACTGGACGACGCCGAGCAACTTGACGCTCTGCTCGCTCAGCCTGATTGATTCCCTCTGGCACGCGCTTCCTCTTTGACGGCTACGCTGGTAAACCTCAAGTCGGTTGAGGCAAGTTGCTGGCTAAAGGTGAGAAAAAACGATGCCGGTGAAGGGGATAAGGGACACCGAAAAAGTTGCGGTCGGAACGACTCGACCCGCCATACAAACGTGGCAGGCGCCCGAACTGAAGACCATCGGGGCGCGTCTGACGCATGTCGATGCGCGCTTGGATGGATTGGAGCAGCGCGCGGGCGGTCTCGAACAGGGGATGGAAGGCCTCGATAACCGCATGGAAGCGCTGGAGCGGCGCGTGGAGGAGAATTTCAAATCGTTCCGCATGGAACTCAGCGGCCGTTTCGAGATACTGCGCAGCGAGGTCGAAGCTCGCCTCGATGCGGTACGCAGGAATCTGCGCCGGCTCGACACCGCCACCGATTTCCGCGAGCGCCTGGCTACCCTCGAAGCCAAGTTCGCCCAACACGGCTAGCTCAGCCCTCCGGTGGCGACCTCCCTTTCTTCCGCTCCCCTGCCGCTGGATGAGGTCACGGTTGTCGAATGCGGCCATGGAGTTTCTGCCGCGTTCGCTGCCAAGCTGTTGGCTGCCTTTGGCGCCAGGGTCATCAAGGTCGAACCGCCGCAGGGTGACGTAACCCGCCGACGCGGTCCTTTCCCGCATGATGTTCCCGACCCCGACAAAAGCGGAGTGTTCCTTTATCTCAACTCCGGCAAGCGCGGGGTGACGCTGGATCTGGAGGACAGCCATGACCGGCGCGCGCTCGACCATCTTCTGGCCGGGGCGGACATCCTGATTCACAACATTGCGCCCCAGCGGCGCGCCACCTGCGAGCTTGAAAGTGCAGAGCTTTGTGCGCGCTATCCGGGACTGGTGGTTACCGCGATTTCCGCCTACGGCGGCTTTGGTCCGCGCGCCCACTATCACGCCTATGAACTGCAGGCCGCGCATGGCAGCGGGATTGCCTCGCTGACGCCGCGTTTTTCGCCGTTTCCCGATCTGCCGCCGCTGAAGTTCGTGGGCCATCAGGCCGAGCTGCAGGGCGGACTGCACGCTGCGTTCGCGACGCTGGGCGCGTGGTGGCATCGGCGCCGGACCGGGTGCGGACAGGCAGTCGATGTGTCGGAGCAGGAATGTATCGCGGCGATGCTCAGCCTGTCCTTCCTGCCCTACGAAGGACGCCATGTTACGCGGCTGGGCGGCGGTACCAACGTCGTGCCGTGGGGCGTCTTCGATTGCCGCGACGGGCAGATTTTCCTGATCTGCGGCGACGACGAACAATGGATGCGCTTGGTCGAACTGATGGGCAACCCCGACTGGGGCCGCGATGATTTGTTCAAGCATCAGGAAGCGCGCTACCAGAATCAGGACGCCCTGTACGCACTGATTGGCGAATGGACCAAAACGCGGGACACCAGGCAGTTGTGGCGCGAGGCACAGCGGCGGCGGATTCCGGCGGCGCCGGTCAATGCGATGGCCGACGTATACGGCGACGAGCAATTGCAAGCACGCAACTTCTTCATTCCTCTGCCGGGGTCCGACTTGAACGATGGAGAAGTGCTGGCTCCGGGGCTGCCGATGAAATCGGACGCGATGGTGCCGCGACTCGGCGGCCGCGCGCCGCGTCTGGGCGAGCACAATCGCGACATCCCGAGGGCCACGCCGCCGAAAACGCGCCGCGATGCAATCGCGCCGCCAACCCACGATCTTTCGGGCGCCGGACCGCTGGCCGGAATTCGCGTTGCCGATTTTTCCTGGGTCTGGGCGGGGCCTTACTGCGGCTTGCAGTTGGCCCATCTCGGCGCCGAGGTCATCCGGGTGGAGACCGCCAAGCGCCCCTGTCTCAGCCGCTCCATCCATCCGTACGCGGACAACAAGATCGGCATCAACCGCGCTGGACATTACGATCAATGGAACATGAGCAAGCTGAGCCTTGCGCTCGACGTCGCCACGCCGCAGGGCGCGCAAGTCGCCCGCGACCTGGTGCGCCATTGCGATGTTGTGATCGAAAATTTCACTCCCGGGGTGATGGAGCGGCTGGGACTCGGCTACGCGGCGCTGAGCGCAATCAGACCGGAGCTGGTAATGGTTTCCCTGACCGGCTACGGACAAAACGGTCCCTACAACAAAGACATGGCCTATGGCGGGCTGATCGGCGCGCAATCGGGGCTGTACACGCAAACCGCGTATCCGGGCGACAAGCCGCGCGAGGTCGGCATCACTTATGCCGATCCCACCGCCGGGGTGTGGGGGGCGTTGTTCGTGATGGCCGCGCTGGCACATCGCGAGGTCACCGGCCGCGGCCAGCATATCGACCTGTCGATGTACGAGGTGATGGCGGCGATGCTGGCCGAGCCGTTGCTGGAATACGCGATCAACCGCCGCGAACCGGCCCCGCTTGCCAATCGCGACCCGTGGATGGCGCCGCATAACTGCTACAAGGCGGCGGGCGACGCCGAGCAATGGGTCGCGATCGCAGCCGGTACCGAGCGCGAATGGCGTGCGTTGTGTACGGCGATGGGCCGGGCTTCGCTGGCCGACGATCCGCGCTTCAGCAGCGCCGCCGCTCGCAAGCGCAACGAGGAGGAATTGGATCGGATCATCGCGCAATGGACCTCAGTGCGCGATCGATGGGAAATCAGCGCGACACTCCAGCGCGCCGGCGTCGCCGCAATCCCCACCTTCCTTGACACCGACCTGCTCGAGGACCCGCACTTAAGGCAGCGCGGCTACTTTGTCACGCTGGAGCATCGCGAGACCGGCACGCGCCCGCTGCCCGGCATGCCCTATTCGATGTCGCGAACGCCGTTGCGCGTGCGCCGCGCAGCACCCTGCCTGGGACAGGATACCGAGCACGTCCTGGGCGCGATCCTCGGCTATTCGCCGCAGGAGATTGCCGCGCTGCGCGAAGCCGGGATTACGGTTTGAGATTTACGTTGCGGACGCAGACAGCGGCATAAAAAAACGGCCCGCCAAGACTCTGACGCCCTGCCGGGCCGCGCTCTACTTTTCGTCGTGCTCTTGGGGAGCAGCGAGTGTTGTCTATTTGCCGGGAGCGGTGGTGTGGCCGTTGCCGGGAGCGGCCTTCTGGGCCTTGGCCATCTCCTCCATCAACTCGGGGCTGTAGCCCCAATGGCGCACCATCGAGCCGTCCGCCTTGTAGCTGTATTCCTCGTTGTACCACGGTGTCTGCGGCTCGACGCGGCGCTTCATCACGGCCTCGATAATCGGGGCCAAGCGCTCCTCTTTTTCCTTCTCGCGCTTGGCCGCGCGCTCGGCGAATTCGGGTAGTACTTCCTTGCCGAACAACTCCAGCGATTCGCAGATGTAGTCGTGGGGCAGCTTGCCGAACTGCGCGATCAGGATTAGCTGGTCGACGCCGGCCGCCTCGTACTCGAGCATCACCTTGCGCACATCATCGGGTGTGCCGACCGCGTTGGCGAACGGGTTGATGCGCTGCTCGGGCGGCATCGCCTGCTGCATCTCCCACAGGTTGGTACGGCCCGGCTTGTGCACGCCGTCGACATAGTAATGGCGCCCCGACAGTCCGAAGGCATTGGCCTCCGCCATGCGGCGGGCGCGGTCACCGTTGCGATCGCATACGGTGGTCATCAGAAAGCCGACGTTGGCGGTGACGCGATAGGTAAGCGGTACGGCGTCAGCCAACACACGATAGTAGGAGGCGGTCCAGTTGCGGGCGTCCTCGGCCGACACGAAACCGAAGGTCAGAGCGCCGATTCCGAACTTGGCCGCAGTCATGATGGTTTCCTGACGCGAGCAGGCCACCCATACCGGCGGATGCGGCTTTTGGCGCGGTTTGGGAATGACATTGCGCGGCGGCATGTTGAAATACTTGCCTTGCGCGCCGCGAAACGGCTCCTCCACCATCATGCGGCATATCACGCCCAGTGCTTCACGCCATTGCGCGCGCTTCTCCGCGCGCGAGACATGGAAGGCGTCCAGTTCGGTGAAGCTGGTGGATTCACCGGTGCCGAATTCGGCGCGCCCGTTGCTCATCAGGTCCAGCGCGGCGACCCGCTCGGCGACGCGCGCCGGATGATTGTAATTGGGCGGCAGCAGCGTGATACCCGAGCCCAAACGGATCCGCTTGGTGCGCTGGCTGGCAGCGGCCAGGAAGCTCTCGCCGGCCGAGGAATGGGAGTATTCCTCCAGGAAGTGATGTTCGATTTCCCACAGGTGGTCGATTCCGATCCGGTCGCAGAGCTCGACTTGCTCAAGCCCGTTGTTCCAAATCCGGTAATCAGAGTCAGCGTCCCAAGGCTTTGGACACTGCAACCATCCCATGAATCCGAATTTCATAAGGGTTCTCCTTCACGCCTTCGGGGCGCCCGGGTTTCGTCAGTCGTGTAATAGCTCCTAATCTACAATGAGGCCGCGAGTCAATCCGGCAAACGGGCGTTCAGGTTTTGACCCGGTCGCCCTTCCAGTGATCATCACACCGTTGGCAAAAATCGGGATCGGGACTGGCGACGATCGCCGCAAACAGGCTATGGTTTGGCTGCCGCGCGTTGGCTTGCGGCCCAAGGATAGCGAGGCGCCATGAAAGTAGGACTGAGCTGGTTCTTCATAAAGCCGATGCCGTTTGAGCGCGAGGTGCTGCTGCATTATGCGCGCGAAGCCGACCGGCTGGGTTTTGAATCGCTTTGGATTCCCGAGCACGCGGTCATCCCGCACGGCTACAAGGCGCATTACCCCTATTCGGCCGACGGCCGGCTGCCAACCGATGACGAGGAGATGCCGTTTCCCGACCCGCTGCTGACGCTGGCCGCGGCCGCCGCGGTGACCACCAGGATCAAGTTCGCGACCAACATCATGATTCTGCCCCAGCGCGATCCGCTCTACACCGCCAAGGAAGTGGCCAGCCTCGACGTGCTCTCCAAGGGGCGCGTAATTCTGGGGATCGGTTCGGGATGGATGAAGGACGAATTCGATGTGCTGGGCGTCGACTACCACAAGCGCGGCAAGCGCACCGACGAGGCGATCGAGGCGATGCGCGCGCTGTGGCGCGACGACCCGGCCAGCTATCACGGCACGCAGTTCGACTTCGGTCCGGTGCATGCGTTTCCCAAGCCGGTCAACAAGCGCGTGCCCATCTTCATCGGCGGCGTCTCGCCCGCCGCGATCCGGCGCACGGCGCGGTTGGGCGACGGCTATCTGCCGGTGCCGGTGCCCAATGTCGGCGACCTGTTCAGACAAGTGCGCGAGGAGTGCGCGCGCATCGGACGCAATCCCAACGAAATCGAGTTCTGCTGCCCGGCGCAGCCGACCTTGGAGGGAGTGAAGCAGGCTCAAGACCTGGGTGCGGTGCGGATCACGACCGGCATCTTTTTTAGCCGCGACTTGCAGCAGATCACGCGCGATTTGGAAAAGATCGCCAACGACGTGCTCGCCAAATTGTAGGGAGCGTTTCGCCCCCGAGCACCGACCTTTGCGTTGCCCGGCGCGCCCAAAGCGCCTAGGCTTGAACCAGCGGCAAGCAGATGAAGATCGGAATCGTGTCTGACATACATGCCAACGCGCACGCGCTGCGCCGGGCGCTGGAGGACATGGGCTCGGTGGACATGGTGCTGTGCGCCGGCGATTCGATCAGCGAATACCGCTTTTGTCCCGAAACCGTCGCGATTTTGCGCGAACGCCAGGTCCAGTTAATCAGGGGCAATCATGAGGCGGTGCTGCTGGGCGGACGTAATCCCCAGTACCTGAAGAAATGCCAGGCCGAGTTTTCCGCCGACCTGCTGGATTTCCTGTCCACCGCGCCGCTGTCGCTCGAGATGAGCGCCGACCAAGCCCGCATCCTGATGACGCATGCCAGTCCCCTGCCCCCCTACGAAGATTACGTGTACGCCGGCAGTCCGATTCTGCGCCAGGTCGGCACGCTGCCCTACGAGTACATCATCCTGGGCCATACGCACATGCCGATGGTGCACAAGACCAACGGCGTCACGGTGATTAATCCCGGTTCCTGCTCCGAGCCGCGCGATCAGGATCGGCGCGGTTCCTATGCGATTTTGGACACCGCGATGCGCGAAGTGGAAATCCGCCGCTTTCTGCGCGACTGACCACACCCCGCGCTCATCCTGATCGGCGGCATGGGGAGGGCCGGCTGAGCCAATCCGATGACGGGTCCGCTTGACGGCTACAAAGTGCTCGACCTGTCGTGGGGTGTGGCAGGTCCCCTGGTCGCAATGCTGTTTGCCGACTACGGCGCTGACGTCATTAAGATCGAACCGCCGGGCGGCGATCCATTCCGCAAGCTGCCCGCCTACGCGGTATGGAATCGCGGCAAGAGGAGCCTAACGCTTAATCTCAAGACCGCGCCGGGCAGGGAAATCCTGTATCGGATGCTGCGCGGCGCCGATGTTCTGATCGAAACCTGGAGCGCCGGAGTCGGCGAGCGGCTCGGTCTTGACTACACGCACGTTGCCCCGCGCTTTCCGCAACTGATTCACTGCGCGATTTCAGCTTACGGGCAGCCCGGCATGGATCGCGAGCATCGCGGCTACGAAGCGCTGGTGCAGGCGATGTCGGGTCTATGTCAGGAGCAGCCCGGTTTCCGCGACGGACCTAACTTTCTGTTTTTCCCGGTCGCCAGTTATGGCGCCGCGTTCAACGCGGCAATCGGTGTCGTTGCGGCGCTCTATCATCGCGGTAGTAGCGGCCGCGGATGTCGCGTGGAGACGTCGATGGCGGGCGGGGCCCTGGCATCGCTGGCCTTGCAGACGGCGTGGGCGGAGCATCCCAGCGCCAATCTCGTCACGCCGTCGCATTCCAGCGCGCCCGGCAAAGGCGCTCCGACCGCCGACGCCTATCGCTGCGCCGACGGACGTTATCTTTATATTCACACGGGCGCGCGCGGTTCTTTCGAGCGGCTGTGCAAGCTGATCGGCTGCGATGCGGCGGAGTTCCCCGGCTACTATCCCGCCCACTTTGTCGGCCATCCGGAGCAGGCGGCGCGCTTCCGGCCGCTGGTGGAGAAGGCGTTTGCGAGCCGCCCGATGCTCGAATGGGCGGCCCTGCTTCAGCACGAGGACATCGCCGTGGGCCCGTGCCTGGAACCGGGTGAGATGCTGCAACACGAGCAGGCGCTGGCCAACGAGCTGTCGTTCCATCTGCACGATCCGCAACTGGGCCCGCTGACCCAGGTTGGACTGACAATCAAGTTCGGCGCCTCGCCGGGCGAAGTGCGCGGTGCCGCTCCGGCCGCGGGCCGTGACAATGACGAGATTCTTCTAAGCCTCGGCTACAGTGCTGATCAGATAGACCACTTGCGCCGCAATGGAATCCTCTGAGCGAAGGGGAGGAGAGACGAGCCGCGATGGAGCAACCGCTGGGCGGCATCAGGGTGCTCGACCTGGGTAATTTCATCGCCGGTCCCGCGGCCTGCGTGCCGCTGGCCGATCTCGGCGCCGAGGCGATCAAGCTGGAGCCGCCGGCCGGCGACCCAATGCGCACGCTGGAGCGCGTCTTTGTCGGGGGTCATCGCGGACGCCGGTCGATCGCGGTCGACATCAAAACGCCGGCGGGACTTGAGATCGCACGCAAACTCGCCGCGCGCGCCGACGTGCTGGAGCATAACTTCCGGCCCGGCGTCGCCGAGCGCCTTGGCATCGGCTATGAGCACATCCGCGCGCTCAACCCGCACGTCGTCTACTGCCACGTGACCGCGTTCGGTTCCAAGGGGCCGCTGGCGCAGGCGCCTGGCTTCGAGACCATCAATCGCGCGTGGACCGGGATGGACACCTCAAACGGCGGGCAGGGCAATCCGCCGCTTAAGCTGGCCGGCGCGCCGCTGGATACGTTCGCCGCGCTGATGGCGGCGTTCGGTATCATCGCCGCGCTCGACTATCGGCGCCGCACCGGCCGCGGGCAGTTCCTGGAGATGCCGCAGGTCGGCGTCGGCCTGCTGTTCCAAAGCCAGGCCTTTCTGACCGAGCAGGGGCTGGTTGCGCAGCCGCGGCTGGACCACGATCGGACCGGCTTCGGGCCCTTCTACCGTTTGTATCAAACCAAAGCCGGATGGCTTTGCGTATGCTGCCCCGACGACGCCGCGGCGCACCGTCTACTGAGGATGCTCGCCGTCAGACATACCGCAGCCGAGGAGGAGCTGGCCGCGGAGGTCGCAGCCCGGATGCTGACGCGCACCGCCGATGAATGGCTGGCGCTGATGCGCGACGCGCAGATACCGGCCGAAATCGTCAGCGAGGCGCCGGTCGAGCTGGCGTTGCACGACCCCGACTCGCTTCGGCTTGGCGCGGTCGCCGAGTACCAACATCCCGCCTATGGGCTGCTGCGCGTGGTCGGCAACCAGATCCGATTTTCCGGCGGACCCGCCCACGTATCGAATCTGCCGCCCCCGCTACTGGGACAACATACGCGCGAAATCCTGGGAGAACTCGGTTATTCTTCAGCGGAAATCGAGCAGCTGGAAAGAAGCGGCGTGGTAGGGACCACGGCCGGCGCTCCGGCTGGTGCTGAACGATGAGCGAAAGGTATCCGCGATGAAGGCCCAGGCCGCGATCTATCACGGACCCAAACAGTCCCTGACAGTTGAAGAGATCGACGTCGACTCACCAATGGCGCACGAGGTGCTGATTAGCAACGCCGCCTGCGGCGTGTGCCACAGCGACCTGCACTTTGCCTCCGGCGCCTATCCGGTCTCCGCGCCGTGCATTCTGGGACACGAGTCGGCCGGAGTCGTCGAGGCGGTAGGTTCGGCGGTGACCACGCTACGGCCGGGCGATCATGTGGTCGCCTTCAACATTTCGGCCTGCGGCATCTGCGATTTGTGTATGGCCGGGCATCCGGTGCTGTGCGCCAATCAGCATCTGACCCAGCGCCCGCAAGACGCCGCGCCGCGCTACTCCTGGAAGGGCCGGGATGTCACCGGCCAGATCATGCATCTAGGGCGTGCGCGGCAGTTCCCGGTTGGATTCGCCAATCGGCTGCTGATGCATGAGCGATGTGCGGTCAGGATCGCGCACGATATCCCGCTCGAGCGCGCCGCGCTGATTGGATGCGCTGTGATCACGGGCGTCGGCGCTGCGGTCAACTCTGCGCGGGTGACGCCGGGAGCCTCGGTGGCGGTGTTCGGCACGGGTGGCGTGGGCATCGCCGTGATCCAGGGCGCGCGCCTGGCCGGCGCGGGCCGGATAATTGCGGTCGACATTTTCGACGCCAAGCTGGAAGCGGCGCGCCGCTTTGGCGCCACTGATGCCGTCAACGCGGCGCGCACCGACGCCGTGGCGGAAGTCCGCCGTCTGACTGCGGGCACCGGGGTGGATTTTTCCTTCGAGGCAATCGGCACCAAAAAGACTATCGAGCAGTGTTTCGAATGCCTGGCGCTGGGCGGAACGGCCGCCATAATCGGCGGGGTTGCGGCCGGAATTCGCATGGAGTTGGACCCCAACTTCCTCAAGGGCGAGCGCCGGCTGATTGGTGTCACGATGGGTTCTGCGCGCTATCAGCTCGACATCCCAAGGTATGCCGAGCTCTATCTGCGCGGCCGTCTCAACCTGGACGACATGATCAGCCGCAGGATTGCCCTGGGCGGCATCGACGACGCTTTCCGGGCCATGCAGGCGGGCGAACTGATTCGCGCCGTGGTAATGTTTGAGTGACGCGGTTCGATGGCCAAGGAGTCAACCATGTCTGACGACGGCAGGCCCGACGCCGACCAGCCGATTGTTCTCGCCGGCGACAAGAACCTCTCCGCCGACGAGATGGAACGGATAACCTCAGGCCAGCTGTACGAAATTACTCCGCAGCACTAGATGGAGCTGGCCAGGATGGCCAGGGCGGCCTACGACCTGTTCCTCCACGACATCAGGCCGCACATAACCGTAGACATTGACGAAGCTGGCAGCCGAACCTGTGGGCGAGAAGGAGGATGATTGGAACGTCGGCGGACCGCCGAATTGATGTCGTTGCGCGATGCCGCTAATGTCGTCCCCGGGCGTTGCTTACACGGTCGCCCGAAAGAGCTGAAGGTTGATCGATGCCAAACAAGTTCCTGACCGATGCGATGATGAAAGCGGTGGGCTTCGCCACTCCGCCCGTGACCCACGAGATCGAGCGCGGCGCGATTCGCAAATTCGCCCAGGCCATCGAGGATCCCAACCCACTGTTCAACGACGAGCAGGCGGCACGCAAGACCCGATTCGGCGGGATGATCGCTCCGCCCACCTTTGGCCGGATGCTGGGCGGGATTTTCCTGAAGCTGCCGTTTCAGTTGCCCAAGCGCGGCCTGGACGGCGGTTCGGAATGGGAGTTCTTCCATCCTATCCGTCCCGGCGACCGCATCACCGTGCAAACCAGACTCGCGGACCTGCGCGAGGCCGAGGGTAAAATGGGTACGATGATCTTCCACACTTACGAGGTCAGCTACACCAACCAGTTCGGCGAGGTCTGCGTGCTCCAGCGTTACACGCTGATCAGCTACTGACCCCTCTGTGGCGTCGCCGCAGTGGGCGTTGGCTGCGCCCCCGCTTCGCCCGCAATCTCGTCGGTCCGGGCCGCCATGATGAAGTCGTTGCGATGCAGTCCGCGGATCTTGTGCGTCCACCACCAGACTGTCACCCGACCCCATTCGGTGAGCAGTGCCGGATGATGCCCCTGCGCTTCGGCGATTGCGCCGACGCGATTGGTGAAATCCAGGGCGGCGGCGAAATTGGGAAACCTGAAGACCTTTTCCAGGCGCGGCACGCCGTCGCGCTCGACCACGCTCCAGCCCGGAATTTCGGCGCTCAGCTCCTTCATTTCCGCCTCGGTTACGCGCGGCGAATCGCGCCGGCAGGCCACGCACTTTTCCTTGACCAGTTGAGCCATGGGTTAGTTCCTCGCCGCAAGTTTGCTTGCGCGTCTTTCTAAGTACCCTCAAAAGAGGTTATACCAAGGACGGCGCGCCGATGCTGCCGCGGCCGGGCCCGGCGATGTGCGGCGCCGGCGCGCCAATCTGACCTGAGGATTGGCGATACAATTCCGGAGCGGGAGGAAGCGATGGGCACACTGACTGACAAGTACTGCATCGTTGGCGTCGGCGAGACGCCTCACATGCGGCCGTCGAACCGCACCACGCTGTCGATGGCCTGCGAGGCGATCAAAAAAGCGATGGACGACGCCGGCTTGCAGCCGCGCGATATCGACGGCATGACCAGCTACCAGGCCATGGATTCGACCAGCTCCAACCACGTCGCCACGGCCCTGGGTATCCGGCTGAACTATTCGGTCGACATCATGGGCGGCGGCTCCAGCACCGAGGCCTTGATCATGAAATGCATCGGGCTGCTGGAGGCCGGATGCTGCCACACCATCGTGGTGTTCCGCTCGATGAACGGACGCTCCAATCGCCGGATGGGCGGCCAAAGCCCGGGCGGGCCGGTGCGCCAGGCCCCTGCCGCCGGCGACGGCCAGTTCAACATGACCATCGGCTGGACCACGCCGGCGCAGCGCTTCGGGATGTCGGCGATGCGCTGGCTGCGCGACACCGGCAATACGACGCGGGCATTTGCTGAAGTCGCCGTCGCGCATCGCTACCATGCCACGCTCAATCCCAAGGCAATCATGAAAAAGCCTATTACGATTGAGGACCATCATCGCTCGCGCTGGGTCTCCAAGCCCTTCCGCCTGCTGGATTGCTGCCTGGAGACCGACGTCGCCGCGGCGTTGATTATCACCTCGCGCGAACGCGCCTTCGACCTGCGTCAGCCGCCGGTCTATATCATGGGCGGCATCGCACGGATGACCACCGACAACCCGATGTGGAATTACTCGCGGCCGGTGATCCATTACGTGGCCGGCAACTACGGGCGCCAGCGCCTGTTCGGGATGGCCGGCATCAGCCAGAAGGATGTCGATTTCGTATCGGCCTACGACGCCTTTACCTTCACCAGCCTGATCAACCTGGAGGCCTACGGCTTTTGCGGCTACGGCGAAGCGGGCGATTTTGTCAAGGATGGCGCGCTGAAGATCGACGGGCGGCTGCCGTCGAATCTGTCGGGCGGCCATCTTTCCGAGGGCTACACCCACGGCATCGCGATGGTGATCGAAAATGTCCGCCAACTGCGCCATCGTGCCGACGACTACTGCCCCAACTGGGCCGAGGGCAAGCACACTTACGATCGCTCCAAGGGATGCCGCCAGGTCAGGAACGGACATATCGCGGCGTGCATGGGCTGGGCCTTCGAAAACCAGGGCAGCGCCGTGATTTTGCGCAACTGAAGTGGGTGATCGCTCTTTTCGGGCCGGGGCCGGCGTGCCGCCCCCTGAATTCCATTATGATGTACGGCGCAATGATTCGTCATCCCCGACGAACTGAAGGATCTTGCGCAGTCCTCCGCGCGTTCAAATTGAAGATGCTGAATCACGCGCGCAAGACCGCGCGAGATCCTTCCCGTTGGCCCAGGATGACGAAATGGTGCTGACCAACGGCAACTGATTCGGGCTCGTTCACAGCACTCAACGTACCAGCCAGTCATGAAGTTCACGGCGGAAGAACTGCGCCGCAGGCATTTGCGCTTCGTCTATCGCAGCTACACTGCGGAACGGACTGGCAACCGGCTCGAGCTGCGCTTTCACTTCCGGCTTGAGCCGGATATCGACTTCAGGCCCGGGATTGCCATCGAATCGATTGACCGCTCTCGTATCGACGAACTCGACGCCTCCACGATCAATCGCCTCGCCTTCCATCTGGGGCTCATCGAAATGCTCAGCTACTGGAAGGCAGCCGCCCCGCGCCAGGTTGTGATCGAGGCGGGCGCGCTCGACCAATCGCAGATGCGATGGTGGCGCGAGGTGTGGCTCCGCGGGATGGGCGAATTCTTCTACGTCAACCGGATCGATTTCAGAAGTCCGGATTACCTGGAAATCAGCGCGCCTGCGCCGAGGGCGCGCGCGGTGCAACGGGGCCTGCGGCACGCGCGGCGCAGCCTGGTGATGCTAAGCGGCGGCAAGGACTCCGCGCTCACGCTGCATGAGCTGCACAAGGCGGGCGAGGATTTCAACTGCGTGATGCTCAATCCGCTGCCGGCAGCCAGCGGCGTCGCCGCGATCGGCGGCTGCTCGCATCCGATTGTCGTGCGCCGCACGCTCGATCCGCTGCTGTTCGAACTCAATGCCCGCGGCTATCTCAACGGCCATACGCCCTTTTCCGCCCTCCTGGCGATCCTCGGCTTGAGCTGCGCGGAGCTGTTCGATTACGACCGCGTCGTGGTCTCCAACGAGCGCAGCGCCGATGAGGGCAACGTCAGCTTCCTGGACGCCGACATCAACCATCAATATTCCAAGACTTTTGCGTTCGAGACCGCGATGCGCGGCTATGCCAGCCAGTACCTGACCCGCGGCATCAGCTACTTCAGTATTCTGCGCCCGCTGTTCGAGCTTCAGGTCTGCCGCCTGTTCGCGTCGTGCAGCGAGTATTTCTCCGCCTTTCGCAGTTGCAACCGTGCCCAGAACCAAGGGGCATGGTGCGGGCGCTGTCCCAAGTGCCTGTCGGTGTTCATCTCGCTGTCGCCCTTTGTTGCGCTCGATACGATGCGCGCGATCTTCGGACGCGACCTGTTGGAGCAGGACGGCCTGATGCCCCTGGTTCGCGGGCTGTTGGGGATGGACGGGCCCAAGCCCTTTGAATGCGTCGGCACGCGCCAGGAGACTCTGGCCGGCCTTCATCTGACCATCCAGCGCCGCCGGGCGCGCGGTGAGCCGATCACACCGGCGCTGACGCAGGTGGAGCGCGAAGTCCTCGCGCCGCACCATGATTTGGACGCTCTTGCCCGCTCGATCCTGACGGCATGGAGCGACAACCATTACCTGCCGGCCGACCTCGCCGCGCTTCTCAAAGAGCAAATCTCCCTCCCATGAAGCTTGCTGAGCTGGGTGGCGCGCGCGTCCTTGTCCTTGGCCTGGGACGCGAAGGGTTGGAGACCTACAGGTTCCTGCGTGCCCAATTCCCGGGCAAGACGCTCGGCCTCGCCGACCGCCTGCCGATGGAGCGGCTGGCACCAGACGTACAGCGCATAATCGCGGCAGACAGCGGCGTCGCGGCCCATCTGGGCGACGCCTATCTGACGAATCTCCGCGATTACGACGTCGTGATTCGGTCGCCCGGCGTGCCGCTTATCACTCCGGCGCTACAGCAAGCACTGCACGCCGGGGTGCGGATTACGTCGCATGTCGAAATCTTCATGGCCAACTGCACCGGCACGACGATCGGCGTCACCGGGACCAAGGGCAAGAGCACCACTGCGTCGCTCATCGATGCGCTCCTGCGCGCCGGCGGTTTGGAGTCGCGCCTGGCGGGCAATATCGGGGTACCCCCGCTCAGCCTGTTGCGCACCACGACCGCACGCAGCTACCTGGTGCTGGAGCTGTCGAGTTATCAGCTCGACGGCATCGGGCTGAGCCCGCGCATCGCGGTGCTCCTCAACATCGTTCCCGAGCATCTCGACCTCCACGGCGGCTTCGATAACTACGTGCGTGCCAAGCGCAACATTACGCGTTTTCAAACCGCCGACGACATCCTGGTCTACAATGCGATGTACCCGCTGCCGCGCGAAATTGCGCAATCGAGCCGGGCGCGCTGTGTGGGCTTTTCGCTGGAGGAAGAGCTGGCTGCGGGCAGCTTTGTTGAGTCGGGCAATCTGATCTATCGGGGCGATGACGGCCGCAAGGAAGTCGTAATGGCGGCTGGCGATGTCCCTCTGCCCGGCCGTTTCAATCTACACAATGTCCTGGCCGCACTTACCGTTGGTAGAGTGCTGGGCGTCAGCGGTGCTGCCATCGCGGCAGCGGTGCGCGCCTTCAAGCCGCTGGCTTTTCGGCTGGAATGCGTGGGCACCTTCGGCGGTGTCACCTTTTACAACGACCCGCTGGCCACCATCCCGCAGGCCACGATCGCGGCGCTGGACGCGCTCGGCGACCGCGTCGCAACACTTCTCCTGGGCGGCTACGATCGCGGCCTGGACCTGACTGATTTGGCGCGCAGGATCCGTCAAAGCCGGGTCCGCACCGTGATCCTTTTTCCGCCCTCGGGCGAGCGCCTGTGGCAGGCCATGGAACGCGAATATCAAAGCGGTGCGGACTTGCCCAAGCCATGCTTCACAACCGACATGCGAACCGCGGTTTCGATCGCCTACCGCAATACGCCTTCCGGCACAATCTGCCTGCACTCGCCGGCCGCGCCCAGTTTTGGCTTGTTCCGCGATTACCTGGAGCGCGGCGAGTCGTTCAAGCGCTACGTGGAAGAACTGGGTTCAGTAGTTGCGCAAAATTAAGCCGGAGGCGGAATCATGGTCAGAAGAGTGGTCGGCGGACAATCCAAGCCCCATGCGCTTATCGAGGGAGCTGCGGTCAAGGTCTTCAAGCAGGACGGCTTTTCGCTGACCGAGATCTGGGCTACCGAGGGCGCCGCTCCCGACCTCAAAGACGAACGCGACCTCACCCCGGGCTTCGATCGCGTCCGGATGGATCTGGCCCCCGGCGCGACGCGCTTTCGTATCGTGGAGTTTCCGCCCACTGACAGCCCGGGCGTGATGCACAAGACGCCCACCGTCGATTACCTGGTGGTGCTCGAAGGCGAGATCGACCTGATTTTCCACGACGGCAGCGCGGCGCATCTCAAACCGGGCGACTGTGTGGTCCAACTCGGTGGCCTGCACGCCTGGCACAACCGCAGCGGGCGCCCCACCCGGATGGCCGCGGTAGCAGTCGGCGGCGTCGGCGGCGAGAACACGCTTGGGTGAAGATGTTCGAGGTCCTGTCGATCGGATAAGCTGGGGTGTGTATGGGCGAACCGGCTATCCTGCTGGTCGAAGACGAAACCCGCCTGGCTGACAATCTCCGGCGCGGGCTTGCCGAGGAGGGGTTCGCCGTGCGATGGGCCGCCAGCGCGGAGACCGCACGGCAGGAACTCGGGCGCAGTACCTGCGATCTGATGGTGCTCGACCTGCGCTTGCCGGGCAAGGACGGGCTGGACTTCCTGCGCGAAATGCGCCAGGGCGGCAACACTGTGCCGGTGCTGATCCTGACCGCACGCGGTTCGGTGCAAGAACGGGTGGCCGGGCTTGATTGCGGCGCCGACGACTACCTGGTCAAGCCGTTTGCCTTTGCGGAACTGCTGGCGCGGATCAGGGCGCTGATGCGCCGCAAGTCAGCCCCGCCCTCCGCCGTGCTCAAAACGGGCGATCTCGAACTGGACACCATCACGCGCCGGGTGCGGCGCGCGGGACACACGCTGGCGCTTTCGCCCAAGGAGACCATCCTGCTCGAGCTGCTGATGCGCAATGCCGGCCAGGTGGTGACGCGCGCCATGATCGCCGAAGTGGCGTGGGGCGGAGCCTACAACGAGTTCACCAATCTCATCGAAGTGTTCGTCAACCGGCTGCGCCAGAAGATCGATTACGCCGGGAGCGCGTCGCTGATCACGACCGTGCGCGGCGCCGGCTACACCCTGCGCGCCGGTTGAGCGCGGCGCATCTCGCCCGGCATGACTATCCGGCAAAAGCTGACGCTTTACTGGGCCGCTGTGCTGGCCGCGATTTTGGTGGTGGCTGCCTGCTCGGTATTCGTGATCTTCCGCGGTCAGCAATGGGGTGCGCTGGACGCGGCGCTAATCGAGGAAGCCGACACCAGCGCCAGCGCGATCGCGCGCGCCGACGCCGGCGCCGCCGCATTGGTCGTGCAGCGCCTCAGCCAGGAGCGCGATCTCGGTCCCGCAAAGCGGGTGCGCCTGATAGCAGGCGATGCGGTCGTAGCGGATTACGGCAGTCCGCAGGCTGACTTGCCCGCAACGGATGGGAGTGCCGCGCACCGCGGGGTCGTGGATGGCAGCCGGCGCGTCTATCGGTTCGCGGTGATGCCGCTTTTGCTCGGCAATCAGCCGGCCATCCTCGAAGACGGCGTCGATGCGAGCGCGGTGCGCAATTCGGTGGCCCGGTTGGGAGCGATTCTGCTGGTGCTGACGCCGCTTTTGCTCGCAGCCTCGGTGGCGGGCGGCTATTGGATGGCGGGACGCTCGCTTGCTCCGATCGGTTCCCTGGCCGACGACCTTGCCCGCATCGATCCCAGGGAGTTGGACCGCCGCCTTTCAGCAGGCACCGCTCAGGACGAAGTGGCGCGGCTGGCTGCTTCCATCAACGCGTTGCTCGATCGCCTGCAGGCGGCCTCGGCAACCGAGCGGCGCTTTCTGTCCGACGCTGCCCATGAACTGCGCACGCCGCTTACCGTCCTGCGCACTGGGCTGGAGATCGCGCTGGGCCGCGAGCGCGGCGCCGACGAGTTGCGCGAAGCGTTGCGCGCCGCCTTGCGCGACGCGATCGCGCTGTGTGCCACCGCCGATGAACTGCTCGCGATGGCCGCGCTTAGCGAAGAGGCCTTCGGACGGCGGGCC
>Ga0070737_10001483_pt1 | contig 33400 bp, 25 predicted proteins | sample Coa_R1_10_FD_66438 | JGI IMG/M metagenome (GOLD analysis project Ga0070737, IMG submission 66438) | Surface soil microbial communities from Centralia Pennsylvania, which are recovering from an underground coalmine fire - Coalmine... | ecosystem: Environmental > Terrestrial > Soil > Unclassified... | reverse complement strand
CTGGCATTCATTCTGGCGGGCGGAGCTGTGGCCCAGCAGCCCGAGTCGCCGCGGGAACAAGTACACAACCCACATCCTTCCGCGCAACAGATCTCCACGGAAGCTCCGCCGCAATCGACGACGGCGCCAGCGCCCAGCCGCGAACGTGAAGAGCAGGAACAGCGGCATCGCGAGGCCGCGGCCACGCAGTCGCCCGAAGCCGAGCGTTCCGCCCAAGCCGCAGCAGCCAACTACAAATGGGACATGACCGAGGTTCCCCCGGTCCAGACCCATCATCAGATCACCGTCAACGGCCGGACCTTACACTACACCGCCACTGCCGGGCGTCTGCCCATTAAGGACCCGACGGGAAAAATCGAAGCCGAGATGTTCTTCGTCGCTTACACGCTGGATGGCGCCGACCCCGCCAAGCGGCCTGTGACCTTCGCCTACAACGGCGGCCCCGGCTCGGCTTCGATCTGGCTTCACATGGGCGCGCTCGGACCGCGCACCGTCGTGCTGCAGCCCGAAGGGTGGATGCCGGAGGCGCCTTACCGGTTGCAGGACAATCCCGATACGCCGCTCGATGTGACCGATATCGTGATGATCGACGCTGTCGGCACTGGCTATAGCCGTCCGGCCGATATGCAACAGGCGCACAAGTTCTGGAGCTTGCAGGGTGACACCGAATCGTTCGGAGAATTCATTCGGACGTATATCTCGCGGTATGAGAGGTGGCTTTCGCCGCTCTACCTGCTGGGCGAAAGTTATGGAACCACGCGTTCGGCGAGTATCGCTGGATACCTCGCTGACCGCGGCATCAACTTCAATGGCATCTGCTTGCTCTCGATGGTGCTCAACTTTGAGAGCCTGGAATTTGCTCCTATCAATGATGTACCGTATCCGCTCATCCTGCCCAGTATGGCCATGATTGCGGGGTATCACCACAAGCTTCCGCCCAACCTAGCGCAGGACATGGACCGCACGCGCCAGGAAGTCAGCGACTTTGCCATGAACCAGTACTGGCAGGCGCTGAACAAAGGAGATGCGCTTACTCCCGATGAGCGCGCCAACATCATCGACAAAGTCGCGGAGTACACCGGGCTGCCCAGGAACGTGGTGCAGATGGCGAACATGCGCGTCGATGTGCGCACCTTCATGCAATGGCTGCTCGCCGACCAGCAAAAAGTCGTCGGCCGTCTCGATGGCCGCTATACCAGCGCCGCTCCCAATGGCGCTTTGGAACGCGAGCGTTTCGATCCAACGTCGGCCGCGATCGAGGGACCGTTCACGGCCGTTTTCAATGACTACGTTCGCCGCGAACTGAACTACAAGGTGGACATGCCGTATTACACTTTCGCCGGGATGCTCGGCCCGGGGGTGTTCAAGTGGAAATGGGAGAATCCGCAGCGCAATCTTCCGGGAGGCGGCTTCGAAATGGGATATGCCGACGTGGCCACCGCCCTTCGCTCCGCGATGATCAAGAATCCCTACCTGAAGGTTCTCGTGATGGAAGGCGATTACGATTTGGCCACACCATTCCTGGCGGCCCAGTACACCATGAACCACATGAACGTCACGCCCGACCTGCATAAGAACATCTCTTACGCCTATTACGCTTCGGGCCACATGGTGTACCTGGACTCGAAAGCGCATGACAAAATGCACAAAGACTACGCGGCCTTCGTGAAGTCTAGCTGGCCGAATCCGTAGTCGCTGGTCAGCGCAAGCAGCCCGGGCTGTAGTAGAGTCCTAACCGCCGCTTAAGCGCCGATTTGGACAAGAGCGAACTGTTGTATACTGATGTCAATAGTTAGCTAATTAGACCGCCACTCAGAGCGAATCCCTAGTTTTGTGTTCCAGAAATTCGCGAATAAAGTCGAGCGGTGAAAGAAAATCACTGTAGGGGCTAAAGACCATGTTCTCTGAGGTACCGTTTAGCACGACTAAAGAGGGCGCTGCAAAAGTCTGGGAGAATGGGGGCCTTCGCGGACGAAAGTCCGCTCGGGACGTCAGATAAAGGGGTGGACGCTGACCAAGGGACCGCGCCACCTACGCCTGCTAGTGCGACGACCTTTGCAGCGGTGTGTGAAGCCGTGCCGTTTCAAGACCTATTTTTGAAACCCGCTCTAATAAGCTCGGGTTGTTAAAGGTGGAGCGATGGACCAAAGTTTGACAAATGAAAAATATTTAGTGGCTGCTTTCGGGCATCACAAGTGTGCCAGTACGTGGGTACATGCCATATGTGATCAAGTCTGTCTGGAACTGGGACTGAAGCCTGCCTTGGTCTACCATGAGAGAGACTTTGGCGGTGATCTAGAATGCTATGTAAGGGAGCAGAAGATCGGATTTCTCCTGTACGGAGACGCTGATTTTCGCCAGGTCCAACGCCTTCCGCTCGAAAAGATTCGCGCGTTTCACTACGTACGGGACCCCAGAGACATTGTCGTGTCCGCTTATTTTTCACATCGCAATAGTCACCCCACTAATCGTTGGCCGGAGCTAGTTGAACATCGGGAAAAATTGCGCTCCTGCACTGAAGAGGAGGGATTGTTTCTTGAGCTAGAGTTTCGAGCTGAGCAATTTCAGGAAATGCGGACCTGGAAGGACCATGCTGATAATGGGTGCATTCGCTCCTACAGAATCGAGGACGTGACCTCTAATCCATACCGGAGCTTTCTGGAGATATTTAGTTTCTTAGGGCTCCTCGATCAGGAATACTACTCTGCTTCGAAGCGGCTATCATTCTTGCGTGCCAAAGCAAGCCACAAGTTGGAGCACCTGATGGGCGGCTCCGTACATCTGCCGCGGGGATTAACCGCAATGCCGGCGGAAAGGCTCCTGGGAATAGTCTACGAACAGGATTTTTCCAAGTTGTCAGGAGGGCGCCAGAGGGGGCAAGTCGATCCTAACAGTCATTATCGCAGTGGCGTCCATGGAGATTGGATCAACCATTTCTCGGTCGAACATCTCCAGCTTTTTAAGGAGCGCTACGGTGATCTCCTTTTGCAATATGGCTATGAGAGTGATCCGGACTGGGACCGCAAGTACGTGCCGATCATTCAGGACCGCCTAAAGAGCCAGAACCACTGATAGCCCAAGGCGAGCTTGCTCCCAACATCCTACCAGAGTATGCGCAGGAGAACTATGCGCCGCACTGGCTGACGAGCTGTAGTACTTGTTCCCAAATACCGCTGCTGCTGGCAACCAGTCCAGGCAGAAGAGGGCGGTTTTGGTTGAAGAGGAGCTCGGCATTCTGCGTACAGCAGACGCGGCATCCTGCGGAATTTGCCAACGCCACTCCCGCCGCGACATCCCACTCATGCTTAGGAAAAAGAGTCCAAGTGGCATCGGCGAGGCCGGCAGAAACCAGGGCCAATTTATAGGCGATTGAGCCCGTGGCACGGATCGAAAACTCTTTCCCCTCGAACTTCGTCCATTCTCCCCGGCTGTATTCCTGGCGGCTAGCAAGGACCTGAGCACAGGCCAAACGGGTTTTTTGCGTTGGCTGTGTCCGACGGCCATTACGGGTCACGCCCGAGTGCAGGCCGCCCACGAACTGCTCGCCGGTCGCGGGATTGAAGATGCCGCCAGCGACGGCTGCGCCAGCGACGGTAAGTCCAACGGAGATACACCATTCAGGAATGCCATCGACAAATTCGCGTGTCCCATCCAGAGGATCGACAATCCACACCACCTCTTTCGAGAGACGGGTGCGATCATCGGGATCTTCTTCGGAGAGCCAACCCTCGCCAGGCCGGAGTAAAGCCTTGCGTAGCACCTGGCTGAGCGCGCGATCGACTTCGGTCACGACATTACGGCCACCGTGGTCATGCACCTGGAAGCTCCCGGGCAAGAACCCGCCGACCGCAGCGTTGGCCGCTTGCAAGGCATCTTGAATACGCAAAAGGTACTTGTTCTCGAGGGCTTTAGTTAACATGCGCGGCTGAGACCCATAACCTTCCGGCACCGACGATCACGAGAATCGCACACAGCATTATTTGAAGCGGTGAATCCAGGTCCATTCCGAATCCATACTTAGCAGAGGCGCTGCGCCTCCATCCCTGCTTAGGACTTCTTTGCGGAGAGATAGCGCAAGACCGCGGAGACTACCTTGAGAGAGCTCTCCCGCGTGCTCTCACGAGCGGTGTCGCAAACAATCTCGGGGTTGAGCGGTGGCTCATAAGGGTCGTCGATACCGGTAAATGCGCGGATTTTTCCGGCGCGAGCCTTTTGATACAAATCTTTCGGATCTCTCACCTCGCACACAGCCAGCGGGGTGCTCACGTAGACCTCCAAAAAGTCGCCGATCATCTGGCGCGCCAGATCGCGGGCGGCGCGGTAAGGAGAAATCGCCGACACCAGGGTGATGGTTCCGTTGCGGGTGAGTAACTGCGCGACAAAGGCAATGCGACGGATATTCTCGTCGCGGTCCTGTTTGCTGAAACCCAGATCTTTACAGAGATGGGTGCGGATAATATCTCCATCCATGACCTCAACCTGTAATCCGTAGGCCAGCAATTCGGTGGCAACGGCGCGACAAATGGTCGTCTTCCCGGCTCCGCTGAGGCCGGTGAACCAGACCGTGACCCCTCTTTGTCGCGCTATCCGCGAGGTGATGTCCTCAACGCTATCGCCCGCCTGGATCGGAGTTGCGGTCAGGACCATTCCGGCAGCCACGGTGTCATTCGTATGCGGATCGATGACGATGAAGCTTCCGGTGCTGCGATTGCTTTCGTAAGGGTCGCAGAAGATTGGAGTCTGAAGATCGATCTGGACCTCGCCGATCTCATTCAACTGAAGCAGATCGGCCTCGGTCCTCTCCAGGGTGTTGACGTCGATCTTGTAATTAAGCCGGCGGATCCGGCCGCACAGAACTCGCGTTGTGTGTTTTATCAAATAACGCGTGTCATGGTGCAGCGGAGTATGTGACAGCCAGATGAGATATGCGGTTATCTTGGAGGAAACTGTGGGCGCCGCATCCGCCGAGACGAGCATGTCTCCGCGGCTCAAGTCGATATGGTCGGTGGTGGTGAGCACAACTGACTGCGGCGGAGAAGCTTCCTCCAGCGACTGGTCGTAAAGCAGTACTTCCTTGATGGTGGTGCGTTGCTTCGAAGGTAAGGCCAAAACTTCTTGCCCCGGCCGGACCGTCCCCGAGCCCACCTGACCCGCGTAACCGCGAAAATCCTGGTTTGGCCGGATCACCATTTGCACCGGGAATCGCAATTGCCGCTGCACTTCTGGCTTCGCCGGGAGGGTCTCCAGCAGCTGCAGCAGAGACGGCCCGTCATACCATGGCATGCGGCCGTTGCTGTGGATGACATTCTCCCCGCTGAGCGCACTTAATGGGACAAAATAGAACTGCGTGTTGGTAAGCGATGCCCCAAACTTGCCGAATTCTTCTCGAACGGAGTGAAAGGCCTGGGCGTCGAAATCGACCAAGTCCATTTTGTTGACCGCGATAATCATGCGCCGGATTCCCATCAGCCACGAGATCAGGGCGTGGCGGCGGGTCTGCTTGAGGACCCCCTTCCGGGCATCAACCAAAATCAGCGCTAACTCGGAGGTCGAGGAACCGGTCGCCATGTTTCGCGTGTACTGTTCATGACCCGGTGTATCCGCGATGATGAATTTGCGGTGGGGAGTGGAGAAGTAACGATACGCGACGTCAATGGTGATGCCTTGTTCCCGTTCCGCCCGCAAACCGTCGGTGAGTAGAGACAAATCGAGGGCGACGTTCTTCGCCGCGGAAGCTTTTTGCACCGAAGAAAGCTGGTCTTCGTAGATCCCGTGGGACTCGTATAGCAAACGCCCGATGAGAGTTGATTTGCCGTCATCTACGCTCCCCGCCGTCAAAAACCTTAGCAAGTCCCGCTCTCTGGAAAGCTTCGTGGCCGAACTCAAAAGTACCCCTCCCTTTTCTTTAGTTCCATGGAACCTTCCTGGTCGTGATCGATCACCCGGTTTTCGCGTTCGGACCGCCTGGCCGTCTCCAGCTCCTTAATAATCTCGCGAACGGTTGTGGCGTTCGACCGGATCGCGCCGGTGCAATAGGTGCAGCCCAGCGACCGCATCCGGCACATGATCCGCTGCGGCTTCTCTCCGGGTAACAGCTCAATCGGGTGGTCCAGTGGAATAAGCACGTCTCCGCGAACCAACATTTCCCGTTCCTTGGCGAAATAGAGCGGGACGACCGGAATCTTCTCCCGATCGATGTATTCCCAAACGTCGAATTCCGTCCAATTCGAGAGAGGGAAGACCCGCACACTCTGTCCCGCCTGCACACGCCCGTTGAAGAGGTTCCAGAACTCCGGCCGTTGATTCTTAGGATCCCACTGTCCCAGGGGGTCGCGCACCGAGAACACTCTTTCTTTGGCCCTTGATTTTTCCTCGTCCCGCCGTGCGCCGCCGATTGCAGCATCAATACTGTTGGCAGCAAGCACATCGAGCAGCGCCTTGGTTTTCAACAAAGCGCAGCACTTCGTCGTCCCCAGCCGAAACGGGTTAGCACCTTCTCGCTTAGCGTCCTGATTGGTATGAGCGATCAGTCGCACCCCCAGTTCGCGACAGGTGCGATCGCGGAATTCGATCATCTCGCGAAACTTGAAACCCGTATCTATGTGTATCAAAGGAAAGGGGATAGGTCCTGGATAGAAGGCCTTCTGCGCCAGCCGCAGCATGACCGAAGAATCCTTCCCGACCGAATACAACATGGCGGGCCGGGCCGACTCCGACACCACCTCCCTTAGGATGTGTATGCTTTCTGCTTCCAGAACATCCAGTTGCGACAACGTTGTGGATGGCACTGCAACCTCACCCCCGTTTTGCTCTGCAGACGTACACTATACACGAAGGGCAGCGAGAACGTCTTCTCTTCTCTCGAATTGTAATCTGAAGCTACCTTGCCGCAGTTCGTTGCTCATGCAAGAGCCTGCACCTGCGGCTGATAAAATCGCTGGGATAGCACCGTTCGTATTCCCGGCAGTCCTAATTCCGATCAAGTTCGCTCATTCGGGGACTTGTTGGCGGGCAAGCCCAACCGGGATGGAGAATAGTAGCTACGCCTGATGGCCGCAAAGCCAGATGACCAAGACGACTCCATCGCTGACACAGAAGACCGCCGCTGGGATGGCTTGGCTCACTGGAGTGCAGGTTGGCAGACAGTTACTGTCCATTGTTTCCGTCTCGATACTGGCGCGCCGTATCCCCGCTGCGACCTACGGTCTTGTGGGTATGGCAGTGCTGGTTACCAATCTGCTGGAAACCATTCGTGACGTGGGCACAGGAAGCGCGCTGATCCGCGAGCGGGAGTTGCCCGAGGACTTGGCGTCGACGGCATTCTGGCTAAACTGCGCCGCTGGGACTATCGTAACAATCATGGTTATTGCCCTTTCCTGGCCGGCCGCACGTTTCTTCCATGAGCCAGAGGTGGCAAAAATCCTGCAGTTTCTGTCCATCTCGTTCTTTCTGGGGTCGCTGGGAGTGGTACCCACGGCGGTTTTAAGCCGGGAAATGGAGTTTCGAAAAGTGGCGATAGCCCAGACAGCAGGCGCAGTTTGCGCTGCAGCCACTGCCATTACGATCGCGCTGGCCGGCGGCAAGCTCTCCGCCCTTATAGCCGCGGCATTGGTGATGAGCTTCGCGACAACGGTGACGGTTTGGATGCTCTCACCTTTACACGTGAAGCTTATCTTCAACCCGGCTGACGCGCGCCGCATCCTTGTGTTTGGCCTGCACCTGACGGGATCGCAGGTCATGAACTACTTCTCCCGCAACGCCGACAACGTTCTGGTAGGACGTTTCCTGGGGAGTGGTCCCCTGGGTTATTACCAGATGGGCTATATGCTCATGACGCTTCCTCTGCAAAATTTCTCGATCATGATGGCCCAGGTCACGTATCCCGCGCTGGCCCGGTTTGCAGAAGACCATGAACGATTTCGGGCCGCCTACTTACGGACATCCAGTCTGGTCTCACTCGCCACCTTTCCGGTGATGGTGGGACTGGGGATCACGGCGCAGCCTTTCGTCCGCGTGTTTTTGGGTCCAAAGTGGATGCCTGTCGCTGCGCTTCTCGTCGTGTTTGGACCACTCGGCGCCTTACAGTCGCTCACGTCAACGATTAACTTGATCTATAACACCCAAGCCAGAACCGACCTTCTGTTCCGTTGGCAAATCTTTGCCAGCATCTGCTATGTCACTTCGTTCGTGGTGGGATTGCGATGGGGAATTGTAGGTGTGGCAGTTTCCTACACAATTGTCTGGACGCTGCTTATGGCGCCTATGTTGGTAATTCCGTTCCGCTTGGTCGGGCTCACCCTGAAGGCCTTCGTTCGAGCTCTTTGGCCGACCACATGGCCCACCCTGGTGATGGCGGCGATCACCGCTATTTGGCTGCACGGGATACGGCGTCTCGGGATGCGCAACTCTGTGATGGAGCTGTTCAGCACCGTCGTTCTTGGCGGCGCCGTCTACCTTGGGTTGATCTTATGGCAGAAGCCGCCAGTCCTGGCAGATCTGCTAATCGCGCTTGAGGGTTCATCGAATCCAGCCGCCCAATTTGCCGCTCGCTGGTTCACGAGGTTGGTCAAGCTGCCGAAAGTCTGGACGGCAGCAACGGCTGAAGGCCCAACCAGCCGATAAATGGATGGCTCTCAAGATTTCAGCCCATTCGCAGGCGCAAGCTATCGGGTAATGTAGCCAGGGCCTATTTGATTACCGGCAGGGCCCAATAGTCAGAATGCCCGTCGGCGAGTTGCGAGCGGCCCGCAAAAGAGATGAGCAGAGAGCTGATCCTAGCTCCACGGATGCTGGCAACAGAGACTGGCCTTGCGAAGGCAGCCCACATATAAACCACTTGTGGGCTACACTGGTGCGAAGGGAAGACAATCAGGAGTGCTCCGGCAAAAGATCGTTGCATAACAGCTCAGGAACGCAGATGTTTCCCCCAAGGAGGACTGCCTGTTGGATCAGGGGACCAGTAGGTCTAAACCGGTGCTAACATCTCACAATCTCCAGACAGCTGCTGAGGAAGGATGCGCGCACCGCATAGTCTTTTTGCTGGATATTCCGAATTCCGCAACTCCGAACGGCGCTGCTCTTCGCATCCTGAATTATGCGCGGCGCCTGCGGCTACGGGGACACCGAATTTATTTTCTCGTGCCGGGCTGGTCCTATGATCCGGAGGTGTTGCAAGAGTTAGTTGACCGCGGGGACATCGATGGCTTCTCCAGAGTTTCGGAGTACAAGACCAGCGGATTTGTGAATGCCATCAGCCGGATTTTCGTCATGCCGGGTATCCGAAACCGCATGCTGCGCGCTCAGCAGCGACAGGCGTTGCGTGAGATTCTCGACGAGGTGCGGCGGCGCGATTGCGATTTGATCGTTCTGCAACAGCACATGTACTTCTTCGCCGTTGATGAATTGAAGAAACATGTTGCAGTTGTCATCGACTGGTGCGACTCGCTTGCACTCACGTGGTGGAGATCGATCAAATTGATGGTCCGGCTAGGCAAGTTAAAGAACTTGGGCAACGCCGTTCGCCACTTGATAACATATGCCGCAAACGAGAGCTACTATCCCGGAAAAGTGCATGCCAATTTGGTCGTATCCCCGATCGATAAGCGCACGATCGACCACTTGAGCCGGGCGCCTGAATCGGTTCACCTTATCCCAAACGGGATCAGCCTTTCAGTCGCTCCCCCTAGGTGCGATCGAGTTCCTGACCGCCTGATCTTTACTGGCTGGATGAATTTTCCCCCTAATTATGAGGCGGCCCTCTGGTTTCTCGATCATGTTTTCCCTTTGATACTGAAGGTCAGGCCGGGCGCAGAGTTTGTCATCGCCGGAGCTGATCCGGTCCCCGCATTGACCGCTCGCATTAACCAGAGCGTGCAGGTTACCGGCGCAGTTCCTGATCTCTCCCTGGAGATCGCGCGCAGCCAGATCTATGTGGCGCCGCTGGTCTCGGGCAGCGGTTTCAAAAACAAAGTGATCGAAGCAATGGCTGCGGGAACGTACGTGGTGGGCACCAGCTATGCGGCGGAGTTTCTCACCCCGGAACTGCAAGAGTGTATAACCGTGGCCGATGGGCCTTCGAATCTGGCCCGGGCCATCTTGAACGCGCTGGCCGATCCCGAGGCGCTCCGTCCGGCGGTAGAAAAGGCGCAGGCCATCCTTCGTCGCCATTACAGTTGGGAAGCGCGGACCGCGGATTTGGAGAGCATCTTCCATACTGCCGTCGCCAGGCGTGGCGTAACGCAAGGGGTTGAAGATTGAGCACAGGTTGGGGCGCTGTTTGCGCAGGAACGATTGATACGTTCGTAAGCTCGGGTCAGATGCGCAAGTCCTGCCGGTTTCGTTACACTCTTCTTTAGGGAACGTCTCGTTCCTGTCCACAAAATCGGAAGGCAGTGCAGGCGTCCTAAGCCCATGAAATTCGTCAGACCCTTCGTCCTTGGTGTCATTCTGGCCAGCGCATTCTACTGGTTCACCACGCACCACCACGGCACAAACCCGATTGCCGACGTGATTTCGCGGCCTACGCATGTCGAACTGAGCGAAGCCGCAGGCCCGGAGAAACTCGATCCCGACGAGGAGAACAACATTGCCGTCTACCACCGGGTCATTCCGTCGGTGGTCAACATTACCACGCGGACGGTGGCCTACGATCTGTTCTTCGGCCCGGTGCCGGAGGAGGGCCAGGGGTCTGGCTTCATCATCGACAAAGAGGGACACATCCTGACGAACTACCACGTGGTCGGCAATGCCGATCAGGTCGAGGTGACGCTGCACAACAAGAAGACCTATCGGGCGACGGTGATTGGGCGCGACCGCGGGCACGATCTCGCCGTAGTGCAGATCAAGGCGCCGGACCTGACGCCGGTGGTGCTGGGCAATTCCAAAGATCTGCAGGTCGGCCAGAAGGTGTTCGCCATCGGCAATCCGTTCGGGCTCACGGGGACGATGACGCGCGGCATCATCAGCTCGCTGCGGCCCATCCGCAGCCCCGAAGGCGCCTATATCGAAGAAGCCATCCAGACCGACGCCGCCATCAATCCCGGCAACTCCGGCGGGCCGCTGCTGAATTCCCACGGCGATGTGATCGGCATCAATAGCATGATCGCCACCGGCGGTTCAAACCAGAGCGCGGGCATCGGCTTTGCCATTCCCATCAACACCGCGAAAGCTGTGCTGAACGACCTGATCACGCTGGGCACGGTGCGGCGGCCGTCGCTGGGCATCGTCTCGCTGCCCATTGGGCCGGAGATGGCGCAGGAGATGGGCCTGCCCGCCAACTACGGAGTGCTGATCGTGCGCGTGGTGCCGGGCGGGGCCGCCGACCGCGCCGGCTTGCGCGGCGGCAACCAGCGCGCCTATCTCGGCGATACACCGATTATGATCGGCGGCGACCTCATCGTGGCCATTGATGGCGATCCCATCGGCGATCAGCAGGACCTGGCCAATGAGATGAACAAGCATCGCGCCGGCGACCGGGTGTTCGTGACGGTCTATCGCGGCCAGCGCAAGATGAGCGTGCCGGTCATCCTGGGTGAGGCGCGGGAACGGACGTAAGGAACCTCCGACTGGGTGCCCCAGAGCCTGCCCTAAGCTTGCCGAAGGGTCTCGCTCTTGTCAGTGAAAGCACGGGCCGCCTGCGGTGGGGCGGCCCGCTTTTACCCGAACGGTTAGTGTGGAGCTGCATAGTCCACGAAGTCCACGTACTTGACTCGGAGCTTCCGCTGGACCGATCCGTTATAGCCTCCTTTACTAAAGAACGCATCCAGTCCGTTCTCCAGGAACTTCACCTGGTTCAGATACGCACCGCAGTCATGAGGCGCCGCCGGGCAGATCCCGGCCTTGTGGAGTGACAGGGTTGAGACGCCGGGAGTGCCCCCGGCATTTCCACCGGGGACTTTCACCAGCACCAGCTTCATTGACGATTGTGCCTCATCGGTGAAAGCCAGCTTGGTTGAGTCGGGGCCCCAAAAGGCAAAGCCACGGAAGGTGTGTGCGAGCTGTGCGGGGACGGAGGTATCGCGGGCTTTGTTGCCGTTTCCGGGGTAAACGTTGATGCCTACCTCGGTGTCGTCATCCGGCGCGACACCGGCCGGACGATTGGCCAGCGCGCTCTTTGTCATGTCGTACAGCATGGCGTGGTCGTCAGGCGCGATAGCAGGATCATTCCAACCATGTGGCGGGAACCATTTGATGAAGGCAATGAACCGCCCATCGGGAGAGATGACTGGGGCGCCTGCTAGGAAGGTGTCACTAATTGTGCTAGTGTTCAGGTTGATAATCACAACCTGCGATATTGCGGCTCCAATATCGCCGACCACGATAAGACGATCCGCGTACCGGCGAATCTCATGAATCTGAGAGATATTGTGCGGCAGCGGAACATCTTTCTGGCCGTGAGTGCTCGTGATCGAGAGCACGACGACGTCGTTGTCATCGTCTTTCCATGACTCGACTGATACCTCATGATCATGATAGGACGGCAGTTTGGGCTGCGCCGTCTCGGTTATTGGCTCACTAACATGAACCTGCTCTCCGCCCGATCCGAAGTCCGCTTCCCAGTCATCCGGCGGGGTAGTCGCGTAACAGCTGTCATTGTCGTGGTAGGTATCCACGTGGTTCTGGTCGAGGGCGTTCCCGTACGGAGGCCGGCAACCTGGACACGAGTCTTCAACAGTTTGCGGGTAACCGATGTTCTGGTTGCCGTAAACCAGCGGCGTCGTAACCGTCCACTCTCCGCTGGAGATAAGGATACAGGTATACGGGTTGACATCAACATATCCGTCCACCAGTATCTGGATCTGCGGTAACACGGTTAAAGCGAGCGGCCGGTCAGGGGTAACCTGTTGGAGCCTTACTATGCGACCCCGTTGTTGATTGTCATGAGGCTGGTTTCTTGTCGAACTAGCGATAGCTACGGCGGAAATAGCGAGGGTAAACAACACCACAACCGACATCCGCATCCAACACTTAGAGCAGACTGAAGTCTGCATATTTGGCCTCTGAGTTCGTCTATACGCCGGTCGTTACTTTGTCAAATACGAACGAGACATTCATGAAGAATTCTTTCCCGAAAAGAAACTGGTCACCAATACCCGCTGGTAGCCAGGCAAACGGCAGTCGAGTAACCATCTTGCTGGGATCGCAAATCCGGCCACCTTGCGATCTGGGCCACACGTATGCCCGGTTGCTTTGCCACGAGCAGTAACGCGTGGTACCCGCAAGAACGAGACGGCTTGGTGCTGAAGTCGCTGCCGTGAAATCCGCATATCGCAAGCAGGATCCCATCGCCTGTTTGCCCCTCTCCTCGTCTGTCGGATATGATTTTAAGCATGTACGACGACTTCCAGGCGGTTGACCGCTGGACGGGCAAGCCCGTCCATTGCCGTTATCAGGCGCTGGTGGTGGCCATTGCCACGCGCCATGCCGATGCCGTCGACATAAAGTTTCTGGCCGGCGATCGCCGGGTATGGATTGCGCTGCCGCATGTGGCCTGGGTGGAATACAAGCAGCAGACAGGCAAAGTTATCAGTGACGCCATGGCGGTGCAGATTGCCGGTCACTATTTGAAATGGGCCATTGAATCGGGTGAGGACAATGGCCGCGAGATGTACACCTTGACGGTGGAGGAAACCCTCGATCATCTCAAAGCGGTGATGGACGAGGCGCTCCAGCCCGTGGCCCGCTGACTCTCGTGGGGAGGGTCAGAAGAAGTTGCCAGTGGCCAGTGGCCAGTTGTCAGTAAGAAGCCACGATTCGCGGCGACTTTCGTTGGACTCCAAGAAGTTTGTCAGTTGCCGGTTGTCAGTTGTCAGTTAGAAACCGCTATCGGCAGCGACTTTCGTTGCATCCCAATAAGTTGTCGGTTGTCAGTGAAAATCAGTGGAAAACCGTTCTTCGCGGCGATTTTTGTTGCGCTCCAAGTATTTGCGTTGCCGATTCTCCGAACTGACAACCGGCAACTAATAACCGGCAACTGACCTTCGTAGGTAAGGAGCTCTTCTATGTCTACTGTTCTTCAGACCCCCGAGGTCTCGCAACTGCTCGGGCACAGCGATGTATATCGCAATCTGTTTCCTGCGCCGTTGGTGGAAGCCGCCCTGCGTCGCGGCGAAGCGGAGCTGGCGGCGCGTGGTTCGCTGGTGGCCGAGACCGGCAAGCGCACGGGCCGCTCGCCCAAGGACAAGTTCATTGTGCAGGACGCCGCGACGGAGAACACGGTGGACTGGGGCGCGGTGAACCAGCCCATCGCGCCGGAGGTCTTCGATGCTCTCTATGAGCGCGTGCTGGTCTACTTAGCCGGCAAAGAGCTTTTTGTGCAGAACCTGTATTGCGGCGCCGATCCCGCGTATCGGCTGCCGGTGCAGTTTATCAACGAATATGCCTGGCATAACCTATTTGTGCGGCAACTGTTTATTCGTCCCACGGCGCAGGAGCTGAAGACGCACAAGCCGGAATTCACTATCGTCAGCGCTCCCGGCTTTCTGGCCGATCCGCGGCGCGACGGCACCAACTCGGAAGTCTTCATCCTGGTGAACTTCATGAAAAGGCTGGTGCTGATTGGCGGCACGCAGTACGCCGGGGAGCTGAAGAAGTCGATTTTCAGCATCATGAATTTCCTGCTGCCTCCGCGCAACGTCTTTCCCATGCACTGCTCGGCAAATGTTGGACACGATGGGGTGACGGCGCTGTTCTTCGGGCTCTCCGGCACCGGCAAAACCACGCTCTCCGCCGATCCCACACGTCGCCTGATCGGCGACGACGAGCACGGCTGGAGTTCGAACGGCGTCTTCAACTTTGAAGGCGGATGCTACGCCAAATGTATTCGCCTATCGGCGGAAACTGAGCCGCAGATCTATAACGCACTTGGGTTCGGCTGCGTGCTGGAGAACGTTGTGCTCGATCCCATTACGCGCGAGCCGGACTACGATGATGACAGCAAGACGGAGAATACGCGCGCGGCCTACCCGGTCGACTTCATCGAGAACGCGGTAATTCCAGGCATTGGCGGGCATCCGAAAAACGTTGTCTTCCTGACGGCGGATGCCTTCGGCGTGCTGCCGCCGGTTTCCCGGCTCACTCCGGAACAGGCGATGTATCACTTCATGTCGGGCTATACCGCCAAAGTTGCGGGCACCGAAGCCGGCGTGACCGAGCCACAGGCGACGTTCTCGACGTGTTTCGGAGCGCCGTTCATGCCGCTTGCACCGAAGGTCTATGCCGAGATGCTGGGCCGCCGGCTGCGCGAGCACGGAGCGCAATGCTGGTTGGTCAACACCGGATGGCAGGGCGGGCCGTACGGCATCGGCAAGCGCATGAGCCTGCCTTATACGCGCGCTATGGTGGATGCGCTGGTGGAAGGCAAGCTTGCGGAAGTGGAATACGAGATTGAGCCCGCCTTCGGATTGAGCATTCCCAAGTCCTGTCCGGGAGTTCCCGCCGAACTGCTGGCCCCGCGGAATTCATGGAAGGACAAGGCTGCCTATGACAAGATGGCCGCTGACCTTTCGGCGCGTTTTGCCAGAAACTTCGAGAAGTTTGACGTCCGGGCGGAAATTAAAGCAGCGGGACCGAAGCCGGTGGGATCGAAGTAAAGTCTCACCAACGAGGACATCTTACTTTGTGGGACTTTCAGAACTGCGACTGCACGTACTGCTCGCCCAGTACCTTGTCCGACCGGTCGAACCAGACCACCTCGTACTTGGGCTGGAAAATCGAATACCAGTAGCGATAAACGTACTCGTCGGCGCAGCCGGCGGGGGCCAGCGTCAGGGAGCCGCAAGGACCCTCGCTGGTTGGGTCTCCCAGCAACTCGCGGACAACTTCGTTGGGGTCGCCGAGGTTCACCTGGGCGGCGTTTTTGCGCAGGTCCTGATCATGGTGGTACGCCCAGAGACCTGCGATGAGCAGGGCCAGCGCAATGGCGAAGAAAAAGATACGGGTCGTCATCGGTCCGGTTCTGCAACTAGCGTGCGGCCAGACTGCTCACCTTGTCGCCGCGCCGCAATTTGGCGGCTTTTACGGTGTTGCTCATCAGCATGGCAATGGTCAGCGGGCCAACGCCGCCGGGAACGGGCGTGATGGCGCCGGCAACTGCAGCGACTTTGGGATGAACGTCGCCGATCAGAGTTGAGCCCTTGGCGGCGAAGTCGCGCTCACGTTTCTCGTTGCCCGCGAAGAACTCTTTGAACTGTGCGGGATCGGTGACGGTGTTCATGCCAACGTCGATCACGGTCGCGCCCGCCTTGACGAAGTCAGGAGTAATCATGCCGGCCTTGCCGATGGCAGCGACGAGGATGTCTGCGCGACGGCATACCGCCGGCAGGTCACGCGTCTTCGAGTGGCAGACCGTCACTGTGGCGTTGCCGTTGAGCAATAGCATAGCTACCGGTTTGCCGACGATGTCGCTGCGTCCCACGACTACCGCTTCCGCGCCCGCGATTGGGACACCACTGCGCTTCAAGATCTCAATGATGCCCGCCGGGGTACAGGGCACCAAGCCGGGACGTTGGGTCGAAAGAAAGCCGACATTCATGGGGTGGAAACCGTCCACGTCCTTCTCGGGCGAGACGGCCAGCAGCACCCGCTTGGCGTCGACCTGGGCGGGCAGCGGTAGTTGCACCAGAATGCCGTCGATCTCTTCGCGGCGGTTGAGGTCATCGACCAACGCCAGCAACTCGGCGGTCGTGACGCTTGCGGGCGGGGTGTGCTTTTCGCTGTAGATACCGAGCTGCTCGCAGGTCTTTACCTTGTTGCGGACGTAGATTTCCGAAGCCGGATTGTTTCCCGCGAGCACCACCGCCAGTCCGGGACGCAAGCCGGCGGCCGTGAGCTCCTTCACCTCTTCGCCGACTTCGGTCTTGATTTGCGCGGCGATTTTCGTACCGTCGAGAATAGTGGCAGGCATGATGCTTCTATCTTATCGCGGAGCAATGATCTTTCGCGGTCCGCTTTTCGCTCTTTGCCTTTTGCTTCCGGTTTTCTGGTTTTTCGCTCTTGGCTGTTTGCGGATGGGTTTCGCCTTCAGCGGTCGCAGCATCGACCACGTTGCCCGGAGATAGAGAGCCAGGGGCTAAGAGCGGGGGACGAAGAGCCTGATGCAAAAAGGTGATGGCCAAAAGCGAAGAGCCAAGAGCGAAAAGCAGGGAAAACGGTTTTTGCGCGCTACAATATCTCCATGATTCCTCCTGACTTACTCGAGATACTGGCTTGTCCCGTATGCCGCAAGCCCCTAGTGCTGCGCGGCGAAGACAGCCTGAAATGCAACGAGTGCAAACGCGTGTACCCCATCCGAAACGGGATTCCAATCCTGCTGGAACCCGAGGCCACAATCGACCAACCTTGAATCGGAGGGGCCGGCCGCAACACGGGAAGCCCGGTGGTGATCGCGGTACTGATTAACTGACTGCGAAGAACGGGCGCGACTGCCGACAAAGGCGCGAGTGGAAAAGCGGGTCCCTCGCCGACCTAAGTCGGCGAGGGATGAAAATCTCGTAGTTTCGTCACTCGGTTCTGCGAACCGCAGTACTTGGGAAGCGGCTTCTCGCAACCTCAGCAAATTTTCAGAAGTTGCAGACGGCGTTACACGCGAAAGCCAAAGAATCGCCCAACCACGGCCTTTCAGCTTCCGTACTACGGGACTTCAATCAATTCGATCTTGCCATCCTTGCGCCGGTGCAGCACATTCACCTTGCCTTTGCCATCGCGGAAGACAAAGACATCGCGGTCGCGAAACTCGCACTCCTTCACCGCTTCTTCCACGGTCATGGGACGCATGGCCAGAGAGTCTGTAGAGCGCACCAGATGCGCTTCGGCGGCGCGGGCGGTAGCGGGAAACTTATGGACCACAACGGGCACCGCGGTGGCCGGAGTGGATCCCACTGCCATCTGCGCCTCCGCCTCAGCTTCAACCGGCGCCTGCCAAGATTTGTCCTTGGCCTTGCGGTGCGTGCTGCGGCGACGGTCATTATGGCGCAGCGCCTGGGTTTCAATGTGTTCCAGCGCCTGGTTGATAGCGACGATCATGGCCCCGGCTTCGGCCAGGCCGACCAACTGACCACGGCGCCGCTTCACCGTAATTTCCGCAATGTGGCGATGCTTTTCGACGGTCAGAACAACTTTACTCTTGAAGTTTTCACCCAGAATCTTGGTGAGTTTACCGAGGCCCGATTCGACTTCGTCACGAATGGCGGGCGTGATCTCATACTGTCTGCCAAAATATTCTACGGTCATTAAGCTCCCTCTTTCCGCTGCCTGGCTGCCAGCCACTAGCATTCACCACTTCTCACTTAGTACTTGGAAACCCGATCAACGGTCGGTACAGCAGCTTAGTTCTTGACTCTGCGCTGGTGGGTGCTCGGGATGCGCATGTCCTCCCGGTACTTCGCAACCGTGCGGCGAGTGACCTGGATGCCCTGCGACTGGAGGATGCGGGTGATCTGCTCGTCGGTCAACGGCCTGGTGGGATCTTCTTCCTCGATGAGCTTCTTGACCCGGCGCTTGAGGATGAGCAGCGAGGTGTTGCTGCCCTCCGGCCCATTGACGCTCTCGCTGAAGAAGTATCGAAGTTCGAAGACGCCTTGCGGGGTATGAGCATATTTGTTGGCCACGGCACGGCTGACGGTCGAGGGGTGGACCCCGATCTCCTCCGCCACTTCCTTGATCATCATCGGCTTCAGGTGATCGATGCCGTGGTCCAGAAATTCACGCTGCCGGTCCAGGATGGAATAGCAGACGCGCAAGATGGTCTGCTTGCGTTGCTCGATGTTCTTGATGAGCTGGATTGCGGATTTGTAGCGTTCCTTGACATAGTTGCGCACGTCTTTCTCAGCCGCATCGCGGCTCAGCAGCCGGCGGTAAGAAGGGTTCAGGCGCAACTGCGGCACTTCCTCGTCGTTCATGAGCACAATATAGTCTTCACCCTGCTTGATGAAGGCCACATCCGGTTCAATCAGCCGCGTCTCCGCTTTGTTGTAGCGCAGGCCGGGACGCGGGTCGAGGGTGCGAATGAAGTCCATCGCTCGCATCACCGCCTCCACTGGACGGCCCATGGCCTTGGCCACTTCCTTGTAGTGTTTGTTCTGCAATGCGTGCAGGTGCTGATCGACCAGCACGATGGCGTCGTCCACCGCTTCTAGCTCCGCTGCGTGCGTGCTGTTGCCGTTTTTGCGGGGAAACCGCTTCAAATCCTGCAATTGCGCCAGCAGACACTCGCGCAAATCGCGCGCGCCAACGCCGATCGGGTCCATCTGCTTCACGAGATCGATGGCTTCGCGCAGGGCGTCACGGCTGAAGGGGACACGAGCTGGTTGCGTACGCCGCGGCACCAAGGTCGGACGCGCGCCGGTCGAGGCAGCACTGGCCTGCAGGACCCCGGGATCACCCACCTCCGGCTGCGCCAGCAACACCGTCGCTCCTTCCACTACAGCCTCGGCCACAGCGACACCCGCGTCGGAAGCGGCCGCATGCACGCCACTCGGCGATACCGGGGCGACGGGCACGGTCACCGGCGATTCCGTCGTCTCGGGCCCGGCCGCCGCCGGTTGCGTGCCGGGAGCATCCTCTTCCGCCAGACCGAGTAGCTCGTCATCGGTGGCGGTCAGATAGCCTTCCTCATTCAGGTTGCCGATCACCAACTCCGCAGCTCGATAAACGTCCTCATTGACGTGCAGCGAGCCTAATTGCCACATGAGATGATCGGTGAGGTTGCTGGGCTTGGAGAGGAAATTCTCGAAGGAAGGCTTCTCACTGTCTTCCATTTCAATCGAAGTGCGAAGCCCGGGATCGAGATACTCGGAAAAGAAAGAACCAAAATCAATTTCTTCAAAAGGGTCCTTTTCCTCGGTTGTCGCAGCCGGCTGCTCTTGGGCCGCGGCGGAACTGTCGCGCTCCTTCTGCTCTTCCCGGGCGGAAACCTCATCCAGTAAGGGGACCGAACTGTCCAGTTCCTCCAGCACCGGGTTCTCCATCAGCTCGGCATTGATCATGTCGGCCAGCTCCAGCTTGTTGAGCGCCAACACGCTGACCATCTGCACGAGACCCGGCGTCAGAATCTGCTTCTGGGAAACCTTGAGGTTTAGTTTGGGTTGCAACAACGCCATACAACGAAACCCTGAGGAGCATCGCCCCTCGCTCGATTTTAAACCAACGAGAAGCTCTCGCCTAAGTAAACTCGCTTCACTTCGGAGTCATTGCCAAGTTGTTCCGGAGTGCCGGTGCGGAAAATTCGCCCTTCGTTAATAATGTAAGCTCGGTCGGTCACGGACAACGTCTCACGAACATTATGGTCCGTGACCAGCACGCCAATGCCGCTGGCTTTTAAATCGAAGATGGTCTTTTGTAAATCCAGCACCGCGATGGGATCGATGCCGGAAAATGGCTCGTCCAGCAAAATGAAGGAAGGCGAGATGCATAGGCAACGCGCGATCTCCACTCTGCGCCGTTCGCCACCGGAAAGAGCGTAGCCATGGTTTTTGCGGATCACCTGCAGTCCTAATTGATCGATCAACCTCTCCATGCGCTCGCGGCGCTCGTGCCAGGACATCGACTGCGCTTCCAGCACTGCCAGAATATTGTCTTCGACGGTGAGCTTGCGAAAGATCGAGGGCTCTTGCGGCAGGTAGCTGATGCCGTGGTTGCGCGCCCGCAGGTACATGGGGACGTGGGTGATGTCCTCGCCGTCGATCAATACCCGGCCCGATTCGGCAGGAATGAGGCCGACGACGATGTAGAAACTGGTCGTCTTGCCGGCGCCATTCGGTCCCAGCAACCCCACCACTTCACCCTGCTTGACATAGAAACTTACATCGTGGACGACCCGCCGACCGCGGTAACTTTTCCCGATCTCCTCAGCCGCTAAGGTCTGCATTTACTTAGAGGTACGAGCGCGTGTGATGGTGGGGGAGTTACGCTTACTCTCAACCAGAACCCTATCATCGTGACTGTAGAAAGTCAACGAATCACCCCATACGGTGCCGTGTTCGGCATCAAAAATGCTCGGTGATCTGCCGGTGAGGAGATATTCGCCCTCGTCGGCGGTGTACACCAGCCTGTCGCCGACGGCGCGACGATTGGGTTCGGTCACGACAACGTTTCCCGTGGCGATCATGTGGTCAATTTGGCTGGGGGAATCAGAGCCGGGCAGCGACGGTCCACGGCTCCGTCCGGAATTCTGCGGCGTCGCGGCGCTCGGTTTGTCCGGATCGGCCGGCTTCAAGTAGACGTCGAGCTGCTTTGTTGTAATTGTGCTGGTTGTACTTTTGGCCAGCACGTTTCCGGTGTAGCGCGCGCGCCGCTCGGCGTCGACATAAGTCAGCTTGTCGGCAGTCACCTCCACGGGCGTCAGTTTGCCGTCCTGCGACTGCTGCACAAACAGGCTAGTAACCATTTGTGACGGGTCGGATTCAGCCACAATCGCACGCTGCTGGTTATCAAAGTCGATCTTCGGGGCCCGCACCACATTCGCGGTTTGCCACAACCGCACATTACCGGTGTAGTGGGCCACTCCTGGCTGCTTGTAGGCCACCATATGCTTGGCGGTCACGTGGATGGGATCCGAGTTCGCCAGCAGCGCCCCATTGGGCTGCGGCTTCAAGTCGCTGTATGTGGTTTTTACGTCATCGTCGGCGAAACCCTCGCCCGTCTGGCGGTTGATGCGGATGTGGACCGCAGTGGTGGTCATGCCGCCGTCAATAATGCGAGGCGAGCCCCTCAGGACGAGGACCTGGTCATCCGGCGTGTAGGTTGCCACATCGGCAAAGGCCTCGCGCCCGCCGGTATTGGGGTTGGCAGAAGGCTCATGATAGGCGAAATGGCCGGTCTGGATGAGCTTCTGCACACCGCCATCGGGACCAAAGGCGACATCGACTTTGTCTGAGGTGCTGACCTTGTCGGGTTCACCGGGCGTGCTGGACACAATCCGCGAATTGGGCCAGCCGTGTAGCGCCTGAATATGATTGTTGTTGTCGAAGGTGGCGTGGAACTTGCCAGCAGTGGCGACCGTTGTGGAATTGCCGCCCCCCGCGTTCTGTCCGTTCCGGGCCGCGTTCGGAGCCGGCGGCGAGGGAAGAATTGTGATCCACGCCTTGCCCACTGTGTCGCCCGTCTGGAGCTGATTTCCCTCCCCCAGTTGGAAATCGAGCTCGTCGGCGGCGATTTCCATGGGCTGGCCGCTGGCTACAGGATTCGCTGCCGCTCCCGACTTTGCTGGTGCGGCAGCGCCCGGCGTGCCGGGTTGGGGACCTGCGGTTCCCGACGACTCTGGCTTTTGGGCTTGTTGGGGTGAGGGATCCTGTTTCAGGCGAGCGTTTTTCACCATGTGAAACTGCGAAGGCCGGTTCTGCGCGGCGAAATCGACAATGAAAGTCTCAGCAGAGCCGTGGGCAATGCTGTTGCCGTGGCTGTCGAACCTAGCTCCGCCGGACATGATCGCCTGTTGCAAAGAATTCTTCGGCCCTAGGTTGAGATCGCAACGCGGCCCGGTTATATCGACAAGCGCAGATCCGCGGACCTGGATGTGGACGTCGCCCTCCGCAAAAGCGTGTTGCACCGTGTTGTCGGGCGCGAACAGCAGAGTCGCTTTGTCGGCAGTCAGCGTCCGATCCGGCTGCTCGATTTTGGCGTTCAGCAGCACGGCTTGCCGGGGCACTTTCTGAATGGTCCCACTGCTGCCCGTGATGGTCGCCGGATGCGCACCGGTGGTGACAGCATGCACATCCGACTTCAGTTGCAGCTGGTTTTCCTTGGAATCGTAATAGGCGCCCTTGGCCGAACCCGAGGCTTGTTCGGTGCGGAAGTCCACCACTTCGTCAGTTTGGGCTATGCCGGTCTTTTGGTTGAAAGTGAGCGAGCGCGTGACCAGGTGCAGCGGGTTTTTCATCTCTTCGGGAGGGGCCTGGTCGGGCCGGGTGGGGCCGGCGGCATTACCCTGCAGATCGATATGCACTTCGCCCACCGCCTGAATGTCGCCGCTCTGTGGATCGTAGGTGAACTGGTCGCCATAAATCTGGTCATAGCGATCGTGGTTACGGCCGTACACCACAATGTGCACGTTGCGGAGGTTGGCATGGCCGCCGGCCTTGAACTGCACCGCCCGCGAGGCGTGAATGGTGTAGAGCGTGCGGCCGCCGACCGATTTGGAGAGCGAAAACCCCTCACTGGTCTGCTGGATATCGATGCCCAGAGACTTGGGGACGTTATGCAGAACCGGCTGAACCTGGGAGCGCGCGATCCAGTATGACACGGTGACCGCAGCCACTAGCACGGCAACACTTGCCACCAGCCATTTGCGTACATGGGCCAGCGATTGAGACATCTTAGTTCGATCTTACGCCAATCGCTGCGCCGCCGCAGCGCGGGCCACACCAGGCAAGCAACTTCGGCTTTGGGGTGAGGACGAGATGCGTACTCCTTTTGCTCGTTGGATCTGGCCTGCTGGATTTGTCGCAGAGACTTGACAATCGAAGGGCGCACTCAGCACCAAAGTCCGTGCACGCTATCAGGATCTTATCAGGATCTAAGAGTGGCTTAGCAGCGAGAAATTTTTCTTGGGCGTGCGGATGACCAGACAATCGCACGGCATATCGTGTAGCGCCTGGCGGCGCTTGGTCCAACCCGACATCATGAAACCAATGGTCACGCAAAACAGCGACAGGAACTTCATCAGGTGACGAATGGTAGCCTGCCCAAACGAGGTACGCCCGCCGTTCGCCGTGGTGACCTGCAAGCCCAGCAGGCGCTTGCCGATCGTAGCCTGCCACGACGAACTCTCCGTCAAGGCGCAATATAGCCACGAACCCACGGATAGGATCAAGATGAACGCCACCCCCGTGAACACCTTCGAATCCCACGGATTGATGCCGAAAAGCCGTCCAAATCGGCGCAGGCCAACGTCCAGAACAAAGGTCAGCAGTAGCGCCCCCGCCGCTTCGATGGCCATATCGATCGAGCCGGCCCACACGCGCCGCCAAAAGCCGGCGTATACTACCGGCCCAGTCGCACCGGTTGGTCCCTTCGCAGGCGATAGGTCGGCACTGGCTGAAGACCGTGGCCCGGTGAGCAAATCCCCGCAGAAGAGACAGAACTCTCCGTCGGCTAAGCGGCTGCTGCCACAATTTGCGCACACTTCATCAACCGCCATTTCCATCGGATGGGAATACTACGCTCGACGCTGCTGAGCTGTAAAGTCCGCGTCCCGGTCCCCTCGGTCGTGGTAGAAGATAACTTTACCGTAGCAAGTGCAAGGCGCTGCGCTGCCCTCGCCACCGTTGACAGCAGCCGGTAAATTTTTCAGATACTTGCAGCCTAAATCCGTGGCGACTAACGTGCGTAACAAATTTCAGTAGGGCTGCGTTCACGGGTCCTGCCCTCGTGAATGCCTTTTTTGGCACACCCTTTTGACACACGTCGTATTGTGCAGAGACGCCGTCGTAAGAGGAGGGCTTTCCATGCGAAATCTTACCCTGTGCTTGCTTGTCACCATGCTGCTGGTCGCGTCGGCTTCCGCGGACGTTGTCTACGAGAATGGGTTTCCGAACGGGAATGTGAACGCTTGGCAGATTAACTTTGGCTTTACTGTCAGCGACACCTTTTACCTGCCGGAGGCCAATGTTGTCTCTGGCCTTATTTTCTACTCCTGGCTTTACCCCGGCGATACCCTGCTTTCTGCCGAAGTGTCGATTACCTCAGCCGAGAATGGCGGGACAGTGTACTTCGACCAGGTGCTGTCCGCTCAACAGGGGGGCTGTGCCCGCAACAATCTGGGATATTCCGTCTGTACCGAGGGACTGGATTTTGGTGGCGGCGGCGTGAATCTCAATGCAGGGACGTATTGGATCAATCTATCCAACGCGGTCGCCACCAATGACGGCGCGGTTTACTGGGATGAGAACAGCGGCGTGGGATGCCATTCGCAGGGGTGTCCCTCCCAAGCTTCGGAGAACACCATCGGCACTATTCCGAGTGAATCGTTCGTGTTGGTCGGAGGGACGGGCACCAGCAGCACGGGAACTATTCCGGAGCCGGCAAGTATTTTGCTGCTGGCAAGCGGGCTGGCTGCGGCTGGCCTGCGACCAAGGAAAATCTAGTCCCGTGGCGCTGTCTTAGCTGCGCTCCCAAACGTTTCCTGCGACCGGCCCTCGGTATGCCGTCGGTCTGGCATTCCACAAACTCGCGCTTGCTCGCCGCAAGCACCAGCATTGAAGTAGTGCAAATTCTTAAGAAAGGATGTGTGGATTTATGCGCTTTCATCTCCTTGCTCCACTCCTGCTCGCACTTCTGCCTTGGCATTGTGTCCCGGCAGCGGCGCAAACCCTTAACTACCCAGTTGCGTATGCATTTTCCCCGGCGCTGCAACCGTCCCAGCCGGCCGGTCAGCAGTGCGCGTTACCTCAGCAGACGTGTCAAAGCGGATGCGTCGGCATCACCATCAAAGTGGACTGCTCCGGTATCAGCCAGGTCTCTACCGGCGACGGCCCGCCACCCGATACCAATGCCGCCGTGGGAGACAGTCAGGTCGTCGAATTTGTGAACAACTCCTATCAGGTCTTTGATAAAACGACCGGGGCCCCATTGACCCAGCCCATCGACGACAAGGAGCTGTTTCAGTCCCTGCCGGGCGGCTCCGCCTGCAAGATTCAAGATGGCGGCGACGTCATCGTGGACTTCGACAAAACCAACCATGTCTGGCTGCTTGCCTACAACATTGGAAGCCCAATCGGTCCGGGCAACACCTATCCGCTTTGCGTTGCCGTGTCTACTTCCCCGGACGCCACGGGTTCGTACTACGCCTATCAATACCCACTCGGAATCTATTTCGCGGATTATCCCAAATGGGCCATGTGGCCCACGGGGTACTTTCAGACAAATGACAACGGCACCTATGGTCCGTTGGTCTGCGCATATAACGGTGCCAAAATGCGAGCCGGCGACGGCACTGCGGAACAAATCTGCCGGCGCTTCACACCTCGCGACTTCCATCTACTGCCGGCGGACGCGGACTCTGCTCCTCCTGCCAGCCAGGACGAGTTCTTCATCGGTAGCATGGGCGTTCAACACGAACCCACCTGCCCTGGCACAGGTTATAATTCGCTTTACCTATATTCGATGCATCCCGTGTTTTCGAATCCTACTCAAACGACCTTTACCGGAATCGGCCTAGCTAACCCAATCTGTGTGCCAAGCTACTCACCGTACTTGTCTCAGATCCCTCAGGAGGGGACGAGCAAATTGCTGGACAGCCTGGGTAACGCGTCCATGTTTCGCTTCGCTTACTGGAATGACGGCGCTTTGTACTATGGGGGAATGCAGCATTGGCACATGAACCACACCGTCCAAGCCGCCAGCGGCCAAGCGGGCGTCCGGTGGTACGAGTTTGAGGCAATCGAACGCCCGGCGACGCTTTCCTCAGTGTACCTGCTTCAGTCGGGGACCTTTGCTCCGGACTCCAACTACCGTTGGATGGGATCGACAGCTCAAGACAAGCTCGGCGATACCGCTCTGGGCTACAGCGAATCCAGCGCGCAGACGTTCCCATCAATTTATGTGACAGGACGAGTGCTGAGCGACCCCAGTGGTGGAATGGAGGGCGAGGTTTTGTTGTGGGCCGGCACGGCGTCGCAGACGACGAGCTCGCGCTGGGGCGACTATTCCAGCATGGCAATCGACGGCTCGGACGGCTGCACGTTTTGGTATGCGCAGGAGTATTATGACGCAACAGCTCCGACCTACTGGCAGACGCGACTGGTCGCCTTCACATTCAACAATTGCCAGTAGATTCGATGTAGAACTGCATCTGGAGTAGTCCTCCTTTCGGACGTACAAAGTCGGGCGAGTTAGGCTCGGCTTTGTTTTTTCGGCTCAACAACCCGCCGCTATCAGCTTTTCGCCACACTCGCGGCTGCCCCTAGAGGAGCAACCCGCGCAAAATCCACCAGGCTGAGTTGCACCCCGCCGAATTCCGGATGCTCGTTGTAGTCCACCGCGAAGGCCAGGTCGAGGACATCGCCCGCCAGCAACAGCTCCTGCGCAGCGCGCTCCGCCATGCGCCAACCGAGAACATCCTGCGCGCGGGCCTGGCCCTCCGTAGCGGCGGAGATAGCCCGCAACTTCAGGTGCGTCTCCTTCAGCACGCGGGCCGGCTGCACTAGCTTGGCATTGCGCGTTACGAAGACGGGCTGCGGGTTCCCGGCGCCAAATGGCTCTAACTTTTGCAGCGCCAGCCAGAAGTCGTGTTTCACGTCGTCAAGTGAAATCTCGGCATCGTACTCCAGCACGGGGAGGAAGTCTGCGGGCGCCAAACGCTGCCGGGCATAAGCGTCCAGCCGGGAGCGCAACTCAGGAATCCGTTCCACGGGAAGCGCGCATCCTACAGCGTGCGAGTGCCCGCCAAAGCTGGTGAACAAATCCGCACACGACTCCAGCGCTGCCAATAGATGAAACGGGGCGATGGAGCGCCCGGAACCATGCGCCTCACCATCTTCGCAGGAGAGCACCAACGCCGGGCGATGATAGCGCTCGACCACCCTCGTAGCGCAGATGCCGATCACGCCGCGGTGCCAGCCTTCGCCCTCAACCACTAGGCAGTAGGCGTCCTTCATGTCGAGGGAAGACTCGATCTTCGCCTTGATCTCCTCCAGGATTCGCTGCTCTTCCTGCTGGCGATTGCCATTCAACTCGTCGAGTTGCATCGCCATTTCGGCAGCCTTGCCGGCGTCTTTCTCCGTAAATAGCTGAATGACGCGTTCGGCGATGTCCATGCGCCCTGCGGCGTTCAGGCGCGGAGCAACGCGAAAAGCGATGTCGCCGGCGCTGAGCGGGCGCGATCCGTCCAGTTGGCAGTTGGCCAGCAGGGCGCGCAGCCCGGCATTGACCGGCTTGCGCAAGCCCTCCAGCCCGAGCTTGGCGAAGACGCGATTTTCGCCAACCAGCGGCACCGCGTCGGCGATCGTCGCAATCGCTACCATCTTCAGAAACGAGGGCAGCAGCCGCTCGTGTCCGCTCTCGACCAGCAAAGCTTGCGCAATCTTAAACGCCACTCCCGCGCCGCACAGGGATTTGCATGGGTACTCGCAGCCCGGCTGATTCGGGTTGACGACCGCCAGCGCCCTGGGCATGCCCTCGGCTTGCGGCAGGTGATGATCGGTGACGATGAGGTCGAGGCCACATTTCGCAGCCGTTTCTGCCGCCGCGAAGGCGCGGATGCCGGTATCGACGCTGACGATCAGACGAATGCCGCGCGCCGCAGCCTGCTCGATCACCTCGTCGCGCATGCCGTAGCCTTCGCGAATGCGGTGGGGAACGTGGTAATCGACGTTGCCGCCGCACAGCTCTAACGCAGTCTTCAGGATGACGATGGCCGTGGTGCCGTCAACGTCATAATCGCCGTAGATCAGCACCGTCTCACCGCGCGCAACGGCCGCCCGCAACCGCTCAACGGCGCTCCGCAGCCCGGTCATCAGGTAGGGATCATGCAGATCATGCAGCGAGGGAGACAGAAACTTGTGCGCTTGCTCTGGGTTTTGGACGCTGCGCACCACCAAAAGACGGGCCAGAGAAAGGGGCAGGCCCATCTCCAGCGCCAGCCGTTGCACGGCCTGCGGATCGGCGTTGCGAAGTAGCCAGCGCATGTTCAGTAGTTAGTCGTCAGTGGCCAGTTGATGATTGGGGAAGACGCGGCTTGAGCAAAATTGTGAGCGCCCGGCCGGCTTCTTGGGAGTTTGAACTCCGCCGAAAGCCAGATGGCAACTGACCACAGGCTGCTAGCAACTGACGCCTGGCTACTATTCATTCTGGTCGTTGTCGTCGAGGGCGACGCTGCCAAAGTCCTCCACCAAATCCAGCAGGTTCTGATAGCGGTCGTACCACTCGGTGGAGACCTCGAAGAGAAACATAACACCCTGGTGCGGCCAGCCCAACTGGATGAAGCCGGTCTTGCCGACATACTGGCGCAGCCACCGCGCTTCTTCAATGTCATCGTCGCTGGGAAAGGCGGTGTGTTGCAGCCGCTGCATCAGGTAGTCAAGCTCGTCGCGCTGCAGCACGTCCTCGTCCATGCAAAGAAACTGCGCCCCCGCCTTCTTGGCGAGCTCGACAAAGTCCTTCCAGCTTTCCGGATTGTCCCGCGGGTCCCACATAACGCTGTGGACCTCCTCGGTAACGTACCCCTGGAAGCGGCTCAGGCCATGCCCCAGGATGAAGGCCGTCATATCATCTTTCAGGTTGGAGAGATCGTCGGACATGGAGCTTTTCGGGCTGCGACCGTAGCAACGGCAGCGAACATCATCATACTCCATACCCCGATGGGAACGGAGGGAGCGTGATTCTACCTCCCGGCGCCAGACCAGCAATCGGTATTGCGCCCTGCCGGCGCGGGCGACGAGAGAATGTGTGTTAAACTACTAATTTCTGTTCAGTTTGAGCGCATGCTTTTCTCCAAGGAATACGTGGGCTATCTTGCCCGCGAAGTCACCAACAAACTGATTGAGGGTGAATTCATCGAGACCACTGACAAGGCGGCGGTGGCCCAGCGCATTAACACGGCCCTGCTCGAAGAGCTCACTCTGGAGGACCGCATCAACGACGAAGTGCGCATCATCCTCGATACCTACGCTGAAGAGATGCAGCGCAGCGGCGCCAACTACCAAGAGATGTTCAAGAAGGTGAAGAACGAGCTGGTACGGAAGTATAAGGCGGTACTGTGAGTTTGTCATCCCGAGCGGAGGCGCGCTGCGGTGGCGCGCCGCATTCGAGGGACCTCTACGGTTGCGGAGATTGTTATGAGAATCAGCCGCGAGAAAATTAACAAGCTGGCGCACGCCGTGGCCGACACCTTGGCCGACATGGACAATGTCGACTTCGTCGAGGACCGCAACAGCATTCGCCTGGAAGCCAAACGCTTGCTGGAAAACCTGATGGCGCAAGAGGCCAAAATCGACGCTGCCGCCCGGCAGAAAATCGAGAACCAGCGGCGCACTATTCTGGAAGGCTCGCAGGAGTGGGACATCCTCTACCGCAAGTACTACAACGAGGAAGTGAAGAAGCTGGGCATTTAGCAGTCAGTTGCGATGCGCTGATCAGCGCGCTCCCGATGCGTTTAGCGAGACTCCATCCGGTAAAAGGCATTTCCAAATCGTTGAGCGAAAACGGCAATTGTTATTGACGCAGCATCCTTGCGAGTCTTCTGCTCAGACAGCGATCAGCGGAATGCCGGGCGGGTATTGGTTTCGCGTGACGAGTGAGATTTCCTTTGCTGAAAATCGGCTCGCAACGCGGGGATCGGCATGTTTTACCGCCGCGTCATGATTTTCAGTCGTACACTGTACGCGAGTGTAGGATTCTGGATATCAGGTGCGGTACGTGGCAAGCACGCTTCAGGGACCGCGACAGTTATTGATCGAGCTGCAATCATTCAAGCGTCAGCAGTTGACGTTTTCGATCTTGAATCTGATCGCATTGGCCACACTGTTACTGGTCCATATTTTCTTTGCCGACCATTTCGGCATTCCCAGTGCACCCCTGGTCATGCTGCTCAGTGGCGCGTTTTTATTGCGTACGGTTGAGTTAATTTGGACCCAATCCAGGGTGGCGCCACTCTCACGCTTGAAGTCGCAGGCACTCACCTGGGCCTCTATTGTCCTCAATCTCGGGTTGGCGTTTGTTGCGGCCATGCTGACGAACCGCCCGGACGCGCAGTATTTCGTTTTATTGGTCATGCCTGTCATCGAAGCTGCCTTCAGCTTCGGCTTGCTTACCACGGCGGTGATCACGATTGCCGCAGGGGCGCTCAATTTTCTTTGGGTCGTGGACTATGCCTTGCATCAGCGTGGTCCTGTCGAGCCGGGCGAATACTTCGAGGTAGGCACGATTTCACTCATCTATGCATTCGTGGGAATCCTGGTGTGGATGCTGGTGAACGATTTGCGACAAAACCAGGCAACCCTGGCAAGAAATTTGTCGGACTTGGAACAAACGCGTGAGCGCCTGGTGGTCGAGGAGAAGCTGGGAGCGGTAGGGAGGCTCTCGAGTGCAATCGCCCACGAAATCAGGAATCCGGTGGCCATGATCTCCAGCTCGCTGGCAACGGCGGGGCGCGCCGGCCTGAATGACGAACAGCGGCAGGCAATGTACGACATCGCGACGCAGGAAGCGAAACGACTCGAGGATCTGACAAATGATTTCCTTGCCTATGCCAGGCCACGTCCCCCCGCAAAAGTGATCAATGATTTGACGACCCTGGTAATGTATGTTGCCGAACTGTCAAGGGCGAGTGCGGATTCCAAACACGTCCGTTTGGTCGTGGACGCTCCGGAGGAACTGCTGTGTGAGTTCGATCCATCCGGATTGCAACAGGTTCTGCTCAACTTGGTGATGAACGCAATCGATGCGTGCCCGGAAAATGAAACGGTAAGGCTGCGCGTTGGCGAAGCGGGAGGATCGGTCCGTGTTGACGTTGCGAACCCCGGCAGCAGTATTGTCCCCGAAGTGTCGGCGCGGATGTTCGAACCCTTCTTTACGACCAAGCCACGTGGTACAGGGCTGGGTCTGGCTATCGCGCGTAATGTGGCCCGCGCTCAAGGGGGAGATGTGACCCTGACCGCGAATGGTCCGGATTATGTCACCTTCTCTGTAACCATGCCGGTTGCCGGGCCCATTACCGTTGCAGCGGAAGGGAGCTGAGATGGCGAGAATACTTGTGGTCGATGACGAGCAACACATGCAAAAGATCCTCGCCACGAACCTGCAACAGGAGGGTCACGTCGTTTTCCAGGCCGGCGGTGTCGAAGAGGCGAAGGCGCAGCTCGCCAGTACCCAACTCGACGTTGTCATTACCGACCAGAAGATGCCCGACGGCACCGGTCTGGATGTACTGCGCCTGGTGCAGCAGGATGATCCGACGACTTCCGTGATCTTTCTGACAGCGGTCGGGAGTATTGAACTGGCGGTGGAGAGCATGCGCGGCGGGGCATTCGATTTCCTCACTAAGCCATTCCTGCCAGAAGTTTTGTGTGCCAGCGCCCGTCGCGCGGAGGAGCACACCAATCTGCTGCGAGATAATAACCGGCTGCGAGCTACGGTCGTAAGATTGGAAGGCTCGGCGGAAATCGTTGGACGAAATGCAGGCATTCAGAAGGTTCGGGAACAAATTGCGCGGGTTGCGGCCACGGATGTCACGGTCCTGATTCGCGGTGAGACAGGCACAGGCAAGGAGTTGGTAGCGCGCGCCATTCACAAAAGCAGTTTGCGAGCGAAGAAGCCATTCGTTGCGGTGAACTGCGCCGGTCTGGCGGAGTCACTTCTGGAAAGCGAACTCTTCGGTCATGAGCGTGGCGCCTTCACGGGTGCCGATCGTGCGCGCGAAGGACTCTTCGAAGCGGCCCATCAGGGTACGCTATTTCTGGATGAAATTGGTGAACTCTCGGCAGCGGCGCAGGCGAAGCTATTGCGCGTTTTGACCGAGGGAGAGGTGCTGCGCGTGGGCAATACTCGTCCTCGCAAGGTGGATGTGCGCGTCCTTGCAGCCACGCACCGTGATCTGGAAGCGCGGGTGCGGGAGAACCTGTTTCGTGAAGATTTGTTCTACCGGCTGGCGATTTTTCCGATCCTGATTCCGCCGTTGCGCGAGCGCAGGGACGATATACCGGAGTTAGCCGATATGTTTCTTAGGCGCGCAGCCCTCGAATGGAAGCTTCCACCGCGCAAAATAAGTGCGGGCGCCATGTCGGCGCTGAAGAATTATGAATTTCCCGGCAACGTCCGTGAACTCAGAAATATCATTGAGCGGGCGTGCATTCTTGCCGATGGCGAGGAGATCAGCGAAAATGGCTTTGCCAACCTGGCGCCAGTCCCACAAATAAGAAAAGGCGAGACTAACGAATGCGGGCAAGATTGGGCGGAATCTCTCCCGGACAGCATAGACCTGCGTAAACTACTCGTCTCGATGGAGAAGAAGCTGATCGAGCGGGCACTCGCGGCGTCCAATGGATCGCAGGCCGAAGCGGCGCGCCGGCTCGGCCTCTCCCGCAGCGATCTCTCCTACAAATTGCGGAAACATGAGCTGCGGGCTTCCGCGGAGTGACTTCACCTAGTCCCGATCGGCAGCGGTATCCTTCTGGCTGCCGGGCACGTTGTTCTGCGGGTTCCTCTCTTGCTCCGCCGCCGGAACTGGAGAAGATTTCAGCGCTGCTGTAACCCCAAACTCATGCACCAAACGTGCCCCGTTGTGGGCGGTGTTGACAAGGAGCAGCGTGCCTCCTCCATACAAAATTAAGAAAGCGAGCGGCAGCACAGTAGAAACGAGCCGATTCGCGGTTTTCCTCAAGGTCCGCGGAATAAACAAAATGGCCGCGAAGATAACCGTGAGGACAGAGAACCCAATGCGCGTGGCCTCGGCAAGGTGCTCGTGATGTTC